>ENA-ORSO01000154-ORSO01000154.1-human-gut-metagenome-genome-assembly--contig:-NODE-154-length-63127-cov-16.676925_pt1 | contig 63127 bp, 48 predicted proteins | sample MGYA00241902_ERZ509168 | MGnify/ENA primary metagenome ERZ509168 (study PRJEB26280, sample SAMEA2338806) | human gut metagenome | biome: human gut; feature: human-associated habitat; material: faeces... | reverse complement strand
GTGTTACTTTATAGAGAGGACACAAAAATGTACCAAGTTATTTTTTAATCATTACTAAGTTGCAGAATGCCTTTGGTAACATTTCGCTCAATGGACATACCGTAACCTTGTGGGGGTTAGCTTTCAAACCTGAAACTGATGATATGCGCGAGTCTACCGCCCTCGTTATGATACGTTTGCTTAGCGAGGCAGGCTGCAAGATACGTGTGTACGACCCCATTGCCATGGACGAATGTAAGCGTCGTGTGGGCGATGTAGTAACCTATTGTCGCGATATGTATGACGCGGTAGAAGGTTCTGAAGCCCTGTTGTTGCTTACTGAATGGAAACAGTTCCGCTTGCCCGATTGGCAAAAGGTGAAAGACCGAATGAAACGCCCCTTATTGATAGATGGTAGAAATATCTTTGATGCCCAAGAGATGAAAGAATTGGGCTTCGACTATCATTGTATAGGACGTTAATTAATTATTAGCTAATGAATAAGTTATCAATAATAATGGCAATGTTGTTGGCGTTGTGCGTTAGTTGTAAAGACAAAAAAAACGTACAGACCATTGAAGAAGACCGCGTTGCCAAGAAAACACTTCAAGGTGTTTGGATTGATGAGGATGAAGAAGACGTGGTGTTTCGTATCAAGGGCGACACCGTGTTCTTCCCCGACTCAACCATCATGCCTGTTGCCTTTAAAGTATGTCGTGATACCTTTTATATGGAGGGCACCAACCGTGTAGCCTATCCCATTGTGAAGCATACCCCGCATTTGTTTGTTTTTGTTAATCAGAACGGTGAGCAAGTGCGCCTGGTGAAGAGCAATGATAAAATGTATCTGAGTATGTTCGACAGCAAGTCCACCCCTATCTCGATTAATCAGAATAAATTGCTGAAACGCGATACGGTATTGTTGCATAACAACGAGCGCTATCACAGTTATGTGCAAGTAAATCCCACCACTTATAAGGTGATGAAGGCCACTTGTAACGATGATGGCGTACAGGTAGATAATGTGTATTATGACAACATTATACACTTAAGTGTTTTCAAAGGAAACACTAAGGTGTTTTCAAGCAATTTGTTGCGCACCGATTTCAAGAGCGTGCTGTCAGAAAAAATTCTTGATCAGTTGGTGTTCAGCGATCTAACCCTTACCGGTATCGATGATAAGGGCATACATTATAATGCCATTTTGGCTATTCCTGATTCGATGACCAGCTACATTGTAGAGGTTACCGTAGGCTTTGATGGTACCATTACTCGACATATCAATAACAAATAACCTACTAATTTATAAAACTAAAATAAACCAATAAAACTACGTCTTATGAAAAAAACATTGCTGATGACATGGTCGTTGTTGATGGCTACGCTCACCGTTAATGCCAAAGACAATATCGACTATGTTGACCCCTTTATCGGAACCACTAATTACAGTATCTGCCATCCAGGTTCTGTGATGCCACACGCCCTTATGTCAGTAGTGCCATTCAATGTGATGGGTTCTGATCTTAATAAATATGATAAAGACAAAGGGTGGTGGTCGGCCCCTTACGAGTATAAGAACAAATATTTCACGGGCTTTGCTCATGTTACCCTAAGTGGTGTGGGATGTCCTGAATTGGGCACCCTACTTACCATGCCCACCACGGGCCAACTTGATGTTGACTATCACAACTACGGCTCAGCGTATAAGGACGAGCAGTCTACTCCTGGCTATTACAGCAATGTTCTTACTAAATACGGCATCCGTTGCGAGGTGACGTCGACAATGCGTACAGCTGTTGAACGTTACACCTTTCCTGAAGGTCAAGGTAATATCTTGCTCAACTTGGGCAACGGATTGACCAACGAGATTGGAGCCTCGGTGCGTCAGGTGAGCGACACTGAGGTAGAAGGTATGCGTATGTTGGGCACCTTCTGCTACAACTCAGATGCCTCATTCCCCATGTATTTTGTGATGCGTGTTAACAAGAAACCTGCACAGAGTGGTTTCTGGAAAAAGCAACCCTCGTTGGGTGCAGCAAAAGATTCGTGGGAGAAATACAGCGGAAAGTATAAACTGTATGTGAATAAAACACGCGATATGGCTGGCAACGAGATAGGCTGGTTTATGTCGTTCCCATGTAAGGCTGGTGAACAGGTAGAGGTGCAGATAGGCGTTTCGTTTGTCTCTATTGCCAACGCACGTGAAAACCTTAATACTGAGCAACCTACGCTGAACTTTGAAAAGGTAAAGGCTGACGCTCGCGCCAGCTGGAACGAGGTGCTTAACCGCGTCAGTGTAGAAGGTGGCACCGAGGCACAGCGCCGTGTGTTCTATACCGCCCTCTATCACACCCAAATTCATCCCAATATTTTGCAAGATGTGAACGGACAATATCCGAAGATGGAAGGCACCGAGACGCTTCATACTGATGGTAACCGCTATACCGTATTCTCTCTGTGGGACACTTATCGCAACCTTACACAGTTGCAAACACTGCTCTTCCCTGATAAGGAGATTGATATGGTGCGTTCGATGATTGATATCTATAAAGAGTGGGGATGGATGCCAAAATGGGAATTGTATGGAAGAGAGACATGGACGATGGAGGGTGATCCCGCCATACCCATTATTACCGACCTCTATCTCAAAGGCTTCCGGGGCTTTGATATACAGGCTGCCTATGAAGCTTTTTATAAATCGGCCACAATGACGAGTAGTGATAATTTGCAACGTCCTGATAATGCTCCCTATGTGCAGAAAGGTTATATTCCTTTAGGCTATTTTGCTGCCGATATGTCGGGCGACAATTCTGTATCGCACGCTCTTGAATATTATGTGGCCGACAATGCCCTGTCGTTGCTGGCCGATGCGCTGGGCAAGAAGAGCGATGCCCGCATGTTCCGCAACCGCTCGCTTAATTATCGTCATTATTACTCGAAAGAAAGCGGTACCTTGCGCCCCATTAATGCTGATGGCACCTTCCTTACACCGTTTAATCCTGAAGATGGTGCCAATTTTACCAATTGCCCTGGCTTCCATGAAGGTAGCGCTTGGAACTACACGTTCTATGTTCCTCATGATGTGCCCGGACTGGTTAAGTTGATGGGTGGAAAGAAAAAGTTTGTTGAAAAATTGCAGATGGTGTTTGATAAGGGATTGTATGACCCCTCAAACGAACCTGATATAGCCTATCCTTATCTCTTTAGCTATTTTAAGGGCGAAGAGTGGCGCACACAGAAAACGGTGACCGAGCTGCTGGAGAAATACTATACCGACAAACCTGATGGTATACCTGGTAACGACGACTGTGGCACCATGTCGGCATGGGCCATTATGTCGATGATGGGTTTCTATCCCGACTGCCCAGGTTCGCCATATTACACCCTCACCACTCCAGTATTTGACAAGGTGACATTGCATCTCGATAAGACTTATTATCCCAAAGGCGATTTGGTTATTGAGACGCATAAGACCCAAGACGGCCAGCGCTATATTAACCGTGTGTTGCAAAACGGTAAGACGCTGAACGGCTTCCGCATTTCACATAAACAGCTGGTAGAAGGCGGAAAACTGGTGTATGAATTGAAATAAAATATTAGAAATACAACGACAATGGATAAGAGAAAAACAGCCCTCATCACGGGCATTACGGGTCAAGATGGCTCGTATCTGTCAGAACTGTTGCTGGAGAAAGGTTATGATGTGCATGGCATCATACGCCGTTCGTCTGTCGACTATCGTGAACGTATAGCCCATCTTGAGGGAAAACCCCATTTTCATTTACATTATGCTGACCTTGGCGACTCGATGAGCATCGTTCAAGTGATGAACAAGGTGCGTCCTGACGAGGTGTATAACTTGGCTGCACAAAGCCATGTGCAAGTTAGTTTCGACTCGCCCGAATATACCGCCAATGTAGATGCTGTGGGCGTGCTTCGCATCCTTGAGGCTATACGCCAGTGTGGCCTTACCAAGACTTGTCGTATGTATCAAGCATCAACCTCTGAACTATATGGTAAGGTAGAAGAGGTGCCACAAAACGAAAATACCCCCTTTCATCCTTATAGCCCCTATGCTGTTGCAAAACTTTACGGCTTTTGGATTGTGAAAGAGTATCGCGAGGCTTATGATATGTTTTGCTGCTCGGGCATCCTTTTCAACCATGAGAGCGAACGTCGTGGCGAGACCTTCGTTACCCGCAAAATAACATTAGCGGCTGCCCGCATTAAACAGGGAAAACAAGAAAAGTTGTACCTGGGTAACCTTGACTCGCTGCGCGATTGGGGCTATGCCAAAGATTATGTTGAGTGTATGTGGCTCATCTTGCAGCACGACAAACCCGAAGACTTTGTGGTGGCCACTGGCGTGCAACATACCGTGCGCGAGTTTTGCTATTATGCTTTCAAACACGTGGGCATAGAACTCGAATTTAAGGGCGAAGGCATTGACGAAAAGGGTATTGATAAGGCTACGGGTCGGGTGCTGGTAGAAGTGTCGCCCGATTTCTTCCGTCCCACCGACGTAGTAAACCTGTGGGGCGACCCTACAAAGGCACGTGCCGAACTGGGTTGGAACCCCGCCAAAACCTCGTTTGAAGAACTGGTAAAACTAATGGTTGAAAGCGATATGGCTAAGGTGGCCGCCGAAGATGCCAGTACTAAGGTGCGTTGCAACTTGGCCGAATATCTGGAGAAAGGTATCGTGAAATAATTTAAGTTTTGCAAGTTCTTGTTTCAGCATGAACTTGCAAAACACTAAACGGGTAGACATTACTTGTTTTCTACTGCATGCCAAAGTCATGCGAAACTTTAATAAATAAATAATTATGACTAACTCATCATCTTCATCTTGCCTAAGCAAGAGCAGTAAAATATATGTGGCTGGCCATCATGGTTTAGTAGGCTCGGCCATATGGAATAATTTAAAGGCCCGCGGCTACCATAACTTGGTGGGTCGCTCGCATAGCGAGCTCGATCTTACCGACCAGTATGCCGTGCAGAAATTTTTTGATGAAGAACGTCCTGATGCTGTTGTTTTGGCCGCAGCCTTTGTGGGTGGTATTATTGCTAATAGCTTGTATCGTGCCGACTTCATCATGCAAAACATGAAGATACAGTGCAACGTTATTAGCAATGCTTACAGTCATGGCGTTAAGAAATTGCTCTTCCTGGGTAGCACTTGTATCTATCCTAAAAATGCACCGCAGCCCATGAAGGAAGATGTGCTGCTTACCTCGCCCCTTGAATATACAAACGAGGAGTATGCTATCGCTAAAATTGCGGGCCTGAAGATGTGTGAAAGTTATAATCTGCAGTATGGCACCAATTATATTGCCGTGATGCCCACAAACCTGTATGGTCCTAACGACAACTTCCATCTTGAAAATAGTCATGTTATGCCAGCTATGATGCGTAAGGTGTATTTGGCAAAACTCATTCATGATGCCGATTGGCAACGCATTTGTGCTGATATGAACAAACGCCCCATTAATCCTACTGATAAGTTGCGCGCTTTGATAGGCGAGGGCAATGTTGATGGACAAAACTCGCGTGAGCGCATCTTAAAAGCTCTCGAATTTTATGGCATCTCTGATAATAAAGTGGTGCTTTGGGGTACAGGTACACCGCTGCGCGAATTCTTGTGGAGTGAAGACATGGCCGATGCCAGTGTGCATGTGTTGTTGAATGTCGATTTCAGCGATATCATTGGCATTAAAAACTATTCGTCGGTATTTTTAGGAGCAAAGACCGATGGCGCTGTTGATCGTAATAATAGTGAGGGGCGTGGTGGCGCTATTCCTTCTTTAGGTGAGATACGTAACTGTCATATTAATGTGGGTACAGGAAAAGAACTCACCATACGCGCCCTCTCAGAGTTGGTGGTTAAAGCTGTGGGCTTTACTGGCACGGTTGAGTTTGATGCCAGCAAGCCTGATGGCACTCCGCGTAAGCTTATCGATGTAGAAAAACTTCATTCGTTGGGCTGGACTCACAAGGTAGAAATTGAAGATGGCGTGCAGAAACTTTTCGATTGGTATAAAAAGAGTTTGGCGTAAAACACACGTAAATAGAAAAGAATTTGCCTGTTAATAAGAAGAGATATCAAGCATGTCGTCTCAGTACTTGGCCGAGATTACTCCAGTACTTCATAGGAGATTACTCCAGTACTTCGCAGGAGATTACTCCAGTACTTGGCCGAGATTACTACAGTACTTCATAGGGGATTACTGCAGTACTTCGCAGGGGATTACTGCAGTACTTGGCCGAGATTACTGCAGTACTTGGTGCAGATTACTGCAGTACTTGGGCCAAGTACTGGCTCATAAAGGAAAAAGTTATTTTACGAATTGAAGAATATTCATCTTTTTATAGATAAAATCTTCCATTTCGCCCTGTTACATCATAGCGTTCTAATTTTCTTTCATTATATTTATGAGTGCAATGAATAACAATTGTTGAAAATAAAAAATGGCAAGATTGCCAAAATATTTCAACAATAAGGGGGGGCAGCTCATCACCCCACCCAAAAGATGTAGGCGAGGCTGATGGTGCTGATGCTTATCCATAAGAGAAGGCCTTGAATGAGAGGGCGGATGCCTACACTGCGCAAGGTTTCTCGGGTTAGCGATGCTCCTATAAAGAAGAGCGAGAGCGTTATCAGGTGCTTGGCCAGTTTGTTCACAGCTCCACTAAAGTCGGCCCCTATCGCAGCAGCACTGTCGCCAATGAGCGAGGCGTTACTTAACACATAGGTATTGAAGATAATGGCGATGATAAACCAAATGATAAATCGTGGCACACAACTATACCAAGGCTTTGCTTCCCCACCCGACTTAGCCAGTGAGCTACGAAAGAAGAAGGGCGTAACCAGTGCCAATACCACGATCCACAATGCTCGCGTAAGCTTGATGGTTGTGGCAACCTCAAGGGCGCTTACGCCCTGACTTGCTACAAGCTCAGGATGCATTTGGTCGTATGCTGCACCTGCTCCTACCACAGAAGATGTATCGTGTATGGCTATTGCTGCCCACATGCCAAACTGCTTCATGGTCATGCCCAAGGCGTCGCCGATAGAAGGAAACAAGAATAAGGCAATGCCGTTAAGAACAAACACTACGCCCAGAGCTACCGACATGCTTTCAGCCTTTGCCTTTATGACGGGGCCTACGGCTGCTATTGCCGACCCTCCACATATTGCTGTTCCTGAACTGAGCAGGTAGCTCGTTTGCGCGTCTACCTTCAGCAGTTTTCGCCCGAAGAGCCATCCCAGGGCAAGCGTTCCGAAAACGCTGACTACGGTAAACATCATTCCTTCACTGCCCGATGCCAAGGCCTTGTCAACATTCATGCCGAAGCCTAATCCGATAACCGAGTATTGCAATAGTTTCTTCGACATCGTTTTATTAAACGTAGGAAAAGCTTTGCCTAAAAGCAGCGCAAAAGCCAAACCTAAGGCCAAGGCTACTGGCGACGACACCCAGTGAGCCATCCAAGCAAATGGTCCAAGATTTAAAGCAAATACTTCTTCGGCAAATCCTAATAGTAACGACGCTCCAATAATAGCCACAATGATAATGTAGCAAATCTCATTTCTCTTCATCCTTTTACAATCTTTCTATCTTTTAAATGCTATATTCTATCCTAATACTAAAGAAAAACGTAAGCCAAGCGCATCGGCAATACGTAAAAAAGTAGATAGTTGCATATCAGTTTGCCCCTTCTCGAGTGATGAGATGTACTCGCGTTTCTTACCTATCTTTTCAGCCAGCACTTTCTGTGTTACATTTTGGCGTTTACGCTCTTCTTTCAGAAGTTCGGCATAGTACCAAGCTTTTGCTTTAGCTTCAAACTCTTTACGTTCTGCACTATTTTCATCACCGTATCGCTCTTGCAAGTGGTCGTCAAAAGTTTTAAGACCAGCAAGTTTGTTTTTGTCAATTTTCAACATATTCAATCCTCCAAATAACGTTTAACAATGCTTTCGGCTTTTTTGATTTCAGCCTTATATTGTTTATCTTTTATCTGGCTCTCTTCCATGTTGCAAAGTTAATTAATTTATTACATACTATGAAACAAAAGTAAGATATTTATTACGAGTTACTAGCTAACCGTTCTATTTCTCATTAATTAAAGTTTTGCGAGTAAAGAATATCCGCTTAGAGTGATATCAAACAGTTATATGCTTAAGCAGCATCTGTTTCGTTTGAAATAGAATGATATTTTTGCGCTTCGCGCGGTTTACTTGAACACGAATTTCCAAGAATTAACCAAGTAGGACGGGGTCTCTGTGCTCCAGTCATCCATGGGTAACATAGGTTTAAAAGCGTTATAGACAAGAACAAGGTTGGGTGCTGGAGGACGGGGCACAGAGGCCCTCGTCCTACTTGCAGGGCGCATCGGTTTATTTCACCAACACCTTTTTCGTGTCGTTTACCTTACCATTTAATATACGCGACACACAATACACACCTGCAGGAGCATTAACCGACAGTTGGGTTTGCGTTTGGCCCGCTGGCACATTAACGGTTTTTAGTTTTGTGCCCGTTGTCGACGTCACAATAATGTCTGAGCCCTTATCGTTATCGTCGCCCAGCATCACGTTTATGGTGGCGTTTTTGTTTACAACGTTGGGCTTAAGAGTCATGGTAGCGTTAGTTATCTTCAGCTGTTTGATTGAGGTTGAAGCTTTGTCTATCTTGAAGAAGATGGTGCCCTCCTTTCCGTTTACCCATCCGTTAAAAGCAAGATAGCGGTTACCACCCATTGTAATAACAGCGGCATAATAATCGTCATCAGCAATAGCAGCCTCAAACCCATTTTCAAAGTTTAGGTCTTTAACCACATTGCCATTCGACGATACCACCTGAAAACCAGTCATAACAACATTGCTTTTTGAGCCTGGCACAATAGAGGTTTGCTCAGTGACGATACGGTCGCCATACCACGCCTCACTCGTATCAACACTACCCATGCTTGCGCCAGGATAATTTGCCGACATTGCACATTTGGGGATGATATACTCAAAATCGTCATCCGCATTAAACAGCGTTTGCGACACATCGAAGAGGTGGTTACCACAACCAAAAGCAGCATCATTATCCAAATCAACGTTACACAGATACAAATGACTTAACGCTACCGACTTGTCTACGTTCTTAGTTCCAGTGTTTTCCCATTCAGTATAGTCAACCGAATAGTTGGCACCATATTGATACATTATTCCTTTTGACCATACCCAGTAACGACGAGGATATTGCAAGCCGAAATAATAGTAACAATAATACATTGACTCATTGTTACCCATATCTGTCTTCGAATAATCTACTGAAACCATCTTATCGCCGTTATCAAGAGTTTTAATTACGAGCGCGTTTTTTATATTTGCATCATAACGTTTTTGTTCTTCTATCCATTCGTCAAGCGTTTCGTAGGTTCCTATCTCCCTACTATCAACCGTCTTATTTACATCTTTCACCCTACGTGTTTGAACATTATACGATAGTGTATAATAAAACTTCTTATCGTCAAGAACATCAAACGATTTTACCAGATCAATATTTTCATCATATATATTTATTTTGCTTGAAGCTTTGTTCCATTCGTCTGTGCCATCACGAAAAGTAAGAAGAGGTTTGTGGTTATAAGTAAATGCCTTTGGTATAGACATACAGTTGTTGCCCTCTATGCTGCTAAAACGAATATTACCAGTTGTTGTTGTTTGGGCCGTTGCTGCACAAGCCATGCTCAAACCTAAAGCAAGAAAAAAAATGTGTTTCATAAAAGGATGTTATTTATTTCATTCTTAGCCCCGTTGTCATACAGGTTTCCTTGCAAAGGTAGAACAAAAAAACCGATTGAGCAAAACAAAACCGATTGTTTTATCGTAACGAAGCGGCTATCTTGTGTTTAGCACATGTAGGCACACCTATTTACGTGTCATACACCGAATAAACCAGCTCGCCCTCAACACGTTCCGATTTCATCACACATATCTTATCTACCATTATCGACATTTTAGCCACATCAACATCGGTTACGATAGGCGTAGGATGCTGAACCAACGAGATGTGCGGAAAGAACGCCGTCTTACTATACGAAACGCCATGAGCAGAAAGGCGCTCGCGCAGCTGGTGTGCAAGCATTGTAACAGCCTGGCACGCCTCTACCCCACACCATATCACCCCCGCTTTTGTAGGAAACGTGCCCAGCGTGCCCAGTGTCAGCAAGAAAGGGCTAAACGCCACCTCGCTCACAGCCCTCTGTATCTCAGCCATATCATAGCGTTCGCCTATGAAAGCCAGCGTCATGTGCAGGTTACCATAAGCACAATAGTTGCCCTTCACGCCCCTTGCCTTCAACGCGTTTTGCACGTCTACCAGCGCTTGTTTAAACACATCGTTAAAACAAATTGCTATAAATATGCGAGCCATAATTTTAAGCCTTTTTCTTTTTGTTAATGATTATTCTTAAGTTTAGCACGTACAGAAGTTATGAAGAGTTTGAACAAGAAGCGCCCTTATACAAAAGTAGCGATAAAGAAGACATAAGCCCCCAAAACATTGTTAAACTATGCAAACACCATTTCTTGTATAAACCAATAACCAATTAAAATGGCTACCTTTGCATTACATTAACAATCCATAATGCAACGTTCAAATTATTAATAAGATGAAAAAAATAGCAATTCCTACACGCAACGAGATGGTAGACGACCATTTCGGGCACTGCGCTTATTACACCATAGTAACTCTCGACAATCAAAACCAAGTGATAAATAGCGAACGCTTAGCATCGCCCGAAGGTTGCGGCTGCAAGTCGAACATCGCTTCTGTAATGCAAGAAATGGGCATCAGCCTTATGCTGGCTGGCAATATGGGCATGGGCGCATATAACAAGCTCAACGCGCATGGCATCAGCGTGATCAGAGGCTGCCACGGTAAGGTAGAAGAAGTGTTAAACGCCTATCAACAGAACCTGCTTACCGACTCGCTTGAAGCCTGCGACCATCACGACTGCAACCATCACGACACCGACGAGCAGCCCGTGTTTGTAGTGTCTTCGCTTAAGAAATAAAAGCATTGATTGTAAAATTGCTCTTAAAACATTTCTTAATGACAAGATGACAAGATGACAATGAAAGGGAAAAATGAAAAGTGAAAAGTGAAAAATCCTATAGCTTGGCGTTTTAAGAGAAAAGGGAAAAGTTAGTAGGACGGTGGCCTCCGTGCCCCGTCCTCCAACAACCAGTAAGTATAGGGTTAAGATAATATTTTTTGGGTGCTGGAGGACGGGGCACGGAGGCCACCGTCCTACTATGTTTGCCTTGCCGCTCGCGTATTATGAATTAAGCGCAGCGCATTATGCATTATGAATTATGAATTAGTATCCATCACTTCAGCTTAACAATATCCGTCCAGCGTGTAGTGGGGCACGCGCTCTTATAGTCGCGCTTGATGGCATCGGCAAACTTCTTACCGTTAGGATATTGTTGCGACGAGAGAATAACAGTTTCAGTACCCTCCACCCTATTTATTTTATCTACAGCATGATCCAGCAACGTTATGTGCTCGTGGCGCTCAGCATTAAACGTAAACAAGTCGGGCTGAATGGCCGTGTTGGGCACCACACCCATAAGGACAACGCCCGCACGTTTATAACAAATGTCGTTGCGATAGATGCTGCGCAAACACGCCGTGGCCCCCTGCACAATGTCCATGGTCGACGAGGTGGGCGTATGAAACGTGGCCTCAGTCATATTCCAGTATTGTGCGAGCTCGGGGCGAAAGTGGTTCGAGTCGATAAACACCCCCACAACATTGGCCGCCGACTGCTGTTTGCGTAGCTTCTCGGCACCGCGTGCAGCAAAGTTGGCCACATGTGTGCGCAGCGTTTCAAAGTCGTGCACCATGCCCTCAAAACTTCTACTGGTGCAGATGCTCTTCTTCGTGGTAGGCAGGTCATCGGCAATACAGTCGGTGCCATTCAGTTCGGCCCATGTACGCTCTATCACCACCGTTTTAAATGTGGCTTGCACCCACGAGGCGGGGCGCATGGCAAAGTCGTGTGCCGTGGTAATGCCCATATTGCGCAGCCGCTCAGCATAGCGTCGGCCTATGCCCCACACCTCGTCGATAGGAAACAGGCGAGCAGCCTTCAGTCGTTGCTCATCGTTTTGTATAACACACACATGCTGGTAGCCCGCATACTTTTTGGCAAAGTGCGACGCCATCTTTGCCAATGTTTTTGTGGGCGCAATGCCTATGCTTACAGGCATGCCCACACACTGCATAACGCGGTGGTGCAGCTGTGTGCCCCACGCCTTCAGTTGAGAGGGCGAAAAATCGTCAAGAATGGCGAAAGCCTCATCAATAGAATAGCGAAAACACTGTGGTGCCATGTTACGAATGATGGTCATCACGCGGCCCGTCATCTCGCCATACAGCTCATAGTTTGACGAGAAAGCCTCGATGTGCGCGTTAGGAAACAGCTGCTTCAGCTGATAGAAGGGCGTGCCCGCCTTCACACCCATCTGTTTAGCCTCGGTGCTTCGTGCCACCACACAGCCATCATTGTTTGACAGCACAACAACAGGTTTTCCCTCCAGGTCAGGATGGAAAACCCGCTCACAACTGACGTAACAGTTGTCGCAATCGCAAATAGCATACCACCTCATTGTTCAATCATTGTTAACACACACACCTTATCGCCGCCACTGTTTAATGGTCCATACCACTACGCCCCACACCCGAAAGTTATCGTCGGCATCAATACGTATGGGCGAATAGTTAGGGTTAGCAGGCCTCAGTTCAATATACCCCTCATCTTTATGTTTGAGGTCGAGATACTTGATGGTAAACTCGCCATTAACAAACGCCACAATAACGTCGCCATCGATGGGCTGCAGCGAGCGGTCGATGACGGCAATATCGTTATCGCAGATGCCCGCCTCAATCATCGAGTCGCCCGACACCCGCCCATAAAACGTGGCCTCAGGGTTCTTAATGAGGTCGCGGTTAAAGTCGAGACTGTCGTGCAGATAATCGTCGGCCGCACTCGGAAAGCCCGCCTTAATAGTGGGCGCAAGGGCCAGTGGCAACGAGTGGTTGAAGTGTGCCTTTAATATTGTTACCTTACTCATTACTTATTTAAGTTTCGCATGCCTTTGGCATGCTGATAGTTAACGAGTTGACGAGTAGACGAGCTGCTTGCTTTTACAACTCAAAATTTTTATAATAACATTGATAAGTATGGGTAGCAACTTGTCTACTCGTCTGCTCGTTTACTGACATTAGAACGGGAAGAGCAAGGGCAGCACCCCAATCATAACCAGTCCCATGATAATTTGCAGCGGCAAGCCCACCTTAATATAGTCGATAAACGTGTAGCCACCAGCCTGCATTACCAGGGCGTTAGGCGGCGTAGAGAAGGGCGAGGCAAAGCACATGCTGGCGCCCAGCGTTACAGCAAACAGCAAGGGGTATGGGCTAACGCCTATGGCCGCTGCCGAAGCAATGGCGATGGGCGACATGAGCACCGCCGTGGCCGTATTACTGATAAACATGGTGAGGAACGACGTGGTGAAATAAATGCCCGCTAGCAGCGCATAAGGGCTGGCCTGCCCCAGATTATCGGCCAGCAATCGTGCCACCAGAGCCGAGGCACCCGTCTTTTCCAGCGCCACCGACATGGGCAGCATGGCCGCAATAAGCACAATGCTCTCCCAGTTTATCGTTTTATAAGCAGCCTCAACCGAGCGTATGCAGCCCGTTATCACCATCAGCAAGCCAGCAATCATCACGGCCGTAACGGGAGCCACAGGAATAAAGTCGAACACCATCATACCTATCATAGCCAGCATGATAAAGGCAGCAATAGGCGCCTTATAGTCGAGCGTTACGCGCGAAGCCTCTTCCAGCGGCTGCCCTATCACCACAATGCCTTCGGCCATATCGGCAATGCGCGATATATTTTTCCATTTACCCTGAATGAGCAAGATGTCGCCCTGTCGGAAGCTGAGGTCGGCAAGATTGTCGTTCAGATAATTGTCGCCCCTGCGCACACCCAGCACATTCACATTATACATACGGCGTAAGCCAGCCTCTTTCAGCGTCTTACCACACAGGCGCGAGTTGTGCATCAGCACCACTTCGGCAATGCCTATATCATAAAACGCCAGCTCTTCAGTGGCCTTCACCAGCCCCATATCTGAGGCAAAACGCGTGGCCTGAGCACTGTCGCCACTCACATAAACTATATCGCCCTCAAGCAGTTTAGTGTCGGGGCCCGCCAGGCGCTGCACCACCTCTTTCATAAGCGAGGCATGAGCGTTCTTTATGCGGCGCACCTCAAGCACCGTGAGGCCGTAGCGGTGATGAATGTCGAGCTCGGCCAGCGTCTTATTATTGGCCACCGACTGTGCCCATACCGTAAAGGCAGCAAGATTGTCGGTAAGCCGATACTCGTCCATCAGGTCATCGAGCGACTTTCCGCGAGCACGGCTGTCGCCAGCCTGTCGCTGCTTGTTGCCATTAAGAAAGCGCTTGCTCAGCGGCAGCAGCACCACAATGCCTACAGTGATGCACACCAAGCCCACAGGCAAAAAACTAAAGAAGCGCAGCGGCTCAAAGCCATTCTCAGTAAGCGCATCTTGAATAACAAGGTTAGGAGGCGTACCTATCAGCGTAAGCATGCCACCCATGCTGCTGGCAAAAGCCAGGGGCATTAACAGGCGGCTGGCACGCATCTTGGCTTTCTGCGCAAGGCTCACCACAATAGGCATCATCAAGGCCACGGTGCCCGTATTGCTTACAAAAGCGCCAATAACGGCAGTTACCACCATAAGCAAAAGGAAAAGGCCCAGTTCGCTATCGCCAGCCAGCGTCATCAGCTTGCCCGATGCTTTCTTGGCCAGGCCTGTTTGCACAATGGCACCTCCCACCACAAACAGGCCCACCATCATGATGACCACCGAATTAGAGAACCCCGACAGGGCTTCTTGTGGCGTAAGGATACCGGTGAGCAGAAGGGCTACGAGGGCGCATAGGGCCACGAGGTCGGAGCGCACTTTGCCCATAGCAAAGAACACTGCCGAAAGGGTAAGAATAATGAGCGTTGTTATCATGGTTACAAAGATAAAAATAAAGATACGATTTAGCAAATGTACAACGTCGTTTTTGTTGTTTATTAATTGTTTTTATTGTCATTTTGAAACATTGGCAAACAGCAGATGTATACCAAACGAGAATATTGTTTTTGCCTTTTCTCCTCCACTTTAAGTATCTTTAACAACATATTTTACCATCAAAACCTCACTAATATAAAATATTTTTTGTACCTTTGCAAGGTTTTAGGATAATTTCCCAACAATTTAGTTAACAAGTAGACGGGTGACAAGTAAACAAGGAGGTTTGCCTTCATCATCTTAAGTAATGCTGGAGGAGAACAAATGCAATCTTATCATCTCGGCCTATGGGTTTACTATAGCATGCGAAAGACATGCGAGACTTTGAATAAAACACATTGAAAACCAAGCAGATAGAAAGAATAAGGTATTAAAGATGAGACAATTAAAAATTCAGAAGAGTATTACGAACCGTTCGAGTGAAGCATTAGATAAATATCTTGTGGAAATCGGACGTGCACCGCTTATCTCCATTGACGAGGAAATAGAACTGGCACAAAAGATCAAGAAGGGTGGCCCTGAGGGTGAACGTGCCAAGGACAAGCTCGTCACTGCCAACTTGCGTTTCGTGGTGTCGGTAGCCAAACAGTACCAGCACCAAGGTCTCACCTTGACCGACCTTATCGACGAAGGCAACATAGGTTTGATAAAGGCTGCGCAGAAGTTTGACGAGACACGCGGCTTTAAGTTTATATCATATGCCGTATGGTGGATACGTCAGAGCATCTTACAGGCCATTGCTGAGCAGAGCCGCATTGTGCGCTTGCCCCTGAACCAGGTGGGCTCGCTGAACAAGATTAATCATGAGATTAACAAGTTTGAGCAAGAAAACCAGCGCCACCCCTCGGTATCAGAGCTGGCCGATGCCACCAAGATTGACGAAGAAAAGATAGGCCAAAGCTTGATGGCCGATGGCCACCACGTGAGCATTGATGCCCCCTTCCAGGATGGCGAAGACAACTGTATGCTCGACGTGATGCCCAGCGGTGAAGACACGCGCACCGACAAACAGGTTGACCACGAGTCGATGGCTCTTGAGCTAAACTCGGTGCTGAACAAGGTGCTGAAAGACCGCGAGATCACCATCATTCGCGAGTGCTTCGGCATAGGCTGCCACGAGAAGGGCTTGGAAGAGATTGGCGACCAGTTGGGGCTTACTCGGGAGCGTGTGCGCCAAATCAGAGAGAAGAGCATCGCTAAGCTGCGCGACAGCGGCAACGCAAAGATACTGATGAAATATTTGGGATAAGTTCTCCACAACCACAAGTTAGGCCTGTCAGACCTAAAACGAGAAAAAGCAACAAACAACAACAACCCAACATAAGCAGGAACCACACATTCTAATATATGTGGTTTCTGCTTTTTTGTTTTATCATCATATTCTTAACAGATGCCATAGCCGCGCTGCAATTCTCATAGCTTTATGAGTTAAAGAACAGCGAAAACAAGTTTTACACATCTCTATTGTAAAAACGCACAAGAATATTTGGAGGATAAAAATAATGTTCATATCTTTACGGTGTAATAATTATACAAGTTAAGGATATAGAGTCAAAACATATCTCAACTATTGGCATAGCCCAAATAACACTTAGTGACTCACTATTTGGACAGACCACTTAATGTAAAGATAATCCGATGAAGATGAAACACATAAACACTAACATTACAGGCAGCCTTTGGTTTGCTTTTTTGGGAGGCTTAGCTTTTGTGCTCTTGGTTGCCCTGTTTGCGGCAAGCACCAGCATCGCTTGTGTCTATATGTCCGACGCACCACAACCCACCCAAAAACATATAGCCTATAAAACAACGAAGAGCGACGACACCCCAACCTACGAATCGTTATACACCGTCGATTATCCTACAATCGACTCTACGCACCTATCTTTTTACGACACCACGCGTGTGGTAAAGAAGCCTTACGAACCCACCGACACCTCAAATGTCGAGGTATATATACGTAAGAAGATAGCGCGGTCTACCCTGTGTCGGTACTACAACGATAGGTTTCAATACACCCTTCTTTTTCCTTCATGTTTCAAGGCTGGCCCATTGCCTCTTAACAATGGCGGCACCCATTTTGACATGGGGCACGACATCCAAATAGTGATATATGGCAGATATTCGTTGTTAGCTTTTGAAGATTTTTCAAAACCTGATTATTATAAGTGGGATAAAGACCAATATCGCCATATCTATCAGTGCCGTTTCTACGACCGCTATTATAAAATTTGGGGCATGCCTAAAACTCGTTATATCGAACATGAGGAAGTTGAGAACCATACCCTTGAAAGTTGGGAGAAGACAATGTTTGTTATGTCAGATACTGACGACGACCCTGACGATGGTCTCATGGTGACGCTTATTGTGAAATATCCTAAAAAATACCGACAAGCGGTGATGCCTCTTATCAAAGCCATGAACCGATATATGAGGTGCGAGACATTAAAGTAGGCATTAGTAGAGCATTAATTTGAGATTATTTTAGTAATAAATAAACATCTAAAACAAGCCTTCGTTTTTAAAATAGACTCATAAATAAACAACCGCGCGAAGCGCGTATTAATGATAATTAATGTTCAATTAATGATAATTAATGTTTAAAAACTCTGCAAGCAATGCAACGCATTGCGAGCATAATAACAGTATGATAACAATATAATAGATTATTGAATTGTTAAAAACACAACATTATTATTTAATACTAAAGAAGATAGGTTTTCAATATTTTATTGTAACTTTGCACATAAGTTTTTTTTCATCACGATTATATAACACTATAGAGAAATATATTTACAATGAAAGTGCTGTTATTGGGAAGCGGAGGCCGTGAGCACGCCTTGGCTTGGAAAATCGCTCAGAGCGAAAAAGTAGAAAAACTGTTTATTGCCCCTGGCAACGCAGGCACAGCCGCCTGTGGCGAGAACGTAGCCATTAAGGCCGACGACTTTGAAGCCTTGAAGCAATTCACGGTTGAAAAGGGCATCAACATGGTGGTAGTGGGCCCTGAAGACCCGCTGGTAAAGGGCATCTACGACGACTTTAAGAACGATGCGCGCACAGCAAACATTCCTGTCATTGGCCCCTCTAAGCAGGGCGCAGTGCTGGAGGGCTCGAAAGACTTTGCCAAGAGCTTTATGCAGCGCCACAACATTCCTACCGCACGCTACCACACTTTCACTGGCGAAACGCTGAACGAGGGATTGGCCTTTCTTGAAACATTGAAAGCCCCCTACGTGCTGAAGGCCGACGGCCTGTGTGCTGGCAAGGGTGTGCTTATTTTGCCCACACTGGAAGAGGCTAAGAAGGAGCTGAAAGAGATGCTGGGCGGCATGTTTGGCAATGCATCGGCCAGCGTGGTGATAGAAGAGTTTTTGAGCGGCATCGAGTGCTCGGTATTTGTGCTTACCGATGGCAAGCACTACCAGATATTGCCTGAAGCCAAAGACTATAAGCGCATAGGCGAGCACGACACGGGCCTGAACACAGGCGGCATGGGCAGCGTGAGCCCTGTGCCCTTTGCCACGAAAGAGTGGATGCAGAAGGTTGACGACCGCATTATTCGCCCCACGGTTGAGGGGCTGGCTGCCGAGGGTATCGACTATAAGGGCTTTATCTTCTTCGGCCTTATCAATGTTGAGGGCGAGCCCATGGTGATTGAGTATAACTGCCGTATGGGCGACCCTGAAACCGAGACGGTAATGTTGCGCCTCGACACCGACATCATCGATCTGTTTGAAGCGGTGGCCAACGGCACCCTTGACCAGTGCCCCGTAACCTTCGACCCTCGCGCTGCCGTATGTGTAATGCTGGTGAGCGGTGGCTATCCGCAAAGCTATAAGAAGGGCTACCCCATCACGGGTCTTGACAAGGTTGAAGGCTCGATAGTGTTTCATGCCGGCACAGCGCTGACCGATGGCCAGGTGGTAACCAATGGCGGCCGCGTTATTGCTGTAAGCTCGTATGGAAAGAACAAGGAAGAGGCGCTCGGCAAGTCGTTTAAAGAAGCACAGAAGATTACGTTTACCGACAAATACTTCCGCCGAGATATTGGTTTCGATTTAGAAGATTAATCAGCCGCCGACAAGCAAACATACGGGTTAACAAGTAAGCACACTGCACCCGCAAAGCAAGTGGCCCGTTCGCTCGGCTTGCCGCTTGCCCCGAGCAAAAATCTTGTCAACGAACAAAAGATCCATGTCAGTAAAACGAATTCAAAACAAGATAGCCGACAGCCGCTTGGCACTGCCCGCAACAGCCATATATGCCGTGCTGGTATGCTTGATAAGCGGCTTTATCACACAGCACCTGTGGGCACAGTTTGCCATTCTTATTGTGTCGACCTATATGATGCTGGAGCTAAACAACACCAATGCCTTGATACGCATATACAGCCGCATGGTGTCGTGTTCATACCTCATGCTGGCGGTCATGGCCCATTTTCTGCTGGTATCAGTGCCCTACGGCATGGTGCAGCTGCTGTTTATTGGCTTTTTGCTACTGTTCTTTCGTTGCTACCAAGACAAACGAGCGGCTGGCACCGTTTTCTATGCCTATACTATGCTGGGTGCTGCCAGCCTGTTCTTCGTACAGGTGCTTTACTTTGTGCCCATAACCTGGATATTGCTTCGCACCAATATCATGGCGGGCAATGTGCGCACGCTGAGCGCATCAATCATAGGTCTACTAATGCCCTACTGGTGCGTGGGAGGCTATTATCTATACGCGGGCGAAACCGACCTGTTTTTGAACCATTTTACCCAGCTGTGGCAGCTGGCACCGCTGGCCGACTTCAGCATCTTACAGCTATCGCAAATGGTCAGCCTTGCGTTCATTGTCTTGGTCGACATTATTGGCATCATACATTTTCATCGCAACAGCTATAAAGACAAGATACGCACACGCATGCTGTTTGAGGTGTTTACCACCTTCAGCCTTTGCATCATGGCCTTTATTGTGTTGCAGCCTCAGCACGCCAACTTTTTGCTGAGCATGCTGCTGGTGTGTGCCTCGCCAATGATAGCCCACTTTATCTCGCTCACACACACACGCATCACTAACATTATTTTTATTGTGCTGCTGCTATCGGTTGTCAGCATCACGGCCTGTAACCTATGGCTGTTTTAACGCACACGTGTTTATATGGATGCATTTACATCATTTCTTATTGATTGGGGCTATTGGGGCATGCTGCTGTCGGCGTTTTTAGCTGGTAGCGTGTTTCCGTTTAGCAGCGAGGCGGTAATGCTGGCGCTAATGGCTACGGGGCTCGACACCGGGCAGCTGGTGGCCTATGCCACCGTGGGCAATGTGGCGGGCGGCATGTTCAATTATGTTATTGGCAGTTTGGGTAGGCTCGACTGGATTGAACACTACCTGCATGTAAAACCCGAACAGCTGGAACGCGCCAAGCGCTTCATGCATGGCCATGGTGCCTGGATGGGCTTCTTTGCCTTCGTGCCCCTGCTGGGCAGCGCCATCACGGTGTTACTGGGCTTGATGCGTGCTAACCCTTACATCTCGGTGCTCAGCATCACGCTGGGCAAGTTTATACGCTACTGGCTATTGGCCTATGGCGCTGAACTGATTATCTGATGAGCTGAACCGATTATCTGATGAGAGAGAGTATGTGTGAGTGAGAATGAGTGTGAGAGGGAAAGAGAGGAAGAGAGGAGAAAGATATTTTACAACTATATAATGATAAGTATTTTTTTTGAATGTTTGAGAACTATTGGGAGATAAAACGAGCAAGACAAAGACTGATGCATAAAGGCTATTTTGCTTGTGCCCTAAAAATATGGGTGAGCATAATGCTGCTGTCGGGCTGTACCGAAAAAAGCAGTTACGACACGCCCACCATCACGGTAACCATTGAGCCCCTGCGCTACTTTACCGAACAGATAGCTGCCGACCGCTTCAAGGTGGTAACCATGGTGCCACAAGGCGGAAGCCCTGAAACCTACGAGCCCTCGGCACAACAAATGGCAGCGCTCGCACATAGCAGCCTATATATAAAGGTGGGCGAGATAGGGTTTGAACGCACATGGACCAAGCGCTTGCAAGACAATGCGCCACACTGCTTGTTTATCAACGCTTCTGAGGGCATTGAGCCCTTGTCAACACCGCACGGCCATGCCGACCCTCACACCTGGATGAGCACAAAAAACGCTCGGCTTATGGCGCAAAACATTTTTAAGGCGTTGTGCCAGGTTAACACGGCCGACAGTGCCCTGTTCAGACAGAACCTGAACACGCTGCTGGCCACCATCGACAGTGTAGACACCACCATTCGCCAGCAACTGAACAAGAAGCAAGCACGCGCCTTCTTGATTTACCACCCTGTGCTTACCTACTACGCACACCAATATGGCCTAAAGCAAATAGCGCTTGAAGAAGAAAGCCACGAGCCCAGTGCTGCCGACCTGCAACGTGTGACCGATGCTGCCCGCGCACAAGGCGTGAGCACCTTCTTTGTGCAACGCGAGTTTGCCAACGCCAACATCAAGGCGGTGCTGCACGAGCTAAACTGCAAGCAGGTGGTTATCAACCCTTTGGGCTATCATTGGGATAAGGAAATGAAGCACATAGCACTGAAACTGAAATAAGCAGTTGATACTGAAAATAAGCAGTTGATACTGTAAAGAAAATAAAAAACCATGACCACAAGCATAACAAAAGACAACCTGTTGCTCACCCTGTCGCACGTGGCAGCATCATACGATGGCAAACGGGTGCTAACCGATGTGTCGATGACGGTAGCAAAAACCGACTTTTGGGGCATCGTGGGCCCTAATGGTGGTGGCAAGACCACATTGGTGCGACTGATGCTGGGGCTGAAGCAACCCGACGAAGGCGTGGTGACCTACTATCATAACGGCAATCCCACCCGCCACATTGCCATAGGCTATCTGCCACAATATTCGCACATTGACAGGCAGTTTCCTATCTCGGTGCGCGAGGTGGTGCTGAGCGGACTGAGCAACCAAAAGCGCTTGTTGCAGCCCTACACCACACAGCACCACGCAATGGTTGACGAAACACTGCAGCGCCTTGACCTCACGACACTGGCCCACAGGCACATAGCAGCGCTAAGCGGAGGGCAGCTGCAACGCGTATTGCTGGCGCGCGCCATCGTGGCCAAGCCCGACATATTGGTGCTTGACGAGCCTAACACATATATGGACCGACACTTTCAGCGCGATATGTATGCGGTGCTGCACGAGCTGAACAACGAGTGTGCCATCGTTATTGTAAGCCACGACATAGAGGCCGTACGGGCTCACACCAAACAAGTGGCCTTTGTAAACCGAGGGCTCACCCTCACAAAAGAACATCTTTAACCACGGGTGCGGCTTAAAAAATACTAATTAATTTTGTATTGCGCACGATTTGCGCTATCTTTGCGGTTTAACAAGAATATTTGATAATATAAAAAACATTCATATCATATTTAGTTAAAAAGATTAATGAAACAGTACAAGTTAGTGGACAACGTCCTTGGATGGCTTACGTTTCTCATCGCCGCTTTCGTTTACTGCTCGACCATTGAGCCGACAGCGAGCTTTTGGGACTGTCCAGAGTTTATCACAACAGGTTACAAACTGGAAGTAGGACACCCACCTGGGGCACCCTTCTTCATGCTCACCGCCAACCTGTTCTCGCAGTTTGCAAGCGACCCTTCGCAGGTGGCACGTATGGTAAACACAATGAGCGCACTGCTCAGTGCCACAACCATCTTGTTCCTGTTCTGGAGCATCACACACCTCACCCGCAAACTGATTGTTAAAGACTGGAGCAGCCTTACCACTGCCAAGCTCATTGCTATTGAGGCTTCGGGCCTGGTGGGCGCACTTATCTATACCTTCAGCGATACGTTTTGGTTCTCGGCCGTTGAGGGCGAGGTTTATGCCTACTCGTCGGCCTTCACCGCTATCGTGTTCTGGCTCATCTTGAAATGGGAAGACCATGCCGACGAGCCACATGCCGACCGCTGGTTGGTGCTCATAGCCTATATGACGGGCTTGTCTATCGGCGTTCACCTGCTGAACCTGCTCTGCATACCCGCCATTGTGCTGGTTTACTGCTACCGCCGTTTCCCCAACATCGAGCTTAAAGGCTCGCTCATAGCGCTGGCAGTGTCGTTTGTCATTGTGGCCGCTGTGCTGTATGGCGTGGTGCCAGGCATCATTACCGTGGGCGGATGGTTTGAACTGTTCTTTGTAAACACCTTGCACTGCCCCTTCAACACGGGCGAGATAGTGTATATTTTCTTGCTGGTGGGCATCGTTATATGGGCCATTTACGAAACCTTTACCAACCGCAGCCAGCTGCGTCAAAACATCGCGTTCATCCTCTCTATCGGCATGCTCGGTATTCCGTTCTACGGATGGGGATGGCAAGCCGTTATCATTGGCGTCGTTGTGTTAGTGGCACTGTGGTTTGTGCTGAACTATAAGAAAAAGATTGAAAACAAACTGGTGCCCTGGATTTCGGCTCGCATCAAAAACACCACCTTGCTGTGCTTGTTGATGCTGATGATTGGCTATTCTACCTATGCCGTAATTGTTATTCGTTCAACGGCCAACCCGCCAATGGATCAAAACTCGCCCGAAGATATCTTCACGCTGGGCTCATACCTCAGCCGCGACCAGTATGGCGACCGCCCCTTGGCTTACGGACAGGCATACACCTCACAAATAGCCTTCGATGTTGAGGGCAATATGTGCATACCCAGCCGCACAAAGGGGGCACCTATCTATCAGCGCAAAGAAAAGGCATCAAAAGATGAGAAAGACTCTTACTTTGTAGTGAGCACCAAAGACAAGTTGCAGTATGCACAAAACATGGTGTTCCCACGTATGTATAGTGCCGACCATGCCAAGGCTTACGAAAGCTGGCTGGGAGGCGTGAGCGGCTATGAGGTGCCCTACGACCGTTGTGGCGAACCCGTCATGGTGAAGATGCCTTCACAGTGGGACAACATTCGCTTTTTCCTGTCGTATCAGTGCAACTTTATGTACTGGCGCTACTTTATGTGGAACTTCTGCGGACGCCAAAACGATATTCAAGGCAATGGCGAACTGGAGCATGGCAACTGGATTACTGGCATCTCGTTCATCGACAACCTGATGTATGGCGACCAAAGCAAGCTGCCCGACGACCTGAAGAACAACAAGGGTCATAACGTGTTCTACGGCTTGCCCTTGATACTGGGCCTCATAGGTCTGTTCTGGCAAGCATGGCGCGGACGCCGCGGCATACGCCAGTTTTGGGTGGTGTTCTTCTTGTTCTTCATGACAGGTTTGGCCATCGTTATCTACCTGAACCAAACACCTATGCAGCCCCGCGAACGCGACTATGCTTATGCTGGCTCGTTCTATGCGTTTGCCATTTGGTGTGGTATGGGTGTGGCCGCCTTGTTCGACCTTATCAATAAGCGCCTGAAGCAAAACGCTACGGCCACAGCCGCCATTGTGGGTGCTGTGTGCGTGCTGGTGCCCATACAGATGGCTTCGCAAACATGGGACGACCACGACCGCAGCAACCGTTACACCTGTCGCGACTATGGTCAAAACTATCTCATGACCTTGCAAGAGAAGGGCAACCCCATCATCTTTACCAATGGCGACAACGACACCTTCCCGTTGTGGTACAACCAAGAGGTAGAGGGTGTGCGCACCGATGCCCGTGTGTGCAACCTGAGCTATGTAAATACCGACTGGTATATTGACCAGATGAAGCGCCCTGCTTACAACTCGCCCGCACTGCCCATCAGCTGGCCCCGTCTCGACTACTGTTCGGGCACCAACGAATATGTGCGCGTAAACCCCGCCATCAAGGCACAGGTGCTCGACTTCTTCAAACATTATCCTGAAGAGGCTAAGAAGCAGTTTGGCGACGAGCCCTTCGAGCTGCACAACATCATGAAATACTGGGTGCGCTCAAAAGATGAAGACATGCACGTTATTCCTACCGACACCATCTATCTCAAGATTGATAAAGAGGCCGTAAAGAAGAGTGGCATGATGATGGCTTGCGACAGCATACCCGACCACATGGTTATCTCGCTGGCAGGCAAGACAGCCCTGTATAAAGGCGAGCTGATGATGCTTGAAATTATTGCACAGTGCAACTGGACCCGACCCGTATATGTGGCTACCACCGTGGGCGAAGGCAATTATCTGAACCTGGGCAACAACTTTGTGCGCGAAGGCTTAGCAAACCGTATCACACCCTTCACCACATCGGCCGCTGGTGCGCGCAAGTTTGACACCGAGAAAACCTATCAAAGCGTAATGCACCGCTACAAATGGGGCGGACTGGAGAAACCCGGACTGTATCTTGACGAGACCGTGATGCGCATGTGCTACACACACCGCCACCTGCTGAACGACCTCGCCCTGCAGCTCATTGCTGAAGGACAGCTTGAGAAGGCTAAGAACGTGGTGCAGCTGTCAGAAAAGGTGCTGCCAGCTTACAACGTGCCCTACACCTACATATCGGGCGCCACCGACCTGGCACGTGCCTATGCGCTGCTGGGCATGAAAGATAAGGCCATGAAGATAGCTCGCGCCGTGCTGCTAAACAATAAGCAGTATGCTTGCTGGTATCTGTCGCTGTCGAAAGACCGCTTCCTCATGTCGCAAAACGATGTGCTGCGCAACATCTTGATGATGCAAAACACTGCCGACGTGATGGCCATCATCGACCAAAAGGCCGCCGACAAGGTTCTGAACGATTGTCAAACACTGTACAAGCTTTACCTCAGCAAAGGCGGCACGCCCTTTGAGAACGCACAAGAATAAGCTGTAAAGAAAGAAAAGAACATAACACAAATATGTTTATAGAACAACCCGCCAAATGGCTAAGATGGCTGTATCCTGATGCAGCCTGGCGAATGGACCCCACCGAGAAGGCCGTGTATCTGACCTTCGACGATGGGCCCATTCCTGAGGCCACGCCGTTCATCCTTGAAACACTGAAGCAGTTTGATGCCAAGGCTACCTTCTTCATGGTGGGCGATAACGTGCGCCGCTACCCCGAACTGTACCAACAGATTGTGGATGCTGGCCACCAGGTGGGCAACCACACATTTCATCATCTCGGTGCCCTAAAGCACCAGGTGATGACCTATATTGACGATACTGAAGAGGCCAACAAGCTAATAAAGGCTCATTATTTTCGGCCACCCCATGGCTGGATGCGTATGACCGAATATTGGTGGCTGAAAAAGAAATATCGTATCGTGATGTGGGACCTCGTTACGCGCGACTATTCAAAATGGATGACCGCCGACGATGTGGTAAACAATGTGAAACAATATGCTCGCAACGGGTCAATCATCACCTTTCACGACTCGCTAAAAAGCATCGACAAGCTGCACTTTGCTCTGCCCCAAGCGCTACAGTGGCTAAAAGATCAGGGCTACGCTTTCAAAATTTTTCCGTAATCCCCCACTCGGCTCTTTTCAAGCATAACGAAAGTTGTGTTGAGATAACGAGCTTGTGCTTTGAGATTTTGAGATAACGAGCTTGTGCTTAAGATGAGGTTGTGTTTTAGATAAAGACACAACAACGCTGAACAAGAAGAGGACAACAGAAACAACATTTCTGATACAGTTATTATATGTATGCAAGCAATGTTGTTTATGTTGTCCTTTTTTTTGTAATTGTTATTGTAACTGTTATTGTTATTGTAACTATTATTGTTATTGTAACTGTTATTATTATTCTAACAAAGTAGGACGAGGGGCTCATAAACAACATTGTCATCTTGTCATCTTGTCATTAAGAAAAGTTTTACGAGCAATTATCAAAGTAGGACGGTGGTCTCCGTGCCCCGTCCTCCAGCAAGCAGCCTACAACCTCCACCACCCAGCAAGTATAGGGTTTAGAAAATATTTTGGTTGCTGGAGAACAGGGCATGGATAATTGCCCATGTGATATTTTTTTTCTATCTTTGCATGCATTAAAAAAAAAGCATCACACAAAAAGCACCAAATGAAACATTATAATAAATTGCGCTTACGCCTGCTCACAGCCATCATCATTATCATCATAGCCATCATATCGCTCGTGCGTTGCTGCTCGTGCAGCAGCGCCCCCACACAAAACGATAGCACCCAGGTGGCACCCTTTCATTTGAACGACTCGCTCACCAACGCCATCACCATGACACCCGAACTGCACGACCTCGACTCGATTATGCAGCGATACATGAAACGTTGGGAGATAAACGGAGCACAGCTGGCTGTGTCGCGCAACGACTCGCTGCTGTATGCGCGCGGCTATGGATGGGCCGACATGGAACGCGAGATAGAAATGCAACCCTCGCACATCATGCGCATAGCATCGGTGTCGAAACTGATAACAGCGGTGGGCATCATGAAACTGCAAGAAGAGGGGCGACTGCACCTCTCTGACCGCGTGTTCGGGCCACAAGGCATATTGAACGATACCACCTATACAAAGGTTATTAAAGATAAACGCTACTTTGATATTACTGTTGAGCAACTGCTGCGCCACTCGGCAGGCTTCACCAATTATGCTGGCGACCCCATGTTCTCAACACGTTATATTATGATGCAGAACCACCTCACCACCCCACCCGATAACCACACGTTGCTCGGCATCTTGCTAAAACGCCACCTGGGCTTCACGCCTGGCACAGCACGCTGCTACTCGAACCTGGGCTTCACGCTGCTTTCAATGATTATCGAAAAGCGCACAGGCTTGACCTACGATGCCTACATGCAAAAACACGTGCTGCAGCCTGCTGGCTGTTTCGACTTTCATATTGCGGGCAACTATTATAAAGACCGCCGACCTAACGAGGTGAAATATTATATGCACCAGGGGTCGGTGCCCGTGTACGAATATAACAACAGCGGACGAATGGTGCAAAAATGTTATGGCGAAAACGACATTCCGCGCCTTAAGGGGGCTGGAGCATGGTGTGCTTCGGCGGCTGAACTGAGCCGACTGGTGGCAGCCATTGACAACTACCCTGGCAAACCCGACATTCTGAGCGCTAAAAGCGTAAAGGCTATGACACAGCCTATGCCCGATCATGCCTACTCGCTGGGTTGGAACTATACGCCCACCACTGGGCCATGGGTGCGCACAGGATCGCTGGGAGGCACCAGCGCCCTGGTGCTGAAATATGCCGATGGCGAGTGCTGGATATTTATCACCAACACCAGCACATGGAAGGGGCACGACTTTTCAAACGATACCATGCGCCTGTTTGAACAGCTGCGCAAAAAATATGGCAACAAATTTCCTCGCCGCGACCTGTTCACGAGTGTTAAGGGAAAAGTGAAAAGTGAAAAGTGAAAAATCCTATAGCTTTGCGGGTCGCACAGTCGCCCTCGGCTTAGAAAGGCTTAGAAAAGGCCTATACTGGCTTCCACAGGCCAACCCCAGGCAAAAAACCATTAAAGGCCCTCACCAAAGGGCAATAATCGGCAACATTTCACGTTATTAAACGTATGAAACGATTATTATTTATCTTCTACATAACCCTGTTGGCTTGTATCAGCATACAAGCCCAAACCTTTACGCTGCAAGGCAAGGTGATGGACGAGCAATCGAGCCCCATGGAGTTTGCCACTGTGGCCTGTGTACAACAAGGCAAGATAGCCATGACCTCGCTAAAGGGCGAATTCACGTTGCAACTGCAATCGGCCGACTCGGTGGTAGTGCGCTTCTCAATGGTGGGCTATAAAACAAAAACCCGCGTGCTGCGCCGCCCCCGAGGCAAGCAAACATTGCAGGTGGTGCTGCACAGCGACAACACCCTGTCAGAGGTTACCATCACCGAGATGCGTAGGCAAACAGGCCAAACACAGGAGATAAAGAAAGAGCAAACCAAGAGCATGCCTTCAACCACGGGCAACGCCGTTGAAGAGCTAATACAGAGCCAGGCAGGCGTTTCTACACACAGCGAACTGTCGTCGCAATATAACGTGCGCGGCGGCTCGTTTGATGAAAACAGCGTTTACATAAACAATGTAGAAGTGTATCGACCCTTCTTGGTGCGAAGTGGCCAGCAAGAAGGCCTCTCGGTTATCAATGCCGACATGGTAGACAAGATAGGCTTTTCAACAGGTGGCTACGAAGCCAAATATGGCGACAAGATGTCGTCGGCTCTCGACATTACTTATCGTAGACCAAAACGCTTCGAGGCATCGGCTTCAATGTCGTTGCTGGGGGCCAGCGCCTTTGTGGGCGTAAGCAACAAGCACTTCTCGTGGAGCAACGGTTTGCGCTATAAAACCAACCAATATATGTTGGGGTCGCTACAAACCACAGGCGAGTATCGCCCTCGCTTTGTCGATTATCAAACCTACCTTACCTATGAACCCAACAAGCGCTGGAGCCTTTCCTTCATGGGCAACATATCAGATAACCACTACACCTTTGTGCCCTCTGACCGCGAAACCAGCTTCGGAACAATGGAGAACGTAAAATCGTTTAAAGTTTACTTTGATGGCCAAGAGAAAGATGTGTTTCGCACCTTCTTTGGCTCGGTAAACATTACACGCCATTTTTCTGAAAACACATCGCTCTCGCTCATAGGGTCGGCCTTTCACACGAAAGAGCAAGAAACCTACGACCTGCAAGGACAATACTGGCTGACGCAAACCGAAACCAGCGAAAACCTGGGCGTGGGCACCTATTTTCAGCACGCCCGAAACCGCCTGAAAGCCAATGTGGCCAGCGCCAAGCTACTGTTTAAGAGCAAGAACGCACACCACACCTTTGAGGGAGCCCTGACCTTTAAGAGCGAACGAATAAAGGAAAACTCTATCGAATATGAGATGCGCGACTCGAGCGGATACAGCATACCACACACCGGTAAAGACCTGTATATGATTTACTCGATGCAAGCCCACAACACCCTAAACGCTACACGCACCGAGGCCTATCTGCAAGACACCTACCGCTTTACCAGCGCACACGAGCACACCTTCTTCACCCTAAACTATGGTGTGCGCATGAGCCACTGGAGCTTTAACAAAGAAACCATCGTCAGCCCGCGCCTATCGCTGGGCATCGTGCCCCCCTTCTGCCGAGATATGACGTTGCGCCTGGCCACAGGTCTTTACTATCAGGCTCCGTTCTATAAAGAGATACGCGACACCACCACCCTGAACCACGTAACCTACGCTAACCTGAACCAAAAAGCAAAAAGCCAGCGCTCGCTGCACTTCATTGCAGGCCTCGACTATCGCTTCAACGTAAAAGAGCGCCCCTATAAGTTTACGGCCGAAGCCTACTATAAGGCGCTAAGCAACTTTGTGCCTTATAGCGTAAACAATGTAAAGGTGGTGTATTATGGCGACAACACTTGCAGCGGACACGCAGCGGGCATCGACCTCAAGCTCTTTGGCGAGTTTGTGCCAGGCACCGACTCGTGGATAAGCCTCTCGCTCATGAACACCCAGATGAAACTCAACGGCAAAAGCATACCGCTGCCCACCGACCAACGGTACGCCATCAACTTCTTCTTCACCGACTACTTTCCCAATACCGACCGCTGGAAAATGTCGCTCAAGCTGGCCTTTGCCGATGGCCTGCCCTTCTCGGCACCCCACCAAGAAATGGAAAACAACTCGTTCCGAGCCCCCGCCTACAAGCGTGCCGACATTGGCCTCAGCTACCGAGTGTTAAACAACGAGAAGCAAACCAGCAAAAAGTTCTGTAAAAACATTTGGCTGGGCATCGACTGCCTCAACCTCTTCGGCATCAACAACGTAAATTCATACTATTGGGTAACCGACGTTACCAATCATCAATATGCCGTGCCCAACTATCTCACGGGCCGAATGATGAACCTGCGTCTGCAATTCGATTTCTAACACACACCCTATGAAACACATCATAGCCTCGCTCTGTACCGCCACCTGCCTCGCCATCACAACACATGGCACGGCAGTGGCACAAAACCACCGCTTGCTGCAACCCAACATTGCATCGCTACAGGTGGTGGCTGGCGACAATTGGCTGTCAATGCCCGTCATCACACTAACGGGTGACGAGGTCATACACATCAGCTTCGACGACCTCACACACGAGTATCACCGCTATGTGTACAGCATTGAACATTGCGAGGCCGACTGGACTCCCTCAGAAAATCTGCTGCCCAGCGAATATTGCGAAGGCTTTACCGAGGGCAACACCATCGACGACGTAGAAGAAAGTATCAACACCAAACAGCTATACACCCACTACCATTTTCAGTTGCCTAACCGCCACTGCCGACCTTTCCTCAGCGGAAACTATCGCGTAACGGTGACCGACGATAACACGGGCGACAGCATACTAACCGCCTGCTTCATGCTAAGCGAACAAACCATGAACCTGGGCATAGAGGCCTACACCAACACCGATAAAGACATTAACCGTCAGCACCAACAGGTGGCCATGCAGCTATCATACAACGGTAACAAGGTAACCGACCATAGCCGCGAGATAAAAACCGTGGTGCTGAAAAACGGATATTGGTATGATGCCGCATGGAACGCCACGCCACAATTTATCATGCCCGATGGGCTGAAATGGAGCCATAACACACACCTCATCTTCAACGCTGGTAACGAATACCGAAAGTTTGAAACGCTCGACCCCACACACCCCACCATGGGCATTGAAGCCGTGGGATGGGATGGCACACACTTCTCGGCCAGCGTGTGGCCCGACGAGCCACGACCCAACTATGTTTATGACGAAGACGCTAACGGCAGCTTCTACATCAGAAACAGCGATAACATTGAAAACGACATTGCCTCCGACTATATCCTTACACGCTTCACCCTGCTCTGCCCACCACAGCCTGGCGACGTATATCTGCACGGACAATGGACCAACGGCAGCCTCTCGCCCACCTATCGCATGACGTACCACCCCGAACTGAAAGCCTACACGGCCGACGTGCTGCTAAAACAAGGTTACTACTCGTACACCTACCTTCTGCACACCCCCGACGCGCTGCGCACACTGCCCGCCGATGGCAACTTTTTTCAAACCGAGAACACTTATTATGCCTTCGTTTACTATCGGCCCATAGGTAGCCGTACCGACCGACTGGTGGCTTACCAACGTGTGCAGCTAAAATAAAAAAAAGAACAGGAAAGGAAAATAGAACATCACGAGAAGCCTATTTCCTACAAACGCTGAAAATAATGCGCCTAACATTTGGCACAACAAAAAAAATACACTATCTTTGCAACCGCAATTCGGCAAGCAGTAGCAAAGCCACACATTGCAAAGGCCGATATGGCTCAGTTGGTAGAGCAACGCATTCGTAATGCGTGGGTCCCCGGTTCGAGTCCGGGTATCGGCTCATTAACCACGCGATAATAGCTCAGTTGGTAGAGCACTAGCTTCCCAAGCTGGGGGTCGCGGGTTCGAGCCCCGTTTATCGCTCAGCAGTCCCTCAGGGTGTTGCTGATTATTGGGTAAGAAGAAGAATTATAAGTCCACCACACAAGGTGGGCTTTTTTGTATACCTACGTTTTTCACGCTTCGTCCTCCAGCAACCAAAAAGAGTATCTAAAAAGTAGGACGGTGGTCTCCGCGCCCCGTCTGGCCAACGAAATAGTCAAACGCGGTCGAGACACTCAAGCCTACACCCAGCTGCTAAAAAATATCACTTTCGAATAAAAGGACTCCAGCTAAACGCCACCTTCAATAAAAAACAGCTAAATATCACTTTCAAATAAAAAGTTCACTGTGTACAAGAGGTAGAAAAAAACGATGCACCACCACACAAAGACGCGCACGTTTCTATATAGTAAGGTGAAAGCATGTAGAGAAGAAGAAAATGAAAAAATAATTGCGAAAAAGTTTGCATATTGAAAGAAAATATGTAATTTTGCCGATGAAAGATTAAAATAAAGAAGAAATATGAACAATATGACAAACAACATGTGGTGGTGGCGCCTGCTCAAGATAAAAAAGTCGTGAGTAAGCTTACCCTGTGTGCGTCACATTATCAAAGAAAGAGATACACTTGAGGCCTGCCGTTCTTACGACAGGCCTCATTTTTTATTTTCTCTCTCTCCATCTCTTCTCCTCTTTAACAACAACAGAACAAAATAACATAAACACAAACATTAAAAACACCACTGATATGAGCACAATGAAAGACATATTAAACCGAATGCTCAACCACGAAGAGCTTTCTCGTGAAGAAACAAAAAACATCTTGTTAGGCATCACACGCAGTCAGTTTCCTAACGAACAAATAACAGCACTGCTTACAGCGCTGCAAATGCGCGGCATAACCGTCGACGAACTGCTGGGCTTTCGAGATGGCATACTGGAGAGCGGCGTGCCAGCCTTGCTCAACAGCGACCGATACATCGACGTGGTGGGCACTGGTGGCGACCGTAAAAACACCTTCAACATATCAACCACCTCGTGCTTTGTCATTGCTGGTGCGGGCTATAAAGTGGCCAAACATGGCAATTATGCTTCAACCTCGAAGAGCGGCGCCTCAAACGTTATCGAGCACCACGGCATAAAATTTACCAGCGATATTGACAAGCTAAATCGCTCGCTTAACGAGTGTGGCATTGTGTATCTGCACGCTCAGCTGTTTGCCCGCGCCATGAAGTTTGTAGGCCCCATACGCAAAGCACTACAGTTTCCTACCTGTTTCAACCTGTTAGGCCCCATCGTCAACCCCTCGCAACCTAAATGCCAACTGCTGGGTGTGGCCACACTCGACCAGATGCGGCTGTATAATAACGTGTACCAGAAGATAGGCATCGACTATGGCATTGTGAACAGCATTGATGGTTACGACGAAATATCGCTTACGGGCGACTTTAAGGTTACAACCAATACCTATGAACGCATCTTCAAACCCTCTGACCTGGGCCTACGCACAGCCCAACCTGAAGAGCTGGTTGCTGGCGCTACTGAAGACGAAGCAGCACAAATATTTGATAACGTGCTGCAAAACAAGGCGCTGCCCGCACAAAAAGACATTGTGCTGGCCAACGCGGCCTTCGGCATACAGGTGTACGAGCAGGGCAAAAAAACAATAGAAGAGTGTATCGACATTGCACGCCAGTCGATAGAAAGCGGCAAGGCTTGGAAAACATTCTTAAAGTTTGCCGAACTCAACTCATAAATCATCACACACCAAAAACCACACAACGTGTTATGGCAGATATACTTGAAGAAATAGTGGCACACAAACGCATTGAGGTAGCGCTGTTTAAAGAGGCGCTGCCTGAGCGCGATATTCACCAGCTGGTAGAAAGCCACATTGATCAGCACCCCCATGTGCCCTCAATGCGTCAGGCACTAATGAAAGCCCCCGTGGGCATCATTGCCGAGTTTAAACGCAAGTCGCCATCAAAGGGCTGGATAAACCAAGCAGCACAAGCCACCGATATACCACTGGCCTATCAGCAAAACGGCGCCGCAGCCCTCAGCATCCTCACTGATGAAATGTATTTTGGAGGCAACGACAAGTTTGTACGCCAGGCAAGAGAGGCAGGCGTAAAGATACCCGTGCTATACAAAAACTTTGTGATAGACGAGTATCAGCTATTTCAGGCGCGGCTGTGTGGAGCGTCGGCCGTATTGCTCATTGCCGCCGACCTAAAAAAGGCACAGTGTAAAACACTGCTACACATAGCCCACGAGCTACAGCTGGAGGTGCTACTTGAGATGCACAGCGAGCACGAAACCCAATATGCCGAGCTGGAACCCGATATGTGCGGCATCAATAACCGCAACTTGGGCACCTTTGTTACCGATGTGCAAAACTCGTTTCGGCTGGCAAGCAGGCTGCCAACAAACAGTTGCAAGGTGAGCGAAAGCGGCATCTCACAGCCCGAAACAGTAAAGGCTTTGCAGCTGGCAGGCTTCAATGGCTTTCTCATGGGCGAACGGTTTATGGCCACCCCTCAGCCAGGCCAATCCCTAAAGCTGTTTATCGATGCTGTGAAAGGCAATGCTGCAATAGGCAATGCCGTGAAAGCAATGCTGTGAAAGGCTGCTGACAAAAAAATTGTTCGAAAAACTTTATCATTATTCAACACATAACCGATAAAAAGAAAACATGAAAATAAAAGTATGCGGCATGCGCGATGCCGAAAACATAAAAGCCGTGTCGGCACTGGGCATTGATATGATAGGCTTCATCTTCTACCCCAAGAGCACACGCTATGTTAGCATGATAAATTCAGAGGCGGGCACCATGCCCGACTACTCAGAAGAACGCCTCGAAGCCCTGAGCACAAACGCAGCACCCCCCCCCGTTGCCACACAAGCCCATGCCTCGCCACAAACTAGCCACAAGCCGCTAAGGGTGGGCGTGTTTGTTGACGATATGCCACAAAACATTGTGTCGCGAGTGGTCAACTATCAGCTCGACTATGTGCAGCTGCACGGACACGAAAGCGTGGTGATGATTGAAAACCTAAAGCAAACACTTGTGCCCGACATTGCTCCAAACATAAAAATAATAAAAGCCTTTGGCATTGCTTCAGAACACGACTTTGAACAATGCAAACCCTATGAAGGCGTGGCCAACCTGTTCTTGTTCGACACACAATGCCCCACTGCAGGAGGCAGCGGACAACACTTCAACTGGCAACTGCTGCAAGCCTACAAAGGCCACACACCCTTCTTGCTCAGCGGCGGCATAGGCCCCGACGATGCCGATGCTCTACGGCAGATACAGCATGAACGCATGGTGGGCATCGACCTCAACTCGCGCTTCGAAACATCGCCCGCCATGAAAGATGTTGAGAAACTGCACACATTTATCGAAAAAATAAAAAAAGGTTTCAGTAAACAAGTAGACGAGTAGACAAGCTGCTACCCATACTTATCAAAGTTGTTATAAAGAGTTTGAGTTGTAAAAACAAACAGCTCGTCCGCTCGGCTCTGCCGCTTGCCTAAGCAAGAACTGAGAAAGCAAGGCAATCAGCTCGTCAACTTGTCAACTCGTCAACTAAAAAAGAACATGAACAAGATAAACAAACTATTTTCTGAACGTGGCGACCGCAAACTGCTCTCGCTATACTTTTGTGCCGGATGCCCCACCCTTGAGGGCACGGCCAGCGTGATAAAGGCCATGCAAACACACGGCATTGATATGATAGAGGTGGGCATACCTTTTAGCGACCCCCTGGCCGATGGCCCCGTAATACAAAGTGCGGGCACCGTGGCACTGAAAAACGGTATGACACTAAGCCACCTGTTCAACCAGCTGCAAAGCATTAAAAACGAGGTACATATACCGCTGGTGCTGATGGGATACTTAAACGTTATCATGCACTTCGGCATCGAAGCCTTCTGCCAACGCTGTGTCGAGGTGGGCGTATCGGGAGCCATCATCCCCGACCTACCCTTCGCCGACTATCTTGAAGTGGTAAAGCCTGTGGCCGACCGCTACGACCTACGCATCATCATGATGATCACACCCGAAACCAGCGAAGAGCGCATACGCTTCATCGACGAGCACACCGATGGCTTCATATACATGGTGAGCAGCGCCAGCATCACAGGCGCACAAAGCAGTTTTGGCGATGCCAAGCTCGAATACTTCAGCCGCATCAACGCCATGAACCTACGCAACCCACGCATGATAGGTTTCGGCATCAGCAACAAACAAACTCTGCAAAGCGCACAGGCAAACGCAGCGGGCGCCATCATAGGCAGCAAGTTTGTTACACTGCTAAACGAAACGGGCAACCCTGACCAAGCGCTAACAAAACTTGAGCAAGCATTAAGCCAGTAGCACCCCGCACCCCCTACAGCCCACAACAAGGCTGAACACATAAAAAGAAACATAAACACAAACATCACAAGAAATAATAATATGGCTACAAAGAAATATGCCGTTGACGAGAATGGCTTTTTTGGAAAATTCGGGGGCGCCTACGTACCTGAAATATTATATAAATGTGTAACCGACCTGCAAGACGCCTACCTACCCATCATTGAGAGCAAAGCCTTTCAAGACGAATATTATGCCTTGCTGAAAGACTATGTGGGCCGACCTTCACCCCTATACTATGCTAAGCGCATGAGCGAAAAATATGGGTGCCAGCTATACCTGAAGCGTGAAGACCTAAACCACACGGGCGCACATAAAATAAACAACACCATAGGCCAGATACTAATGGCTAAACGCATGGGCAAAACACGCATCATAGCCGAAACAGGAGCAGGACAGCACGGCGTGGCCACAGCTACCGTATGCGCACTGATGAATATGCAATGCGAGATATTTATGGGAAAAACCGATGTTGAACGCCAACACACCAACGTTGAACGTATGAAAATGCTGGGCGCAACAGTGTACCCCGTAACAACTGGAAACATGACACTGAGCGATGCTTGCTCAGAAGCCATACGCGACTGGTGCTGCCATCCGCAAGATACCTTCTATATCGTAGGAAGCACCATGGGCCCACACCCCTACCCCGACATTGTGGCCAAGATGCAAAGCGTAATATCGCAAGAACTGAAATGGCAACTGCAAGAAAAGGTGGGACGCCCCTACCCCGACTACCTCATTGCCTGTGTAGGAGGCGGAAGTAACGCTGCAGGCACCATATACCACTATATTGACGACGACCGCGTGCAGATATATCTGGCCGAAGCCGCTGGGCATGGCATCAACACGCCCTATACCGCGGCCACCATGCACTGTGGCACCGAAGGCATTATTCATGGCGCAAAAACACTGGTCATGCAAACCGATGATGGACAGATAAAAGAGGCGTTCACCATATCGGCGGGGCTCGACTATCCAGGCATCGGACCTATGCACGCCGACTTGGCACTAAAGGGGCGCACACACGTGCTGGCCATCAACGATCACGAGGCCATCTATGCAGGATATGAGCTCACACGCATGGAGGGCATCATACCCGCCATTGAAAGCGCACACGCCGTGGCAGCCCTAAAGAAAATGACCTTTAAGCCCAACGATGTAGTGGTGCTTACCGTGAGCGGACGCGGCGATAAAGATGTTGAAACCTATCTCGCACACAAAGAGATGGCACACGAATACGGAAACTTTTAAGGCGAGTTGACAAGTTGACAAGTTGACGAGTTGCTACCCTTTACAAGATTATCAGCAACTAAACACAAGAAAAAGAAAAGATGATACAATTTCAATCATACGCCAAAACCTTGCTGGCCGACCTCTACACACCTGTAGGCATCTATATGCGCCTGCGCGACCTCTATCCGCAAAGCGCACTCATGGAGAGCTCTGATTATCACGACGCCAGCAACAGCAGTTCGTTCATAGGCATATACCCCTTGGGCAGCGTGGCCATCAGCCACGGCAAAGCCATACTCAGCATGCCCGATGGAACCACCATCACACACACCGTGAACAACACCTACCGCTGCGACAACGCCATCAACCAGTTTATTCACGCCATCAAGGTAACGGGCGAGGGTAGCCAGTATTGCGGACTATACGGATACACTGCCTTTAACGCCGTGCGCTACTTTGAAAACATTGCGGTGAAAGACACCACCATGCAAAAGAACGATGCACCCGATATGCTTTACATCTTGTATCGCGACATCATCGTCTTCGACCACTTCAATAACAAAATGACACTCGTTACGCTGGTGCCACAAAACAATGATGCTGAAGCCATGAAGGCAGCGGGCGAAGAGGCACTACACCATCTTGAAACAGCCATCAACCGACAAAGCGTAAAACCCTACGCCTTTCACCCCGTGGGCAATTATACATCACCACTAACCGATGAAGAACATAAAGCCAATATCAGGCGAGGCATACAGCACTGCTTACGCGGCGACGTGTTCCAGATTGTCATCTCACGCCGATTTATACAGCGCTATGAGGGCGACGACTTCAAACTATACCGAGCACTACGCAGCATCAACCCCTCGCCTTACCTCTTCTATTTCGATTTTGGAGGCTTCCGCATCTTCGGCTCTTCACCCGAAACACACTGCCGCATCGAGAACCGAAAGGCTTACATCGACCCCATTGCGGGCACCACACGTCGCACAGGCGATGCCGAAGCCGATAGACGAGGAGCCGAATATCTGCGCAACGACCCCAAAGAAAACGCTGAACACGTAATGCTGGTTGACCTGGCACGCAACGACCTGAGCCGCAACTGCCATAACGTAAAGGTCGACTTCTATAAAGACTTGCAATACTATTCGCACGTCATACACCTCGTAAGCCGTGTGAGCGGCGAGCTCGACGAAGGAGCCGACCCCATAAAAGCCTTCATCGACACCTTTCCTGCGGGCACACTGTCAGGGGCTCCAAAGGTGCGCGCCATGCAGCTCATCAGCCTGTATGAACCACACAACCGTGGTGCCTACGGTGGCTGCATAGGTTACATAGGCCTGAACGGAAACTTGAACCAAGCCATCACCATACGCACCTTCGTGGCTCGTAACGGCGAACTATGGTTTCAGGCAGGTGGCGGCATCGTGGCAAAGAGCAATGAAGACTATGAGCTGCAAGAGGTAAACAACAAGCTGGGAGCCCTGCGCCGCGCCATCGCCATGGCCGAACAGATGTAAAGCAAAACATTGCGAGCAGAAAAGCAAAAAAGAAGAACAAAAAAGAAGAAGAAAAGAAAATGAAAATAGCAATCATTGACAATTACGACTCGTTCACCTACAACCTATCGCACCTGGTGAAAGAGTTGGGCGCCGAGGTTACCGTGATGCGCAACGATCAGTTTGCCATGAACGACCTTCAGGCTTACGACAAAATAATACTAAGTCCTGGGCCAGGAATACCCGCAGAAGCAGGACTCCTACTCGACGTTATTCGCACCTATGCAGGAAAGAAGCCCATGCTGGGCGTGTGCCTGGGACATCAGGCCATAGGCGAAGTGTTTGGCGCCGAGCTCACTAACCTGAGCGAGGTGTACCACGGTGTGCAAACTGAGGGCACACAGTTGGGCAACGACCCCATCTTTGCCACACTGCCAGCACGCATAGCCATGGGCCGATACCACAGTTGGGTGGTAAGCCGCGAGCAGTTTCCCCAGTGCTTAGAGATAACGGCTCTTTCAGACGATGGCATGATTATGGCCCTACGCCACAAGCAATACAACATTCATGGCATACAGTTTCATCCCGAAAGCGTGCTCACACCACAAGGCCGCACCATCATTGACAATTGGCTGAAGCTATAAGCATTTAGCATTATTCTCAAACGCTTAGCAAGGAGCCATTGCAATAACAATAACAATAACAATAACAATTTCAATTTCATAAAAAAAAGGCATCAACACCGAGACTTTAATTGCTCAGTATTGATGCCTTTTTTATTGCTATCAATCGCGGGTGAAAGGACGGAGCACACAGGGTGCCCATCCTTTACACGAACGATAAATAATGTGATGCGAATAATTAGATCTCCTCGCTCCAGTCCTCTTGGCTCTTACGAACGTAGGTCTGATAGCGCAGCTTAGCCATCTTCTCAGCCTGTGTGAACAGCTCGTCAGCCTCCTTCGGGAATGCCTTCTGTACAGACAGGTAGCGAACCTCACCAAGGAGGAAGTCGCGGAAGTCGGCCCAGTTAGGAGCCTTTGAGTCGAGAGTGAAGGGGTTCTTACCCTCGTCAGCCAACTGCGGGTTGAAACGCCACAGGTGCCAGTAACCGCAATCAACGGCCAGCTTCTCCTCGTTCTGTGAGCGCCCCATACCACCCTTACGCTTCAAACCATGGTTGATACAGGGAGCGTAAGCAATGATGAGCGATGGTCCGGGATAAGCCTCTGCCTCGCGGATAGCCTTCAAGGTTTGAGCATTGTCAGCACCCATAGCAATCTGAGCTACGTAGATGTAACCGTAGGTTGTCTGCATCAAGCCGAGGTCTTTCTTGCGGATGCGCTTGCCCTGAGCAGCAAACTGAGCGATAGCACCAAGCGGAGTAGACTTAGACGACTGACCACCAGTGTTAGAGTAAACCTCGGTATCGAGCACGAGGATGTTAACATCTTCGCCCGAAGCCAATACGTGGTCGAGACCACCGTAACCGATATCGTAAGAAGCACCGTCGCCACCGATAATCCACTGGCTACGTTTTACGAGGTAGTGGTCAAGAGTCTTCAGTTCAGCGCAAACGGGGCAACCCTTCTCTGCACCAGCAGCGATAAGGGGTTTCAGTTCAGCAGCAGCAGCCTTAGAACCCTCCGAGTCGTTCATGTTAGCCATCCACTTGTCAGCGGCAGCAACAAACTCAGCAGGAACATGCTCATCAGCCTTAGCCTCTTCAAGCAGGTGGCAGATGCGCTCCTTCATCTTCTTGTTGCCAAGAACCATACCAAGACCAAACTCGCAGAAGTCCTCGAACAATGAGTTGTCGAAAGCAGGACCCTGACCCTTAGCGTTCTTAGTATAAGGTGTAGAAGGAATAGAAGCCGAATAGATTGAAGAACAGCCCGTAGCGTTGGCAACCATCTGACGGTCGCCGAAGAGCTGAGAAATGAGCTTCACGTAAGGAGTCTCACCACAACCTGAGCAAGCGCCTGAGAATTCGAACAGAGGCTGAGCAAACTGTGAGTTCTTCGGGCTCTGCTTGATATCTACGAGATCCTGCTTAGAAGCAACATTGTGAACGAGGTATTCCCAGTTCTGAGCTTCCTTCTGCATATCCTCAGCGTCAACGTTGAAGGGAACCATCTTCAGAGCCTTCTCAAGCTCACCAGTCTCCTTGTTCTTCTTGCCAGGACAAACATCGGCACAGTTGCCGCAACCCAAACAGTCGAGAACAGAAGTCTCGATGCGGAAGTGCATGCCCTTCAGAGCAGCAGGAGCCTTAACCTCCTGTGTCTCCAAGCCCTCGATGCCAGCAAGCTCGTCGTCGGTAAGAACGAACGGACGGATAGCAGCGTGAGGACAAACAAATGAACACTTGTTACACTGGATACAGTTTTCTACATTCCATACAGGAACGAAGGCTTCAACACCACGCTTCTCGAAAGCTGATGTGCCGTTCTGCCATGTACCGTCAACAGTGTCGTGCTTAACAAAGTCAGAAACCTTCAACAGGTCGCCAGCCTGGCCGTTGATAGGACGAACGAGCTCCTCGATAAATGCAGGAGCGTTGTCGGCCTTAGCCTCCTCGTCAGCAAGGTTTGCCCAAGCAGGATCAACAGTAAGCTGCTTATACTCACCACCACGGTCAACAGCGGCAAAGTTCTTATCAACAACATCCTGACCCTTCTTCGAATATGACTTAACGATGAATGCCTTCATCTGCTCAACAGCCAAATCCAAAGGAATAACCTCAGTGATGCGGAAGAAAGCCGACTGAAGAATGGTGTTGGTACGGTTGCCAAGACCAATCTCCTGAGCAATCTTTGTAGCGTTGATATAGTAAACAGTGATGTTGTTCTGAGCGAAGATGCGTTTTACCTTGTTCGGAATAAAGTTAACCAGTTCCTCACCGTCGAAGATAGTGTTCAACAGGAAGAAACCATTCTTACGCAAACCACGAGTAACATCATACATGTGCAGGTAAGCCTGTACGTGGCAAGCCACAAAGTTAGGAGTATTTACCTGATATGCGCTGTGGATGGGGCTATCACCGAAACGAAGGTGTGAGCAGGTGAAACCACCCGACTTCTTCGAGTCATAAGAGAAGTAAGCCTGGCAATACTTGTTGGTGTTGTTACCAATAATCTGAACCGAGTTCTTGTTAGCGCCTACGGTACCATCGGCACCAAGGCCATAGAACTTAGCCTCGAACAGGTCGTCGCCACCCATCGGGATCTCTTCCTCCTCAGGCAGCGAGGTGAAGGTAACGTCGTCAACGATACCCACGGTGAAGTGGTTCTTGGGCTGAGGCAACTCAAGGTTCTTGAATACAGCCACAATCTTAGCAGGAGTGGTATCTGAAGATCCCAAACCATAACGACCACCAACGATAAGCGGCTTACGCTCGTCGTCGTAAAGAGCCGACTTAACGTCGAGGTACAGAGGTTCGCCCTCAGCACCGGGCTCCTTAGTGCGGTCAAGCACAGCAATGCGCTTAACAGTAGCGGGAAGAGCCTTCTTCAAGAAGTCGACAGAGAACGGACGATACAGGTGAACAGCCACCATACCAACCTTCTTGCCCTGCTTGTTCAGATAATCGATAGCCTCACGAGCAGGCTCGGTAGCCGAACCCATCAGGATGATTACGTTCTCAGCATCCTCAGCACCATAGTAGTTGAAGAGGTGATACTCACGACCCGTAATCTTCGACATCTCGCCGAGGTACTTCTCTACTACCTCAGGAATACGGTCATAATACTCGTTGCAAGCCTCACGGTGTGTGAAGAAGGTCTCGGGGTTCTCAGCAGTACCGCGAGTAACGGGGCGCTCAGGCGTGAGGGCACGGTCGCGGAAACGCTTGATATATTCGGGATTTACCAACGGACGGATATCTTCCATATCCATCTCCTCGATCTTGTGATACTCGTGTGATGTACGGAAACCGTCGAAGAAGTTGATGAACGGCACTGAAGTCTCAAGAGTAGCGAGGTGAGGCACAGCCGAGAGGTCCATAACCTCCTGAACAGAGCCTGAGCAGAACATAGCAAAACCTGTCTGACGGCATGCCATAACGTCCTGATGATCGCCAAAGATACAGAGCGAGTGCGAGGCCAAAGTACGTGCTGAAACATTGAAGACGCAAGGCAACAACTCGCCTGCAATCTTATACATGTTAGGAATCATCAGCAACAAGCCCTGCGAAGCAGTGTAGGTAGAGGTGAGCGCACCAGCCTGAAGAGAACCGTGCAATGCACCAGCAGCACCAGCTTCCGACTCCATTTCCTGAATAGACACGCGCTGACCGAAGAGGTTCTTACGACCTTTAGCAGCCCATTCGTCTACATGCTCAGCCATCGGTGACGACGGCGTGATGGGATAGATGGCAGCCACCTCAGTAAACATATAGCTTACGTGTGCGGCAGCGGTATTACCATCACAAGTGATAAACTTTTTTTCTTTAGCCATTTTGTTTATAAATAAAATGTTAGTGTATGTTTCGTTGTTTAATATACAAAGCCGAAAAGCCAAAGGGGTATATGACCATCCTGCGACGTCTCAGTGCCATATTGGGCATAGAGGGTGTCAGAGGCCGTGCGCATACGGTGATGCGAGTGAGCTGGACAAATGCGGAACTTGCGTTTGCCATCCACAACATAGCATCCATCTTTGCTACCCTGACTAATGGTATGGTCTTTCCAAAGCGAATTAACAAAGTATGTTTCCATTATCTCCTGACGCTCATACGTAATGGGATAAATCGAATACATCATGTTCGGATTGTGCATCATCACCTTGGCAGGTTTCTTCGGAAACTCATCACCCACATGATAAAGGATGTTGATAAGACGAGCATCGGCCAGATATTTAATATAATTCATTACCGTGGCACGGCTCGTTTCTATCTCTGCTGCCAGATTGCTAATATTGGGCGCCTTGGGGCCCTCCATGGCCAACAGATAAAACAGCTTCTTTATCTTTGACAAATATTTCAGTTCTATCTGTTTAATAAGCAAGATATCCACCTCGGTCATCGAGTTCATGGCTTCTAACAAATGCTCCTGAAAGTTTCCATGCTCCAAGAAGAAGGGATAAAAACCATGGTGAAGATAATGCTGAAAATGCTCTGCTGGGCTCACCTTGCTCAGCACATCACGCACAATCTGGTCGTGATAACGCAAAATGTCATCAAGCTTATAAGTGGAAAAGCGTATGCCTGTTTGAAGAGTGAGATACTCTCTAAACGAGAAACCACGAAGATAATAACGCTGCACAATATCGCTCAGCTCAGGGGTGTCTTCACGCATACGCATCACCGTAGAGCTGGTAAACACTATCTTTAAGCCAGGCAAGGTGTCGTAACATTTACGTAGCTCCCTGCTCCAATGAGGCTGTTTGAACACTTGGTCTATCAGCAACGTCCTACCACCCTGACGATAGAAATTGGTAGCAAACTCAACAATGCTGTGTTGCTGAAAATAGAAGTTGTTCATATTTACATACAAGCACTGTCGGTTTCGTATATCAAAATGTTCTTTTGCATACTGGAGCAAGAACGTGGTTTTACCTACACCACGGGTGCCCTTTATGCATATCATACGGTCGCTCCAGTCAATCTCATCCATCAAGATGCGTCTGACTGGCGCTGTGGTGTGCTCCACCAGATAGGTATGCGTATTAAAGAAAGACTCCATGTTGCTCTTTTTACGTTCGGTTTCTATTCGCAGTAAGGTGTTCTCTTTGCGGTGAACCATACCACCACACACACTTTTACGGCATTATTACTGCAAAGTTAATACTTTTTTTCAGATGTGCAAACCCTCTATTGCAAAATTATATAAAAAAGTAGTAGGCAACGATAATGCCACAAAAAAAGAATAAAAAAGGCTGAAAAGAGCAGAAAGACACAATAAAGCCAAGTGTAACAAAAATGTAACACATGTTTAAATATACTGTAATATATACAAGATAATTTTGTAGCGTGAAAGGAAAAAGAGCCTCGCTATATAATATAAACAAGGTATATAGAAGAGGCCACCATCACAACAAAATAAACATGTTACAATACATCATACAACAGCATAAAGAAAACACATAGCACGAAACAATAAATAAAAACATAATATTAAAACAAAAAGAGAATGGAAACAATTTATTTTTGCATCGTCTTATTTCTGCTTTGCCTCGCAGTGTTTGATCTGTTTGTAGGCGTCAGCAATGATGCAGTTAATTTTCTCAACAGTGCCATCGGTGCTCGAGTGGCAAAACTGCGCACTGTGCTCATTATCGCTTCAGTAGGCGTGGCGCTCGGTGCCATAATGAGCACGGGCATGATGGATGTAGCCCGACATGGCATCATGAAACCCACACTCTACTCGTATGAAGAAGTGATGACCATCTTCTTGGCAGTGATGGTAACCGATGTCATTGTGCTCGACATGTTCAACACGCTCGGTATGCCTACCTCTACCACCGTTTCATTGGTGTTCGAACTGTTAGGCGGCACCTTCGCATTGGCAACAGTAAAGATGATTGGCGACCACTCGCTCGCCTACACCGACCTGCTCAACTCTGATAAGGCCTTAAGCGTTATCATCGCCATCTTCGTCAGCGTAGCCATCGCCTTTGTCTTCGGTATCATCGTACAGTGGCTGTCACGTCTGCTGTTCACCTTTGCCTATCGCAAACATATGCGCATCGGCGCAGCACTGTTTGGTGGCGTAGCATCTACCGCCTTGGCCTACTTCATCTTCCTGAAAGGCATTGGGGGCTCTACATATATACCTGAAGATGTGCGCACATGGATTAATGTGAACACACACATGCTGCTGCTCTGCACATTCGTGATAACAACCATACTGATGGAAGTGCTGCACCTGCTGAAGGTCAATGTGTTCCGCTTGGTGGTATTGATGGGCACCTTCGCCCTGGCCATGGCATTTGCTAGTAACGACCTTGTCAACTTTATCGGTGTTCCTTTGGCTGGTCTCGACTCTTGGCACGACTTCTCTATGAACGCCAATGGTGCTTCGCCATCAACCTACATGATGACAAGTTTGATGGAAAGCGCTAAAACACCTCCCTTCTATCTGATGGCTGCTGGCATCATCATGATTATTGCCATGGCAACATCAAAGAAAGCTCAAAACGTAATAAAAACCAGTGTCGACCTGGCACGTCAGGATGAAGGCGACGAGATGTTCGGCTCATCAAAAGCAGCACGCAGCATCGTACGCGCCACACAGGAAAGCGCTTCCTTCATCGGACAATGGATGCCACGACGCCTGTCAGCATGGATTGATAGCCGCTTCAACAAGCAAGACGCCGAATTGCCCGACGGTGCCGCCTTCGACGTGGTACGCGCCGCTGTAAACCTTGTGCTGGCAGCAATGCTGATTACTGCTGGTACCAACTGGGGCTTGCCCCTCTCTACCACCTATGTTACCTTCATGGTGGCCATGGGTTCAAGTCTTGCCGACCGCGCTTGGAGCCGCGAGAGCGCCGTCTTCCGTGTTACAGGCGTGTTGAGCGTTATCGGTGGATGGTTTATCACCGCTGGCGTGGCCTTCGGTGCCTGTGCCATTGTATGCCTCCTAATGTTCTTCGGTGGTATCATTGCTAAACTGCTCTTCATCGCACTCGTGGTGTTCATGCTCATACGCTCGCAACGTGCCTATAAGAAGAAGACAGCTGCCGAAGGCAAAGAAGATGTGTTCCGCCTCATGATGCGCACCAAAGACCCAGAAATTGTATGGGACCTGCTCACAAAGCACGTAAGCCGCACACAAAGCTTCGTAACACACTTCGTGCTCGACCAGTTCCTCGCCATCATCGACGGCTTCGAGAACGAAAAGCCCAGCACACTGAGAAAAGCTGACCGTGAACTGAAAAACGAACGCGACGAACTAAAGAAATACCGTCGTCAAGAACTGTTGGCCTTGCGCCGCGTTCCTACCAGCATTGCCATTGAACGCAACACATGGTTCCACCTCGGCATCAACTCTTCAGAACAATATATCTACTGTCTTCGTCGTATGCTCGACCCTGTAAAAGAACATGTCGACAACAGTTTTAACCCGCTGCCCTCAACCTATATCAACGAATATAAAGATATGAAAGATCGCATCTGCGAACTGATGAAGCAAACAGAAAGCATGATCTCTACACGACGCTTTGAACACTATCGCGACGTGTTGGCCGATGCCGATCAATGCAAAGACGATCTCTCGGTATTGCGTAAACGCCATATCGACCGCCTACAGGCCACATCAACAGAGGGAGGTCTCCAGGTAGCCCTGGTATATCTCAACATCTTACAAGAGAGCCAGCAGTTGCTGAGCAACATGCGCCACCAGCTGCGCGCCGCCAAGAAGTTTATGGAGAGCTACAAAGAAACAGAACAAGCTACTGATCTATAAACCTTTTAGACCATAAAGCCACAGGCTATATGTACAACCGTGTCAAAGCAAATACGCTTTGGCACGGTTTTTTGTTTTGCATACCATAAGGTTTTTACTTGAACACGATTGTCTGTTTTATAATAACTACGCCAAGTATAAAGAGGAGGTTGGGCATTTTAAAGTAGGACAGTGGTCTCCGTGCCACGTCCTCCAGCAGAAGCCCCTCCCCCGCGCCGCGCCCGCGCGGCTTTCCCCTCCCCTTATGGAGGGGAGTGAATGGCCTTGCAAACTACTATGGATTGTAATACGTAACTATGTTCATGGAGGACGGGGCACGGAGACCACCGTCCTACTTGTAGATGGCTTTTCTTGTTGCTGGAGGACGGTGTATTCGTTTAGATAAAAATTTACTGCTGTCCGCTAAAACTCCAAAGAGCATACATACGGTTCATCCCTCAAAATATGTGCGCCAGTACTTGGCCCAAGTACTGCAGTAATCTCCATCAAGTACTGCAGTAATCTCGGCCAAGTACTGGAGTAATCTCCCTCAAGTACTGAGACGATATGTTTGCTATCTTCGTCTAGAGGGCTTGCTTTTGAACAAACAAACCCCAAAGTTCCAATTTTACAAGGCTTCGGCAAGGATATTTATGCTCTTTGGAGTTTTACCAGACAGCAATAATTACAAAACAGGAAACCATAGTAGGACGGTGGCCTCCGCGCCCCTGTCCTCCATGTGGAAATCTATTTTGGGTGTTGGAGGACGGGGCACGGAGCCCCCCGTCCTACTTTGAGATACCCAGTTTCATCTTAATACTTGGCGTAGTTATTACAAAACAGCAAATCATAGTAGGACGGTGGCCTCCGTGCCACGTCCTCCATGTACAAAGTTATATATAATAATTACACCATAGTTAGCAAGGCCATTCACTCCCCTCCATAAGGGGAGGGGAAAGCCGCGCAGGCGCGGCGCGGGGGAGGGGCTTCTCTTTTCTTAATATGTTGCTTACAGTATGCGCTGTATTTCTTTCAGGTCTTCAATTTTTTTCAGGCTTTCAACAATCACCTTCACCTCGTCGCGATCGTGCACACGCAGCTCGATGGTGCCGTCGAAGATACCGTTTTGGCTTGAGATGGTAACCTTATGAATGTTGATATCGAGCTGATTAGTAATAACTTTTGAAACATCAAGCAGCATGCCTTTGCGGTCGATACCATGAATTTCGATAGTGGCATCAAAGCAGCAACGCTTGTGCATATTCCATTTAGCATCAAGAATACGGTTACCGAAGCTGGCCTTCAGGCGGTTGGCCACGTGGCAGTCGCGTTTGTGTATCTCGATACGTTTCTTGTTGTCGATATATCCTAACACATCGTCGCCTGGGATAACGTGGCAACAGGTGGGGAAGATGAAGGTGTCGATGTTGTCTTCGCTGATGATGATAGGCTTCTTCTTGTTGAAGCCTTCGCCCACCACAAACAGCTGTTGCTTATCGGTTTTCTTCTCATGGCCGAGGAAAGGCACATATTTGCGCCATCCGCTCACCGTTTCTTTCTTCTTGTCGCGCAGCATCTCAAGGTCTTTATCGCCCAAGATGATGCTCTTTTCACCAATGGCAAAGAACAGTTGTTCGGCTTTGGTTATATTATGTATCTCGCACAACTTATCAACCACGGCCGTGTTCATGGCCATTTCGTGCTCTGTGAGCCAATCGGTTACCAGCTTTTCGCCCGCCTTTTGTGTCTCGCGGTTATCGCGACGCAAGATGGCTTGTATCTTGCCTTTGGCTTTGGCCGTTGATACAAAGTTGATCCACGACGGCTGCACGTGTTGCGATTTAGAGGTGAGAATTTCTACCTGATCGCCGCTTTGCAGCTTATGGCTTAGGGGCACCAACTTGTGGTTTACCTTGGCGCCAATGCAGTGGCTACCCAAGAAGGTGTGTATCTGGAAAGCAAAGTCGAGGGCAGTGCATCCTGCAGGCAAGGTTTTAATTTCGCCCTTTGGGGTGAAGACAAATATTTCGCTGGCAAAGAGGTTCAGCTTGATGGTGTCGAGAAAGTCCATGGCATCGGGCTGTGGGTCGTCAAGAATTTCCTTGATGGTGCTCAGCCAGTTGTTCAGTTCGCTGTCGTCGTCAACCAGTTCGTTGCCCTCTTTATACTTCCAGTGTGCGGCAAAGCCTTGTTCGGCCACCTCGTCCATGTGGTCAGAACGTATCTGCACCTCTATCCATTTGCCTTGCTTCGACATCAGCGTTACGTGTAAGGCCTGGTAGCCGTTGGCTTTGGGGTGGTTTACCCAGTCGCGCAGACGGTCGGGGTGCGACTTATATATCTGGCTAATGGCCACATATATCTTGAAACATTCGTCTATCTCTTCCTCTCGCACCTTGGGGGTGTAGATGATGCGCACGGCCAAGATGTCGTATATCTCTTCAAAGGTTACGTGCTTGTTTTGCATCTTGTTCCAGATGCTATAGGGGCTTTTCACGCGTGCCTTCAGTGTATATTTAATGCCTATCTTGTCGAGCGCCTCGCGAATGGGGCGTGTAAACTCGTCGAACAGGGTGTCGCGCTGTGCCTGTGTAGAGGCCAGTTTTGCTTCGATGGCGGCATACTCTTCAGGATGCTCATAGCGGAAGCTGAGGTCTTCAAGCTCGGTTTTAATTTTATTTAAGCCCAAGCGGTTGGCCAATGGCGCATAGATATACAGCGTTTCGCCCGCAATTTTATATTGTTTGTTGGCGGGCTGCGAGGCCAGTGTGCGCATATTGTGCAGACGGTCGCATATCTTGATAAGGATAACGCGTATGTCGTCGCTCATGGTGAGCAGTAGCTTCTTGAAGTTTTCGGCCTGTGCCGATGCCTGCTCGCCAAAGATACCACCCGATATCTTTGTCAGTCCGTCAACAATCTGCGCTATCTTTGGGCCGAAGATGTTTTCTATATCTTCAACCGTATAGTCGGTATCTTCAACCACATCATGCAGCAAGGCCGAACAGATGCTGGTAGAGCCCAGTCCCATCTCTTCACAGGCTATTTGAGCCACGGCGATAGGGTGCAAGATATAGGGCTCGCCCGACAGTCGGCGCACTCCCTTATGTGCCTGTCGTGCAAAGTTATAGGCTTTCGTAATGATATCTATTTTCTTACGATGTCTTGATGCAATATACGTATCAAGCAGATGCTGGAAAGCATCGCCTATCAGTTTGTCCTCAGCGGCTTCACGCTGGGCGTCTTTCATCTTTTGGTCGTCCATATTCGTGTCTCCTGTATGATTGGGTTGGTGTTGGGTTGGTGGCAGTAGTAGCTTTTGAGCGTTTTTTTACTTCACCTTCAGCTTCTTTCCTGCGCGTATGCTGCTTCCGCTGATTTTGTTCAGTTTCTTTAGCTTGCTTACCGTTGTGCCGTTACGACGTGCAATGTCTGACAAGGTGTCGCCTTGACGTATGGTTACCGACCTTCCACGTCTTTTCTTATGTCTTGATGAACGTTTGGCCGACTTACGTGAGTGCGAAGAATATTTGCTTGACGAATATTCTTTCTGAGGCTCGGTAATATCTACCTCGGTGCGTTTGTTCTGGAAGTTGTCTACGGTGCAGCTGTATATTGAGTCTTGCTGGTCGATGAACGAGGCAATGGCCATGGCGGGCAGACGCAGCGACGAGGGTTTGCTGCTGCCATTAACAATGTTGCGACGGTATTGCGGGTTCAAGTCTTTAAGGGTTTCGATATCAATGTTCAAAACCTTGGCTATCTGCTCAAAATGTATGTCGCGGTTCACCATGATGGTGTCGCTCTTTGCCGGCAGTTCGGCCACCATCGGGCAGATGTTGTGGTCGCAATAATAGTTCATGATATAGTTAGCGGCAATGAAGGCGGGCACATAGCCACGTGTTTCTTTGGGCAGATAGGGGTAGATGTCCCAATAGTCGGTAAGGCCCTTGGCACGGTGTATGGCTTTGTTGATGCCTTGTGGACCACAATTGTAGGCCGCAATCACAAGGTTCCAGTCGCCAAAAATCTTATATAGGTCGCTCAGATAATGAGCGGCAGCATACGATGCTTTCACGGGGTCGCGACGCTCGTCAACAAACGAGTTTACCTCCAACCCATACTGCTTACCTGTTTGCAACATGAATTGCCAAAGACCGGTGGCGCCTACACGCGACACGGCGTTGGGGTTGAGTGCCGACTCGATGACGGGCAGATATTTCAGCTCTAAGGGCAAACCATACGACTCGAGGGCTTGCTCAAAGATAGGCATATAGAAATTTTGTGTGCCCAGCATGAGGCTTACCGAGCGGCGAAGGTGTCCTGAGTATCTGTCGATAAGCTTTTGCACCACGTCGTTATACGGCATCTCTATCACGGCCGGTATTCGGCTCAATCGCTCTTTATACACCTCTTTCTCGTAAATGGGGTTTACGTCGGGCATATCGCAATTGGCGTTGGGCCTAATGTATGTCTTTGCATTATACACACTTAGCAAGCTGTCATACTCGTACGACAGCGCTTCTGGCAGATCAATAACTTCTTTTTCTCCTTTCTGGTTGGTAACAGTGATTTCCGTATCTTCATTATCATTTTGTGCCCATGCACCGTTTGTAAATGCGAAAAGCGCTGTTACGATCAGCAGACTGATTTTTTTCATTTATCCGTTTATTTTCCTTTTTCTAATATTTATTATCAGTTATTATTTTCCTCCTCTTTATCCTATCATACATAATAATATGTGGTGCACCTTAAAAGTTTAGGCTGCAGCTTAGGCCCAAGGTGTTTTGTTTTAACACGTTGCGTTCGGCCGAATTGTTGATGATGGTAGGTTCAACGCGCAAGCTTAGATTGTTAGAGATGTCAAACTCGGAGAGTGAGGCATCAACATAAGCGTCGACAATTGAAAGGGCATACACGCCAATCATGCAGAACACGCTGAGGTCGCGCCATCGTCTGAAGCGGTCTTTACGGTTCTTAAACAGCGTCTTATACCGATCAATGTTTGTCTCGTCTATCTTTACACCCAAATGCAGAAACTGGTTATAGCTCTGTGTGTTGGGGTCGTTGTCCATCAAGTCCATGTAGGCTTGCGAGTAGTCGCGATACATCTGGTTGTTCCAACGCATAGCGTAGGCACATCCCACGAAGCCACCATACACGAGGGGCAGCTTCCAGTATTTGCGGTTGTATATCTGCCCGGCACCAGGCAACACGATAGCCAGCCACATGGCACGTTTGGGGTTGGGGCGCCATGTAGCCCAGTCGCGTCCTTTCTTTAGACGTATGGTGTCGGGCTGAGTCAGCAACTTCAGGCTGTCGGCCTTTGTTAGTGTTGCCATGGCAGGAATGGTGTCGTGCTCGGGTGTGAACACAAACGCCGTAGGGCGGATGGGCAAACTGTCGTGGGCAATAGGCTGAATGCGCAAGCTGTCTTGCGCCACTGCTGCTACGGCCGATGACAGCACGAGCAACATTGCGCACAATGCTTTACGTATGATGCTGGATAGATGTATGTTTCTTCTAATACAAATAGTCATTACTTCATCTTATCAAAAACGCTCATGATATGTTCCAGCTCCTCTTCGTTGGCAAAGGGAATGGTTATTTTTCCTTTTCCCTTCTGCGAACAAGTCATCTGCACCTTTGTGTGCAAAAACTCAGAGAGGCGGTTTCTGAGCATATTGAATTCATCGGGCAGTGTGTTCTTGGCCACAATCTTCTTTTTGCCCGACTCAATGTCGCCACCATTCTTCAGTATCTGTGCCATCTCCTCAACCTTGCGCACCGAGTAGCCATGCTTCTGCACCTCTTTGAAGAGCTTTATTTGTAGCGACGGACTGTCGACGGCCAGCAAGGCACGTGCGTGTCCCATATCTATTTCTTTCTTTTGTAGCGCCATTTGTACCTGAGCTGGCAGACGCAACAGGCGCAGATAGTTGGTAATGGCGGCGCGGCTCTTGCCCACACGCTCCGACACCTTTTCCTGTGTCATGCCCTCTTTGTCGAGCAGGTGCTCGTAGGCCAAAGCTATCTCTATGGCGTTAAGGTCTTCGCGCTGAATGTTTTCCACCAGCGCCATCTCCATAACGTTTTCGTCTTTGATGGTGCGAATGTAGGCGGGAATGGCATCGAGGCCTGCTATCTGCGAAGCACGCCAACGGCGCTCGCCCGCGATAATCTGGAAGTGGTGATCGTCGACCTGGCGCAGCGTGATGGGCTGAATGATGCCTATCTGGCTGATGCTTGTGGCCAACTCTTGCAGTGCTTCCTGGTCAAAATCGCGTCGGGGCTGGTTCGGGTTGGGTTCAATTTCGTTGAGGGGTATCTCGTTGATGGTTGAGGTGCCTTGTGTGGTTACACCGTTGGTGTCGATAAGTGCGTCAAGACCTTTGCCCAAATCGTCGAGCCCGCGTCCCAAAACGTTTTTGTTGTATTTCTTGTGTACTGCCATTGTTACGTTGTTTATTCTTACCGCTTGTGGCGGCATTGGTTTGTTGCCTTCATTGCCAGTGTGGTGCGCTTGCGCCTATGTGGCAAACAAGGCGGTGGCAATGGTTACATCAACTGTTTTTGTTGATTATTTCTTTGGCCAAGGCCAAATGGTTTTTGCTGCCTGTCGAGTCGGCATCGTAAAGGATGACAGGCAAGCCATGACTCGGACTTTCGCTTAACTTTACGTTACGCTGAATGACGGTCTTGAAGACCAGCTCCTGAAAGTGGCGCTTCACCTCGTCGTAAATTTGGTTAGCCAAGCGCAACCGACTGTCGTACATGGTGAGCAAGAAACCCTCAATCTCAAGATGCGGGTTCAGCTTGCTCTTGATAATCTTGATGGTGTTCAGCAATTTGCTGATACCCTCTAAGGCAAAATATTCGCATTGCACAGGGATGATAACCGAGTCGGCAGCCGTCAAGGCGTTTACGGTGATGAGGCCGAGCGACGGGCTGCAGTCGATAAGTATGTAGTCGTACTCGTCGCGCACCGTGCCCAATAGGTTCTTTATCACCTTCTCGCGGTTAGGCAGATTGAGCATTTCAATCTCAGCACCCACAAGGTTGATATGGCTGGGAATGATGTCGAGGCCCGATATGTCGGTGGTATAAATGGCATCACGCACATCGGCATGGTCGATGATACACTCGTAAACAGAACAGTCTACCTCCTTGATGTCGACACCCAATCCGCTTGAAGCGTTGGCCTGGGGGTCGGCATCAACAACAAGAACCGTCTTTTCCAGCGTAGCCAGCGAGGCTGCCAGGTTTATGGTGGTGGTGGTTTTTCCCACTCCTCCCTTTTGGTTGGCTAAAGCAATGATTTTTCCCATGTCACAGTCGAGTAAGTAAAAGTGCAAAAATCTTTGGCAAAGTTACATATTTTATGCGAGAAACGTTTACTTTAAACCTTTTTTCGTACTTTTGCAAAGAAAATAAAGGAAAAATTATGAATGTAAATAAACCTGTCATCCTCATTTCCAACGATGATGGCTATCATGCCAAGGGCATTAACAGCCTTATTGACATGCTGCGCGACATTGCTTACCTGGTGGTATGTGCCCCCGAGTCGGCCCGTTCAGGCTTCTCGTGCGCCTTCACCGCTGCCGACCCTTTGCGTTTGAAACTGCGTCGCAAAGACGAAGGTATGGAGATGTGGTCGTGCAGTGGCACCCCTGTCGACTGTGTTAAATTGGCTCTCGACCAGTTCTTTGTCGACCGTCGCCCCGACATGATTATCGGCGGCATCAATCATGGCGATAATGCCAGCGTAAACGTACACTATAGCGGCACGATGGGTATCACCATCGAGGGCTGTATGAAATACATTCCCTCGGTGGCGTTCTCGCTGTGCGACCCTCGCGCCGATGCCGACTTTGAACCCTTGCGACCCATTGTGCGCCAAGTGGTTAAGCGTGTGCTGGCCGAAGGCTTGCCAAAGGGCACCTGCCTGAATATAAACTTCCCCCTGCAGCCCACCTTCAAGGGTGTGCGCGTATGTCGCATGGCCAAGGGCACGTGGTATAACGAGTGTGTGAAGATGCAGCACCCGCACGGCTACGATTATTTCTGGATGACGGGCCACTATCGTAACGATGAGCCCGAAGCTACCGACACCGACAACTATGCCCTTCAGCATGGGTATGTAGCTATTACGCCCACACAGATTGATGTAACAGCCTATGAGTTGTTGCAGAAAATGAAAGATTGGGAGCAATAATAGGGAAACAGAAAAGAAGCAATCACAAGACATGAAATATTATCTTATTGTGGGCGAAGCCAGTGGCGACCTACATGCCTCGCGATTGATGCGAGCCCTGATGCGACATGATGCCGATGCCGAGTTTAGGTTCTTCGGTGGCGACCTTATGCAGGCTGTGGGCGGCACCCGCGTAAAACACTATCGCGAGTTGGCCTACATGGGCTTTGTGCCAGTGTTGTTGCACCTGCGCACCATATTGAGCAACATGAAGATGTGCAAACGCGATATCACAGCATGGCAACCCGATGTGGTAATCTTGGTCGACTATCCTGGCTTCAACCTCAGCATAGCCCGCTATCTGCGTGCTCACACCCACATTCCTGTTTACTATTACATCTCGCCCAAGATATGGGCATGGAAAGAGTGGCGCATCAAAGACATTAAGCGCGATGTCGACGAGCTGTTCTCTATTCTTCCCTTCGAGGTGCCTTTCTTCGAGGGCAAACACCATTATCCCATACATTATGTGGGCAATCCTACGGCCGAAGAGGTGAGCCATTTTAAGGCACAATATCATGAGGAGCGCGAAGCGTTTTGCTTGGCTAACGATCTGAGCATCAGTAAACCCATTGTGGCCTTGCTGGCAGGCAGCCGTTACCAGGAGATAAAAGACAATCTGCCCATGATGTTACGTGTGGCCGCCACGTTCTCTGATCAATATCAGTTTGTGTTGGCCAAGGCACCATCTGTCGACGACCACTTCTATGCGCGCTATCTGAACACCCATCATGGGGCCGACGTGCATACAGTGTCTGACCGCACCTACGCTTTGCTGAGCCATGCCGAAGCAGCACTGGTTACCAGTGGCACCGCCACCCTTGAAACGGCGTTGTTCCGTGTGCCTCAGGTGGTGTGCTACAAGACGCCCGTGCCTCGTTTGATACGTTTCGCGTTCAACCATGTTATCAAGGTGCCGTTTATCTCGCTGGTAAACCTTATCGCTGGACGCGAGGTGGTGAGCGAACTGTTTGCCGACCGCTTCACCTATGATAACATTTGTGCCGACCTGCGCTCGTTGTTGCCTGGTGGCAACCGTCGCGCCGCTATGCTTGAGGGCTACGACGAGGTGTTTAAGGCCTTGGGCGACACCTCGGCACCTGATAATGCGGCCCAGCAAATGATTGCGCTTTTGCAGAAAAAGAAATAATGAAATGCGCTGTGAAACATGGCGTTAAGATAAATAGAAAGGAATATATCAAGATGAAAGACGAATTGTTGACATTGATAAAAACGCGTCGCAGCTGTCGTAAATATACAGCGCAACAGGTGAGCGACGAAGCACTGCACAGCATCACCGAGGCGGGCCTCTATGCGCCATCAGGACATGGCAAGCAAGACCCCGTGATTGTGGTGGTGCAAGATGAAACAATGAAGGCCCAACTGGTGGCTATGAACGCTGCCGTGATGGGCGTGAGCTCGAACCCTTACTATAATGCGCCCACCATTATCTTGGTGTTTGCATCGGCCGATAACCCCAACGCTTTTCAAGACGGGTCGTGTGTTCTTGAAAACATGATGTTGGTTGCCCATGCCGAGGGGCTGGCCTCGTGCTGGATAAACCGCGAGCACCAAATGTTTCTTACCGACGAGGGCAAGGTGCTGATGCAGAAGATGGGTCTGCCCGAAGGTATGATAGGCATAGGAGCCCTGTCGGTGGGTTATGCCGATGGCCCCTTGCGCGAGGCTGCCGAACGCAAAGAGGGTCGTGTGTTAACGTTTAAATAATACGATCCAGTATAGAGATAAGGAAAAAAGAGAATAGGCTTGCCATAATATACGGCAAGCCTATTATTTTTTTTATGATATTGTGTTTACAATTATCTTCTAACAATCATCTTCTTACGCCATCATGATGAGCACGGTGTAGAGATATACCACGGCAGCGGGGAACGCCATGAGCGACGAGTCGAAGCGGTCGAGCATACCACCATGTCCAGGCAGTATCTTTCCGCTGTCTTTGATGCCGATAGTGCGCTTGAAGAGCGACTCAACCAAGTCGCCCCAGGTGCCGAAGAACACCACTACCAGTCCGAGTCCCATCCATCCAGGGATAGACAAAATGTGTCCGCCCTCGTTGCTGTTCGCAATGTGTCCTACAAGGGCTGCTACAGCCAGCACCAGCAGTCCGCCACCGATGCTTCCCTCCCAGCTCTTTCCTGGGCTTACACGCGGAAACAGTTTGTGTTTGCCTAAGAGCGATCCGCTGATGTAGGCACCCGTGTCGTTAGTCCACAAGAAGATGAAGATGCTCAGAGGCAGCAGATAGTCGTACACCACAGCACCGCTCTCGTTGCGGAAGGCCACCACGTTAATCATTGAGAAAGGCAGCGCAATGTAAAGCTGCGACAGCATGGTATAGGCCCAGTTGTTAATGGGGTTAGAGGCCTTGGTGTACAGCTCGCTGATAAACAGATACACGATGGTGAGCAAATAGGGTATAAACACCGCCGAGGGTGTTATCTCGCTGCAGTAGCCCGCAAAGGCAATGAACAGGTAGGTGCCTGCCGCCGTGGTGATGAAGCGGTTTACGCTAACGTCTTTAATGTTGTTGACAAGGCCCGTAAACTCCCATACCGAGAGCGCTGTTACCAGTGCGAACAGAAACATCATGGCCTGTGGGCGCAAGAAGCTTACCACCACTGCCACCACGAAGATAGTGCCTGTGATGGCACGCGTAATCATGTTTTTAAGTTTATCGCTCATATTGCTCAACCTTTTTTAATGTTCGTTAGTGTCGGCGTCGGCGTTCTTGTTGTCGGCCGGTGCTTCGTCGTTTTCTTGTTGTGCCTTCAGCTGTTCAGCCTTGGCGCGTTCGTGTTCGGCTTGCGCCGCTTTCACCTCATCGGGCATATCTTCCAGCTTGGGGGCATTGTCTTCCATAATTTCTTGCGAGCGGCTCTGCCATGGGCGCTTGCCGAAGATGTTTTCTACATCATTAGCATATATTACCTCGCGGCTAAGCAGCAGTTCGGCCAACTGTTGGTGGCCTTCGGCATGCTCTTTCAGCAAGTCTTTTGCACGAGCATATTGCTCATTAATCATCTTCAGCACCTCGTCGTCAATAATCTTTGCTGTGGTTTCAGAGTAGGGACGCTGGAACTGATATTCTTGATTGTTGTAGTAACAAATGTTAGGCAGCGTGTCGCTCATACCTGCATAGGCCACCATGCCGAAGGCACTCTTTGTAGCACGTTCAAGGTCGTTCATGGCACCTGTCGAGATATGTCCTGTGCAAATTTCTTCAGCTGCACGTCCGCCCAGCAGCGAGCACATCTCGTCTAACATCTGCTCTTTGGTGGTTATCTGTCGCTCTTCGGGCAGATACCAGGCAGCGCCCAGGGCGCGTCCGCGCGGCACAATGCTCACCTTTACCAGCGGGTTGGCATGCTCGCAGAACCACGACACGGTGGCGTGGCCAGCCTCGTGCAGGGCGATGGTGCGTTTCTCGTCGGCCGTCATAATCTTGGTTTTCTTTTCAAGGCCACCAATGATACGGTCAACGGCGTCGAGAAAGTCTTTCTGTCCTACGGTTTTCTCGTTACGACGTGCTGCTATCAGCGCAGCCTCGTTGCACACGTTGGCAATATCGGCACCCGAGAAGCCCGGTGTTTGCTTTGCCAAGAAGTCGATGTCGACGGTCTCGTCGGTCTTTACAGGGCGCAGATGCACCTGGAATATTTCTTTACGTTCGGGCAGGTCGGGTAGGTCGACATTGATCTGGCGGTCGAAACGTCCGGCACGCAGCAACGCCTTGTCGAGCATATCGGCACGGTTGGTGGCTGCCAAGATGATGACACCGCTGTTGGTGCCGAAACCGTCCATCTCAATCAGCAAGGCGTTAAGGGTGTTTTCGCGCTCGTCGTTGCCACCCATCGAGGGGTTCTTTGCGCGGGCACGGCCCACGGCATCAATCTCGTCGATGAAGATGATACAGGGCGACTTTTCTTTTGCCTGGCGGAACAAGTCGCGCACACGACTGGCGCCCACGCCCACAAACATCTCAACAAAGTCGGAACCGCTCATCGAGAAGAAGGGCACACCAGCCTCGCCAGCTACGGCCTTGGCCAGCAGTGTTTTACCTGTTCCCGGAGGGCCTACCAGCAGCACGCCCTTAGGTATCTTACCACCCAGGTCGGTATAGCGTTGTGGGTGTTTCAAAAACTCAACAATCTCTTCTACCTCTTGTTTGGCGCCAGCCTGTCCAGCCACGTCTTTAAAGGTGATGCCCATCTCGTTGGCTTTCTCATACATCTTGGCTTTGCTCTTGCCTATGTTGAACACGCCACCGCCAGCGCCACCGCCGTTCATGCGTCGCATCAAGAAAATCCAGAAGAAGATGAGCAAGGCCAGCGGGCCAAACTGCCACAGCAAGTCGGTAAAGAAGTTGCCCTTCGTGTTGTCGAAGCTCACATCGGTTACCTTGCCACGTTGTTGTGCCGAGTCGAGATAGGTGGTTAGTTCGTCAAGCGATCCATACTGTGTCTTTACATAAGGCTTTTTGCCTGTTTGTTGCTGTGTTTTGCCAAACACGTCGCGCACGTTTTGTGGTTTTACATACATACGTGCCACGCCGTCTTGTTTTATCACCTCAACGCTTTTTGCATAGCCTTTCTCTACATATTGTTTAAACTTGGTGTAGGTGGCTGTTTGGCTTGCTGAGGCATCGCCGCCTAAGGCATCGCCACCGCCTGAAAAGAAAAACACGCATAGTGTGATGAGGACGACGGCATAAATCCAGCCCATATTAAATTTTGGCATTTTAGGCTGGTTATTGTCGTTTTGTTGATTTTTGTTTTCTATCATTTCTGTGTTTGGAAAAAATATCTTTATTCCGATTTTTAGGGGTTGTCATTTCTTTAGCTCATACCTGCTGTACGGCTTACCGAGGGTATGTTGCCCCACACGCTATATATATAATAAGGTGTAGGGGAGGGGAGAGCTGACGATTAGTCGAGGTCGGCAATGTGCTGCAAGTTGGCGTCTTGCCACAGGGTGTCGAGGTCGTAAAACTGGCGTGCCTCGGGCAGGAAGATGTGCACCATCACGTCAACAAAGTCGATGGCTACCCACTGGTCGGTGCCTAAGCCTACCACGTTAACGGGTTTCTCGTGCAGATCAATGCGCATGGTGTCGCCTACCGACTCGGCAATGGCCTCTACCTGTGCGGGCGAGTTGCCTTCGCAAATGATAAAATAAGCGGCGATGGCGCCATCGATGCCGCGCAAGTCGGCCACGGTGATGTTCTTACCTTTCTTTTCCTGTATACCTTTTACGATGGTATCAACCATTTTTTGAGTTTGTTCCATTCAGTGTTTTTTCGCTTTATTATGTCAAGTTATTTTTATTGTCTGTTTTGAGGTAGAGCGCCATGTTAAACAGGCGCCGTTACTCGTGCAAAGGTACACCGAAATATCTGAAAACAGTTAAGAACGGCTCTTATTTTGAATTTTTTTAGAAAAAAAACACACAAAATGTTTGTAATTAAAAAAAAACTTGTAACTTTGCACTCGAAATGAAGAGTCATTTGCTTCCTTCATAAGGAAATATTGGGATATGGTGTAATGGTAACACTACAGATTCTGGTCCTGTCATTCTTGGTTCGAGTCCGAGTATCCCAACAATACAATGAGCATCTATCCATATGATAGGTGCTTTTTTTGTGCCCATAGCTTTCGTTTAAAAGATGTTTCAGAGATAATATTTGTACAATAACCTATAAAATAGAGAGCACTGGTATGGCTTTACGAGATAAAAGCCTTACATTTCCCTGTTCTTCTCTACCCTTACCATGCCTTTCGCCATCCTCTCCACCACCTTATTATATATAATAGGTCCGTTGGCTCTGCTCTCAATCCTTTTCTTCAACCTTAGTTTCGTGGCTTTAGGCTACAATTACGTTCCTACCGAGGAACTCTTGGACAAGGATGCCAACCGTGGGTACAGGAACAAAATCCGATCCTTATGAAATATCTACTGCTGCGGAATTGGCATGGTTCCGCGATTATGTAAACGAAGGAAATCTTCCTGTCTATCATACGTTTATATTCTATGATTTGCACTTTTCCAAGGCAAAAACGTGTTTTTTTCTACACTTTTCCAAGATTTAATATTTCTTTAAAGCAGTGTATTTCATCATTCCTCTTTATTTTATCATTTTTATGGTGTCGCGATCCTTCCTTGGAATCCATTTACGTCGTAAGCGTGTCCGCGATTCTAAGTGAAAATGCCCAGAAAAAGTGCTTATAATAACCCAAAAGCTATTTTTTTAGTACTTTTGGGCTGTTATAAGCACTTTTTCTTATCTTTGCATAAGAAAGGCTGCATCTCAGCATAATATTCAAGCAAGCTTGGCTCTGTTCATCTGGCTTAACGAAACGCTGTATTTTTTTTAACGCAGATGTGCTGTATTTCTTCAGCGATTTGAATAAAAAAATGAATTATGTATGAAGCGTGTGAGCCATACTGCCGCTAATGGATTCCCTTTAGAAAGTGAGGTCAACGATAAGTTTCGTAAGTACATCTATTTGGACAGTTGATTGCTGCCTTTCTTCTTATCAAATTGCCCAAATATGGCGATAGTGGTGCTAAATCTATGTTTTTTTATGAGATTTAGCACCACTATCGCCACTTTTGGGTATAATCACGCTATCAATTCCTCGTTATCTTATACTGGCTTAACCTCTCTAACTTCTCATTCCCAACTGTTTGTTTTTCAACCTATCACACTCGCTTTCGGGGGCTTCAGAGCCTTATGTTAATGGTGCAACCCATACATTCATCG
>ENA-ORSO01000150-ORSO01000150.1-human-gut-metagenome-genome-assembly--contig:-NODE-150-length-64097-cov-20.271072_pt1 | contig 64097 bp, 41 predicted proteins | sample MGYA00241902_ERZ509168 | MGnify/ENA primary metagenome ERZ509168 (study PRJEB26280, sample SAMEA2338806) | human gut metagenome | biome: human gut; feature: human-associated habitat; material: faeces... | reverse complement strand
AATAACTAAAAACCTAAATCTATTACTACTAACCTAAACAATCTATTAACCTTTTTGATGTTGCAAAGGTATGCAAAACTTACTGTTCGCGCAAACAATTCTTTGCAAAACTATCACTTTTATGTTTATTCTTGATATATATTAACTTTTGATTTGCTCGTTAACCATCAAAAGCTGTTTAACGACTTCTTGCTAAGGCAAGCAACAAGGAACCTTCTACGCCACCAGCGGCCACGTGAGATAGCGATACAGCAGTGTGCCATGATACATCCACAGATACGCCACCAGCACCACCAGCAGCAACACCCCTGCGCCCTGAAGCGCCTTAAAGCGCCAGAGCGTGGCAGGCCAACATCCTTCTGTCGAGCCTTGCCACAGGTCAAACCTCAGCAGCCACCCCATTGACAGCGGCAGCACCAGCGCCCAATGTGCCGCCATGATGTGCACCTCGTCGATGGCGAAGCCCAGCACCATGTGCAACAAGACGTTGAAGCCCAGCACAGCCATGAGCAGCCACTGAAAGCGCTGCCTACGCCCCACCCATGCGCCCGCCAGGGCCAAGAGCACGATGACGGCTTCGGCCACATACTGTGCCGCCCACGAATAGCGCACAATGATGGGTCGGCCCGACAGCACGTCGCCCAAGATATGGCGGCGGTGCAGCTGCAGACTCTCGCCCAAGAAGTTTTCTATCAGCACATCGGCACGGCTCACATCGTGGCGTGTCCACTTCATTTGCTGCGCCACGGGTGCTGATAGCGACACTTTGCGTTGCTGCATCATGCGCTGCCCCATGCCTGCGGCCAGCATGAGACAGGCGGGCAGCACAAGGGCACCAAAGAAGAAGCGCGGGCGAAAGGCGGCGCGTCCATTGGTTATTGCTATCGCCAGCAACACAATAATGCCGTTGCTCAATGTTACGCCAGCAGTAAGGACAAAGAGCACGATGGCTTGCCACGCGCTATACCGTGTGCCCTGTTTCAGTTTCAGGCCCGACACATACAGCGTGAGCGACAGCAAGGGCAGCGACAGACAAAAGTGGTCGGGCACGCACACCGTAACGGCTATCATGCCAAAACCCATAAACAGCAGCGTGAGCAGCCAAGCCGTGCAGCGCCCCACGCCCACCACGAAACGCAGCGTGCGCCACAGCCACAGTAGGGCATAGAAGGCCGACGCTATGAGCACCACGCCCACAACCAGCTGCACACAGTTGGTGCCCATGAGGGCCGAGAGGTCAGCGTTCAGCATGGAGAGTGGCCACACAAAAAGGGCCAGCAGCGGATGCCGCAAGATGTCGTAACCCTGATACCAATGCAGCACCACGGCATAGGTAGTGGGGTCGAAGCCCGACATACGAAAATTGCGCATAAACTGCATCCAACTGGCATCGGTAGGATGCGCAAACAGGCAGCTAAACTTGTACAACATTAATGCCTGAAGCGCCACCAGCGGCACCAAGAGAACAAGGGCCAGCCAGCGCTCGTCGCGGCGAAGGGTGAAGAGGGAGCGAAGGGTTGTTAACATATATGATTATTTTAGTTTAGCACTAAGGAAGTTATTAGGAGTTAAAAGGAAGTTAACTCGCTTCGCGAGTGAAGTTAACGGACATATGCATTTTTATTAAGTAGCAAAGCCGAGCGGAAAACTTGCGAAACTTCAGTATGATTATATAAAATAGCTCACTATGAGCGCTACGTTATAGCAGGCTGTGCCCACCGTCAAGCATTGCACCAAGAGGGTGAGGGCACGGCCTAAGGCACCCATCTCGAAACGTTTCAGCAAGAAAGCGGTTGACAGCGGGATGGCAAACATCCAGTGGGCGGCCATAATTTGCACCTCGTTCAGGCCGAAACCAAAACCAATGTGCATCAGGCCGTCAAAGAGCAGCCACAACAGCAACAGCCACGACAGCTTGCGCTGCACGCCACCAGCAAGCAAGCCACTGAGCAAGCCACACAACATGAGCAGAGCCGTAAGCCCCACCACTATATAGGGGGCCACCGAACGGTAAGGCACAAATACGGGCCGACTTTGTTGCACATCGCCCAACAGGTGGTCGCGGTGCAAAAGGGTGCTCTCGCCCCACAGGTTTTCAACAATGCTTTGTCCACGTGGCGTGGTAATGTCGCTCCACTGCAGCAATAGGTTGTCTTGTTTCAGCGGACGCCCATTCTGCTGACGCACCCACTGCACATGAGCGCTATCAGGTTTTACACGGTTGGGGTCTTTCTTCTGCAGCTTGGCTATCATTTGGTCAATGCGCTCCTTCTGCGGCACCTCATACTGCTCGTACTGGAAAGCCCAGATGCCCAACAACAGCAAGCCCGAAGCGGCAAAGGCACACAGCGAGCGCCAATAAAACACACGGCGGCCATTGCACAGCCACGCCGCCAAGCAGGTTTTCACACCATTGGTAAGCGTGATGCCCGCGGTGAGAAAGAACAGCACCCCTTGCTGCATGAGCGACAGCGGCTGGGCGGCCTTCAGCTTGCGTCCCACCACCCATAGCGTGCAGGTGAGCAAGGCCAGAGAGAGGCCAAAATGGTCGGGAACCATGGCCGACAGCATGACGTGGGCAAAGCTATACAGCCACACACACAGCCAGATGGCGGTGCTGCGTCGAATGTCGACCACCTCGGTAAGCAGGCGCAACAGGAACAAGAAGCCATACACGGCAGCCACGATCTGCATGGCAGCCATGATAAACATTGATATGCTAAAGCCTGTGAGCTGCATCACCCACGTGTTCAGCCAATAGAAGGGCCACAACAGGGTGAAGAACAGCGGATGCCGAAGGGTGTTATAATAAATGTCTTCGCACGAGAGCACGATGATTGAGTGGGCATCGAAGCCCGACACATGAAAATTATTCAAGATAAGGCCATGAAAACCTTGCGGTGCGGGCAGCGTAAACTTATCCCAATAGCAATAGATAACCAGGGCATTGAGGGCTGCCACACACAGGGCCACCGCCAGCGCCACCCAGCGCTCGTTGCGACGTATGCGTAAGGGCCATAGTATGCGCGAAAGGCCATGAGCCAAGGCGCGGGGCAACTTTCGAAGTGAGATTTGCTTCATATTATAAGGGAGTTATTGGGAGTTATTGGGAGTTATTGGGAGTTATCGGACATTACTGGGAGTTATTGGGAGTTATCGGGAGTTAACGGAAGTTATCGGACATTACTGGGAGTTATCGGGAGTTATCAGACATTTGCCTTGCTCACTTCTCCTACCCTACCAGATACGTCACAATTAAGCTCACATTATATACCCATAGATAGATGGTGAGCAGGGTGAGGGCGAAAAATGCTTTCGAGCCCCAACGCTGCATGGCAGACTTCAGCGCGAAGGCCGCCGCTATGGGTATAACGTATATCCAATGGGCCGACATGATATACACCTCGTTAATGCCGAAGCCTAAACCTATGTGTAACGCCATGTCGAGGGCAAAGAATGAGAAGCACAGCCACATAAACTTGCTACGCCTTCCGCACCAAATGCCTATCACGAAGAGCACCACCACCAGCGCCTCGACCACGTAGCTCAGCGGCGAACGGTAGTGTATAATCATAGGCCTACTGCGAAACTCGTCTTCAAGCAGATGGTCGCGGTGTAGCTGTATCGACTCGCCAAACAAATTCTCGACAACGCTCCACAGGCGCGAGGTAGAAATATCGGTCCACGACATATAGCCCTCTTTGGCAATGGGCACGCCCAGCTTGGCGCTACGTTTCTTCGCGGGTGTCGCCTTGTGGTGCTTGCCTTGGCGTATACTGTCGGCCGTGATACGCAACACGCGAGCGCTATCAGCACTAATACGGTGCGATGCGGCCAGCGCCAAGAACGAGTCGGCCTGCAGCGTGTCTTTCTTAGCCTGCGCCAGCTGAGCCTCTTGTGCTCGCTTTTTCTGCGCCTCGGCACGTTCGGCTCGGGCCTTTTTACGTGCCATCTCGCCTGGCCACACCAGTTTATGATAGGCCACCTGCCCGGTTTCCCACACCAGGGCGGCAGGCAGCGCCACAGCTAAGAACAGGAAGGCGGGGCGGAAAAAGCGCTTACCATTGGCAAACAGGGCCGCCAAGAAGGTCTTGGCACCATTGTTGAGCGAGGTGCCCGCCGTGAGCACAAACAGCACAAAGGTTTGCCACTTGGTCATAGGTCGGCCCGACAGCATCTTTCTACCCGTAACCCACAGGGTGAGCAAGAGCAGCATCATCGAGATGACAAAATGGTCGGGCACGATGCTGGTTACCAGCACAAAGGCCAGCGAGAAGAAGAAGAAGGTGAGAAGGGTGCTCTGTACGCGACTGCACTGCACCACATGGCGAAAGATGCGATAGATGAAGATGCCGCTGTAAAAAGCACAGGCCACCTGTATGGTGGCCACAATAAACACGGCACAATTGATGCCTGTAAGCCACATCAGTGCCTGATTAATAAGGTAGGGCACATACATAAAGAAAGCCAACAGGGGATGGCGAAACACGGTGTAGCCCGAGTGCCAATTGCTTACCACCGAGAGGGTGATGGGGTCGAAGCCAGAGATATGAAAATTGTTGATAAACAGTTTCCAGTAGTTGTCGCTGAGGGGCGTGAACAACTCATAATATTTACATATCACCAAGACGTTGAGGGCCACAATGATGGCCAGCAACACCAGCGCCAGGCAGCGCTCTTCGCGTCGGATGCCAAATATATCTTTTATTGTTTTCATGCTTATTTCTTTAAGAAGAAGCGCACCAACACAAAGTTGACGGGCACGCAGATGCAGAACATGGGGATGGGAGCCAACGTCTTGCTCACGCCCAACCACAAGAATAGCTGTAGCGTAGACATCTGCAACAGATAGTTGACCACATGCGACAACACAAAGCCCGCGCCACGCTTGGCGTTGGCCTCAACCTTAAAGGTGAAACGTGTAGAGGCAATAAAATTGAAAATAAAGCTTAAGCCATAACCCACGGTCATGGCCAGCGAGGGCACCATAACATGTATGAGCACCCAATAGATAGCATACTGTAAGGCGGTGGCCAGCACACCTACAATGCCAAAGCGCACCACTTCGCCCAGTTTTTGGCGCTGTGCGGGAGAGAGTTGTCGTAAGATTTCTGACATTCTACTATAGTTGACGAGTTAACAAGTTATTACCAACGCATAGTTGTTTTGCAAAACAGCAAAAAGCCTACAAAATCCATGCCACCGCGCACCGAAAGAGAGCGTGGCAGTATGGATTATGCAGGCTTATGTTGCAAGCGGCCTCTGTAAGTTGTTACAGACGGGCCGCCCTGTATGTTCTACTTACGTTTGGCCACACACTTCACACCGCCACTCATAGCGGCCATGCCTTTGGCGGCTTTTGCTGTAGTTTTCTCTACGGGGAAGGTGCGCGAGTTGATCACCCAGCTTTCATCCTCGCCATGGAACGGATTGAAGGTAACGCGTGTAACGGTGGTGCCAAACTTGTCGGTCACGGCCAGCACACCTACATACCATCCACCCTCATCATCGGTAAAGGTTTTCTTATAGGTGAACGAGTTGTTCATAGCCTTTACAGCATCGGTTACATCTTGTGCCTTGTCGGTGGTAGCCATATAGTCGGCCCAGGCATCTGAGGGCTTGTCATACTTAAAGCCATCGCCCTCTTTAATGCCCAACAGTTCGTTGAGAGCGTCGTCCCAGTCCCATTCCTTCATAAGCAGCATCTTCGCACTGCTTATTTCGGTATCTTTCGAGGTGACATCAAACTTAATGGCTACTTCGCCATTGTCGGCCAACTTGTTGGTAACGTCAACCACGGGGCAGTCGTTAGAAACGGTTGGCTTGATGTGCTGGTTCTTTATTTCTGCCTTCACCCAGTCGCCATTCTTGTCAATGCCAACAACGTAGAACGAGAAGTCGGCCTCCTTGTCAATGCTCCATACATGCTCGTCGTCGGTCAGCGTGTACCACTGGTCGCGCGTAAACTGGTTAGACTGTGTAAACATGAGATAGTCGTAACCGTAGGTATTGATAAACTGGTCGATAGAGGCAGAGGTGCCAAACACCATGTGCAGGGTGTTCACGTTCTCGCTGGCCTTTACGTCGAACCATGCTTGGCTATTATCGTTCACGCCCTTGTAGTCGACGGTCAGCGTCTCGGTGCTCACACCTGGCTTCTTGGTGCTCACCTTCACATAGTTGATGTCGCCATCGAGCAAGGGGCCATCGGGCATCTGCGTTATGCCTTCGGTCACAATGTAAAAATCTTGTCCGCCAGGGATGAAGCGTGTCTGACCAGCAGCATCCTTCACGCCATCGGTAAAGGTGAAAGATTGTGCTCCTTGCCCTATAAAGCCGTAGCCAGCATTGATGAGCTGATTGAACATAGCGAGCAGTGTCTTGGTGTCGTTCTCATCGAAAGAGCCGTTTTGCTGTATGGTCAGCAATTCGACATACGACTTCTGCAACAGCATGTGCACATACGATTTGTTTTCATCGGCAGTAAGCACCTTGTACGACACATAGTTTTTTCCTGTCTCAGTAGAGGCCACCTCAACATCTTTCATCTCGGGCACACCCTCGGGGCGTGAGAAAGCTATATAGTCGTCGGCGCCCAACGATACCGCTTCAACGTTGTCTGTACCCTTATTTAAGAAAACCTTGTGCTGCGCCTGTGCGTTGCTGGCAAAGGCGGCGGCCATTATGATGGTTGATAATATAATCTTTTTCATTGTCTTATATCGCTTTTACTTAGTGAGTTTAGTAACGTCGCCCTCGTAGTGTCCCTTCAGACTGCCACCAAACTTGGTTGACGAGAAGATGGTAAAGTCGAAATTGCCCTTGCTGGCATTGCAGATGGCCTTGATGTTACCACCAGCGGCGATGGCTGTTGTGGGGTCGGAGGTAGAAGCCTGGTTGTAGGTTTCGCCACCATAGGTGATGCCCAGCATAGCGTTGATATTGTCGCCAGAGAAACCATGCGTCATACCATCGTTGATAAAGTCGTTAGGCACGGTGAGAACAATATCAGCGTCGGCCATGCCTTCAACGGTGGTAACGCCCTCTTTGCTTGAGAGGTAGACGGTAGAGATATTGCTATCGTCAACCACCACGCACGACTTCAGCGCCACGGCATCGTTATTAGCCACGGTATATTCGTTAGGAACAGTGAGGTCGTACACGGCGGGAGTGCCCTTATAGTAAGCTTGCAAGCTGCGACCATCCTTACCCATGCCCTCTACATCAATAATAATGGTGTAGCTGCCATCGCCACGATCGAGCACGCTCACGGTGCCTGTAGCGGTGCGTTGGATGCCATTGCTAATGTATATCTCTTGTGGGTTGTTAATATCGGTAACGTTATCGTAGAGGGTGAGCTCATACTCGCGGTCGCCAGTAACGTCGATATCGGTGCCATCCATCTCCTTGTTGGGCACGAAGAGGCGTGCATAATAGTAAGTATTTTCCAAGTCGTTGGCCTTGTCAATGTTGCCCGATGTGAGGTAGAAGGCTACGCCATCGGCCGTCTTCTCGGCAAAGGCAGCGCGCAACTCATTGGTCTTACCATCAACATTGAAGAAGAACGGGTTCTGTGCTATCTCGAAATAATTGCCATCATACTGCGCGGCAAAGGCTTCCTGATTTTCTTGTGGCACACAGTTGATGTTCACCTTCAGTTTGTCGTCTTCCATGTTTACATACAGGGTACCACTGGCGAAGTAGTCTTCCCAATCGTCAGATGCAAACATTACAGGCTCATAGTCGTCATCTTCATTATACCTTACAGGATCCATGTACATTACCTGATAGAAGTCGTCTTCTTCAAAGTTATCTGCGAAGTTCTCGATGGCGATGTTCTCGTCGAGGAGAGTGGGCGACATGGCAATCTGAAGATACTTGCCTTCGGCTACATCTTCAACCGAGGCTACGCTCTCTTTCTCTGAGAGATACACATATACCAAGTTATCAACGTAGGTGATGAGGGCCGACTTCATCGTTACCACCTCGTTACCAATCTTCACTTGGTTGCCATCAAGCGATATGCTTTTCTGGAAGGTTATGTTGTCAATGTCTTTGCCCACCTGATAGGCCGAGACGATACGTCCGTTCTTTACGACGAACACGCTGTCGGGCGTGGCCGCCTCTGCCATTATTGCCTGCATGGTAAAACCAAGAAGCATGGCGAAAAAGAAGAATATTTTCTCTGTCATTGTTGTTCTGTTTGTGCGTGTTAAGCGTTTTTATTTTCTATATACACGATGGGGCGAGCAAGATTAGCGCTTCACCATCTTCAAGGTCTGGCCGTCGGTTTTCACCACATATACGCCAGCACCTAAGTCTGACACGTTGATGGTAGCCTTTCCGTCGCGAGCTTTGGCTTTGGCTACAACAGCGCCACTGGTGGCATATACGGTGAGCACATGGCCATTGGTCATGCCGCTGGCGGTAATGCTGGTGCCGTTATAACGTATGGTTACGGCCTGTACCTTGCTGAGAGTGTTAATAGCGGTAACGTCGGCAGTTAGTTCTATCTTGTCGATGTCGGCTGTTTTGTGCGTGGCTACGGTGGTGCCATCGGCAGAAAGCAGTAGTACATCGTCGCCAGTAATCTTTAATTTTTGCACTTGCGACATCTGTACCACGTGTGGTGTACCATCAAGGTACAGTACATTCACCTTTGTGTCTTGTGCGTTTGTCGCAAACGCAAATGCTAAAGACAAAAAGGCTGTTACAAAGTATTTTTTCATCATAAGCAAAAAAATATAATTATTAATAATTTCGTCTATTGTTTCCTTCTCTCTTTATTTTGGGGTTTTGGGGTGTTTAAAGCATTGCGCGGCTTGACCCCATATACAAATTAAGTGCAAATATAAACAAAATATTAACAACTCAATGGTAAAAATAAAGAAAAATCAACAAATTGTATGAGAAAGGGCAATATTCATGATAATATGTATGAAAAGGAACTACTTTTCATCATAAATTAGGAGGTTTAAGGAGCAAAAGGGAATGAAGAAGAAAATTGGGAAAGAGGGAACGCATCAGAATCTAAAGGGCTTAAAATAGCCTTGATCAGCATAAGCCAGCATTTCTTTATCGCCACGACTGTCGCCAAAGGCCGACACGTCATACTGCTCGCGATGGGGCCACACCGCCTCTATGCGGCGCACCTTCTCAGGGCCGTAGCAGTTGGGGGTGGCGAAACGACCCGTGAGGCATCCCGCGGCATCAACCTCAACCTTTGTACCCAGCACAATGATAGGCGATGAAGGTTTATTGTCTTGAACATTGTCTTGAACATTACCTTTAGTATTGTCTTGAACATTGCCTTGAGATTTATCTTGAGCATTGTCTGACTGCAGATACATCTCAGCGAAGGGCCGCACCCAGTTGTCGATACTGGCGCTTACGATGGCCATGGCATAGGCTTCAGAGCGCACGGTGTTGATAAAGCTGCGGGCAGCGGGGCGCAACAGGTGCTCGCCTTGCTGGGCGAAGGCGGTGCAAAGGGCATCGAAACGGGTAAGCGTCATGCCACGAAAGAAGTGGGCAAACACCTTTTGCTTGGCCTTATAGTTGGGATACAGTTTCAGCTTCATCAATACCAGCAAGGGGGCATACAGGGCAAAGCCCATACACATGCGCACAGGGCCACAGGCAAAGCGTATGAAGGCCAGCAGCGTGTCGGCATGGGTGAGGGTGCCGTCGAAGTCGAAAACAAATATCTTTTTCATTTAAACATTTACCTTTTTCGTTTAAACAATTATCTTTTTCGTTTAGAGATAAATCATGATGAGGAAGGTTACCAGCCATGCCGCAACAATCAGTTGCGAGAAGCGGTCGGTGAGCGCCACCTTTACGGGGTCGCCACTCTTCTTATCAACCACCGCTATCTGTATGTAACGCAGCAGACCTAAGAGCACAAACACGCTGGTGAGGTAAAGGTATTGCGACTTAAAGTGTTCTTCAACCTCGGGCGACACCGTGTACATAATATAGCACACCAGCGTAACACTGGCCGTAATGGTGATGGCCTGGTTGATGAATGTTAGGTTATAACGAATGGTGTTGTGGCGCGGTGCTTCGCCTGTTTCGTTCATGCGCAGCACATCGTCGCGACGCTTGGCAAACGAGAGGAACAAGGTGAGCAAGAAGGTCATCAGCACTATCCATTGGCTTAGCGCCACCTCTTCGGCCACACCTCCTGCCACAATGCGCAGCACAAAACCGAAGGCCACGATGCACACATCGAGCACAGCATACTGTTTCAGCTTTGAGCAGTAGGCCAAATTCAGTACATAATAAATAGCTACCACAGCAGCCGTGCCCATACGCACTGGCGGTGGCAGCAACATAATCATGGTGGCCGACAGCACTGCCATGACGGCCATGAGCAGATAGGCATGCGACACCGACACCTCGCCCGAGGCAATGGGGCGGCGACACTTCACGGGGTGATGGCGGTCGGCATCGGCATCAACAATATCGTTGTAACAATATATTGACGAGGCAATGAAGCTGAAGGCCATAAACACCAGCAGTCCGCTCTCAATGGTGGTGAGGTCGAACAGCACGCCTCCGAAGAACATGGGCACCAGCACAAAAACATTCTTTATCCAGTGCTGCGGACGTATGAGTCGAAGATATTTTTTCATTGTTATTCCTTTCTTTTATGTTATTATCCTTTCTCTACCACCCGCATGGCTTGCTTTTCAACAAACGCGGCGGCCTTATGCAGCAGCCACGCCAGCGGCATGGTGATGATGACGGTGAGAGCGAAGGTGGGCCAGTAGCCCAAATGCTCGCGCTCGATATAGCAGAGCACAAAATGGCTATGTATGAGGTATGCCTCAAGGCTGATCGCCCCCACCAGTCGGCAGAAAGCATTAAAGGCCTTGGGTGTGTGGCGGAACACGCGGTTCAGCACCATGATGGCCGTGATGGTGAACGGTATGTATATCATGCGTTCAACAAACAGCGGAAAGAGGCCGTGGCGATCTTGCTCCAGATACAGGCAGGTGCCAAAGGTAGTGAGGAAGATAACCAGCAGCAACCATACCGACGAGCCTGGCAGCGTGTGTTTTTCTTTCACATATTGGCCCATATTGATGCCGATAAAGAAGATGGGCACACGGCTCCAGAAAATCTCGATATGCCCCACAGCGGCATGAATGGGTAGCACCCATTGCACCATAACGCACCACAACACCATGAGCAGTGGCAGCCAACGATAGATGGGGTATCGGCGAATGAGCATCATGTAGAACGGTGCAAAGGTGTAGAGCATCATAATGGCTGGTATGTACCAGAAGGTGAGCTCGTCGTGTAGCCAGAAGTCCCAGTTGATGGCAATGTCGCCTATCAGGTCAACCACCGACGTGCTATGTCCGCCGTGGTGCAGATAGTCGGGTATGTAATATAGGCAGGCCATGAAGAGCCATGCGGGGTAGATGCGCAGATAGCGTCGGGTAAAGAAGTGCTTGAGCGACGGTGTCTTCGTCCACGAATACCACAGCCCCACTCCACTCAGGAAGAGGAACATATCTACGCCCACATTGCCACAACGCCGCAGCCCGAAGAAAGGGTCGCTACGGTTGAGCGACACATGAAAGAGGATGATGAAGAGCATGGCGGCTCCCATCAGTTCGCCACGATAGCGGCTGATATTGGCCAGTTCTATATCAGGTATTTTCATGTTCCTTCTCTTTTAGCTTGGGGTTAGGTATCTTTTTCATTACCTCGCTGCACAGCCATGCCAAGGCCAGCGATGCAAGAATGTAGAGCAGCAAGCCCGTATAGATGTCGCCCCGTCGGCTGATGGGGATAAATATCTTACGGGTAACAGGATGTATGACGAAGAGGGCTGCCGACACACGGCCTACCCACAACAGCCAGTGGGCCATGCCCTGTTCGGCACCATCGGCCTTCATCATCTTTGCCAAGGCCACGCTGAAGGTGCACACGAAGAAAGGCACCCAAAACCACAACTGATAACTGAAGCTGAAGGCGAAGACCGCTGCCCCCGACAGCACCAGCACAGCAGCCCATTGTGCCTTGCTCACCGTAGCAAAGCGTGCGCCATAGCGTGCGGCCAGCAATCCTAATGCAAAGGGCATGATGCCCCCCATAAAGTTGTAGCGTATGCGGTTCAGCGTTTCGCCCTCAGGGTCGCATACGGCCTGCATAGCCCAACATGCCAGCACCAAAGCCGCCAAGGTTTTCCATCCGCCACGGTTCAGCACCACTATATATATAATGTATAGCTGCAACATAAGGCCGAAGAACCAGAAGGGTCCGGGCCAGATAATGTGGTCGGGGTCGGGCATCACGTTGTTGAACATGCCCAGCTGTGCAATAATGTTTACCAGCGTGTAGCGCCATTGTCCGGGCGTCATGGCATCGACAATGGTGAAGGCCACAAAGCCCACCATCATCATCTTAAACAGTTTAAGATAGTGATAGCGCACAAAGGGCACGATGGCGGGCGCGGGCTTGTTGCCCTTCTCATACTTCATCACCAGGCCATAGGCACTGAGAAAGAGGAAGACGGGCACACCATAATGTCCGAAGAACGACAGCAGATGCACGGGCAGCGTCCAGTCGGGCGAGGCCAACACCTCAAACAGCCTACGGCAGTTGGCCGCCGTATAGGTATATTCGTTTTCCTTCACGATGGGTCCCAGCCAGTGGCAGTAGTTGTGCAAGAAGATGCCTATGATGGCCAGCCCGCGCAACACGGTACACTGTGCCGATGTGAGCAGCGGTGCTGCCCCTACAGCCGTATGGTTTAATGTGTTATTGTTCATTTCTTTTTCGTTACATAATAGTCGGGCATGGGGCCCAGCTTATCATAGTCGGTAGTGCCCTTCAATATTCGTGGGCGCATCTCGTTATATTCGGGTGCTATGAGGTTATACTCGGGGTGATAGTCTTTGCTGTGTATGCCCGCCAGGTAAACCAGCAGATGCGGCAGCGCGTCGGTCATGAAGCGCTTGTTACGAGCCGCCTTTATCTGTCTGAATATCTGTCGGTGGCGGCGCACATACTTCTTCGAGCACCATATCCAGAAGGGAATGTCAAACTCGGCATGCGCCAAGCGCGAGTCGATGGTGGCCGAGTGCATACGACAATAGAAGTGCAGGTCGCCCTCATAACACTCTTCGCCATGGTCGGGCACATAAATCACGATGGCCTCTTTTTGTTCGAAGCGACGTATTATTTCGTCTACCACCGAGTCGTTATACAGCACCGCATTGTCATAGTCGGCCAGCACCGTGCGCTCATGATCGCTCAGGTGGGGCTTCAGTTCGCGATACTCGTCGCCCGTAAAGCGGCGGTTCTTGCGCGGTGTGCGCTGACGATAGTTTACGTGCTGCCCCACGAGGTGGAAGATGGTGAGGTTGTGGTCGCCATCCTCGGCCTTCAGGCGTTCATAGTCGGCCAGCAGTTCTTCGTCGTAGGTGTGCAGCTTGTCGTTGCGCGTGTCAAACTGTGCCTTGCTCAGCGTGGGGTTGTTTAGGAAGAAGCCTCCGCTGAAGTCGTACACCGCCTCCTTGGCCTTGGGCAAGAACTGGTTGGTGATGAACGTTACGTGGTAGCCAGCCTTTCGAAACAGTTCGGGGAAGAGCGGATAGTCGCACCACTCGCCCTCCTGCCCTACCACGTGCATAGAGAACAGGTTTTTGAACACAAAGCTGGTAAGGTTCCATGGCGACACCACATCAGTAAACTTCACCAGTCGGCCTGTTCGTTCGCGCTTCACCTGTCGGGGTGTGGTTTTCTTTACATAGCCATATTGTTGCGAGTGGTGACGGTTATAGCTTTCGCCAATGATGAGCACAATCTCGGGCGAGGTAAACTTGCAACTGTCTACCTGCACATGGTTGGCAGCACGTATCAACTTCTGCACCTGGTTGGCGGTGAGCTTGTTGGCATAGATGCTGAAGGCCAATCGCCAGATAGGCAGATACAGTTCGGCATGTCGGGGCTCGGTCAGGGTGTGTTCTACCTCGCCAATGGTTTTGCCCGTCATCAGTTTCCAGGTGGCAGCCTTATTGTGGGCGCTGGTGCCAATGGCAATAGCCAGCACCAGTGCGGTGATGGCAGCCAGCACAGGCATGATGTATTGCTTGCGATGCACTTCGGCCCACGCCTTCAGTTTCTGCCACAAGGTTTTTACGCGACGCGGCACAAAATGGGGGAAACGTAGCTCGAGGGTGAGCAAGATGTGCAGGATGGGCACCAGCAGCACCCAGCCTACATTGCTAAACAGCACGTCGGGCGACACACAGGCGCGTATAAACTCACTGGCCTCGCGCGAGTCGGTCTCGCCCACCAGCAACAGCATGGTGGGGGTAAGGGTAGAGTCGAACTTTACAAAGCAATATACGTCGGCCAGCGCTGTGGCATACAGCACTACATACAGCAGTGAGCGCAGCCAGGGGCGTAGCACACGAGGCACGATGGTGAGCACCAAGGCCAAGACGTAAACGTCGAGAAAAAGCTCGAGATACAGGTTGCCATACAGTGTGGCATTGCGTGTGTGGGGTATGGTTACCCACGAGCACACACATCCCAACACATACATAAATGTGAAGAAGGTGGCGTTGAGGCGTATCGGTTTCAGCACCCACCCAGCTATTTGGCGTAATGTGTTCATGTCTTTTTATTTAATTATGGTAGCAACTCGTTAACTCGTCAACTCGTCAACTCGTCAACTCGTCAACTATTAATTAATACAACAACATAAGCCCGGCAAAGCCGGCCCATAATATCATGCGTATGGGGTTTATCTTTAGCACGCGGGTGCCGAAGTAGGTGGCTATGAAGAGCGCAATGCTAATCCAGAAATGCCATGGACTGATGTCGGGCGACGAGAAGTTTTCCTTCGTCATCAGCAGCAAGGCCGCCGCTGCCAGCAATCCTACCACGGCGGGGCGCAAGCCCATAAACACGCTTTGCACCGTGGGCGTTTGCATATACTTCATAAACATACGGCTGATCAGTATCATCAGTATGAGCGAGGGCAGCACCAGTGCTACGGTGGCCACCACGCTGCCCAGCACGGCCATGCCACCACCAAAGCCCGCATTGTGGGCAGCAGTATAGCCACAATAGGTGGCCGAATTGATGCCGATAGGTCCTGGTGTCATCTGACTGATAGCCACAATGTTAGTAAATTCGGCCGCCGTAAGCCAGTGGTGATGCACCACCGTCTCGGTTTGTATGAGCGACAGCATGCCATAGCCACCACCAAAGCCGAACAGCCCTATCTGAAAGAAGGTAAGAAAAAGATACAGATATATCATTCAGATGTTTTTATTAGTTTGCCATACAAGAAGCCGCCCACGGCCGCCGCAATGATAATGAACACGGGGTTTACGTGCAGCAGATAGATAAACAGAGCGCTGGCAATGGGTATCCAGCAGTTGGTGAGCGAGATGTGTGCGCTCTTAGCCAGCGAGAAGGTGGGGGCAGCGATAAGTGCCACCACGGCCGGACGTATGCCGCGGAAGATGCTCTCTACCACGGGGTTGTCTTGAAACTGCCTAAAGAAGATGGCAATGGCCAAGATGATGAAGAACGAGGGTAGCGCTGTGGCCAGTGTGGTGCACAGGGCGCCACGGGTGCCGCGCATCTTATAGCCTATAAAGGTGCTCATGTTTACCGCCATCACACCCGGGCAACTTTGTGCCACGGCCACGATGTCGATAAACTGTTCGCGGTCTATCCACCTATATTTGTCCACCACTTCGGCCTCGATGATAGGTATCATGGCGTAGCCTCCACCCAGCGTGAACAAACCTATCTTAAAGAAGGTTTTGAAAGATGTAATATAAAAATTGTCCATTATATAACTACTTGAACTTTCGCAAGTTCAGAAGATAACAAACAATAGCTTTTCAATAAAAACGATATAGCATACGTCTATTAACTTCACTCGCGAAGCGAGTTAACTTTCTTTGTTACTCCCAATAGCTTCTATACATGCAAAACATAAGTCATGCCCCAAGGGCTAAAAAGGGAGCCGGAACACTGCCTTTGCAGGTCTCCGACTCCCTTCAGCTTATCAGTTGTTGCCTGGTATCAGGAAACCATTCACATTATTTGCCCAGCTTGGCCTCAACCCACTTGCGGGCATTTACAAAGGCCTCAATCCAGGGTGTTACCTCGTCGGCACGACGGTCGGCGGGATACCATGCGTTTTGCCAGGGGAAGATGGCACGCTCCAGGTGCGGCATCATGGCCAGGTGGCGTCCGTCGTTCGAGCAGATGCCAGCCACGTTATAGTCAGAGCCGTTGGGGTTGCCCGGATACTGTGCATAGTTATACTTAGCCACCACGTTATACTGGCTTTCAGCCTCGGGCAGAGAGAACTTGCCCTCGCCGTGAGCCACCCAGATGCCCAACTTGCTACCACTAAGCGATGAGAACATTACGCTGTTGTTCTCAGGAATTTGCAGCGAGAGGAAGGTGCTCTCAAACTTATGCGAGTTGTTATGCAACATCTTGGCACGCTGTGCGTGCTCGGGGTTGATGAGGTTCAGTTCTACCATAAGCTGGCAGCCGTTGCAGATACCCAACGACAGAGTGTCTTCACGCGCATAGAAGCGGTCGAGAGCCTCCTTGGCTTTCGGGTTGAAGAGGAAGGCACCTGCCCATCCCTTTGCCGATCCCAGCACGTCAGAGTTAGAGAAGCCACCGCAGAACACAATCATGTTCACGTCTTCCAGCGTCTCGCGTCCAGTGATAAGGTCGGTCATCATCACGTCTTTCACGTCGAAGCCAGCCAGATACAGCGAGTAGGCCATCTCGCGCTCGCCGTTGGTGCCCTTCTCACGAATGATGGCAGCCTTGATGCCCGAGGGTGTGCGTCGGTCGGCGCTGATGCCGTAGCTCTTCAGTGTGCCACTGAAGTTGTCGTTAAACTTCATCTCCAGCGGCTGGTGCTTATAGTTGTTCACGCGCTCGTCGGCACAGCCGTTAAAGCTCTGCTTGCGGTCGAGCAGCCATGATGTCTTATACCATTCGTCGCGCAGAGCGTCAATGTCGAAGGTGTGCTCATAGTTATCCTTCTTCACCACGATGGTGCGCTCGTTGGGTGTAGGATAGCCTATCTTGGCAAAGTCGATGCCGGCCTCCTCCATATACTTCTTAAACTCGTCTTTGTGCTTGTCGCTCACCTGTATCACAACGCCAGGGTTCTCGGCCATCAGCACCTTCACCATGTCATCGCCCACAATGTCGTGCAGGTTAATGTGCATACCGCCCTCAGTGTTGGCAAAGCACATCTCAAGCAGGGTGGTAATTAAACCGCCAGCCGAGATATCGTGGCCAGCCATCACCCAGCCCTTCTTAATAAGGTCTTGCACAGCGTTGAAGCAGTCGGCAAAGTATTCGGCATCTTTCACCGTAGGCACGTCGCTGCCCACCTTGCCCAAGCTCTGTGCGAAGGCAGAACCGCCAAGGGCCTGCTCGTCGAACGAGAAGTCGATGTGATAGAGCGAAGAGTTTTTGTCGTTCACCAGCACGGGCGATACCACCTTCTTCACATCGCTCACCTCGCCACCAGCGCTCACGATAACGGTTCCCGGAGAGATAATCTTCTCGCCGTTAGGATACTGTTGCGAGAGCGACAGCGAGTCTTTACCCGTAGGCACGTTGATGTTGAGGTCGCAGCAGAAGTCGCTCAGCGCCTTTACAGCCGAGTAGAGGCGAGCATCTTCGCCCTTCTGCGAGCGGCACGGCCACATCCAGTTGGCAGAGAGCGAGAGGCTCTTCATGCCATCGGCCAGCGGAGCCCACACAATGTTGGTCAGCGCCTCGGCCACCGACAGCACACTGCCAGCCTCGGGCGATGCCAAACCAGCCTGCGGAGCATGACCCAGAGCCGTAGCGATACCTTTCTCGCCACGATAGTCGAGGGCCACCACGCCACAGTCGCTCAACGGCAACTGTATCTGTCCCTGGCACTGCTGGCGTGCAATCTTGCCCGTTACCGAGCGGTCTACCTTGTTTGTAAGCCAGTCTTTGCAGGCCACAGCCTCCAGCTGCAGCACACGGCTTACATACTGGTCGATATCTTTTTCAGTATAGGTTACATTTTCATAGGTGCGCTCTACGGTCTCGTCGCGCATCACGGTCTTGGGCGAGTGGCCAAACATCTGAGCCACATCCAGGTCGAAGGGCTTCACGCCGTCGGCTTGAACAAATGAGAAGTGAGCATCGCCTGTGGTTTCGCCCACCACATACAGCGGAGCACGCTCGCGCTCGGCAATGCGACGCACGTGGTCGATGTGCTTCTCGTCGATGAGCAAGCCCATACGCTCCTGGCTCTCGTTGGCAATAATTTCTTTGGCCGAGAGGGTCTTGTCGCCAATGGGCAACTTGCTCATATCTATCTCGCCACCACACTCTTCAACAAGCTCTGACAAGCAGTTGAGGTGTCCGGCCGAACCGTGGTCGTGAATACTTACTACGGGGTTAACATCTTCCTCGCACAGGGCACGTACCAGGTTGTAGGCACGCTTCTGCATCTCGGGGTTGGCGCGCTGCACGGCGTTCAGCTCAATGCCGTTTGAATAGCGACCTGTGTCAACCGACGATACCGAACCGCCACCCAAGCCAATGCGGTAGTTGTCGCCACCTACCACCACTACCTTGTTGCCCTTCTGGGGAGCCTTCTTCAGGCAGTCGCGCTTGGTGCCGTAGCCCACGCCACCAGCCAGCATGATTACCTTGTCGTAGGCATACTTCTCTTGACCCTCTTGGTGCTCGAAGGTGAGCACTGAACCGCAGATGAGGGGCTGACCAAACTTGTTACCAAAGTCGCTGGCACCGTTTGAGGCCTTAATCAAAATCTGCTCGGGGGTTTGATACAGCCACTTACGCACGGGCAGCACCTCTTCCCAGTCGCGCTTCACATCGTTTGTGATGGTTACGCTCTTATCGTCAAGACGAGGATAGGCAGTCATATACACAGCGGTACCAGCAATAGGCCATGAACCTACGCCACCACCCATACGGTCGCGAATTTCGCCACCCGTACCTGTAGCGGCACCGTTGAAGGGCTCGACGGTGGTGGGGAAGTTGTGGGTCTCGGCCTTCAGAGAGATGACACTTTCAATGTCTTTCACCTGGAAATAGTCGCTGGTCGACTGGTCTTTCGGAGCAAACTGCTCTACAACAGGGCCTTGTGCAAAGGCTACATTGTCTTTATAGGCCGACAATATTTTGTTGGGGTTCTCCTTGGTGGTCTTCTTAATCATCTGGAACAGAGAGCTTTCCATCTCTACACCATCAATGACAAAGGTGCCACCAAAAATCTTGTGGCGGCAGTGCTCTGAGTTGATCTGAGCGAAACCGAAAATCTCGCTGTCAGTCAACGGGCGGCCCACCTGCTCCTGCACCTTATGCAGATATTCAATCTCTTCAGGCGACAGAGCCAAGCCTTCTTGCTCGTTATAAGCCTCAAGGTCTTCAACATGCTTGATGGGCTCGGGCTGGTGGTTCACAGTAAAGATGTCTTGGTCCAAACCCTCATACATGCGCTGGAGCATGGGGTCGTGGTCGGCATCCTTTGAGCTGGCGGGGAAGTATTCCTCTATACGCGAAATGCCGTGGAGACTCATGTTTTGGGTAATCTCTACGGCATTTGTGCTCCAAGGGGTAATCATTTCACGGCGCGGTCCTACAAAGAAGCCATCGATGCTATCAGCCTCGATGCGCTTTGCGTCGCCGTAAAGCCAACACAGTTCATTGATTTCGTCCTGAGTGAGCTGATGGTCAACAGCTGTTGCTATCACGCTCTGTTGCGGAGTCCTGAAGAAAAGAATCATATCTCTTTGTTATTTATATAATGTGTTTTTTATATATGCTTCTGCAAAGGTACTGTAAAAATCCGATTAAGCGAAGAGAATGAAAAATATTTTTCATTCTTGAGCGTGAGGATTTTATTAAAATCGAACACAATACAAAAAAACAAGCATTTTTTTGTTATTCAACCCATTAAACGATGCACACAACAGAGGCGACCTACGCCATAAAACAAGTAGGACGGTGGCCTCCGCGCCCCGTCCTCCAGCACCCATCATTGTTATCATCATTATTCTTTATTAGGAGGACATAACGCTTCTCATGGAGGATATATATTGGGTGCTGGAGGACGGGGCACGGAGACCACCGTCCTACTATAGTTAGCAAGGCTATTCACTCCCCTCCATAAGGGGAGGGGGAAGCCGCGCGGCGCGCGGCGCGGGGGAGGGGCTCCTGTATATTTATACAGTTTTCCAATATGGTGCAAATCACAATCTGAAAGCATGGGTTTCAGGCTGTGAAACCAAGGGTTTTAGGGTGTGAAAGCATGGGTTTTAGGGCCTGAAACCCATGCTTTCTCAAATGAGAAGTATCAATAAAAAAATCTGTAAGCAAACAGAAACCATTTGCTTACAGATTATCACGAATTTAAGAAATATTAAGTAAAGAAACGCAAAAACCACGTTCTGTATATTTATACATTTTCAAGTGCATTTCTGCATAAATATACAGTTTGGTTATATTGCTTATTACTTTTTCTTTTTAGGCGTTACAGCCTTGTCGGCCACCGAGAACTGGTAGCGGCAGTGGCTGGTATATTTCTGTCCAGGCTCGAGCCACGGACTTGCCCACTGCGGTTTGTTAGGCGAGTCGGGGAAGTGTTGTGTTTCGAGACATACCGAGGCATGGCGCGGATAGCGTAAGCCATGCTTAGCAGCGAACGACGCTTTGAGGAAGTTGCCCGTATATACTTGTATGCCCGGTTCGTCGGTATAAACGTCGAGACGTATGCCCGTGGTGGGACTATACAGAGCTGCTGCCACCACCTTATCGTTACCCTTTCCTTTGTGCCATGTGTTCAAGCACCAGTTGTGGTCGAAGCCATGCGCATTGCGTGTCATATCAAACTGCTGGTTGTTAATATCTTTGCTGAGCGCTGTGAAGCGTCTGAAGTCCATCGGAGTGCCAGCCACGCTCAGTTCTTCGCCCGTCGTCATATAGGTAGTGTCGGCGGGTGTATAGCGGTCAGCATTGATATACAGCATTTGGTTTTCGCCATCGTGCGAGGGGTCGCCATTGAGGTTGAAGTAAGAGTGGTTGGTCATATTAATCACCGTCTTCTTCGTAGTGGTAGCCTCGTAACGAATGTCGATAGCGTTATCGTGTGTCAGCGTATAGGTAACGGTAGCCGTCACCGCTCCAGGGAAGTTGTTATCGCCATCGGGCGAGAGAAGCGTCATCTGCAAGGTAGAGTCGTTCAGCTGACGTCCGTCATACACCCGATATTGCCAACCTGTGGGGCCACCATGCAAACAGTGTCCGTAGTTGTTTTGTGGCAGCTGTATGGTTTTGCCATCCACCGTTATTTGTCCTTTGTTAATGCGGTTGGCATAGCGTCCGATGGCGGCGCCAAAGTCGCTAGCAAAGTTTACGCGGTCAGCATACTGAGCAATGTTGTCGAAGCCCAGCACCACGTCGTGCATCACGCCCTTGCGGTCGGGCACCATGATTGATACGATGCGCGCGCCAAAGTTGGTGATGCACACCTCCATGCCCTTACTGTTGCGCATGGTGTAAAGGTGTGTGGCACGTCCCTCGACATTGCTTTCAAAGTGTGCGGGGTCAAGGCCCGAAAGGGTCAGGTTTTGCTTGCCTTCAACCACGGGGGCACTTCTGTCGATAACAGGGTTTGTGTAGGTTTTTGTTTGCGCCATTGCTGCCATTGTTACGAGCAGTGAGGCGCTCAGCATTTGTAGTCGTTTCATCTTATTATCTTATTATTTTAATATTTTATTATAGTTATTTCTTCATCGGCACTATCACCTCATCTTTTTTTACAATTACATGATCAAAGCCATCAGTTGATGGAATGAAGTGAAGAGGCACTATACGTGTGAGTCGAGGTGAGACAGTGGTGTTAGAATGATGCACATGATACACATAGAAGAGGTTGCCCTTCTTGTCGGCAAACACATCGCCATGTCCTGAACCATTCTCGCCCACCGTAGAACGGTGTATGATGCGATTGTTGGCAGGCTTATGCCAGGGGCCAAGAGGCGAGTCGGCCACAGCATATCCTACAGCATAGTCGCGACTCATAAAATGATTGGCCGAGTAGAACAGATAATATTTACCTTTATGTTTAATGACGGTAGGGCCTTCCATGATAGGCGCTGCGGGATAGTCGGGGGTGTTCTCCCACGCCTCAGTGTTGCCGAGACATTGTTTCAGCGTGCTGGGATCGATGGTCATCGTGTTCTTATCATAGGCTGCCACCCATAAATAGTTGCCATTATTAAAGCGCACATGATAAAGATATGTTTTACCATCGTCGTCGGTGAAGATGAAGGGGTCGATATTTTTTTCTGATGCATCAACAGCCTTCACTTGCTTTTGCGTGAAAGGGCCAGTGAGCGATGCCGACTCTGCTACAGCCACCTGCTCATTAGCCGTATAAGCCAGCTGCCATGTCTTGCCGTTAAGATATAGCTGCGGAGCCCAGAAGCCCTTGTTGCCATACACCTGAGGGCCTTCAGTGAGCAGTCGGCCCACCGATGTCCAGTTTTTAAGATCTTTCGATACCAACATAGAAAACCCTTGTGGCTTCTGGTTAGCAGTGCCCGTAAGATAATAGTAGCCCCCCTTGCGCACAATGGTAGGGTCGGCAAAAGCTATCTGTTCACCCTTGGTCACCGTTGATTGTTTACAGCTCTGACCCATACAGTCATGCTTCATGTTTTTCATGCCCTTTACGATGGGCGTAGCGGCCATTGCTGCTACTGTTACGAGCAACGTGGCACCCAGCATTTGTAGTCGTTTCATATCGTTATTATTAGTTTATTATCACCTTTTTTGCTTTTCCGTTTTTATCTTTCAACACATAAATACCCTTTAGCAGTTTGTTAAGCAGTAGGGTTGCATTGCGGTCGGCACACACCTTTTGTCCTGACAAGGTATAAGCCGTAACGGGCGACTGGCTATCAAATCCGTCGGCAAGATCTGTTGCACCATTGCCACAAACACCTTCAATGCCCGAAGAAACGGTTATTGGAGCCCATTTAAAGTTGTCGAACAGCGCAATGCAGTTGTGCGAGCGCACGCCCGTGCGTCCTGAGATGAAGGGCAGTGGGTCAGTATAAGTAATGACGGGCGTGGCCTCATCGTTTAGATAACATTTTATGGTGGCGCCCTCAACCACTGCCTTCAAGTGGTAAGATTGGTTTACGTAGAAGGCGCGGTTTTTCGAGGCCAGCGTGGTCCAACCATAATTCTGCTTACCCAGCACCACCGCGTTGTTGCTGATGCCGAAGAAGTAGCCTTGCTGGAAGTCGGTGCCCAGCGTGGTATTGTCGTTGGCGCCGCCTATCGATGGGTTGTTGGTGCGGAAGATAAGGCCAGCGTTTATGCCACTGGTACAGGTAAGGTCACATTCAACAGAATAGTCGGTCATGCCTAAATCAGAAAGCGCCCCTGCCACATTCTTACCATATAATGGGCTACGCATCTTTCCATCCACAGCTTTCCACAGTCCTTCAGTGTGCTTCCATATCTTCGATATACCGCTATCAAAGTTGTCTTCATAGGTTTTGGGCGTGGCCGTGCCGCGCTTGATCAGCATTTCATACAGTGTAACGTCGCCATCAATCACCTCTATGCGCAAGGTGGTACGGCCGTTAGGCAACTGTATGTCGTTGATGGGAGCCACCGCCCATACATTGCCCGTTGCGGGCAGCAACACGTTGTCTTTCACCACAACACCGCCCGCCAGCAAGCGCACATGTGCTGGTGCGCTCGACTTATAGCGCAAGCCCATGTTATACAGTAGCTTCATGCGCACATTAATATTATATTGCAGCCAGTGGCTTTGTTTCAGGTGCATCACCTCGCACGAGCCATAGCTCAGGGCAAAGTCTTCGCGCTCGGCGCCAGCGCTCTGCTCCTTACACAGGGCAGCGGGTATGATGCCTGGCACAGGAAGGTTTACATCTAAGATGCCCGAGCCATCAACATAGGGACTGAGGGCAATGTATGAGAAGTCGGCCTTACAGCCATGCGACACGTAGCCCACCGAGCCTCCTTTCTCGCCCACCGTGGTAGTGGTGCGCAGCAGTCCATCGACAAACACTTTCAGGCGTGTACCCTTCTTTTCAAGGCGTATGCTGTGCCATGCCTGTGGGGTAAAGTCGCCCACCAGGTTATACGTTGCCTTCAGCGTTCTTACACCTTGGCTACAGCTGTATAGCTCAAGTTTAGCCTCAGCAGCGTTCAATAGCGCCTCTTGATAGTTGTTAGCATCGGCATAGGCGTATAGGGCGCCAAAGCGTCCGCTGGTCTCACTTTTAGCAAGCCTCATCGTAAATTCAGCCGTGAAGGTATCTTCGGCATGAGGTGTAAACACCACCATGGCGTTTTCGGCCGACGATGTCTGGGCGAGATAGTCGCTGTTCACAATGCTCCATGTGCCACCGTTTGTGCTCCAGTCGGGGCCTATCTCAGCACGGTCGAAATAGTCGCAGGGCGCTATGATGGGTGCATCTTGCATCCACGTGGTATTGCCCAGCATCATCATCTTATCGCCATTCCATGCTATGCGGTCGAGGTCGAGCTGGCGCTGGGTGCGGCCGCTGGTGCGCGTCATGTTGTGATAGCAGAAATAATACGAGTCGAGGTCGGGGCCCACGAAGGCCGAGCCGTGCCCCAAGCCGTAGTGACTGTCAACGCCATCGGCACTGATAAGGATGGGGTTCTGTTCGGCTTGTGGCGTATAGCGAGCTATTGGGCCTTGTGTGTTTACGGCATAGTCGATACGATAACCGTTTGTGAGCACATGGTTGCCCGTGTAAATAAGATAATATTTGCCATTGCGTTTAAACACGCCAGGCCCCTCGGTCCACCGGCCGTTCATGCAGGCGTTAAGGTCGACATCGGTTCCAAACGAGGTGTGTGTAGGCATTTTATTGCCTTTAATGCCCGTATGGTGGGCATGATAAAAATACCACTGGCCATCATCGTCGATAAAGATGCTACCGTCAATCTCCTGTTTCAGGTTCTCGGTCACCACCTTGAAAGGGCCCGTGGGGCTGTCGCTGGTAAGCACATAGTGGCCCAGGCCATTGGGCGACGTCACCATATAGAAAGTGCCATTCCAGTATTTCACCTCGGGGGCATAGCCATCAACGGCAATGGGGTCGTTGCTCACCACAATGGCATCAGACCAATTAATGAGGTCGCGCGACGTCCAGCACAGCAAGCTTTTTGTGGCCGAGCTGCAATAGAGATAATACACACCACGATATTTTATCACTTGTGGGTCGCCCACATCATAGCTCTGCTGCCCCGACATCACCACAGGATTTTTCCACCCTTGGGCATCAGCCGAGGTAGGAACGGCGAGCAGCGCCAATGCCCATAGGGGCAAAATCTTAAATATACGCATAATTATTATTGTCTTATTTCATTATTTTGCGGCTACCATCCTTGGTAACAACAATATACACGCCCTTCTGTAGGGTTTCAACATCGTTCATATCTTGTGCCACCTTCTGACCAGATAGGGTATATATACCACAATGGGCTTTAGAAGCAGGGGTGCTGATGAGGGTAACGCCCTCAATATCTGACGTAGCACCTGTGAGCGGGGTGAGCACAAAATTGTCGAAATGCGCCACACACGAGTGGGTGCGCAAGCCCGCACGGCCTGAGATAAATGGCTGTGCATCGGTATAGGTGATTAGAGGTTTATTCATGTTATCAACATAACATTTGATGGTGTTGCCCACGACCTCAACTTTTACATGATACACCTTGTTTGAATAGAACGATGCGTTCTTGCTCACCAGCTGTTTCCAGTTATAGTTTTGTTTGCCTAATACTACCGACGATGATGTAAGACCAAAGAAATAGCCTTGAAGAAAGTCGGTACCCAGCTGTGCATCATTGCCAGCGCCACCCATTGAGGGGTTGGTCACTCTGAAGAGAATACCTGCATTAACATCTGACCCAAACTTCATGTCGCACTCAACCACATAATCGGTCATGCCTAATGCTGAGGTAGAGCCCATCAATATTTTTCCGAACGAGGGGCTCTTTAGCCATCCGTCTTCTACACTCCAGGTGCCTTGCTTGTGCTTCCAGTCTTTGCTAATGGTGGTGTCAAAATTGTCAGTCATCACATCAGTAATAGTAGAACCTGTGCGTGCATCAATCTCATACAAATCAATGCTGCCTTCAATTACCTCTATGCGCATAACCGAATGGCCACCCGCCAGACTGATATCTTTGAGGGTGAGCACATTCCATACCGATTTTGTGGCGGGCAACGTAACCTCGTCTATCACCACGGCGTTGTTTACAAGGACACGAACCTTGGCATCGGCTGAAGAGCGATAACGCAAGCCCATATTGTAAACCGTCTTAGCACGTGCATTAATGTTATAGGTAGCATGGTTGCCCGCGTTCAGCATAAGGGCATGGGCCACACCGTAAGAAAGGGGTATCTCGGTGAACGAGGCGTCGGTATCGACCGCATGGCTGGCTGCCAAACGACAGGGAACAGGAAGATAAGTAGCCGTGAGGGCCGAGCCATCAACATAGGGGCTGTGGGCAATATAGCCAAACTGAGCGGTGGTGCCATGAGTGGCATAGCCCACATAGCCAGAGGTGGCAGCGGCATCAGTAACGGTGCCACAAAGCATGTTATCAACAAACACTTTCAGACTTGTATCGCGCTTCTCAAGGCGTATGCTATGCCAGCATTTAGCATCAAACACCCCGTTAATGGCATAGCTACCCATCGTGGTGGTTACGCCGTTTGTGATGCGAGCCAGTTCTATTGTTTGGGCCGAAGGATTAATCATGGCCGTTGAATAGTTGCGACTGTCGCTATAGGCATATACCGCACCATACGAGCCGCCTGTGCCTGTAAGGCGCACGGTGTATTCGGCCGTAAAATTGCTCGTCTCACTGCCTTTCATTACAGCATAGCTCTGAGCGGTGGCATCGGTTTGGGCAAGATAGTCGCGGTTTTCAATGCTCCACTGGCCTGCGGTGGTAACCCACTGCGTGCCCAGCTCGGTGCGATCAAAATAATCGTTCTCGGCCACAATGGGGGCATCTTGTTGCCAGGTTGTGGGGCCATACATCATCAGTTTGTCGCCATTCCAGCCTATACGATCCATACAAAACTGGCGATAGCTGCCACTGCCACTGCTTACAAGGTTATGGTAACAAAAGAAATAGGTATCGAGATCGGGACCTACCACTACCGAACCATGTCCTAAGCCATACAGATTGTCAACGCCATCGGTGCTTATCAGTATAGGGTTTTGCTCGTCTTGGTTCATAAAGCCACTAATAGGTCCTGTTTTCGACACAGCAATATTGGTGCGATAGCCACGAGACAGATAGTGGTTGCCACAATAAAACATATAATACTTATCGTTGCGTTTAAACACCTCGGGGCCTTCAGTCCACTGGCCTCCCATTGCAGGCACTACATTCTTTTCAGAGCCTATGGTCAGCGGGTCGGACATAGGGCATGCCATGATGCCATTTGAACCAGCATGGTAGAAATACCATTTGCCATCATCGTCAATCAGCATATTGCCGTCAATTGAGTTTCCAAGGTTCTTGGTAGCACACACGAAGGGACCTGTAGGGCTGTCGCTGGTAAGAATATAATGTCCATTTCCTGCTGGCGAGGTAACCATATAAAACTTGCCATTAAAATATTTTACCTCGGGAGCATAGGCGTATTTTGCGACAGGGTCGGTGCAACATGTTACAGGGCCTACCCAGTTGGCAAGGTCGCGCGAGTGCCAACACAACACCTGCGAAGCATCGCCTGTGACATACATATAATAGGTTCCACGATATTTAAACACGAAGGGATCGGCCATTCCGCTACCCGACTGCCCGTTAAAGCTGGTAGGGTTCTTCCAGCCTTGGGCATTGATGCTTACCGCTGGCAAGAACATGAGGAGGCTGGCTACAAGATACTTGTACACTTTCATTTGCTTTATTTATTGCATTTGTATAAAGGTTTCACAATATTATTGCTCTTCGGCCGTGGCACCTATCGGTGTGAGGCAGAACGTGAACGTTTGTCCGTGCAACAGAACGCGGGTATCGTTCATCATTTCACTATATTGGCCCACATTGGTCATCTCGTTTACACCCGACTGCTTCAGGTCGATGTTCAGATTAATGGCCGAGACAGGTTGGACAGACGAGACGTGGGCGCTGGCGCTGAAGGTGGCTGCCGACGATACCTCAAGGCCCAAGCCCTGAGCATTGGTTTGGCACCAACGACGCACATCGCAATGGTTGCCCCACGCTTGGTAAGGGTTATACGGGCACTGGGCTTGGGCAGCATCAAACTGATACGAGCCTACAAACTGCGAAGCCTTGCGATCGGCATAGTTTTCTTCAGGACCACGACCAAAGTATTGGCTATGACTCATGTTCTTGGGCATCTGCAGCATCATGCCATAGCGCAACACCTTGGGCTGAGTTGTGGCATCATGTGGCGTAACCTTTTGCGACACCTTGAGAGCGCCCTGCTCGTTAAGGGTATAACTAATGACGAGCTGTATGCGCTGCGCCTTCAGCTCATATTGCGCAGTTACACATACCTCAGTGCGCTGGGTGTCGGGGTTCTTCAGCTTTTGGGTATCCAGCGACACAAGGGTATAAATGGGGTCTTGCCAAGGGCCGAACATCTTTTCGCCATCGGCAGCACGGTCGTTGCTAGTCAGCGGTCGCCAGAAGTTGGGCTTCAAAGTACCGCCATCAGCAAGCATGGTGTGCCCAAAGACATCGTAACGCGTGAGCCAACCCGTGGCCTTGTTGAACGACACCGTGCACACATTGTTTGCTATCGTGATGATGTCTTGCCCACGCTTCAGCTTCAGTTTGCTGGGGTTAGCGTCGGCCACATCGGGCACAGGCAGCGCGTCGGCCTTAAAGGGGCGCACCACGATTTGTGCCTTGGCTACCGTTTGACCTTTGTTAACGAGGGGCGTGGCCACCGATTGATGATAGGTAACATCGAGGGTAAGTTGGCCTGTGGGATAGGTCTTGAACAAGTCTGCATAACCTAAGTTTATGCGGGTGGTCTTACGCGGAGCCACCGTAAAGGGCTTGGTATACTGCCCCTTCAGCACGGCAGCGCCGTTATGACGCACCACCCAACTAATGGTTACGTTGCTCAGTGTTTCGTAAAAGCTATCGTTGAACACTTCAACCTTGCCCACACGAGGGGCTTGCGAGAGGGTGCTGATGCTCTGCATCTGATAACTTATCTCTTGCATGGCGGGCATGCCCTTCAGCATATTATCGAGGGTGCCCTCGCACAAGAAACCGCCCGCATAGCGAGGCTGACGCGAGTGCAACGACATATACTCATCAATAGCACCATAACTATTGCCGTTAGGCTGAGCATAGCTGGCCAAAAGTTGAGGCTTTTCAGCAACAGGATTGCCCATATTGCAGAAGTCATCGGCCACCTTGGCAGTGGGAGCAAAAGGCGCATACAGTTCACAGCGTTTATCAGTGAAAGGCATATCGACCCATATCACGGGGCGCTTTGTATCTTCCTTCTTCAACGTTTCAAACAGTTTGCTTATCACAACATTGCTGGTCTCGGCTTTTCCTACGCTCCACATGATGATACTGGGGTGATTATATAACTGCTTGAAAGCAGCTATATGTTCACTTCTTCCTAATTCAACACAGGCGTAAAAGCCATATTCGTCGCAGAGATCATACCATAATGGGTCTACCCTATCGGTGCACACGGCATTGATATTATGCGCTTTCAGTAGGCGAAGAATGTTTATCATGTCGGCACGACTCATGTTTGGCTGCAGATTGTGCAAGTTGATGCCTTTCAAAAACAAGGGGCAACCATTCAGAAAGAGTTTTGCATAGCGTATGGCTACCAAGCGGAAGCCCACCTTTTGCTTCACCTGTTCTGCCTGCCCCTTACCTTTTATGGGTGTGGCGTTGAGACATAACGTATATTGGTATGGCGTTTCGGCCGTCCAGCGTTTCACCTTTTGCACGTCAATAGCAAACTGCTGGCGCGCTGGTTTTACTTGCTTAACAAGCTTGCCTTCGGCCACCACTTCTCCATCGGCATCCATCAGGCAGTATGTCACCATACTATTGCCCTGGTTCCAAAACGAAATATCTAACGTTCCGTTTTTAAAAGTTTGCTCGTCAATAGAGGGTGTAACGTGCAACGAGTCGATGAGGGTTGCATGCACACGTCCTGTTGACAATACAAGTAATATCAAAAACAATAATTTCTTCATTCGAAAAGAATTTATTTCATACAGCAGTTCTTGTTCAAAACCACATTCCTTCTTTAGTTTACAACATAATAGAGCACATTGCCAACTGTTACCTTTGCAGCACCGTCAGACACAAGTCCACAACGGGTAGGAACGTCGTGAGCAAGAGTGACGACACCAAACAAACGATCGTTTACATACACATGCATGTCCTTGCCTCGGCGTTCCACACGCAGCTGGTTCACCGTTTGACGCTCGCTGCCCACCTTTATGCGGTATATGTTACGATGCATATCAGTAGCTTCACGATTGATGAAACGCAATCCGCGAGTCTTGACCGTAGGGAACGTGATGCGTTGCCACGCAGGATTTGACGATGTAGCCAATTCGGTTGACAACGGTCGCCAGGTGTCACCATCCAGCCATGCTATCTCTTGCGACGATGCTACATCAGCCTGATAATGCTCTTTGACAGCTGCCTCAATGCCCAAATCGTGCGCATAGGGGTCGTTGTTAGGAGTGTTGTGCGGGAAGAGCAGTGCATTGACATAAGTGTCGCTGTCGAAACGGTATTGCTTTTCAAAGCTGTCGGTGTATTTCACATCAGGATATACCACCTGTTCTGTGGCAAGAGGTTTCACTACCATCTTTGTTTTACCTTTCACACAATGGTCTATCACCACTTGTGCTTTTGCAGCGTCAATCTTTACGCTTACATAGTTTTTAGCATCAGTATAGGCCGCCATCACGCCATAAGTGCCTGATGTGGCAGCATTATCGTTTGTCTGCACACTCAGCTCATAGTTATTAGCGGCAGCGCCCTTCAGCCACATGCCCTTGTCAAGTGCTAAGCCATGCGTTCCTGCAGTAAGTGTATCCCATCCACTGAAATACGGTCCGTATTCGTCAAAGCCTTCATTATAAGCAACGTGGTCAATGTGGTAATTATTGCTATCGCCCAACAGTTTTACCTTATTATCGGTAACATTGACACGCTGGTGTTGAGTTACAAGCACTTTATCTATCCACACCGTCAGCAAGTTGTGATTTTTCTCTATACGCCACTCGTGTGCAACGTTACGAGCCATGCTATCGGGTAGCAGAACGGTTTTATCGCCTATGACAATACCCTGGTCATGATGGGCAGACGACATAGTAAGTTCGAGTAAATAGGTTGTTGAAGAGAAAGGTATATCGGCAATGCTGGTGCCCGCATACTGGGGTTTAGAGGGTGCAGGATGGAAGCCCGCAGTATTCGGCCCCGTGATGCCATCAACTACCATACGTCCGTTGCTGAAATGGATGCGATCAATATATTGGCTACGCTGCCAACCTTTATTAGCCATATAAACGAGCCACCATTCCCAGCCGTTAGGGCCACGCACAATATTAGGCTGACCAGGCGTTACGAGCAGGTCGTCGGCTTTTTCATTTCCAAAATCGTAAAGGGCTATTGACGACAATGTTCCTTTCCCTTCCTTCGGCTGTTCAATAATAAGGGTGTTTACACCTTTTTTCAGCCAACTGTGGTTGATGGGATATAACTGATAGTCGGAACTTTTACCCGCATTTATAGCATGGCCATTGATTTTCACACTTATACCACCGCGCTGAATAAGTTTCAGATACACATTACCTGCAGGCACTGACGCAAGGTCAAAACGCATGGTGCGGGCCGACGCATTGCCAGTATCACCACTATTATCTGTTGCCAGTGGTTGCCATTGTCCTGATCCATAATGCAAAAGGTCGGCATGGGTATCGTCAATAGGCTCGGTGTTGGGGCCTACTACTGGCCAGCTATACTTGCCGCCAGGACCAAAGCCTAAGGGACTGCTGGCCTCGCATACCCCAAGACGATAATTGCCAAAGGATGGTGACGTGTGATTAGCATTATACATCATATAATAACGTCCACGATATTTAATGACAAAGGGGCCTTCGGCCACGCGATTGTCGTATGTCTCCCATGTACCTGGCTGCGAACTAAACTGCTGCACAGCATCGCCACTGAACGTAAAGTCTTGGTTCATAGGGCGACCCCAGATGGTATTGCCATCGGTAAACTTCACCATATATAAATAAAGACGACCATCTTCATCGCGAAACACCATCGGGTCGATACGATTTTCAAACCACTGGTCGTCACGTACCTCACGGTATGGCCCAGTAACCGTGGGCGACACGGCATGGGTGATGTGCACAATATGTTTGTCTTTACCCCAGTAGTTGGCACTGAAGAGGAGGTGAAACTGTCCGCCACTGTACGACATATCGTTGGCATGTATCTGGTTATTCTTAGCCCCCGTTCCCTTTGTCCATTGGTTATCAAGGTCGAACACATGCACCCGTTCTCCCCAATTCACGAGATCAGTACTTACAAAAAGATCGCCATAAGTGGCCACGCCACCCAGATAATATTTGCCCGCATATTTTATACATCCTGCATCGGCAACTCCAGAAATAACAGGGTTATTGTAGGTTTGTGCCATTGACGATGCAGCACACAGTGATAGTGCCACTGTTGCCATGGGCAAAAGATGTTTCTTTGCTATACGTTTATGTAGGTTTCTAAAATGAATATTCATAATTGTAGGTTTTATTTATTTCGGTTTTTGTTTGTGTTTCTCAACAGAGGCGGAACAACAGGATGCTATTTCACAAGAAACTTTCTTGTCAGCACATTGCCATCTTTCAAGATAACACTTAACAAGTAAACGCCTTTAGAGGCGGGCTTTGCAAAGGAAGACGTGGTATATTCGGCCACGACACCACCTACTATTGTATATATTGTAGCTTTGGCGATAGGGCTGCTGATAGAAATATCGGTATCGCCTATCGTTACGCTAACCGACTTTTTGGCTTCTACCCCATTCACCGATGTGGCATCAGGATGGGAAAGCAATGCCAAGTCAATCCAGGTCCATGATGCATCGCGCTTTGCGTCGGGCATCATGTCATATACCACATTATTACTGCCATCACGATTGTCGTGCAGCATTACGTTAGCACGCATAAGCTGTCCTACAGGAGGGGCATTGAAGCCAAGGGCGCTCCATGGGATGGCAGCCTCAACTATATAATATTTATTTGCCCTCTTCAAAACACTATGCACTTTATCAACAATGCTGCTGTTCAACATCCAACGACGTTTTTCACTGCTTCCTTGATAGGCCACTACGGTGCCATCAAGGCGGAAGAACAGGCGGTGTATATTGTCGACAGGCTGCTCGTCAGAGGCATAGTCGGTATCGAGAAAGAGGGTCACACCATCGCCATAGGAAGAAGGAAGGGGATGCTGTGTAACGTCTGATACACGAGAGGTGAAATAAAGCGAATCATTATCATAAGCAAAGTCGGCAGTAAAACGCACCTTATTAGAGCTATGACCTAAGAGCAACTGCGTGGCATTGGCCATATAATAGCCCTCTTTATTTGTTTGCTTTCCATCAATGGTAGGATGAGCGTAGGGGGCTTCGAGCTGTCGCACAGCACGTCCTTTAATCATATCTATGTGTCCGTCCATTCCGCCTACAGCCACTACGGTACCCGTATCGATAACGGCAAGCGAATTCCATAACGAGTTATCGCCACCAAAGGGTTCGCTCATGGCCTTAAAATCTTTGGCCTGCTCGTTGCCCACATATACCCACATTTGCTGTTTCGACATGTCGGCGCCATTGCCATTCTCGCCTTGATGCGAGATAATGGTTTCGCCCCAAGGAAGCTTACGCAGATAGGGAGCTCCGCCACGATATAGCGGACTATAATCATAGTTGACAGCTTTCCAGCGATACGAGCTATTAGCGTCAACCCAATAGTTGTTCCAGTTAGTTTCAAGTGGACATGTTACCACCGTGGGGATAAAATTGTTTACACCTGCCCAACCATTATCTTCAAAGGCTAAAGCAATAGTTTTACCATCTTGCAAGATGATGGCCGACGGCATGCCATCGCGATAACCAGTACGGAAAGAAACTTTTTGAGCCGCCGTCCAGGTTTTGCCTTTATCAAACGAGCGGCACATTGATATCTGTTGTTCGTTCGATCTGGTATAGGGCCCTTCGTCGGCAAAATAAAGCTGTAGCTCGCCCGAAGGGAGCTCAAGGAATGACGGTTCCCAGCAACCATCGTTAAACGTATGTAATGCATCGTTCACAAATATCTCATCGCTCCAGGTTTTACCATTGTCGGTACTGCGCTTACAGCGTATGCCGAAACGGCGATCTTCAGTGTAAGGCGTATTGGGGCGAGGGTTATAACCTACAACAATTGTTCCATCGGCAAGCTGTATCAGGTCAGGCACACAGTTGGGTACATTGTTCGTATTGTTGACAATAGTTGTCGGCGACGACCATGTGCTACCCTTGTCAGAACTGAAGGCTATGACGATACCATTTCGCTCGCAGGTAGCCATCAGTCGGCCATCATGCAACTGTATGATACGGGCATAGCCACCACTTGTGAACACGGTTTTACGTGTGGCGTTATCCCAAAATATGCGTGATCCTTTATAAGGTTCGTGTCTTGCTGCCGATACTGGACTTGGCATATTAAGCAGTGTGAAAAATGAAAGGGCAAGTAAAATAGTTCTACGCATATATTGATTGCTTTAAGGATGATTGTTATTGAAAAGATTGTGACGATATTTATACCTTAAATAAAAGAAGAGCGACATGCTGGGCAGTCTGTCCATACATGTCGCCCTTACATTTATTCGATTATAAAATCAATTATTGAAATTTAAATACAAACTCGATGTTTGACACAGCCTTTGCTTGAGCATTGGTAGCAGCAGAACGTTCAAGGGTGAGTGTCTTTCCACCTAAATTGGTTGTTGTGCCTGAGGCCACCTCATTGCCTTCAACGAGGAAGGTTCCCGTACCGTCAAGCGTATATTCAATTTTGGCATTAGCAACATCTGTTCCACTGGGCAAGGTGAAGGTGTATGTCTGGTGGTCTTGGTTAAAGGCATCGCGTGTGAGCACGCCCTTCACACCGTTCACCGTTACAGTCTTAAACTCAGGATATATCAAGCAATAGAGTGTATATTGCTTAATGGTTCCTGCATAAGAGCGCACTGTGATAACATGATCTTGTGAAAGATTGTAACGCACCTTGTTGGTGGTTACCTTATTCTTCAGGGCTTTTTGCTCGGCAGAGCTGAGGGCTGAATAGTTCTGAAGAAGCTGATAATCGGCATCAGACATATCAACAAACACGAGGGTAGAGTCGGAAGGCATATCGTAATAGATACGCTGGTTCTTCGGGTTTACCTTAATGTCTTTACCATTATACACCTGCTTTGTGGGCAAATTCAGCACCCAGGCATCATCTCCCAGCTTGTTAGCATAGAAGGTGTTGGGCGTGATTGTTGTGTAGAGGTCCTTAAATTCGGTCTCATCGTCAACAACGGTAACATCAAACGAGCAAGTGGCCTGTTTCAGGTTGCCACCCATATAAGTGTCGAATGTAGAGGCCACACACACCACATGATAGGTGCCTGGTGCCTTATACGAATAGGTGAAATGGTTTTTATTAACGGCAATACCCGTTTCCATCTCGTCACGTTTCTCATAGCGATGTCCATTATCGCCAGGATAGATAGCCACAAGGTCGGCCACGCCTGTAAAATCAATCACCAACGATTCGTTTACCTTTAGCGTTGTCTTGTTCGTATCATATTGTATTGAAGCCACTGGTGTGCGCGACTCTACGTTCTCGTCACTACATGCTGTATTGAGAAGCAGTGCACAAGCCATGAGGGCAAAACTAATTATCTTTTTCATAAAATGTAAAATGACTTTATTGTTTACAACCATTTTTCATAAAAGCCGAGGCTTAATAGCCAGGGTTCTGCTCAACCTTTCCGTTTGACACGTCAACCTCTGTCTGGGGAATAGGCAGAAGGTTGTGAACACCCTCGCGGAAGTAAGCTCCACGACGATTGGCACGGCGTGCTCCAAAGGCGTGCATCACCTTGGCAGCCTGTCCCGAGCGTACCAGATCAAAATAGCGATCCCACTCGAAACACATCTCTGCACGACGTTCTTTCCATATCTGGTCGCGCATATAGCCATAGCCGCCTGCCCTATAAAGCACCGTGCTGGCATTGATGGTGTTTACTTGCGCTTTACACATGTTCAGCATCTGCAACGATTTCTCGCGGTTGCCCATTTCATTCAGCGCCTCAGCATAGGTGAGCACTACCTCTGGGAAACGCATCACACGACGGTTCTTACCGTTGTCGCCACCATACTTAGGCTTATCTTTCTTCGGTGTGTACCACTTAAGCGATACCACACGACCTTCGCCACCTTGCCAGTTTTCACCATCAAAGGTTGTGGTTTGGTGATGGATAAAATACTCACGACGTGCATCGCCTGTAGCAAAAATATTATCAAGCAACTCGTCAAGTGTGTACATCTTGGTCTGACCTGTGTCGAAGAACTCCAATCCATAGCCCTCGTTGGCATCGCCATTGGTACCGTCGGCACTCTCCTTGAATACCACTTCAAATACAGAACTCTTGCAAAACTCGCCATCGCTATAGAACTGGAAGCAGTAAGACCACTTATCACCGTTATGCAGCGCATTGCCATAATAATCGTTATACTTGAGCGAATAAACATTGCTCAGATTTGGCATTTGATAGGTAGGAGCTTCATATTCGCCTGCGGTACCTTCTTGTATCAAGCGTTTGGGTTTAAACCATAACTTCTCGCGCAAGGCTTCCCACTCTTCATCGCTTCCGCTCCACTTCAGCATCTCAGCATAGGTCATGGGCTGTCCCTCAACCATATACTTACCCAGCTCAATAATTTGGTTCCACTTGTCAGAAGGCACACCGTTCTTTGCCTCATACAGCAACACCTTCATGAGCAAGCCTACGGCAGCACCTGTGGTGGCCTTGCCCAGTTCAGAGGTGCCTGTGTAGCTGGGTTTCAGCATGACAGCAGCCTCGCGCAGGTCTTTCTCAATATAAGCGTAACACTCTTCGGCAGTGCTGCGCGGCACAACAAGACCTTCAACTGTTTCGTTCTCAGGACGGATGGGCACACCACCGAACGATTTTACGAGGTTGAAATAATAGAAGGCACGCAAAAACTTGGCCTGGCCATAGATGTTACGTATCTCCTGATATTGGCTATACGAGTCGGTAGATATTCTTACACGGTCGATGTTATAAATAACCTGATTTGCGCGGTGTATGCCTTTATAGTTAACATTCCAACGCTGCAAGATCCATGTGTTTGACGTAGAGAAGATAAAGTTGACGAGCTGTCCCATTTGTGACGAGGTGCCCTCATCGGTATCATACACATTGTCGCCCATAGCCTCGCCGAAGCGCCATTCTTGGTCGTTATACGAGTCAGACTGCAGCACGTCGTAGGCAGCATCAAGTGCCGACTGCATCTTATACTGTGTATCGTAGAAATTCTTGTCGGTGGCATAGCCTTCTACCTCTTTATCAAGAAAGTCGTTACATGCCGTAAACGACATGAGGCAGGCAGCACCAAGAGTTATCTTTAATAATGTTTTATTCATAGCAGTAATCATGAATTAAAGTCCAAGTTTTACACCAAAGGTGAATGAACGCGCTTGCGGATAGTTGCCTTGATCAACACCCATACTGAGGTTGTTGCCCTCGGTGCCTGACACGCGGCCTACCTCGGGGTCGAAACCATCATAACCTGTGAAGGTAAGGAGGTTATAGCCTGTGAGAGAAATAGCGAGGCTTGAAATCTTCAGCTTCGACAGTATGCTCTGCGGGAAGTTGTAGGTAAACATCAGCTGCTTCAAGCGCAAGTAAGAGCCGTCTTTTACGAAGAAATCGCTTGAACGGAAGTTGCGAGGAGCATCGCCATTGTCGAGGTCGGGCACTGAGGCATTGAGGTTCTTCGGATAGAACTCGCGACCATTGCCCTCAATCTGTCCTGACCAGTGCTTTGAACGAATGTCGGCATAACAGTTGCCAGAAGCACCATTATATAGGTAATAGTCCATTACGTTGAAAATCTTATTACCTGTTTGGCCCTGGAAGAAGATGCTCAAGTCAAAATTCTTGTAGCCCACTGACAAGGGGATACCAAACATGAAGTCGGGCAGCGGCGAGCCGAGGTAAGTACGGTCTTCAGCCGTAATCTGGTTGTCGCCGTTCAAGTCTTTCCAGCGGAAGTCGCCAGGCTTGTAGGTCTGCTCAAAGTCGGCACGACCTTTTTGATATTGTGCACTGTTGCGCACCTCTTCAGCCGTGTTGAAGATACCATCGGTAACATATCCGAAGAACGAACCGATAGGCTGACCCACAGCGGTCTTTGTTACATAATCAACAATACTACCTTCGCTCAGGTATGAACCATAGATAGGCTCGTTGCCTGTGCCCAGCTTGGTTACCTTGTTCTTCATCCATGTAAGGTTGAAGCCCACCTCATAGCGCCAGTCGCTACCAATGTTGTCGCGCCACTTGAGATCATACTCCCAACCATAGTTCTTCACGTCACCAGCATTGGTCATAGGCGACGAGTTAAGACCTGCCGAGCTTACGGTGGGCACGCGCAAAAGCATGTCGGTGGTAAGACGGTTATAATATTCGATTGTAGCAGTCAAACGATTGTTGAAGAAGCCCAAATCGACACCAATATTCAGGTTGCGGCTCTTCTCCCATTTAATATCGTCATTACCCAGTACGGTAGCAGTAGAGCCTTCCCACATGGTTTCGTTACCAAGGCCATACGAGTAGTTAAAGCCTGAGGTGAGATAGGTGTAACGCGAAAGAACGTCAATACGGTTGTTACCCAGCAAACCCCATCCTACACGGAACTTACCATTTGAGAGCCATTTTATGTTGCGCATAAACTTCTCGTTTGAGAAACGCCAACCTAAAGATACTGAGGGGAATACGCCCCAACGGTTTCCTTTGGCAAACATTGAGCTACCGTCGGCACGCACATTGGCTTGCAACAGATAGATATCGTTCAAGCTATAATTTAAGCGGCCAATGAAGCCCACTGCAGACCATTCGCTATCCAATCCATAAGTCTTGTCGCCAATGTAGGCACTTGACAGATAATGGAATATTGACGAGTTGCTGGGTGTACCTTTACGGTACGACTGCTGCCAGCTGTTCTTATAACCCTCGGCGGTTTGACCAGCCAACAGCGTTACTTTATGATGTTTATCATTCCAATTGAACGTAAGAAGGTTGTTAATCTCCCATTTGTTCACATTGTTTTGTTTCTTATATACTTGTGAGAGCGAGGTGGGCATTACGAAGTCTTCTTCCAGGCCCCATACCTCAGAAAAGTCGTTATCGGTTTGACGCGTGGTATAGTAGCTTGCGCGGAACTGATAGTTCAGCAACTTACAAATTTTAGCGTCAAGTGTGAGGTTCATGTCAAGGCGGTTGCGAGACATATCGGCATTATTACGGTCGAGCACAGCCAGCGGATTGTTGCTGTTCCAGTAGCCTTTCGAATTGTACAAATATTCGAAGGGGCTTTCATAAAGCGCTTGCTTCAAGATACTGCTTGAACCTTCAGGCACACCATCGCGGTTCTCGTGGGTGTAAGCCATGTTAGCAGTCATATCAAGCCATTTTGCCAGTTTTGTTTTAATATTTACACGTCCGTTTATTCGTTCAAAATCAGAGGTCTTGATAATACCCTTTTCATTATAATAACTTGCGCTGGCAAGCACCTGTGTATTATCGTTTCCGCCTGATACCGAAACGGCATGCTGTGTTTTAAAGCCTGTACGGGTGATGGCATCCCACCAGTTAGGCACGCCGTTGCGGGTGATGGTATCTACGCGGTTAAACTTATTCTTATCGAAAGCGATAGAGCCATCGTCTTGAAGACTCTGATAGAGTTGTCCTTTGTATGAATAATTGCTCTGGCCCGACATATAGTCTTGCATCAAGGCAAAGTCTTCAAGGCCGAGAACGTCAATTTTCTTCCAGGGGTTAGAGATACCAGCATAGCCATCATAGGTAACATGCACCTTGCCAGTTTTACCACTCTTTGTTGTGATCGACACTACGCCGTTGGCAGCACGGGCACCATATACAGCGCTGGATGCGGCATCTTTAAAGATCTCTACATTTTCAATATCGTTGGGGTTGAGATAGTCGATGTTGTCAACAATAAATCCGTCAACAACATAAAGAGGGTCAGAATCGTTCACAGTACCAGTACCTCTAATCTTGATGGTGGTAGAGCTACCTGGAGCACCCGTATTCTGAATAATGTTCACACCCGTAGCACGTCCTTGCAGCGCCTGCACGGCCGATGATACTGGGGTTTTGTTAATGTCTTTTCCTGCCACTGATGAGATAGAACCAGTGATATCGCTCTTGCGCTGCACACCGTAGCCAATCACTACGAGCTCGTCAAGAACCTTCGATTCAGAATGCATCGTCACCGCAATAGAGCGGCGGCCTTGCACAGCTACCTCCTCGTCTTTAAATCCCATGTAAGAGAAAACGAGTGTAGCGTTTGATTTTACACTGATGCTGTAGTTTCCGTCAAGGTCTGAAACAGCACCGTTTGTCTTGTTGCCCTTTTCTCTGACGGTGACACCCATCAGTGGTTCGTTTGTTTGTCCGTCGCTTATCACACCCTTTACGGTGATGTTCTGGGCGAAGGCAGTAAGGGTTGAGAGCATCACAAACAATAGCATTGTTGTAATTCTCGCAATTTCATGTTTTCGCATATGGATTGCTATTTTTGGTTTAAACGTCAATTATTTCATCCAACCTTTGTTATAGAAATGGTTGCCAACGTGGGTGTGTCATGGCAACAAGCGGCTGTAAGTAAGTTGAAGAAGGAGGTATCCCACCGTTCCTGATGGGCGGGGGATACCTCCCCTTATGATTGAAAAGTTGTATCTATAATACGTCATCCGACCTATTAACGAACAACAACTTTCTTACCGTTCACAATGTAAACGCCCTTCTGCAAACCTTCAGTAGCCTTCTCAGCAGCTACGTTTGCACGCACCTGCACACCTTCAACAGTGTAAACAGCAGCTGCCTGAGCAGGGGCATTGTTGGTGATTGCATTTACGCCAGTGAGCACGCTCTCATAGGGATCAACATAAGCGGGGTCGGTCTTGTCAGTAACGCCGTCGTAGATGGGCTCTAAGATACCTCTGTCGCTCTTACCGTCCCAACCTGTCTTGCTATACTTGAAGGTGTAAAGACCATTGGTTGTTGCTGAAACGTAAACAATCTGTCCACCCAGGTTACGCAGTGTGTGTACAGCATCGCCCTTATCGGTAATTTGCGGACATACGATGGGCGACTCGTTTGATTCGTCAAGACGATACAGACCGTTACCATAAACGGTAGGATTGTTATTGGCCTCGTTATACCAGTAGAGTGAGCCACCAGCAACAGTAAGTTCCTTCACCCAGTCGCACTGTGTGCCAGGGCAGAAGTTCATTTGTACCTTAGGATTGTTCTTACCATCATAAATCCAGAGTTCACCACCCCAGTTGGTTTCAGGCTTTGCAGCATCAAATCCGTGAGCAGCACAGAAGAAATAGTTGCCCTGGAACTCGCAACCTGGGTCAACGAAAGCGTTCATGGTTGCAGTAGGTTCAATATCGTTGATATCGAAAATGACAGGCTTCTCGTCCTTCGTCATGTGCCAGCCTGCCAGCTCATCGCCATATTCAACAGTAGCTACACGGGTCCAGATGCGTCCAAACACCACCTCGCGGCTTGGGCCAAAGGTATCGCCACTCTCGCCAATGCCATCAGCATTTACGCCAGGCTTCTGATCCCAAATAACATAGGTGCCTTCTTCAGTGCCGTCAGAAGCACGCCACTCGTTACCGTGAGCGGGATCCCATGCCTTGAAGAAGCAATACTGGTTGTTGTAGTTGGTAAGGTTGTCGATAGCCGAGTCGCGGGTGTAGCCTTCAAGACCTTGATCCAGCGCGTCTTGGTTTACCTCATAGTTAATATCCTTAACAATGAAGGTTCCTTCTTCAGTGCCATCGCTCACACAAAGCTCAGTGCCAAACTGTCCGTCGGGATTATCGCCACGGAAGAACACTTTGCGGCCTACACGCGCATACTTATAGTCTTGATTGGTTTGCTCTTTCGGGTTGATGTCAAACTTTATTTTATCTGTAAGACGCTGTGTGCCATCTTTTGTACCATCGGTAACCCATACCCAGTGCTGCACACCATTATCGGGATCATACTCGGCGCTTTCGTCATCAACAGCGGCAAACACCACCTTGTTTTCGTTTACCTGCATGAAGAACATGGGGTCGCCATTGCCCACAGCATAGCAGTCGGCCAGCTGGAAGGTTCCTTCAGGTGTGCCATCAGAGATCCAAGGCTCGCGATCGCCCTCGTCGTTAACAGCCGAGAACACTACCTTGTCATTAAAACGTGTAAGGTAAGCGGGGCTTGAGCTACCCTCACCAGTTTGTATATCGGCTACCATACGTGTGCCTTCTTTAGTGCCATCAGTCACCCACAGCTCTTCGCCGTGTGTAGCGTCAGAAGCAGCAAAGAAAGCCTTGTAACCTTTCTTGGGCGAGCCTACCACCACTAAGTTTTTCTGTTTATCCATCTTGCGTTCAGAACCAATGTTCAATGTTACGCCATCGGGAAGCAAGCTAATCACTTCTCCCTTGTTTTCTTGTGCCATTGCAGGACTGCAAGTGAGGCCAAGAGCCAACAAAAGTAAATAATTCTTTTTCATAATAGAAATTTTTAGTTAATAAATAATACCACTTTTAAAGTATGATGATGGACGCCCCGCCCTTTCTTGCGGGGCGCTTTTTCTTGTTCGTAGCGTTGTTTTCTTTGTAGTTTTAATTTGTTGTTGTCTTATTTGTTGTTACTTATTAAAATCTTTTGGCAGTAGGCCAAACTGCTGGTAGAAGCACTTGGTGAAGTAGCTGGGGCTGGTGAAGCCCACCATGTAGCATACCTCGTTCACCTTCGATCGGCCCTCTTTCAGTAGCGTGGCCGCCATCTTCAAGCGCTCAATGCGTATATAATTGTTGGGCGAGATGTCGAGGGTGCCACGTATCTTGCGGTTTAGGCTGGTGCGGCTCATGTTCACTTCTGAGGCCAACATATCAACATTGAAGGAACTGTTGTCGATATTTTTACGCACAGCCTCTTTCAGCTTTGCCAAGAAGTCGGTATCGGCGGTACTGATCGACACTGTTTCTGACCCCACGAAGGGCGACTGTGCAAAGGCTTTCTTCACATCTTCGCGCTGGCGCAACAGGGTGGCTATGGTCTCTGCCAGATAACTGATAGAGAAGGGCTTAACGATGTAGGCATCGGCACCATTCTCCATACCTTCCAGCTTGGCACTGTCTGACGTTACGGCGGTGAGCAGCACTACGGGTATGTGCGAGAAGGCAGCGCTCTGTTTGATGTTCTTCAGCAGCGTCATGCCATCCATAGGCTCCATCATGATGTCTGACACTACCAGGTGTATGGTGTGGTCAGCCAGCACCTGTAGCGCCTCTTCGCCATCGCCAGCAGTCAGTATGTTATAGTCTTTCAACAATTGTTTGCGCTCATAGTCGCGCATCTCAACATTATCTTCTACTAACAATAAGGTATATTTCTTGTCGCCACACTGGTCGGCACTATCAGCTGCATTGGTAGCATCGGTGGTGGGTAGCACCACAGGGGCTTGCTGCTTCATGGGCAATGATAGGCGGAACACGTTCATGGTGTCGTCGTCGTCCATGGTTAAGGTGCCGCCATGCAGCTCGGCCAACGACTTTGCCATGGCCAGACCGATACCTGTACCTGTGGTCGTAGCCTCGGAGGTGGTGTTGAGGCGGAAGAAGGGCTGGAATATCTTCTCGCGCATATCGTGCGGGATAATGTTTCCATCGTTCTTCACCACCAGCGTAAACTGCTGGTCGTCGGCGCTGAGCAGCACCATGATGTGCGAGGCGCAATATTTTACAGCGTTGTTCACCAGGTTGCTCACAATCTTGGTGAAGGCCTCATGATCGACGTAGGCATGCAGGTTGCTGTTCTGTATAGATATTGAGGCGTTGATGCTTCGTTCGCGCATAACCGAACGGAAGCGGTCATAGACAGCCGTTACGAGGCGCTCGATGTTGCACAACTCGTAGTTGAGGCGCAGGCCATCGCGCTCGGTCTTGCGGAAGTCGAGCAGCTGGTTGATGAGGTCGCTCAAGCGGTTGGCGTTCTTGGCCATGATGTTGAGGTCGTCTTTCACCTCGGCATTGGTAATGCAGTTGCTGCTGATAATGTTTTCAAGGGGCGTCTTGATAAGGGTGAGGGGTGTGCGTATCTCGTGCGCCACATTGGTAAAGAAGTGTATCTTGCTTTGATACAGCTCTTGCTCTTTCTCGTGTTCAAACTTCTCGATGGCTTTCTGGCGTTTATGCATTGAGCGTGCATTGGCAAAGCGCACCAGGCGCCATACCACAAAGCCTAACAACAACAGATATAGCAGCTTGGCCCATATCGACAACAAGATGTGGGGGCGCACCTCGATCTTCATCTCAAGCTCGTCTTTGCTCCACTGGTTGTTGTAGTCTTTTATACGAACGCGCAGTTTATAGCTGCCCGCAGGCAGGTTGCTGTAAGCAATGATGTGGTCAGAGCGCATGGGCTGCCAGTCGCTGTCAAAGCCCTCAAGCTTATACTCTATCTCCAGGCCCAAGGCATTGGTATAGTCGAGGGGCACCACGTGCAGCGAGAACGAGTTTTGTGAGTGCGACAACGACAGCTCGTGTGTGAACACGATGTTCTTTTCAAGGGGCGAGTCGGGGCTAAAGTTGTTCACAGCCTCGTTGCCAATGCTGAGCTGTGTGGCCACGAGGGGCGGCAGCTTGACGTTCTTGTTCAGCTTTTCAGGTGCGAAGCGTATCATGCCGCTCAGGCTACCCAAATATATTTTGCCATCATTGGCTACCAGCGACGAGTTGTAGTTGAAGTGGTTGTCGAGCAACAAGCGGTTATTGCTGTAGTTGCGCAGCTGCTTGGTGGTGGGGTTGTAGTTGACCAGGCCTTTATAAGTGGTAAACCACAGGCCACCTTGATGGTCTTCGGCTATACGGAAGATGGTTGAGCCAATGTCGTTGCGACCCACCATAAAGCGTTTCATCTTGTTATCGGCACGGTCGTAACGATAGGCGCCACCACCCTGCGTAGTGACCCAAATGGTGCCTTCGCTGTCTTCAAACACCGAGAGAGCTATATTTGAGGTCATACCGCAGCGGGTAGAGGGGGCAAAGCGTTGCCATTTGCTACCACCACGCGGCAGCATATACACGCCATTAGTTTGCGTGGCCACCCACAGGTTTCCTTTCGAGTCGAAGGTGATGTAATTGATAAGGATGGGCGGTATGCTGGCAATGTAGTCGAACCTATCGGTAGCAGCGTTGTATCGGCACAGGCCACGTATGGTGCCGAGGTAGATAGACCCATCAGGAGCGCGAGTGATACTGAGAATGGTGTTGTCGCGCAAAGCACCAGGGGCGTTGCTGGCCATAAAGGTGCGCTCCACGCGCTGGGTGCGGGTGTCGATCACGCGCAAGCCGTATGAGAAGGAGCCCACCCACAGGCGGTCGCCATCAACACACAGGCCATGAATGTTAGGAAATTTCTCGCTCTCAGCTACATACTTTATTTCGCCCGTCAGTGGGTTCATATAGTTTAGGCCCTCGTCTTCGGTACCTATCCATATACGTCCATCGCGGTCTTGCACAATCTCGCGCACACGGCGGCCGTGCATATTGCCCTGTGGCACAAAGCGTTCAAACTGCGGGTAGGTGTTGGGCAGATAGTTTACACCACCAAAGTAAGAACCTGCCCACATACCACCATCGCGGTCTTGATACAGGCAGTAAAGGGGGTTGTCGGATAACGAGAAGGGATCGGTAGGATTATACATGAGGTGCTTGATATTACGGGTAGCAACATTGTAGATGAAGAGTCCCATCTCGGATGCTGCCCACACCTCGTTCTGCTTCTGTGCCACCATGCGCACAAAAATGCTCTTACCGTCGTAACTATCCACAATAGTGTTACATTGGCGCGTAGCCATATTTATCTCGCACAGACCGCAACGGTCTGCACCAATATAAAGGCAGTCGGGCGAGAAGCTGAGTATCGACGACACAATATCGTTGGCAAAGGGCTGACTGCCATCAGCGGCCACAAAGGGCTGTGGGTGACGCAGCGACAGGTCGGTGCTGTACAGTCCGCCACTAAACAGTCCTAACCATATACGGTTATCTTTGCCCAAAGTCATGCCCACAACGTTGCTATAGCCCGTAAGCGGATTATTGGTCAGGGTACCATCTTTCAGGTTATAACGGAACACGCCCTGTTCATTGGCAGCAATGTATATATACTGGTTATTACCTGTAATGCATCTAACCGAATTGGACACACGCGTGCCACCTGCTGTCTTAGCATTGAAATGGCGAAACGCATCAGTCATCGGATTATAGATCCACACACCAATATCAGTGCCCACCCAAATGTTGCCACTACCGTCTTCAAAGAGCGATGTCACAACATTACTCTGCAAACTGTGTTCGTCGTCATGGGCACTATATATTTTGAAAGAGGTACCATCAAAACGGTTCAAGCCCTCCTTGGTTCCTAACCAGATAAAGCCTGTGCGATCTTGTATAACGGTGAAAACGGTGCTCTGCGAGAGACCTGTCTCTACGCCATAATGCTTAAACATATAGTTGGCCTGGCTGGGCTCGGGAAGGAGCCAAGCAAACAATGTTAGTAGACAAATGATGATATGATTCTTACTCATAATAGTTTTAGTATAGGTAATTCGTTGTTCAAAATTACGAATAAATCACAACATCTGGAATATTATTCACCGTTTATTAGTTTTGGCATGTTGCCAATGCAACGTTTATGTTACACCAGCAATCATGCAAAACATTTGTATCTATCTCTGTTTCAGTGTTTACTTATTTAAGGAAATTGACAGTGCGCTCGGGCGAATAGAGTTCCCACAGCGAGGCAACAGTCCAGCCTGGTGCAAAGAGATGGTTATAAAAACCTTTTCCATTGCGACCATAATCCCATGTGGTGTGCTGCACCACCTCGGGATAGAAACCAGGCTTAGCTATATCAAAGTGGTGCTCGTCGGTGGGCATCAGCTGGCAGAGCGACGAGTAGATAACGTCGTACATCTTTGCAAAGCGTGTTTCGCCCGTAACGCCAGCCAGCCACTTCACAATGTGGGGCAGCTCGAACACGAACACGTCGATATGGTTGTTTTCAACCGATACGTTGCTCCAGCCACGCGACTTGAAGTTGACATCGCCCAGCATCTGGCCCTGTGCGAAGGGCACGTCCCAAGTGTAGTACCACGACATGGCGAAGTAGGCAGCCTGCTTGCACAGGTCGATATAGTGGGCACGCTCTTTGCCTTTGGTCACCATAGCCAGATAATAGGTAGAGGTAACGGCGGCAATGGCAGCCTCTTTGTCTTCACAGTTGGCGTCGAGGGTTGACGAGAAGTAGTCGCTCTTCGAGATGATGTTACGCTCTACATACTCAACGGTGCGCTTGGCAGCTGCCAGGTAGCGTTTGTCGCCAAAGAACTTCCAACCCATCACCAAGGTAGAGGTGGCCGATGGTGTGCTACCGCCCGAAGCGTCGATGTCGGCACCCGCATCATTATATTTACGTGCAAAGCTGCCGTCGGCTTTCTGTAGGGTAAGGAAGTTGTCGAGCACGGTGCGCATCTTCTTCTCCCACTCCTTGTGCTGGCGACCATGCTGGCGCTCATATTTCAGATAGTGAAGCATGGCATATACGGCCTCGCTCTGCTGGCGAATAGAGTGTTTCACGTCCTTGCTCTGCGGCATGCCGTGCTTAAAGTTAACAAAGTCGAAGAAATAGCCTGCCTCGGTAAAACCATTTTGCATAAAACTCTTGATAATACTATGCCCCATGTCTACCAACTGCTTATCGCCATGTGCCTCACCCCACTCTACCTCGTTAAAGGCGTTGAGCAACACGCGGCCGCAGAAGCCTATCTGCACCTCACGGGCGGGTTTGCAATCGTCGGTAAGAATGGTGTGACCTGAGTTATACTTCAGCGGAAACTCTGAAACATACGACTCGCGGAAGTAATTGCACAACTGGCTCTTTACCTCGTCGGCGCTGAGCGATTGCTTCAGGGGTTGTGGCTGCATTTGGTCGAAACAATACTGCCATGTGTGGGCTACGAAGTCGCCATATGAGGCGGCCTTGGTTTGATGTATGCGCCAAGTGAGGGTTTTGCTTTCGCCTGCCTGCATCTTTACAAACGATGTTACTGAAGGAGCCAAGGTGAGCTTACGAATGTAGCGGCGAGGGCTCTCAACATAAGGATAACCGAAGGTGAGCTTGGTCTTGCCTGTCTCGTTATCAAAACCTAAATAACCGATGGTGGTATTGCCCTGAAGAATAATCTCTCCCTTGGTGTGCTGTGTTTGCACGTCGGCCGAACCTTTCTCTACACGCAACACGCTCCAGCCTGAACCCGTAGTGGTGTTATACACGCTGGTGAGGGGGGTTGAGAGACGATCGTCGCGAAAATTCCAACTGGTGCTTGTTGCAAACGAAGGTGCCTCTTTGGGCGAACGCAGGTTGCGATGATACCAAAAGCCTGGCATGTAAAACTCGCTACCCTCGGTGCTGAGACCTGTGGCAAGCTGTGCGCCAAAGTTGAAGTAAACGTCGGCATCGGCCTTTAGGTTGATAGTTACAATCTTGTCGTCGCCATCGGTGGTAACGGTTTGCGATATCTGTAACGGCAGCTGTGTGCCCTTGGCCTCATATTTACCATTATTATTAAGGTGTAGCTGATGAGCCACCGCCAAATTGCCAGGTTGCTTAAGCAGCAACGTAGCCTCAATATCTTGCGCATGGCCCGACAATGGAGCAAAGATGAGGGATGAGAGCATTAGCGCTTTCCACATTTCTTTTTGTTTGTTCATACGTATCTTGTTTTTAATTAATAGGCTTGTTATTTTCGTCTACTGCAAAATTACTGCATACCCATTTACACGAATAAAACATATGGGCTAAAAAATAGAAAAAACAGACCAAAATGGCTTATTTCCTCTTTTTGGGCCAGTTCTTTTATTACACAAAGGGGGGTCAGTCCAATATTATTCTTTTATTGGGATGTAAAAATGAAAAAAGAAGTAGAATTTCTTACATTTGTAGAAATGTAGTTTTTACATTTTCAAAAATAGTTATTACATTTTTAGAAAGTAATTCTTACATTTCACAAAGGTTTCCCTACTTTTATAAAGGTTTTCCTACATTATATTATATAGGGAAAGGAAAGAAGAGAGGGAGGAGATGAGAGAGGTAATGGATTTAAAAAAAGGTTGCCTATAGCAACCATGAAGAAAAACGTAAGTCGTTTCTATAAGTCGATGCGCAAGCTAAGGGTTTGACCATCGGTGCCCAGATGCCAACGGCTGCGCTCGCCCGTGAGCTTATCGCCCAACCAATAGCCGGCCTCGGTGGCGGCAATGCCTATGGCGGCTCCCACCACTACATCGTCCCAATGGTGGCGGTTGCGACGCACACGGTCGACAGCGGTAACGGTGGCTACGGTATATCCCGCCACGCTAATCCATGGCGAGACGTGTCGAAACTCTTTGTCTAACATACGAGCACCACAAAAGGCTACAGCGGTGTGGCCCGATGGAAAGCCGTGATTGTCGGTGCGGTCGGGGCGCATATCGTTGATGGTGTGCTTTAACAGATAGGTGGTGCCAGCGGTGATGCCTATCGAAAAGGCGCCATCTACGGCCAAGCGTTTCCACGAGCTGGCCGACTCTACGCCACAGCCTTTCAGCGTGAAGGTGGCTACCAGGGGCACGTATTCGAGCACGTTATCAATGCCATCGCCATGATATCTTTTGCCTTGCGCACTCAGCGTAAGGGGGCAGAGAACGAGGGCAAGCAGAAGGGTAATGAGCTTATTCATATTGTTTTATGGGTTGATGCATTGGTATGATTTTGGATGCAAAGATACTACAAATAAGATAGATAGCCACATGGGTTAGCGGCTGTGTTATATTAAAAATATGTTAAAATACAAGGGTGGGGTTGAAAAGTGTGTGCATAGGTTGTCTTTGCTATAGAAACAGCCTGACTTACTGGCCTTACAAAACAACAGAAACATACTGATACACAAATCACACAATAAAAAGAAAACATTTAAAAGCAACACTACAATTACATAACACGAAGAAAGCACACAGGATGACACAAACGCTATATTACGAATAGTTTTTTGTTGAAAAGAACACATTAGCTTTCTAATGGAAAGAAATGAATGAAACAAAAGAAAACATTGGTTTGAGAAAAGAAGATTGGTTGTAAGAAAAAAAAGATTGGTTCGTAAAAAGAGAAGAGGTGTATGATAAAACGCGAATAACGTTTTTCATACACCTTTATTCTTTCTATAGTTTATTCTTTCTATAGTTTCGCATGTCTTTCGCTCGCTATAGTGGGTTATAGAATAATAAACGGCATCCTCAACCTGTTTTTATTTGAACCAGAGACCAAACTGCTTGAAAACATCACTTGTTACCCACCGACTCTTTGCCTCCCGACACGGCCGAAGCAGGATCGTCTTTCAGCTCAGCAGCGCTGGGGGTGTCGGGGGTATCAGGATAGGGTTGATATTATTGTTATGTTATTTAACTCGAGCCCTTGCCCCCATGATTGAGGCAAGAAACAGGCGAGGTTTCTATCGTAAATGTTTTTTATTCTGCTTTGTTCAAAATGGCTTCCACTTCATCTTTGCTAAAGCCTGTTGTCATAGCTATTTGCTCAGTGTTCATTCCGTTAGAATAGAGCAACTTCACTACATTCTTTAGCTGATCATCCTTCTGTTGAAGCTGATCATCCTTCTGCTGAAGCTGATCATCCTTCTGTTGAAGCTGATCATCCTTCTGTTGAAGCTGATCATCCTTCTGTTGAAGCTGATCATCCTTCTGTTGAAGCTGATCATCCTTCTGTTGAAGCTGATCATTCATCAGTTTCAGTTCCTTCTCACGTTTCATTATAGCCGTGTCACGGTCTTCAATCGCCTTGTAGTATTCGTCCTCCACATTCATGTCTTGGCGCATCTCCGAGTCGGCGGCAGCAGCAGTAAGACGATGCAGCATATACATCATATCGGCATCATCCTCATATTTATTCTCATCAATATTTAGAACCTGTTTGTCTTCAGCATCTTTCTTTGACTGGTCAAAAATGCTGAGCACCTTTTCAAGGCGGTTATTCACATGCCCTCTCAGTAGGGGTATCTGCACAATGATACTGTTGTGTGTAAGGCTTTCAACAAACGGTTCTTCCTTACCGTCTTTCACCACCTGGCCGTTATAGTCGTACACATCATGATTGACGTAAACCACAGGCTCTTTTATATCGCCCACACGATGCCCGAGCAGGTATACAGCCACCATAGGATAGGCGAAGCCCTTGGCCGAGTCGGTGCGAATGTTCATTTTGTTGCTATATTGCGCGCCAAGATATTGCCTAAAGCGCAGCGTCTCGGTGTCGAGCCATGTCTTCTGCAGTTCAATAAGCACCACGCGGTCTTTAAACGCCTCGCTATCAGCGTCTTTCTCTCGCACGGTGGCAGCAAAGTCAATGCGAAACATTGAAAGCGTGTCGCGTGTGGTGTTGACATACTCGTGTGGGCGCATTTCAACCTTTACCACCTCTTTCTTCAGCAGTGCCGAAAGGATGGTTTTTGATATGCGTTCGTCAGACATGATGTATTTGAACACAGAGTCGTAAATCGGGTTAGCAACGTGTAGTATCATAAGCGTTAAACATTTTCAGATAATTATATTTGCAAACTTACTATTTTTTACGCAAAATAGGTGCAAATGGGGTAAAAAAATTGCTTTACTGAGGAAAAAACAAAAGAAACAGGCTTGCACCATCACACATGGGTGGGGCGCACAGGCATCTATATATAATAAGGTGTAAGCAGGGAGCTTGAACTTGAAACTTTTTGAAACTATAAACAGGGAGGCGCTCACACGAGGCTGCAAAATGAAGAACAACCCTTGGGCATTTTTGCATAAATATACAGAAATGAGGGCGAAAATGAATATTTATGCAATCTGCGTATTTTACGTTTGTTAACATAATATTATCTCGTTTTCTTACAATCTGTAAGCAAATAAAGGCTGTTTGCTTACAGTTTTCAAAGTTGATACTTCTCATTTGCAAAACCCATGTTTTCACGTCCTGAAACCCATGCTTTCACACCCTAAAACCCTTGATTTCACACTCTAAAACCCATGCTTTCAGACTGTAATTTGATGCCTTTCAAAAAACGCTTTCATTGTGTATAAATATACAGAAAAAGGCTCAGATAATATGGTTATGTTGTTAACCATTTAATAATCTATTTCACTGCTGTCCCGTTAAAATCGTGAAGTATCATCTGAGTTCAAATTCTCTGAATACAGTTCTTGTTATTCAAGCACTTATATAACATCGTATGTTAGTTTGGTTAAGTTTCAAAATCAAATCGTTTTACCATATGATTGCTTGTATCACTCAGATATACAGCTTGTTATGCGATTAATTCAAAATTTTAACGGGACACTAGTGAAGATTTATTGATTTATTAAATGTAATTATACATTCAAACTTTAGTCGCGACGGAAGATGTCACGAGTGTAGACTTTGTCTTCTACGTCTTTCAAACAATCGTCAAAGCGATTGGCAATGATTGCCTTGCTCTGTGCTTTGAACGCTTCGAGGTTATTGACAACCTTACTGCCGAAGAATGTAGTTCCGTCTTCAAGTGTTGGCTCGTAAATAATGACCTCAGCACCTTTGGCTTTAACACGTTTCATAATACCTTGAATAGCAGACTGGCGGAAGTTGTCCGAGTTTGACTTCATGGTCAAACGATATACGCCAATCACGCAATTGTGTTCTTTGCTTGCATCCCACTGACCATTTTCTGCATAATAACCAGCCTTGCGCAAAACAGCATCAGCGATATAATCCTTACGTGTGCGGTTTGACTCTACTATAGCAGACATCATATTCTGCGGCACATCTTGATAGTTTGCGAGGAGCTGCTTGGTGTCCTTTGGTAAGCAGTAACCACCATAACCGAATGAAGGGTTATTATAATGTGTGCCGATACGGGGATCAAGACCTACGCCTTCGATGATAGCCTTGCTATCCAAGCCCTTAACTTCTGCGTAAGTATCCAGTTCGTTGAAGTAGCTGACGCGAAGAGCAAGGTAGGTATTAGCAAAGAGTTTTACAGCTTCTGCTTCCTTCATGCCCATAAAGAGGGTGTCAATGTTTTCTTTGATAGCACCTTCTTGCAAAAGAGCAGCAAAAGTCTTAGCTGCTTCTACCAACATATCAACATCTGTTACTGATTCGATAGCCTTATTCTCTGCTTCAAACTCTGGCTTATTGATAATCTTGGGATAACCAACGATGATACGGCTTGGATAGAGGTTATCGTAGAGGGCTTTGCTCTCACGAAGGAACTCAGGAGAGAAGAGAAGGTTGAACTTCTTAACTCCTTTCTGCGCGTACTTCAAATAGAGGTTACGGGTGTAGCCGACTGGGATGGTTGACTTGATGACCATGATAGCATCAGGATTAACCTCCAATACCAGGTCGATTACCTCCTCCACATGAGTAGTGTCGAAGTAGTTTTTTACAGGGTCGTAGTTGGTAGGAGCAGCAATCACCACAAAATCAGCATCTGCATAGGCTGATTTGCCGTCAAGAGTGGCTACAAGGTTCAAAGGCTTTTCAGCCAAATACTTTTCGATGTAATCATCCTGTATTGGTGAAATCTTATTGTTAAGCTTTTCCACCTTTTCAGGAATTACATCTACTGCTGTTACATGATGGTGCTGCGACAGAAGGGTCGCAATACTCAGGCCGACGTAGCCTGTGCCAGCCACGGCGACTTTAATGTCTTTAAAATCACGCATATTATGATATTTATTTATGTTATTGAAACTTAGTTTATATACTGATATTTATCCTTTTATATCATACGCATTGCGTTTCGGAAAGGCTATGTATAAGTAGGTGTTCATAATTAATCGCATATATGAATCTAATAAAAAGGTTATGCTTTCAAATGCCTCTACGCCCTCTTTTGGCCCGTATGCCCAGCTCTCATCGGTCGTGTAGCCCGCTACACTCCCTCTTCGGAGCTGGACATACAGACCAAAATATGGCATAGAATCATTTAAATTAATTGTGAACACCTACTTAAAACTCTTCCTTCGACACTTCTTTCATTGGACCCGTATAGCTATATCTTACATATATACGGCTGTAAAAGGAGGGGGCGTTTTGAGGCCAAGCTTTCATGAAGGTGGCTCGTTCTTCGTCAGTAAAAGAGGTTAGGGGCTGGTCTTGTAGGTGTATATTTTGATCTTTACACCACGCGTCTATTTGTTCGGATGGTATATCAGAAAAATAGCGTGCTATGGCCATGTTGTAGGCTGGGCGCGAAAAGGTGGTGTGAGATTTTATCACTTCGGCCTTTTCTTGCAGCAGTTCATAGGGAAACAGTTTTTTTGAGCGGTTGGCATAATTGAAGATTAGTTCTGATACTTTGGGATCGTGTCTAAACTTTATCTTCTTGTTACACAGACGATTGAAGTTTTGATCTTTTGTCATGGTATAGACAAAGCCCGCTTGTTCTCCAGGGCGCGAAAATGGTTGAAGCCCTATGGCTCTTATCTTTCTGGCAGCAGCGGTAACGCCTGGCATCATGTCGTGCGTTTGCTCATATATCTCATAAAACACGCCATAACTATTTGCATCGGTTACGGGTTTGTATTCGCCGTTCACATACTTGGTGCAAGCAAAAAACGCTGCCACCCATTTGTCTACCGTGAGGTCTAACAGTTCGGTACAGATGCCGTAATGCTGTGCCAATGCTAAATAGTCGATAGACAGTGATATGTTTTCTTCTGTGCCGTCGGGGTATGTTAACCTTGTACCATGATGAAAGATATCGTTCATCGGGTGTTTCTGCATCACCAGTTCCAGTTCGCATGCCCGTAAGCGCTCTAAAAACACTTTTGAGGGTGTCATAGTTAACATGGGGTTCTTTCTTGTACCTTTACGATAGAGCGACGGCTTGCACAGTGGGAAATATTGCGACTGTCCCCTGTAATAAGTGAAGGGCAACAAGCCCATTGGCCATAGTTGTGTTCTACCATCGGCATCTAACATGGTAGAGAACATGCCCTCTTGATAATGAGTGGGAAACACGCCCTTAAAATGACTCGGCTTCAGGTAAAACAGTTCTTCACGCAACGATATCTGATCAAGGATGTCGAGTAACGTAGGCAACTGGCTTATCAACTTATTTCGTTTCTCTTCCCAGTATCCCATTGATTATCTCTTCGGCTTGTTGTAAATGACGCAAATTAGCTTGCACATCTTTTCGGTTTCGCTTTATCAGTGCCTCACGATAGATAGCGATGTAAGGAAGGGCCTGTGCGGGTTGATGATAGTTGATGCCTATTTCGATGATGGCATCACATATCCTACAGATGTCATCCAGCGCATTGATTTTTGCATAAAAGGTGTAGGCTTCTTTCAGTGGCTCAACATCGTGGTTGACACGGGCCCACATTTCTTTATAATATATCTTGTTTTGGGGAAGGGGCAACTTATCATACTCTATGCTGGCAAGCACACGCTTTGCTTCGTCTAAAAACAGCTGCTCTTCATTGGGGTAACGCATGGCTAAAACGATGTACGAATTAGCCCTTGCAAACTTATTGTCAAGAATTAACTTCGCATCACCCAACTTATCACCTATTACTTGTGCCTTGCGCAAGAAAGAAATGCCTAAACCTACATAGCGCATAGAGCACATGTGGGCCATTTTGTTATACACTTGCGCCACGTAATATTGGCCTAACTGTTCAGCCTCGTGAAATGCCAAAGACAATGAATTGATGCCAAACTCATACCTATTATTATTAGCGCTCTCAATATCGCCACGCAAAAGCAACGTTCTGAATTTATGCAAAGGGTTATCGGCAAAGGTCTCAGCCTGATAGGTGCACGAAAGGGCTTTATCGTAGAGGCCTCGGCGACGAAGGACCACTGCTTCATGATACCATCTTTCAAACAATAATGTTATCGATACTTTTTTGTTTTGGGCCATGCGATCGAAAAGTTGGCAATTGCGTTCGGCACCGCTCCAGTCACATTTATTGGTTTGCCTTTCAATATCAAGCAAGAGTAAGAGCAATACATCGTCGAAACGTATGCCTTCTCGTAGCAGACCGAGGTCGATGCCTATGAAATAGCGAGCCTGCGTTATCAAGACTTCTTCTGTATCAATATCTTCCAGCGAATGTGAATAGAGGCTGATGTGCCACAGAAAGGCTTGAAGAATTTCTGCATTAACCATATGAGCTATTGCTGGTTGAAGATTGCCCTACTCAAACAAATATCCATAATGGGTGTTTAGCTCCTCGTAGGCGCTTTCGTGGTTTAGGCGCACGTCGTTGCCTTCGGGCAACAGGGTGAGGAGGTGGTTCATGCCTTGCAACACCTTGCGACCCGCCTCAAGCACGGGAGCTAATTGATGGGTGAGGGTATCGAAGATAGGAGCGTAATAATAGGCTATCTCTTCGATGATGAAGTGGTAGGTGGCAAAGGCTTCGACAATATTCAACGTTCCTTGTTGCATATCGCTGAGCGTCTGCGTGCGCAAGAGGTCGATGTTGGCGGCCTGTTCTTGCGCCTCTTGTAACGAGCCTACCTGATGAAAATAGCGGTCGATGAAGGCGTTGCGTTCGTTTAGTTGGCGTTTATAATAACGTTCACACTCTTTTCTTGAGGCCTGGTTTTTGTCTACCTCGACATACTGTTCAGCGTGCATGCCCGATACAGCGATGCTCATGCCACCCACCTCCATCACCAGTCGGCGGTCGCGAGCAATGCGCACGACATAGCCTTCAAGTCCGGCCATATCGCCCGACATGATACGAATAAGAGTATGATTTTTAGCGTAATAGAGGAAGGGGCGCAGCAAGAAGCGCACACGGTCAGGATCGACCTCAGCCACGCGCATGAAGGGTTGCATCTGACTATCAGGTATCACCGCCACCTGTCCTGTGCTACAATTTTTGCACAGGCGGTAGTTAGGAAACCGTTCGTCTAAATAAGATTGAAGAAATTTGGCCTCGCCTTGAAGAAAAATAAGTCCGCTTACCGAAGGCACCATCGTTTGCTTTACGCCCCCACCCTTTCGGCTACGCGGCATATAGCGTATGCTTTTATGCACAAAATGGGGCATATGGTCGACCTTCAGTCGGTCTTCAATGGCCTTTACCTTTCGGTTATGCACGAAGAGGTAACACCACGAGACATACGGACACAGTTTTATTTCTGAGCCAGACTGTTTTTCTGCCCCAGAAACAGGTGTGCCATTACGAAGCAGCCCACTTTCAGTATGTGTGAAAGTGTCTGTTTTCATTGGCCGTAGAAGAAGAATTCGTACTATCCAGTGTCATAAATTCTCTGCTACTCTATGTCGATTGAAAAGGCGCGCAGCATCTTTGCATTATCGTTCAGCGTAGAGCGATGCGCATGATGAGCACGACCTTGATGGACTACCGTCACCTTGGAAGATAGTGCCACACTCGCAACGACCTTTTTCATAAGGTAAAATATATAGCCAAGCCTTCATCTCAGGACATACTGATGGTACAACAAACAAGTAGAAACGTGCTACTGATGGTTGGCGTCAGGTAGCCGTAGAAATGGGTCTTGTTCTATGGGTGTGGGCTCGTAGCTGGTTGTTAGCGTCTATACCCACTGTTTGTGCAAAGATAGTGTTTTTCTTTCATTCGCCATCAATTTATTTGATTTAATTCTTCTTTTTCAATAAAAAAACATGAATAGGTCAAGTTGGCTTGCATAATTCAATATTTTTTCCGAATATTGCAACCGATTTCAAAAAACGACAATACAGATATACTATAAAAACGTGATGAACAACGAATATTGCACCCCCACAACGCCCTCGGCCGATGCACAGCGCCCCCTATCGTTTCGTGTCATTGCCCTCGACCTTGACGGCACGCTGACCAACCGCGATAAAGAGGTTACGCCACGCACCCGCCAAGCGCTGGCCGATGCACAACGCCGTGGTGCTACTATTATTTTGGCTTCAGGCCGTCCCACCTATGGCATTATGCCTGTGGCCCAATGTCTTGACCTTGAGCACACAGGAGGCTACATACTGGCCTATAATGGTGGAAAGATAGTAGACTGCCGAACGCAGGAGGTGCTATATGAGCGCCACTTGCCCAACGAGGTTATACCCCTTATCTACCAGTATGCTGTGCGCACAGGTCATGCCCTTTTAGGCTATATGGGCAACGAAATAATAACAGAGAAGCCCCACGATGAATATGTGGGTGAAGAAAGCCGTATCAACAAAATGGCGATACGAAAGGTTGACAACCTGCTGGAACATCTTGAGCCTCATCCCACCAAACTGTTGATGACGGGGCACCCAGCCGACATGGAGAGGGCCGAGCAAGAGCTGTCGCAACTGTTAGCCGACCGCATGGATGTTTACCGTTCAGCTCCGTTCTTTATCGAGTTGGTGCCGAAGGGCATTGACAAGGCCCAATCGTTGCGCCGACTGTTAGGGCACATCAACCTAACCCCTGCCGACATGATTGCCTTTGGCGATGGCTATAACGACCTATCAATGCTACACCTTGCAGGCATGGGCGTGGCTATGGCCAATGCGGCCCCCGAGGTGCGTGCCGATGCCGATGCCGTTACCTTATCAAACGATGCCGACGGTGTGGCTGTGGCCCTTAAAAAGTATCTTTGATATCCCAGTCGGCAAGGTTACATTCGGCCTCTACCTTACGTTCAATATCATCAGGCAAGGCAGGAAAGAAGTCGAGCCCCGTAATGCGTTCCACCTCATCTACCGTGTTGGCATAGTCGCCTTTGGGTCGGTTTCCGTCCATATTTTTATATAAGAAGCCTATGGCACGAGACGCATCGCCCATACGTAGCACCACTTTAAAGAAGGCATCGGGCACAGGTATGCGATGCTTACCTATGGTGCGTTGTCGTTTGCTTTTATAAAAGATGGGGCCGCACACCACATACACGCCATCATACTGTTTAGCCCATTTACGACACGCCTGTTCCAGTTCGTTCCAGTCGCCACGATTAAGATTGGGTGCCTGCGGACAGATATTTGACAAAAGAAACGACTGGCGCATAGCTTCAGCGCTCCATTTGTTATCGCCAGCAGGACACATGTGTCCGCGGTCGTAGCCCGACTGTCGATAGTCGGCCGTTTCAACACGAGGTTCAGGCACCTCATCATCAGAGATAAACGGATAATCGTTACGCTTTACGTTGCCCTTCAAGCGGTTAGGGGTAAGATGCCATGCCACCCAGTTGGGTTGCAGCGTAGTGGTATTATAAGATACAGTGTAACCATCGCGGTAAAGCAGCAGTTCGCCACTTTGTGGGCGTGCAGCAGGCATTTCAATATCTTTTACCGCCTTAGCTGCCAGCGTTTCAACATTTGTTTTTACAGCCGCTTCAGGGTCGGCTTCATTTTCTGCTTCAACCTTACTTTCAGCGCCAGCCTCAACAAGCGTTTTGGCTACGGCATAAGCCTGTTGTCGGTTCACGCCATTACAGGCCACACATAGTAGGGCGCTCAGCACCCATATATAATGCTTAATTGTTGTTTTCATCATCAATCAGAGTTTCAGTTGTTTTTACCTCTTGTTCTTCGGCATCAGCATCTTCGGCATTGTCCAACTCGGCAGCCTGTAACAGGGTGTAGCCATCGGGCATATAGCGTCCTGCCATATACAGCGATACAGCCATCGACACCAAGGCAGCAGCAATGGCAGCCACCATAAGGGCTATTTGCAGCACCACGGCCGTGACCCACGACTGTTGACACAGCAACAATGTCCATAGCACCCAGGGTGTAGATGCGATAACCGACAACGACATGCGCGACACGCCATGCAGCACGGTGCGTTCCATAGCACGCTTGCGAAAATAGAACAGCGCATCAGACGGTGTGGCACCATTGGCCAACAGATAGTGGTATAGGTGTGCATGATGTTGCAACCCCATATTATAAAAGGTAAGCGCCCGTGCGTTTATCTCCATAATGCCGCCACACAGCAATGCTACCAAGGGCAACAAGCGCGTGCTGACATCGGCCGCTGCCGACCCCATCACGATAAACACCTCGTAGAGCGCGAACAGTGCCACCGACACTGCCGTACCCACCAGCACGGGCATGAAGTGCACACCAATGGCAAGCTTGGCGCGACGCGTAACCACGATGGCCGACATGATGATAAACAGCAACGATGCCAACACATCGGCCCACACCGCTGCAGCCATAGCCGTGCCCACCAGCAAGAGGCACACCACAGCATATTTTAACAGCATGCCAATGAAGGCGGCCGTAGCCTTTTTCATGAGGCGTAAGCCATACAGCTGTATGAAGAAGAAGGGCACCAAGGCGGGCAGCAAGGCCAGCACCATTTGCACGAAAGACAATTGTATATTTGCCATATCTCTTTTTTAACGATTTCGTTTTCTTGTTTATGTAAAGGGTATCATTGCTTATGTAAGTGATACCAGATGATGGGCCACGCCCACCAAGACAGGGTCGGACGTAGCCACCAGCACCGTATGCCCCAAGGCGGCATACTGACTAAGAAGACGTGTTACCACATGCGACAACGCATCGTCGAGACCGCCCGTAGGGTCGTCGGCCACCAATATGGAACGGTGAGCCCCCAAGGCAAAGCTGAGCATGATGCGACGCTGCTCAGATGCAGAGAGGCGATAGAGCGACGCTGTCCAAAGCGCATCGTCGAGTTGCAGTGCTGGCCATAGCTGTTGCACATCGTCTTTGCGCAACGTTTGATGCGACCGCTTGCTGCAGTCGGCATACAACTGCAGCAGTTCGTTGGCCGTTAGTTGTCCTGGCGCTTGCAGTGTTTGCGGCACATAGGCCATACGCGAGCGAAAGAAGACGGCCGTAGCAGGCTGTAGCAGTTCGCCATCAACCGACACATACCCTTTCACCAGTGGGCGCAGCCCCATCAGCGTTTCGATAAGGGCCGTCTTTCCGCAACCCTGACGCCCACAGATGGCCGTGAGGGTGCTGTCGGGCGCTGCCATCGAGAAGTTAGGCACCGTGGTATGGGCGTTCTTCACCCATATAGCATTTCTTATTTCTAACATTGCTATTGTTTTCTGTTTTTATTTGAAGAACAACTGTTTGGCATCCAGCAGTTTTCCTTCTGCATCATACACGTCGAGCGAGAGGTCGCCACCGTTATGATCAAAATATTGCACGTTGATGGTATGATAGCCCTTGCGCAGCGCCACCTGTGCCGACCGTTGTAGGGTTGAATGTTCGCCATCGTTATCAACGACCACCTGTCCGTCGATGCTAAGCAAGCTACCATCGTCAGAGGTGAGCACGAAGCCGTAAGCGCCATCGGCAGGCACATAGATAAAGCCTGTGATAACGAGGCCAATATTGCCTTTCACCTCATTAGGTATGGTCACATGGTTGATATGATAAGTGCCCTTAAGCGGAGCTGTGGTGATACCAGCGCACGAGGGGCCCGTATAGTCGTACCACGTAGCCGTAAGGCCTTGAACAAGCTTATCGGGGTGCGCCACAGCTTCGCGGTAAACAGCGGGAGCAAAAGAGGCATGTATTGCATCGCCCTTGTTACCATCCTTACCAAAAGCCCGGAAGCAGAAGGTGGTGGGCTGGCTCACCATGATGGGCTGTGTATAGAGCTGTGCATTGCTGTCGGGCACCGTGCCATCAGTGGTATAGCGTATCTCTACCGAGGGGTCGGCACAGGTTACACGGGCTTGCCCCTTACCAAAATAAATGTTTTGCTGAAACAGCCCCGTCAGACCAGGCAGCCAGTAACGCACACCCATAGCCTCAAGGCGCTGATAATGTGCTGTCAGGCGCTTGTAAAAGTCGGCATACTGTCGTTTCTCAACAGGCACCCATGCTGCCTCGGCCTGCGCTATCATGCGCGGTAGAGCCATATAGGTAAGGCGATTGAATGACGGTATATGTTCGGTCCACAGGTTGCCTTGCAGTCCTAACACATGCTGCCGATCGACAGAGGTCATAGCGGCAGGCACATCAAAGCAGAGAATTTTCTCTACATCGATATCGTTTTCAACATAATCGTAATAGAAATGAGTAGTGGGGCAGCACACCACATCGTTGCTAGCGCGCGTGGCTCTTACAGCAGCATCGGCATTGCCACCACGCCACCACATGACCGTGGCCGAGGGCATATGTCCGCCATCCAGCATCTCGTCCCATCCTATCATACGTTTGCCATGAGCCGTGAAAAATGCCTGCATATTGTTGGTAAACCAGGCCTGCAGAGCATGGCCATCGGCCAAGCGGTTACTTTTCATGCGAGTCTGACAACGAGGACAATTTTTCCAGAACACCATGTCTACCTCATCGCCACCAATGTGTACGTATGGCGAAGGAAATAGATTGAACAGTTCGGTCCACACATCGCGACAAAACTGCAACACGCGGTCGTTACCCAAACATAGGGGCGACGAGAAGTCGGCCCACTGGTTATTGGCACCACAGCCCAACCACGGATAGCAAGCAATGGCGCTAAGCGAGTGGCCCGGCATATCTATTTCGGGTATCACCTCAATGCCTCGCGCCTGGGCATAAGCCACAATGTCTTTCACCTCGTCTTGCGTATAAAAGCCACCATACAGTGTGTCGCCCTTCTGGGTGATGCGTAAGCTATGGGCCTCAAGTTGCAGGTCGTCATTATGCGTCATGGTGGCGTTTTTCTGGCACCAGCGGTCTTGGTTGTTCAGCGTGCGCCATGCCCCTTGCTCGGTGAGCAGTGGGTAGGCTTTTATCTCGATGCGCCAGCCTTGGTCGTCGGTCAGGTGCCAGTGCATCTTGTTCAGTTTATACAAGGCCATGAGGTCAAGAGTTTGCTTCAGCTCATCGGGGGTGAAGAAATGTCGCGAACTGTCTATCATCAAGCCACGCCAACCATAATGTGGCGCGTCGGCCACCGTTACCAGGGGCACAACAGCGGGCGTCTGGGTGCTGGTGGGCAGCAATTGGCGCAGTGTGGCTACACCGTTTACCAAGCCAGCCACATGCGAGGCCGATATCTTGATGCCTTTGCCTTCTGTTTTCAACAGATAGCGCTCGGCCAGGGCGGCAGTGTTGGTCGATAAGGCCGAAGTCTTAAAAACATTGTCGTCTTCAAGGGCGAGGCGTATGAAGCCTTGGCCAAAGGTAGCCACCCGAGCATCGATGCCATACTGTGCCAAGATAGAAGAAAGATAATGGCCCAGAGATTTCAGTGAGGGATGGGTTACGCGGATGGTAAAATGACGAGGCAACGTTACCTCACCCTGTCCCCACTCTACCTGTTGGGGCTGTGGTATGAGGGGCACCGAAACGGTGGCGCTGAGGGCCATGCCGTTTAAAAGAAATATTGCACCGAGGAAGAAACGCTTCATAGGCTGTTTATGTCTTTATCTTATTGTTCTATTACGCTGTGGGATGTTAATGTGCAAACTTACAAAAAATAAATGATTTTTAAGGAAATTATGGCTTTAAGTAACAGTTAAAAAATAACTTGGTACAAAAATGCTAAGCAGATTTGCACCTAACG
>ENA-ORSO01000149-ORSO01000149.1-human-gut-metagenome-genome-assembly--contig:-NODE-149-length-64336-cov-16.859896_pt1 | contig 64336 bp, 56 predicted proteins | sample MGYA00241902_ERZ509168 | MGnify/ENA primary metagenome ERZ509168 (study PRJEB26280, sample SAMEA2338806) | human gut metagenome | biome: human gut; feature: human-associated habitat; material: faeces... | reverse complement strand
TTTATTTGTCATGCGTTTTTTCAACTAACCTAATAAAAATTCAATGTATCTATTTAGTTTAAGTTTTTTATCTTTACCCCCTTGACTTTTTATAGTTAGTCTTCAAAGTGACACCGATATATATTTTGTGGATCTCATTAAACATATTTTCCAAATTATAGTAAAGCTTTTCTATGTCCTCTTCTGACTTAAAATATGGACTACCTCCTGGCATAAGTTCTGAGGAATGCATCATAAACTCAGCAAAATCATTTTCGTTATTATCTGTAATATAAAGCATATCCTCAACCGAGCTTAAAGCTGGTCTAAGCCAATAATGACTACCAATAATATACTTCGCAGGCTGTTTTAAATAATCAATTGCCTTTACAGGTGAATGAAACCTATGCATCCTTTTTATACTCATCGGAACCTCTAAGATTTTCTTTTGCGTTCCTATCAGTTTGGCTGCCAATGTTTCCGAAGAATAATCAGAACCACCAGATTTATATCCTCCTGCTTTTGCCCAATTTATGCCTGGAGTAAATGAGCAATCTACCAAATACCCATTTTTTTCTAAAGTATCGATATAATATTCATTCGTTGCCCATCTTCCAGCCCTATGTGAAACCGGCTTAACAGCAAATTTGGACGCTAATAAATTATCCATTACTTTTATTTTTTCGTCTATAATACTCTCCGGATATTCAATTAGATATGGCCTTGCATAGTTACATTTATCAAATGGATGGCTTGGCGGAGTATCCCAAGCATGAAGATGCATCCCTATCTCGCACGTATTACGCTTTAAGCAATCACTTAAATATTCCACTAAAAAGCCACTATTTGCCATAGAATAATCTATTAAATATACCGGTTTAAAAGCATATTTTTCACATAATTCCTGAAACCTAGGAACAAAACGTGCATTTTCAGTCGACTGTTCATGCTCCGAATTCCATTGATTGTCACTTTCTGTATCAATCGTTATAATAAAATTCTTTTTCACGATTATCCTTCTCCTTTGTATCTTCACCTAAAAAGGCCATCATCAATAGAAACCAGTATTGCTTAACCTGAGCACCCATAGTGATAGTCAAACTCATACATATCATTCCTATTAAAATTGGTAAGTACATAAAATTATACTTCTTCATATTTTTATATACGTTGACCAATAAATAGATGTACAATACACAGCCTATAAAACCATTAGAAATCAATTCCTGTACAAATTGATTATGCATAGTATCTGTAGACATATTAATAAAAGAACCAATCCTTAGGCCACCATAGGCAAAACCAAACAACCAAGTAAGTACTGAGCCATCAATAAACTTATTAATACCTTCTAACCAAATGCTAGAACGACCACTGCCCTGATCCACCATCAAAGCGTCTATTGAAAATCGTTTAACAACATCTGGAGCAAGCATGGGCAAAAAATATTCGATAAGTATAAAGCCTGCAATTAATATAAACAATGATACTAGCAGAAAGGCGCCAAATGATTTTTTTAATATTTTTGTATACAAATAAACTAACGCTACTAATACAGAGAGCAAGGCACCTCTTGAACCCGTAAGTAAAACACAATATAAGCATACAATCATAAAAAAAGCTAATAACAGCTTATAAGCTTTTCTCTTGCAAAGATATAACTCATTTGCACATAGCGGAATAATAATGACGAAAATACTTGCAAATTCATTAGGATCCAATGCTGATCCTAATATGCGTAAAGTAGTTCTGGAAGTATACTGATTGATTCCGCTCCTATCACCTAGTAAAAAAAACAGTACACTTATCACACCAACTAATAACCAAACTTTTATCATTCTCTTCCTATGAACTTCATCAAATCTTTGAGTTGAAAAAAGAAGCGCTATTGCAAAAATCAGGCATACACCTAATATATTATATATTGCTGATTCTATATTAGCCGAGAAAAACGAACGTGCAGCAACATACGTAGCGTACACAGCCCAAACCTTTATTAAGTTACTGTTACTTTTGTTTATAGATATAGTACCATTGAAAATTATTAGATAGGTAGCAATTATAAGTACAATTATTGTTCTGAAAAGAGAACCAAAGCTGGTGCCTATCCAAGACAAAGGCAAGCAAGCTATACATAACAAACATAACAGAGAAGCTATGTTTTGACGATTCATAGTAAACATTTATCTTAATACTCTCCTTATTATCTGCTTCAAAAATGAAGTATACATCTTAAATGTAGGTACAAGATCTGATGCATCCCAAATAAGCAATTTAGCTCTAAAGAAATCTTTTATCCAAATTTTTAGAGAAACATCCCTTTTTAACATATTTACTACATCTCTGGTTTCAACCATAAAAAATCTATTATCCATTTTTACGGAACTATTAATATTTAAGCTGGCAGCATCACATAACCAACGATAAGGAATATTATATCCTTGCTTGCTCAATGCATGTGATGGTGCCCCATTTCTAAAATTTATTTCTATAAAATACGTTGTTCCGTTAGCATATTTAAATTCAATATCAAAAATACCATAATAATTTGTTTTAGCTAAAAGCTGAACAATACTATGTTTATCAATGCCATTCCAAGAATCTACAAACTCTGCAAATGACGTACTACCATTCTTTATCGGATATTCTCTAATCTTCTTAATAATTTTAGAAAAATTGACTTGGCCGTTTTTTCCTACGTATCCCATTACTTCTAACATGCATTCATCAGTACCATTGATATATTCTTGTATTTGCACTTCTGCATAGCCTTTATCTTTAAAGCCTTGGATAACTGTTTTGAACTCATTTGCTTCATTAACTATTGCTATATCACTCTTATGCCCTTCTATGCTTAATAATGGCTTGATAATTGCTGGAAAGATATTCCATTTTAGCTCATTATTATCCTTTAATTTTAAAATATCACTTTTAGGAACAGTAATATTACAAGTTTCTGCTATCTTGTTTATTATTTCCTTATTCTGATATACTTTACAACTTCCGTTAGCATTAGGTATAATACAATTTCTATAACAATCTTCCTTGCTAATTTCATCACAAACAATAGCTGCAAAATCGCTTAGTGGAAATATTACGTTGATTTTATCTTGATTCAACTGATTAAATATAGTTTTCTTTAACAGCTGAGTTTCTTGCTTTATGATAGTGTATTTTTTTACAAACTTACTATATTGTACAAAGTTTTCTTCACTTTCAAAGAGTATCAGCTGTATATCAATATTATGACATCCCAAACTTCTGATAACACCTAAAGCATTGTAGTGATTATCACCTATTATAATAGCTTCTACTTGCATGTTACTTTCTCCAAATTAATTAAAGATACAATTTTTCATAACCCTTTACGCATTGCTCTAAAGACCATTGGCTACATACTATGTCTCTAGATTTTTTTCCATATGCTTTTCTTTTCGAATTGTCGTTGGCTAATGACAACATTGCTTCAATAAAAGCTTTTCTATCATTTAATTCAACTAATAGACCATTCTCACCTTCATTAACAATATCAGGTATACCACCAACCTTATTAGCAATAACAGGAAGTCCACAAGCCATTCCTTCTAATACAGATAGAGGCAATCCTTCAACTAAAGATGAGGAAACATAAATATCTGAACCTTTTAAGTAAGGCGCAACATCATTTTGGTTTCCTACTAATGATACCGCATTTTCTAAATTTAATTTTCTTATCAAAGCATCTAACTCTTCTCTTAATTCACCATCACCAACAATAATAAGCTTTGTTTTAGGATTAGCTTTATGCACTTCATAAAAACATTCAATTAAGTATTTATGGTTCTTTATATAATACAGAGTTCCAACATTAATAAATGTAATGTCGCCATCCATTTTACTAGCTTCAGGAGCGAATTTTTGAATATCAATACCATTATTAACAGTTGCTACTAAATCACTTTGCATGCCATACTCTTGAATAATTGATTCTGTTACTATTTGCGAAATACCTACAGGCTTAAATCCAAAATAATGAAATGCTAAATTATAAATTCTTTTCATACGGCCACCAGCAATTCTATAAGCCATACTATGTACAGTAAATAACTTCTTTTTTACACCACTCAAGAAAGCTGGCAATGCAACATATTGCAAGGAACCAACATTCGCATGCACTACATCTGGTCTTTCTTTTAAAAACAATTTAGTTAATTCAATAATAGTTTTTAATCTGTTCTTTTCATACCCTAAATTTATAACTTTTATTTTCTCGCTAAGGAGCTTCTTATATAAATCCGTACTATTTAATTTATATGTTACTATGACCGAGACATCAAAAGCTTTATTATTTATGTTTGAAGCTAAGTCTACTACAAACTTTTCAGCTCCAGCAGTAGCAAGTGTTGGTATACACAGAAATACTTTTTTCATGAAATCACCCAATATATGTCTTATTACAATTTTCTCTGCACTGAAAGAAAAGAGTGTTACTATCTACATTTTTTGTTATCAATGAGCCAGCAGCAATTACTACATTATCTCCTATATTAACACCTTTTAAAATAATACAACCAGCGCCAATCCACACATTGTTGCCTATTTTAACTGGCTTTGATATAAATCCCCCCTGGCCATCATGATCATGATCATAAATATAGGTTCCAGGGCCAATACTGACATCATTACCAATACTAATAGCAGAATGACTCGCAATTAAACAGCCTCTATTTACAAAACATCTATCACCTATTATTAAATTACCACCTTCAGAAGCAGATAATTCCGTATACGGACTAATGCAGCTTTTATAACCTATCATAATCCTCGAGTTCTTACCTCTTGTCACTATACTGCTTCGATATCTGACTAAGCTTACAAAATTATTACTGACTCTTGTACCTAACAAGCGCAATATAAAGCAATAAATATTTGATTCAATAACAGATAAAGCTTTTCCTATTACTCCCATAACCTTCACCCTTTATATAGTACGCTCATAACAATCAACATATTGATTTAACACAATCTCTTCACTATAATTATTTTTTACTTTATTCATATTGTATGAAGATTGCTTTTCTCGTAAGCTTGGATTATCCATTAATTCTATCGCATTTTTAGCAGCATCTATGTCCTTTACCGGAATAACAATTCCTCCCTTATCTTCAATCATATCCTTATTGGCTGCCCAGTCGCTAACTAAGCACGGCAAACCACAAGCCATAGCCTCAGCCAATGCATTAGAAAACCCTTCGCCGGGGAATGAACCTATAAAAGCAAAAATATCTGCTTTCATCATCTCATCATGAACCTTTTCATGCGGTTGAGCACCAAGCAGAACAACATTATTAACACTATCAGCAGCCTTTTTGATTTGACTTTCGTAATTACCAATAAGTCGAAACTCAATATCAGTAAAGTACTTTGCTAGTTCAATCAAATCTAAGCATCCTTTAGATTCAATAACACCGCCAACATACAAAACCCTTTCTATCTTTTCATTAATTTTATGGCTTGTTTCAAGCTCTTTTATTTCAATAAAATTAGGAATTAGTTCTGTTCTAGTGCTAGATAGATTATTAACATAATCCTCACTCTGCTTGTTTAACACCATAACACAATCACTCAGATTGCAAATCCACTTCAATACAATTTTATTCAAGTCGGTTTTAACCATATTAGGCACGGTACATCTGAAATGAACTATAAATGCGCGTCTCCTTAGCTTTGTAATCAAAGCACAAACTATTTCTCTAATAATTGACGTCGTAGAAGCAGGAATGCAAGAATGAACTACTTTTACATCTTTGTCACTAAGTTTGTTAAACAAATCAACCCATATTTTAAGACACCTTTTGACTTCATCACCAAGACTTCGTTTTACGTTATCACCATAAACTTCACGTTTACCAATAACCTTTTCATCAACGACATCAACTGTCCAATTATTTTTTAATTTAGCGTTCATCATACGCATAGTCCACATTGCAATACCACCTATAGGCGGCGGTGTCGGCGCAAGTAATATAACCTTCATAATTAACCCCTTAATCCTCTTCATTTAATAATTTTTATCTTCCAGCCTAACTTTTCCAGTGCCTCTCTTTGTTCAGCATTAACATTCTCTATTGGCATTGCCAAACACACTAACCCTCTAGCTCGCGTCATAGCAACATATTGACATTTTAAACGCTTTTTAATCCATTCACCTTTCTTTTTCCCAGCCATCTTACATAAATAAGGCAAGATGGATTGCATATTATGTTCATGAAAAAAAGTCTCTAGCACAAGAGTTGCCAAATGCGTCTGTCCTTTAACAGAATGAATACTACCAATCCTGATTGCAACACATCTATTTGACATTTCATCAACATGCGTGTATATTGAATCGTCATTTATTAACTTCTCATCAGGAGTTGCGGAAATATTTATGCTATCATCCCACGACACAAAATCATTTAATCTTGACCTCTCAGATTCGTGTAAGTTTCTTACATTAAGTCCATAACCCTTGGCTATTTTCACAATACACTTTTGTTTTTCACACCAATTGTCTTTGCTTACTCTGTCACCCGTAACCAATGCTTTTAACGCATTGCGTATCAGTTCTTGGTTCTCGCAGGTTAATCCTATAATCGACGAAGAAAACTTATTCCCTTTTAATTTAATAGCATGCTCATTATCCACTAAGTTTAAAAGACGCTTTATTCCAGAAAATATCTCCGCAATAAACAAACCCATTTCTCCAGTAGCTTGAAAATCATTAAACCCTTTAACGAAGTAACCAATAAACTTTTTAGGGACTTTATTTGATACGCTACTACTAGAAATAAAATTCGGCCAGTAACATCTGACAATTTGGGGATATTTTTTGTTATTTATATCTAACTGTTGTTCATCAGTGTCATTACTATTTAAAGTTTGACCAACAGCATAGCAGCCTCCATAATTCTCCAGCTCTTCATCAGTAAAAGTATCTAACAACAGCTTACCATAAGCTGGTAATACTTTATCAATGCTTTTCTTGGCAAATAGAAATATGGTATGCTTGATATTTTTATCAGCGAATACATTACTATTTCCTTGCATCTCCTCATAATCTAAAGCAACAGTATTAGCTAATTTTGCAATAATATCATTAAACCGGTTGCTTTTACTCATAATCAAATAGTTTTCTCTAGGAAATACTTCAAGTTCCTGCTGCTTTGCACCTTCACTAAAAATAGCCTGATTTTTATCACCAAAGCATTGAATAATTGTACTACCATTAGTAGGAAATGCTTTTTCTATTAACTTCCAATGGAAAGATAATGTATCTTGTGCTTCATCTATTAATACTATAGGAAAGCGCCTTTGCAAAGATATAGGAATCTCATTACAATTATCCAATGCTTCTTCAGCAAACAATAACATTTCATGAAATGTAAAATATCCTTTTTGCTGCGACTCAAATATCCTTTCTTTAATAATCTTTTCAGTAGGAACTTCAATTTCTTCTTTACTCTTTGGGAGTTTTATATAATTAAGTTTTTTATTAAATCCGCAAAATTTGCTTCCTAAATGCCTATTTTCTAAGAATGTTCTAGTTCCATTAGGTAAAGAAAACCATCTATTTTTAAATACAATATCATCGTCTACAACACTAATCTGATATCCCCTAGACCGTAACCACGGAGTTGCAACATATGAATCAAAAAAACTTTGAAACGTTCCGACAAAATGAGGATAAGATAATATTTTCCTTCCAACCTCTGTTGCACCTAAGCGTTTTTCAATTTCCTCTCTTGCTACATTCGTATGTGATAAGACACAAATCCCCTGAAAACTAGCAGGCCATTTTTTTGCTAAAATAGCCAGCTTGGCTACTAAAGCTGTTGTCTTCCCGCTACCTGGAAAAGCTTGAACATCCTTGCTTTCAATACATTTAATAACATTGATATGTTCTTCATCAAAATGAATATCCTTACCTAAAATAGCTTCTGCCCATCTGATGTCACCATCTGTTATTTGAATATCACCAATACATTCAATGCTCATCATATCGCCTCAGTAACATACTCAATTGCTTCTACTAGATACTTAGGTAAAACCTTCTTAATTTCTTTTGGCTTACCATCATAATGCTCTTCTAAATTAGCAGCTAATTCCTGTGCAAATTCTGCTTTTGAAGCCTTTTTAGTCATAAAATATCTATAAAATATAGATGCCTTCTCTTCTATAGTTTCGGTTAAAAATAATTCTTCAACCAACTCTTTAGTTTTTGCTTCTCTATTCTGTGGTTCATAAGCAACTGCTATAAGTGAATCAATTAACACTTCTCTCATTTTATCATCACATAACCCACAAAAAGCTAAATTATATTCTAGAGTCCATTGATTAGCTATAAAAGTTTTTACATTTTGACCTGTAGCCTTTTCATTAATATCTCTAACCTTATCATCTAAATTCAAACCTTCATCAGAAATATCCTTGAATGTTCGCCAACGTCTATTATCCTTTTTAGGCCAATTTGAAGCATCATCCTTATAGTCTTTTTTAGGAAAGCAAATACGCGGCGCACAATTAGGCATAATATCCAAATCTGTCACGCATGCTACATTTACATCCAATAAATCTTTTTCATTTTTCCTCTGAAATATTCTTGCATATCTTCTAAGACCAGTACTACGTACATCTACTAAAGAAGTTCCATAATCTGTAAAACTACAATCTAATAATTTAGCCAAAGTAGGCAATAGTAATGCTTCTCCTGGGCCTTCCACAATGATAACGCTTCTTGCAAAAAATAAATTGGCTTTAGTAGCATCAAGATAACGCTCTAAATATTTATAGTCTTTTTCATCCAACTTCGTATATTTAGGTCCCATTGGATAAATTTTTCCGTCTTTAACTACTATCAAATTCTTTAACGAAACGATAGAGGCCAGTAGCGGTGAATGTGTTGTTAATATAATCTGCTGATTACTATTATTAATAGTCTTTTCTAAAGACTGAATTAGCTTCAATTGCCTTTGAGCATGAATATGCGCTTCTGGTTCTTCAATTAATAGAAATGAAAATCTATTATTTGTATTGTTATCTCTATGTAACAACATCTCACAAGCCATACTCATAATATTACTTGTACCTAAACCAACATCACCAGCCATAAAGCAATTATCCTTGTCAACAGATAAATCAAGCTTCTCCAACAATCGTGATATCTTCTGCTCATCACTAATCGAAGCATTAGATACTTCAAATTTAGTAGTCAGCTGATCATTCTTTAAAAGCATAGCTTCATGTAAAAGATTAACTAATTTGCTATTAACTTCCTGCAACTTAGGGTGTTCGATTAGTAGCTTATTTAATAAATCTGCTATTCCAACTAAAGAAAGTTCTTCTACGCTATCACCTTTTACATATACGTCTTTACCAATATTTATATTTTCAAGACGATGTATGATTTGCGCCAATCTAGATTTCTTGCCAGCTTGCATATCTGTATATGCATCTCTTAAAGGTCTTAAATACGTAACCCTTAAATATTCTTTTGCCAAAACATTCAATGCTGGTCCATCTGAATTTTTTCCTGTGTTAGTAACAACTATAGTCCTTGGAGAGTTAAAGTTCATGGAATATGAACATTGCCACTTAACATATAAAACTGGTACCCTGATCTCGTTTACTTCCTCAAAAGTTAAGTACTCTAGGAAGATACCTTTTTCATCTTCAGTCAAATCTTTAAATACGCAAGTAATTTCAATATTTCTAGAAGTATCTTCATTATGAAAGTCACTTGTCTTAATATGATTCCAGCTTAAGTCTGTTGTACCTAAGACAATACGTATTGCATCAATAATTGCAGACTTACCAGAATCGTTTTCTCCAACCAAAACTGTTAACCCTGAATTAAAATCAACTATATGTTCGTTTTCATCAAAACGTCTGAAATTCTTAATTTTTACTGATGCTAAATACATGAGACTATCACCTCTTCAACTAAACTCTCAAAGAAAGCTATTCAAGAATCTTTTTTATAACATCCTCATACTTATTCATCGCAACATCATAAGCATACATATTCTCATAAAGTTGTTCTGCACGCTCGCCAGCTTCTTTGCATTCATCCTTGTGATTTAGCATAAACAAAATTCTATCAGCTAAATTCTTGCTATCGCCAACCTCCACAGCACAACCTATTTTTTCTCGATTAACTTCCTCTTCCAGATAAGAGCCTTTTTCTACAACAGCTAAAACTGGCTGCCCGCCTTGAAGATAACTATAATACTTACTAGGAGCACAAGTTCCTTTAAGGCCTTTTTCTAAGCTTACCACACAACATGAACTAATTGCCACAGCCTGTTCAAAAGCTTTACCCGTTAAAAAGTCTAGTTCTTGAACATTAGTAAGCTTGTTATCTTTAATTCTCTCTCTAATGGCATCCTTTTTATTACCATGACCAACAAGCAAAAATTTAACTCTGTTATCATCTTTTAAAATTTCTGCTACCCCCATAAGTGTTTCCATATCCTGACAAATACCCATATTGCCAAAATATGATACAACGAATTGACCATTTTCATAGCCAAATCTTGCATATGCATCTTCATCTGGTAAGTTCTTTTTCTCGTGTGCCCAATTTGCAATGGTAGTAACCCTGTCTTCACTTAATTCTGGTCTATTAGACAACAGAAAATTTTTCATTTCATCAGTCAATGCAATGACTATGGATACGCGCTTATACATCATGTGATTAATAAAACGCATGCCCTTATCAATAATACTTCCTTTGCGTAAGCTATTGGAAGCATATGCTACCTCTGGATAAACATCATAAGCTACAAAAATTATCTTTGTGCCAAACAAAGCATTCGCTATAACTGGTACAAACGGTAATACCGGAGGATTAGAATATACTATTACACACTTATAGCTTTTCAATTTCCATAAATGTAAAAACGCTTTAAAAGTAAAAGAAAAATAATTAATCAATCTGCCTAATGTGTTTGCTCGTTTGAGCTGTACATAATGCAAGCGCTCTATGTCTACTCCCTCAACTTGCTCCTTTAAAGGAACTTCGCCTGCGTCGCTATACTCTTTAGGATAACCACACAAAGCTCCAACACTATACCCTTTACTCGCAAAATACTTAGCTGTATCAAATGGCAATGTTGCAGAAGAATTATGTTCAGGATAAAAAAACTGACATAAAAACAAGATATCCTTCTTCATAATTCTCCCCTTACTTCCCCATCGCCGTCTGCTGTCCCTCAGCAACACCTTCAGTGCTTTCAGGCACAAACAGAATCTTAATCGTAGCAAAAATTATACGCAAATCCTCCCAGAAGCTGGGATGAGCAATATATAGCAAATCCATTTGCAGCTTGTCATACGGAGTAGTATTGTACTTGCCGTAAACCTGCGCATAACCGGTAAGACCGGCCTTTGCCTGCAGGCGCAGCTTAAACTCCGGAATCTGCTCTTCATACTGGCTGGCAATTTCCGGACGTTCCGGACGCGGGCCAACAACACTCATGCTGCCGCCAATAATATTCAAAAGCTGCGGCAGTTCATCAATACGCACCTTGCGGATAAAATGGCCAACTGGAGTAATGCGGTCATCGTTATCACCGCTGGAAAGACGTGCCACGCCATCCTTTTCTGCATCCACGCGCATAGAACGGAACTTCAACACATCAAACTCCTCGCCATTCTGCGTCAGGCGACGCTGCTTATAAAACACCGGTCCGCCATCTGTCATTTTAATAGCAATAGCTGTCACCAGCATCACAGGCGAAATAACCAGAAACAGCGCACCTGCAGAAACAACGTCAAAGGTACGCTTAGCAATTGTATGCCATGGAGAAGGATTATACCTGCCCACGCGCAACATCGGCAAATGGAACATGTGCATCTGCTGTGCACCGCTCATCAGCACATCGCCAATACGCGGAATAAAGCCATATTCGTGAATCAGCTTTTCCATGCCCTGACGCTCATCATAAACAATAATCGTCTTGGTAGCAGGGAATAGGATATAAAACGCAATATGCGCCAAAAAGCTCCAAATTGCGGAAATCACAATCTGCGCTGCAAACACTCCCAAAACAGGCCAAATATCTGGCAAATGTCGCATCAACAGGCAGGTAATAATATACATAATACCGTTAACCATGCAAGCAGCCAATGCCTGACTATATACGCTTTCAGAAATTCGGTTCAGCGAAATCCAAAAGGCACCATACACACGACCAAACGCAATATAAAGTAAAAAAAACAAAGCTATTACCAGCCAATTGCCCATGTTATAAAACGGCTCTGCAATACGCTCAGCATAATAAGCGAACCAAGCTATAGCAAAAGGCATAGTCATCAAAAACGCATTCAACAGCTTCATAAGCCGCAGCGCCAATTCCTTAAAAAACATTCTCTTAGGTCCCCCACTTCATCAACACTATCATACATCATAAAATATATCATCCCTACGCATAAGTGCTGCTTTTGTCCGTAAAGCAGCACTCTTTCTCTATTATTATTACTTTTCAGCCTCCTTGCTTCCGTAATAATAGTAATAGCCATAGCCATGGTGCTCACTGCGCACCTTGTTCAGCACAACGCCCAGGATATTCGCCCCGGCATGCTGCAGCTGCTTCTTCACATCGCGCGCCAGGTCAACCTTCACCTCGCCGCTGTCGATAACCAACACCACGCCGTCAACCATAGCACCCAAAACCAGTGCATCCGCAACCGGCAGCACCGGCGGCAGGTCAATCAGCACATAATCATAAATCTCTCTGGCCTCCTGCAGCAGCTCCCGCATGCGCTCGCTGCCCAGCAGCTCGCTCGGGTTCGGCGGAATCACACCGCTTGTCAACGCATACAGGTTGTCCACCTTCGTAGCCTGCACTGCAGCGCTCAGCGGTGTGCCCATGCTGATGCAGCTGGAAAGCCCCAGCTTATTGGAAAGGCCAAAATTCTTGTGCACAGTCGGGTTACGCATATCGCAATCCAAAAGCAGCACACTCTTGCCTGCCTGCGTCAGCACCACCGCCAAATTGGCAGCAGTCATGCTCTTGCCCTCGTTAGGCATGCAGCTGGTAACAGCCAGAGTCTTCAACTCCTTACCGGCCTGCGCAAACTGGATGCTGGTGCGGATAACACGGTATGCCTCCGTCGCCGGGTTCTTCAAATCATTATGTGCAATCAGGTTTAAGCCTTCCATATTTTCCTCCACATTCTCACAGCCAGTCCAGGTTTTTTATCCTTCTCCTGCATATTCTTCTGCAAATCCTCCAAATCAGGAACACTGCCCAAAAGCGGCAAATCCAGGTATTGTGCCACATCATCGGCAGTCTTGATTGTTCTGTTGAGCAGCTCGCGCACCACTACAAAGCCACTGCTTGCCAAAATGCCCAGCAGTGCTGCCAAAAGCAGTGTCATCGACTTACGCGGCTTCACAGGGGCTTCCGGCAGCGTGCCGCTGTCCACCACCTGCACCTCGGTAGCAACGCTTGCTTCCGCAACCTTGGCCTCCTCCAGGCGTTTGGCCAGCATAACGTAAATCTCGTTAGCCACCGTCACATCACGCATCAGGCCGACAAACTGCTGCTCCTTATCGGAAAGCTCCTTTAAGCCGTTCTTGTTTTCGCCGTCAATCTGCGCCAGCTTGGCCAGGTTGCTTTGTGCCACGCTCGCCTCAGCCTCGCTGCTGAACTTGCTGGCCAGCAGCTGCTGGTGTACCGGGTTATCACTGGGAGCCTGCAAAGCGGCAACCTTGTTAATCTCGTTCTTGATCTTAGCCTTCAGGCCGGCAATTTCCTGGTTCACCTGCTGCACCTTCGGGTGGTTTTCAGTATATTTATCCATATAGCTGATGCGCTCGCCCTCCAGCTCCGCCAGCTTCGCATTATAGGATTGAATCGTTTTGTTATCCGCAATGGAAACAGCCTCGCCCTGCAGCTGGCCGTTAGCCGCTGCCAGGCGCGCATTGGCAGTCGCCAGCGCCACCTTGTTTTCCGCGCTTAGCTTATCCACCATGCTCATCTTTTCGCTCGCCAGCTTCACAGCATCATCGGGAGCAATAATATTATTTTTCTTCTTATAATCTGTCAGCTTATCTTCCGCAGTCTGCAGCTCATTTTTGGCAGCCACAGCACGCTCCTCCAAAAAGCCGCGGGTAGCCTTCTGCTGGTCACGCGAAAGATCCGTCAAACGCTTCAAAAAGCCGTCTACGATCAGCTTATTAGCCTGCTGTGCCTTTTCTGGCGTATTCGCACGCACCGTCAGCTGCATGATTTCGGTATCCTTAAAAGGCGCGGTAGTAATACGTCCCTTCACATAAGCATCATAAGCAGGATACTTGCCTTCTTTATTAGGCTGCTCCGTCTTTTGGATTACGGGCACCACAACACTGCGGCTCTTCAAAATCTCTGCATAGGTGTTCATCAGCTGGGTGTTGGCCATTGCATTGCCCATAGGCATGGATTCCAAAAGGCTGGTGCCAATGCCCTTAGGCTGCTTAACACGCAGCAAAGCCTGCGATTCGTATACCGGCGTGGCCGTAGCCAGGTATACGCCTGCTGCCACCACAAAAATACCGGTAACGCGGGCGATATTGCCTGCATTGCGCTTCAAAATATTGGCTATTTCCAGCAGGTCTATAGTAATCTCTTCGTCATTATGTAAATCCTTACTCACATCTATTCTCCTCAATCATCGTTTTTAATTTCGTTGATGTAATATGCACCGGTCAGGAACGGCATAATATCCTTGCTGAAGATAACCTTATGGTTGCTGGTCAGATACAGGCAGTCGCCCTCATGCAGCTCCAGGTTCGCGCTCTGGTCAGCCTTTCTCAGATAATTGTTGATGTTCAGCTGCTGCACCTCGGTAGAACCGGCACGCACCAAAAAGATATTCCTCTTGGCAGATTTTTCGGTAAAGCCCTCCGCCTTAGCCAGTGCATCCAGCACGCGGTGGCTCTTTTCCAGCTCAAACAGGCCGGGGCGCTTAACCTCGCCAAGCACATACACACGCGTAGTACCCAGCTTCACCACATTCACACTGATCTGCGGCTTCACCAGGTAATAACCGAAGCGGCTCATCAGCTCCTCACGGAACTGCGTCACTGTCTTGCCCGTAACATCCACATCGCCAATCAGCGGGAAGGACACCTTGCCGTCGGGGCGCACCACATACGGCGAATTCTGCGTATTACCCGCTAGTGTACTCAAATCCTCATGACCATATACCACAACCTGCAGCACATCGCCCGGGCACATCACATAATCCTGCACCTGCGCCTGTGCAGCGCTGCCGGTCCCTAACGCCAGCGCCAATGCCAATACTACTAATGACTTTTTCATTTTATACTCCTTCATAAAAAAATTTAAACAAAAAAAAAACGGTATATTTATTATTTAAATAACCTGTTCCACCACTTAGATTTCTTTTCCTTTGCAATTAACTGCTGGGGTGCCTTAACCTTCAAAGGAGTTCCGTCAATAATCCTCTGCGGATTAATCTGCGTCAGCTGCTGCAGCACAGCCTCACCGGCCAGCTCCCTAATTACAGCAGCACCGGCGCGCATATCAGTATCGCGCCCGCTGTCCCTATGCGCATCACTGCCCACAAAATCAACCAAGCCGTTCGCCAAAAGCAGCTTCGCTGCTTGCTCGGCCTGCGCGCCAAAGCTCCCTGCAAAGCTGCCAATATTGCATTGCAGCAGCAAGCCCTCACGTCGCCAACGCAACAGCAGGTCCGGCTTCGCCATTAATTCAGTATAACGCTCCGGATGTGCTAAAATCGGCACAACCCCCTTCAACCGCAGCTCATACCAAAAGTCATCAGCATAATTCGGTATGAAATACATAGGTAACTCCACCAAGATATAACTGGCCCTCGCTGCATCCCAAGCATCACCGTTCAGGCAAAAGCTGCCATTCTCAGCAATGATGTCCAGCAAATCCAAATCCATAAACACTTCACAGCCGGAATAAATCGCCAGCGGTAAATTGTGCTCACCCGCCAGCTGGCGCAGCCTTTCTGCACCAACTAAAAAATCCTGCCATGCAGGATTGTGTGCAGCCTGTAGCAAATGCGACGTTGCAAAAATGGAAGTCGTACCGGAAGCCACAGCCTTCTGCAACATTTTCAGGCTCATTGCCTCGTCCTTGCTGCCGTCATCTATTCCGGAAATGATATGAGAGTGAATATCAATCAAGAGAAATCTTACCTTTGTTTATACTAGAGCCTGATTTTATTTTTCGTAATACTAATATACAAAAATCAGAAAAAATCAAACCCAGTTATATTTAAGAATATTGTACTACTTTGAAGATTTATAGTCAATCAGTCCAAATAAGATTTTTTACTGTATACATGACACAACGCACTATTGCGCCTGGAATTTTTAAAGTAAGCTTTATATGATATGTTTATATTTAATGCATTCAGTACCAGCAGTATACATATATAATATACCGGATTAAGTCAAAAATATTCTAAAATACAGGTTAGATTTTTGTAAGATAGTGGTAAAAATTTTTCGCAGTTCACAGCCCCCTTCCGCCTCACTACGCAATGCTGATTGCATGAGCCCTACACTAAGAGCCTCTCCTCGGGGAGAGGTGCCGAGCTTGTCGAGGCGGAGAGGTGATTCACTGCAATTTCGCTATTCACACACCATTTGATTGCATGCTTCTTTATAGCTCAGCTTACCATCAATACAACTTATTTCATATGCCTACAGATTACAGTCCCCTCTCAGTCGCCCTAGCGGGCGCCAGCTCTCCCCAAGGAGAGCCTCTAATAATTCTTGCTGCAGTAGATAACCTCTCGCACGGGTTCTACACTAAGAGCCTCTCCTTGGGGAGAGGCTAGACGAGCAATTATTATATCGCAGTGAAAACATAAAAATTTTAGGGAATAAGTGTTTGGAACCATAGAAGTGTCGCAACTGTTTGAGCGATAAGCTGACTACTGTAGCAAAATCTCTTAGCATAGCGCGAGTTTTGCGGCACTTCGTCCTGGTTCCACACGAAATTACCGTCCGCAAATCGCTTCTTCATATTTAGCATCAAACATATAACTCAGTAAGCGATTCGCGGGAAAATTTTTCGTTGCAACGCGATATATCAATTGCGACGCCACACGCTTCCACCTTCCGCCCAACAAAAAACACTGGCATCCGCCGTACCCCTGGTACGGCAGACGTCGGTGTTTTCACGTTTTAGTGTATATTAAGTACTGCATTTAATACTAAGATAATATATATTCCAACTACTTTTACTTCTATATAAATTCACTTGCTTTTACTATGCCAGTGAAGTATAATGCACTTGAAAGAAGAGATTTTCTTCAAAGTAACCTAATTCATTTTTATGTTTTAATCAAGTAAAAAACGAAAGGAGGAATCTTATATGATTGGAATTTTAACAAACACAGATAAATTCAGCATTTTTAAAATTGGCGATTTGCAAATAAAATTTAAAACCTCCCCGTTTTTGCAAAAATATACTTCTATTACGAAATGGAACAACGGCTATATCGAATGCATGGCAAAATATTCTACGTTAGATACTCCTATAGAAGAATACATTGATTTGCGTTATATTGCCAAACGCTTAAGACTGCCAAAAGATATATTTGATAACATTAAGGAGGTTAAGGTGTTATGAAGGTTCAGGAAATTGCTGACCAGGCAGATATGATTGTTGCTGGATATGCCTATAAGGTTCAAGATAATTATATAGAAATCACCGACTTAAGCAATATAACCAAAACAGCTGTTATTCAAAACGATGAACTCGTGGAATCTGTAATGAGCGATGAAGAAGATAATATTGTCATGAAGTATTATAATCGCAACAAAGATTTATTAAAGGAGAGTCTGAATGCCTAAATACTTTCCATTTAAAATTTGTGGTTATTACTTATACTTTACTGCTCACTGCGTAGTAGAATGTATGCATGTACATGCCAGCAACGAAGAACTTACAGAACCAGGTTCTGCAAAATTCTTTGTTCGTAGCGATGGTAGTTCCAAATTAACAGTACGAGGCAGATTAAAGGATAGAGAAATCACTTCTATCCAAAAATTCATAAAAGATAACTATGAAACAATGTACGCTACATGGAGAACCTTAAGCTCTAATGGATTCTATGAAAATAAATAAATTATGGTTCTAAAACCTGCCTACATATCTTCCCTGAAAGGGAAGGTGGCTGCGAGCTTTGCGAGCAGACGGAAGGGTTGCAACGCGATATATCAATTACGACGCCACACGCTTCCCCCTTCCGCCTCGCTTCGCTCGACACCTTCCCCAAGGGGCAGGCAAGCCTATACACCAAAAGCCGCCTTTGCAGGCGGCTTTTTGCTGTAAAAAAATATCTAATTCGTCTTCAACTCAACCCTCTTATTAGCAAATGCAATACCGTATTTGTGTATAACACTTACGCCCAGTGAACGCAACTCAGTATCATACTTCTTTTCTTCAATCTGCTCGAACGCAACCTGCGCCAGCTTGCTTAAAGCACAATCATCGTCCTTTGCCTCACCAGCTTTTATTTCAATAATAATCCCTGGCATACCTGCGTTTTTAGGAATAAGCTGAATATCATATCTGCCAGTTCCACTTTCTCTATTGGAGCGGATAAAGTGAGTATATTCAAAGATAGTTATAAGTCCCAGCATCAGACCATGATAATAGCTTTCCCTAAGCCCGTCATAATAGCTGATTGTCTGCATCATAAATCTTCCAAGCGTCTCTTTGATGACAGCACTATCCTTATTTAATAAAGCGTCTCTTAAATCCGTTACCGTCATATCACCGACTTCCGCTATCAGCAAACTAATAATTTCCTTACGATAGATCGTGCGTATCTCCTTATTGGGAATATTAAGTCGACATAAATGCTCACCGTCTTCGTTAAGAGTCATTTCCGTTGCCTTCAGGTAACCTGTCATCAGAAGAAAACCAAGAATATCTGTCTGAGGCCCCTTAAGTTCAGGATAAATTATATTCGTTTTAATTACAGAGCTTACCTGCCCATTTTCTTTAAGCAATTCATGAAGATTCCTGTAAGTTGCTTCATTGTACTTCTTCAGTATTTCATGAATAATAGTATTCTCCGAAGTCTGGCTCCAATACGGGATAGCCTTGCAGCTGCTCGTTATATAATTAATCACCGACCACGGATTATAGATTTCAGTGCTGCCGAACCTATAGCCATCATACCAGCTTTTGATTTCTGCCAGCTTTTCAGTTACATTATAATACTGCGTTATAGTCTTGACCTCACCCTCAGTGAATCCAAAATAACCACTAAAAGTATCATCAAGTACAGAATCAACGCGGATATTATTCAACCCGCTGAAGATACTTTCTTTAGCGACACGCAGGATACCCGTCATAAGGCTCATAGTTATATATGGATTATCCTTCAAGGCAGCCGAAAAGAAATTTCTGATAAACCTAATAGCTTCATTATAGTAATTATTGACGAAGCCTTCCTGGATAGGAGTATCGTACTCGTCAATGATTATCACAGGAGCCTTTTTGTAATACTGATAAAGCATTCTGCTGAGAATCTGCAGGCTGAGCATATAATCTGCTTTATTAGCATTTTTATTGACTATTTTTTCGTAAAAATCCTTGTCTTGTTGGGATATCTCATTACCAGCCTGCAATTCCGGGTGTCTTGCATACTCGGAGCTGATAATCATTTTCAACAGTTCATATGCTGTTTCCCAATCTTGCGCCTTTATATCCTTCAGCGACAAAAAGATAACAGGATATTGCCCTTGCTGCTGCCTATAGCTTTCGCCCTGCTGCCAGATTGCTTTATCCTTGAAATAGCTGCTGGTATCTGCGTCTGTTTTCTCAAAGAAAGTACGGAGCATATCCATGTTCAAGGTCTTGCCAAAACGCCTCGGACGCGTAAAAAGAATGTGGCTCACCTTTTCATCAAGCAGGTCCTTTATAAGCAACGTCTTGTCGACATAATAATTTTCCCGGCAGATTCTTTTGAAGTCAGTAGTGCCGACAGGAAGCGGCAGTCTTGTCTGTTGCATGAGAATTCCCCTTTCTTTGCTTCTTCCTATATTATAACATCTTTTAGCGCCTGCGACCATTTCCTCTGTCGATATAATTCTACACGCCTTTTTTATACTGCTGGCTGCATAACAAAAAATACCCCCAATACCATGCATCTGGTATCGGGGGCACACATCAAGCCCATAGCCTCACGACGTTCTTTATTAATTCACACTACAAAGGCACGGGCATCCACCCCAACACCCTCAATACGCATCCAGCCCATTGCGTGCGCCGCCGACAACACGCACATTGCTAACATTAAAAGCAGCTTTAATCACAGGCAGATACTTGCCGATTAGCTCCGTGCGCACTCTTTCATCGCCGGCAACCAGCAGCAACGCATCGTCGCCCAGGTTAATATTCAGCAGCGGGCTAATCAGACGCTCAAACGCAGGCGCAGACATAGCCTTCTTCAAAGCCGTCAGTCCGGGTACAAGCTGCGGTTTTTCCTTAGCCATGCGTACCTCCAGTGCTTCAAAAGGAACCTCGAACAGCTTATCATTGGCTGCCCCGACAAAGCTTTCATTAAGAGAACCGCTTACACCAACAAAATCTTCTGCCATAAGAAAAACCTCCTTCATAACATATACACATAGGGAGACATAGCCTCCGCTCAAAATAAAAACTCCTGCTAATATGAATTTATCACGATTCGGACTCTTTGTCAAAAAATACATAGTGAAAAATTCAGCAGTGTTTCAATAACGCTTAACAAAAAAAATGCTCCTCGGCAAGCGATCTTTACAACTTCAATCAAACCGGCTGAAAGCACTATTACAGAGATACAAAAACTGACGAAGCAAAATTTGCCTCGTCAGTTTTATTTTTAGGTAATATTTAATTCAACGTCTGCTAAACGAAGTAATTATTTCACCATAGCAGCAACGATATCAAATGCAGCAGCAAGTGCTTCATCAACCTTAGCTACGTCCTTAGCACCGGCCTGTGCCATATCCGGACGACCGCCGCCGCCACCGCCGCACAGCTTAGCAACAGCCTTAACGATGTTGCCCGCATGTACGCCTTTAGCAACTGCATCTTTAGTAGCCATGGTCAGAATGCTTACCTTTTCGCCCATAACAGCAGCCAGCACAACAACGCCGCCAACCTTATCACGCATCTGGTCACCCAGATTACGCAGAGCGTCAACGCTGTCAGCATTAACCTTCTGTACCAGAACAGGAACGCCGTTAGCATCCTTAATCTGATCAGCAACATTGCTTACCTGCGCCTTAGCGATTTCTGCAGCCAGCTCTTCGGCCTTCTTCTGTGCTGCCTTCAGCTCGCATTGCAGAGCCTCCAGACGAGTCGGAACGTCGCAGGAGCGGCATTTCAGCTCAGCAGCCAGACCGTTTACCATTTCCTCGGTAGCGTTTACATGAGCCACAGCACCATGACCGGTAACAGCCTCAATACGGCGCACGCCTGCACCGCTGGAGCCTTCGCTAACGATTTTGAACATACCGATTTGTGCAGTATTGCTTACATGGCTGCCACCGCAGAACTCCATAGAGAAGTCCGGAACGGTAACAACGCGAACAATATTGCCGTATTTTTCACCGAAGAGAGCGGTAGCACCCTTCTTCTTAGCTTCCTCAATCGGCAGCTCTTCAATATTAACAGCTTTGCCAGCCAGCACCTGCTCGTTGACAATAGCCTCTACTTTCTTCAGCTCCTCAGCAGTAACCTGAGAGAAGTGGGAGAAGTCAAAACGCAGACGGTCCGGACCGACATAGCTGCCGGCCTGGTTAACATGGGCACCCAGAACCTGTTTCAGAGCAGCATGCAGCAGATGGGTTGCGGTATGGTTACGCGCGATATCCATCTTGCGTGCCTTGTCTACAGCAAAGGTAACAGCGTCGCCTACAGCAACAGTGCCTTCGGTAACGGAACCGATCATAATAACAGCGCCGTCAGGCAGCTTCTTGGTAACATTTACAGCGATAACGCCGGTCGGAGCGGTAATAGTACCGATATCGCCCAGCTGGCCGCCGCCCTCAGCATGGAAAGCGGTAACGTCGCAGATAACAGCAACATCAGTGCCGTCAGCAGCGTTTTCAATCGGCTGTGCATCATGCGCAGGATACATCTTCACAATCTTAGCTTCGGTTGCAGCTTCGTCAACCTTCAGCTCGGTAACATTGATGCCGCTGGTGTTATAAACAACCGGACGGCCCTCTTTATCGTTGCGTGCTTCACGCGCCATTTTACGCTGAACCTCCAGCGCAGCGTCGAAGCCCTCTTTATCCATAGTCATGCCTGCTTCTTCCAGGATTTCTTCAGTCAGTTCCCAAGGGAAGCCAAAGGTATCGTTCAGCTTGAAAGCAGTTGCACCGTCGAGCACGGTTTTGTTTGCAGCCTTCAGCTTTTCAATCTCCTCGTTCAGCAGCTCACAGCCCTGCTTCAGAGTGCGCAGGAAGCTGGTTTCTTCCATTTCCACAACCTTTTTGATGAAGTCAGCCTTCTCTACCAGGTTGGGGTAAGCGTGACCGAACATGCCAATAACAACGTCAACAGCACCGGTCAGGAACATCTCGTTGATGCCCAGCAGACGAGCGTGACGGATAGCACGGCGCAGGATGCGGCGCAGTACATAGCCACGGCCTTCGTTGGACGGAAGAATACCATCGCCAATCATAAAGGTCATGCTGCGTACATGGTCAGCGATAACCTTCAGGGAAACGTCGGTAGCCTTATCCTTAGCATATTCAACATTAGCAATTTTAGCTGCATATTCAATAATCGGGAAAATCAGGTCAGTTTCAAAGTTGGACGGCTTGCCTTGAACAACACTTGCCAGACGCTCCAGACCAGCGCCGGTATCAATGTTCTTGTTTTTCAGCGGCGGATAGGTGCCATCCGGCATCTGGTTGAACTGGGTGAATACCAGGTTCCAGATTTCCAGGAAACGGTCGCAGTCACAGCCGGGGCCGCAGGTCGGTTTGCCGCAGCCGCGTTCAGGACCGAGGTCGATGTGGATTTCGGAGTCAGGACCGCACGGACCGCTTCCGATTTCCCACCAGTTATCTGCCAGGCGTACAATGTGGTCTTCAGGAACACCTACAACATTGTGCCAAATATCAAAAGCTTCATCATCCTCAGTGTGGATGGTGATGTACAGCTTATCAGCAGGCAGGCCAAGCTCCTTGGTCAGGAACTCCCAGCTCCAGGGGATAACCTCTTTTTTGAAGTAATCGCCAAAGGAGAAGTTGCCCAGCATTTCAAAATAGGTATGGTGGCGCGCAGTGCGGCCAACATTTTCAATATCACCGGTACGCACACATTTTTGGCAGGTGGTGATGCGGGTAGCAGGCGGTTTCATTTTGCCGGTGAAAAACGGCTTAAAGGGTGCCATGCCAGCACCAATAATCAGCAGAGTCGGGTCATCCTGAGGAATCAGGGAAGCACTCGGAAGCATAAGGTGGCCTCTATCTTGGAAAAATTTCAAAAACTTTTCGCGGATTTCGTTACCAGTCATGTATTTCATAGTAGTTCATTCGCTCCTTCGAAAAATAATACTGCATTACTGCGGAAATTACCGCAGTAAACAAAGATTGCATATAAAAAAATTATATAATTTTTGCCTGTGAATGTCAATAAGCGCAAAGCTCCGCAAGTGTATACATAGCATAAAAAACGGAGCAATTAACCACATTATATCCACTATTTCAGCAAACAAATAATGCTGCAGCCGTTATCTGTAGCTACAGCATTATACATCAGCTTATTTGGTTATTCTATTGATTGCTTCCGCCAATAAATTTTTCAATACTGCAGGTGTGCTCCTTGGTTTTCTTATCGTAATTAATACCAACCAATAAAATTTCATCAGCAAAATTTTGTAAGCTTACCGGATACTTCTTTTCCTTTATCTGCTTCATAGCAGTATCTGCATTTTTATTCCACTTCAGCTCCACCAGCAAAGCAGGATAGCTATGAGCATAATATTGCTTAGGAATAAATACAAAATCAGCAAAACCGCGACCTAACGGCATTTCGCGTACAGGCTTGAAATAATACTGCATAGCGCATAGATATGCTACGGTTAAAACGCTGCTAAGTGAATTTTCATCGTTATACTGAATCGCAGATGTATATTCCATATGCACCTTTTCGATCATAGACGCCACAGCAGCTGCATCCATGTCAAGCGTAGCATTTAACACCTCGCGTGACAGCCTCTGAAAATCAGCAAATTCATCCCAGGCTGTTTCCTCTAAAGCATTAACAAATTCACTGCGAACCTCTTCGTTAGGTATATAAGCCTTTTGCTCCTGCTGCTCATATGCCAAATATCCCAAATGAATCAGCGACGTCATAACATCATGCTTATTCTTAAAAGTCACCATATCATTTTGATATGAATTAGTACGCACCAAAACAGCATCACCGGAAAGCATGGTGACAATATCCGTTTTCAGGCCATCAAAATTCATATTAATTAACGGAATGATGGATTCATACGTACCCGTCTGTGACCAATAGCTCTGAAAGGTTCCCCGCAGCATTACGCCTACCACAGCTCTAGGGTTATACACATGATAGCCGCCGAGCTGATAACCATCATACCAGCGCTTTACCTCCGCAAAATCCTTGTGATATTTTTCACACAAGACGCGCACCTCGCTCTCCGTAAAGCCAATATATGGAGCAAGAACGCCAGAATCAAGCATGGTATATTCATCAAAGTTGTTCAACGCAGACTGTGTTTTGAATTTTTTTATCGGCAGAATACCTGTCATAAAGGCTAAAGCTATATAGCGTGTCGGCTCAATACCCTTGAACAGACTGCGCAGAAAATCAATATACTCTTCCTGCGCAATTTTATTCGTGCTCTCGTCGCGAATCAGCACATCCCATTCATCAACAATAATTACAAAACGATTACCGGTTGCATCGCTGATATAAGCTAAAGCAGTGGAAACCTTAGTCACCTTTTCCGGTATATATTCACCATAGGCCTCACGCAGCTCCTCCATAAGCACCTGCGAAATAAAGGCAACCGTTTTTTCGGCACTGCCTGCTTCCTTACAGCACCATTGCACATCAAAATGGATAACATCATATTTATTGAGCTGCTTTTGATACGCAGGACTTTTTTCGATAGCCAGTCCGGCAAAAAGCTCCTGCGAATCACAGCCCTTGCTATAATAGGCAGCCAGCATATTGGCTGTAATTGATTTACCAAAACGGCGTGGGCGACTGTTACAGATAAAAGCCTGCTGCGTCCCCAAAACCTTGTTGGTAAATTCTATGAGTCCGGTTTTATCAACGTAAATTTCCGAATCTATCGCCGTTTGAAAGGCTCTGTTATCAGGATTAAGAAATAAGCCCATTTCCATTACCTCCTCCGTTTTGACTAATCCTCTATACAGCATTATAGCACAAAGCTATATCATCGTATACTGCAACCATAAGCATCAAGTTATGTATTTTTTGAAGTGAAAAACACTCTTAATCCTGCTCGTCCAACTCATACAGGCGCTTATAAATGCCATCCAAAGCCATAAGCTCCTTGTGCGTACCGATTTCTGCAATTTCGCCGTTATGCAGCACCACAATTCTGTCGGCATTGATAATCGTAGACAGACGATGTGCGATAATCAGCGTAGTGCGACTTTCAGCCAGCTTATCCAAAGACTTCTGAATCTGCTTTTCCGTTTTGGTATCCAGCGCACTCGTCGCTTCGTCAAACACCATCACCGGCGGATTCTTCAAGAAGGCACGGGCAATAGCAATACGCTGCTTCTGGCCGCCGCTCAGCTTAACACCTCGCTCGCCCACCTTAGTTTCATAACCCTCAGGCAGCGCGCTGATAAAGTCATCAGCAGCTGCCAGCTTGGCAGCCTGCTCAATCTCCTGCTCACTCGCTTTAATCTTGCCATACGCAATATTAAAGTTTACCGAATCGCTGAAGAGGAAAACATCCTGCTGCACCAGGCCTACATGGTTGCGCAAATAGCTCTGCTTATACTCTTTGATATCCACGCCGTCAAGCAGTACTCTGCCCTGCGTCGGTTCGTAAAAGCGCAGCAAAAGGCTTGCCAGCGTTGTCTTGCCTGCACCCGTAGCACCCACAAAGGCCACCTTTTCACCGGGAGCGATGTCCAGGTCAAAATGCTTCAGCACCGGCTTATCCTCAAGATAGCCAAAGGTTACATCCTCAAAGGTAATGCGGCCCTTAATCTCACCTGTGGCAATCGCATCGGGTGCATCGTCAATCTCCACCTTATGCTGCATCATCTCATTAAAGCGGTGATAGCCGGCCATACCGCGCTGATACATTTCCGTAAACATCAGCAGACGGAAAACAGGCTTCATAAAGATATTGACATAAAGGAAGAAGGCAACAAAATCACTGAGCGCCAGTTGGTCATTGGCAACCATCATACCACCGCAAACCAAAACTACCAGATTGGTTGCGTTGGTAAAAAAGGTAATAGTTCCCGAAAAATATGAAAGTATCGCAAATGATTCGGTACGCACACGCAAAAGCTCATTACTCTTGCGCATAAAGCGCTCCAGCTCCAGCTGTTCATTAGCAAAGGCCTTTACCAGGCGGATACCGCTCAGAGCCTCCTCTGCCTGCGCGGAAACCTCACCGGATTTTTCACGGCTGCGGCGGAAGGCACGCTTCATCTTTCTGTTGACGAAAACAGAATGCACCGCCTTAATAATCAGCATAGCACCGATAATAGAGCCAAGATACGGATTCAGATACAGCATCATGAAAATAGTACCCAGCATACTGATGGTGCAGACAAGAAGGTCATTAGGTCCTTTAAATGTCAGCTCGCTGATTTCCACGATATCGCTTGTAATGCGCGACAGCAGCTGTCCTGTACGGGCATTATCAAAAAAGCGGAAGGACATTTTTTCCATATGTCCGAACAAATCGCGACGCATATCGTTCTCAATGCCGGAACTCATCACATGACCATAATAGTTAATTGCGAAAAGCAGTCCAAAGTTGATAAGATACAATACTACCAGTATGCCTGCCCAGTAAAACAGCTCGTCAAGATTCTTCTGTGGAATTTCAACGTTGAGCATCTGCCTTACAATATAAGGAAAGACCAGCTCCAGCAAGGCCGAGAAGCACGAGCCTATCAGCACCAGAAGCAAAATCAGCTTATAGGGCTTATAATAATGAATTATTTTTTCTAACATTTACCTTGCTCCTCCTGCGTTATTTTTCCAGATATGTAAACGGTACGCACCGATAATCTTGCCATCGGGAGTCAGTGCCGGCGCTTCCACGCCTGCCAGCCACTGTCCGTCAGGTGAAATACCAATAGCCTGACAAGGTCCTTCGGTTGGGAAATAGCTGTACTTTTTGCCTGTTTCCAGGTCCAGCACCAGTGCTCCGTGCGCCTTGTAATTGTGCGTGCGCACGTTGCGCCCCACCGCGCAGGCCGCCAGCCTGCTGGCAAAGGCTATTTCCTCCATCGTACCGTCTGCCATATACTGATAGCGGAAGGTACCGTCTGTATTGAATACAAAAATACTGTTATTGCTCGGGTGCTCTACCGGCGTCGGCAATTGCCAATTTTCACGGTTAAAGGTGTTAATCGTGGTAAAGAGCACGCCGTAGGGTGTTACAAAGCCGTCGCGTCCGCTGGCATTGACATATGCACCATCCACCTGCTGCGGCTTGGAAATGGAACGTGTCCACAGGATTTTGCCTGCCTCATCAAACAGCATGCCGCGTCCGTCACTGGCTCCTGCTGCCAGATATTTGCCGTCCGCGCTGTAGTTAGGACTGCCGCGCATAACTGTGTTATCAAAGGGCGGAATCGGCGGCACATGCGTTGAGTTAAGCAGTTCGCCGGTTCTTTTGTCGAGGAAGTACATCGTATCCTTATACTTCATATCCTCGCGGTAATCGTAGGCCGAGGTAGAAAACACTGCTCTGCCGTTGTTATCATTAACATCGCACCAGTTTATCCAGCTGTCAATAACCTCATTCTTGGGGAACTGCCACAGCAGCTTGCCCTCCTCATTTACAGCCAGCATCTTGGCATTATAGCCTCTGCTGCCGTCCTTGCGCATCAAAAAGCGGTAAGCGTTGGCATAGACGTTGTTTTCCTTATCGACTGCAATATGCACCACTGAAGGATAGGAACGCTGCGAAGCATCGGAGCCGACAAAGTCAGCACTCTTATACTGCCAGCGGATATCGCCTGTGTGCACATCAACAGCATATAGCCTGCCTTCAGCGCTCTGTTCGCCTACTATCGCCAGCTTGCCGTCAGGCGTAAGGCACAGTGCAATCAGCTTGCCGACGCCCAGGGAGCGTTTCCATTTCTGACGTCCCTCGTTGTCAAAGAGGAAGAGCTCGCCGCGCTCCGTTCCGACAATCCAGCCTTCCTCTTCAGCGGCGTAGCGCACCACCGCCTTCGTAAAGCCCATGCGGTCATAATTCTGCGTCGGGATATCACCCAGATAGACGCTCACGCCGGAGCCGTCGTTATTAACATGAAACTGGTTCCATGGCGTTCTGCTGCCGGTAATCCAGTACAGTGCGCACCAGGAAAGCAGCAGCAGCACAAGTGCCAGCCAGCCTTTAAGCTTATTCATAGATACAGCACCGTCCAATCATAGATTTGGCGGAAAACGCCAAAGTAGAAGCCCTGCTCCGACAGCAGGTAAATAATTTTACTGCTTACAACAACAACTACTACAAAAAACAGCAGCAGACAGCTTGCCTTTTCGCGTGCATCCCACTGTTGGCGTCGCTTTGCAGCGCCGCCTGCGAAAAAGCCGCGGCTCACAACCGAAAGCGCCAGCGTCTGCGCACGCCTCAGGCAGCGCGCCAAAAGTGGCTTGGCGATATACGGCAAGTGACGCAGAACGGCAGTGCGTCCGCTCTGGCTGTCACTGCGCAGCTGCAGCGCTGTGATAACCTCGCCTGTTTCTGCTGCCAGTACCGGCAAAAAGCGAATTGCCGTCACCAGCATGAACGCCATCTGCGGCGGCAGTCTCCAGGCCAGCAAGGCCTGCAGCAGCTGTCGCGGGTCACTCGTCCAACAGACCAAAAGTCCCAGCGCCAGCATGCTGGCACTGCGCAAGCCTTGAACCGCACCGTACAGAATGCCCTCGCGATAGATGAAAAGTCCGCCCGTAAGCTGGCCGATGAAGCCTGCCTCCGGAGCAATCAGCACGAAAAGCGGTGTGCGCGGTGTCTGCGCAAAAAACAGCGCCTGGCTGAACATGGAGCCCCACAGGCCCAAGAGCAGCAGAATCGCCATCACCTTCCATTTGTAGATAGAAGTTTTTGCTGCCAGATGCAGTATTAAGGTAAACGTAAATAAAATAAAGAGCGTCCGCGGATTATCCACGGTAATCATCAGAATAGCAAATAGGAAGAGGAACAGCAGCTTAGTACGCCCGTTGAGCTTCTGTGCCCAACCTGCTGCATCAGTGCCTTCCCACAGCTGTCTTACGGACATAACGCTTCACCCCCTCTACTGTAATGCAGGGAGGAATACCCGCCTGCTCGCACACCGGCAGCAGCGCTGACGGTGTTAGACCGCCAGCCTCCACCAGCTTCTTATTGCTCAAAACGTCTTCTGTCGTGCCGTCGGCAATAATCTGCCCCGCACACAATACAATAACACGGTCAGCCACCTGTGCCGCCAGCTCCATATCATGCGTGCATATAAAGATGCTGCCCCCCTGCTCCTTATAAGCCAAAAGCAGACGGCGGATTTCCGCCAGACTCTGTTCGTCCTGTCCTGTCGTAGGCTCATCCAAAAGCAGCAGCGCCGGCTTCTTCGCCAGCATAGCGCCAAAAACAACGCGCAGGCGCTGTCCCTTGCTCAATGCCAACGGAAAATCATCGGCATATTCCGCCAGATTCATATGCTCTAAGAGTTGCTGCAGCTCCTCCTGCGTAATCGTGTGGTTCTTCCAGCACAGCTCCTCACGCACCGTATCCGCCAGCAGCATCAGATCAGGCTCCTGCCGCAGATAGCCGATTTTGCCCAACTGCTTGTCTACAGGCTGTCCTGCCAGCAGCATGCTTCCCTGCTGCGTCTGCGTCAGTCCGCCCAAAAGGTTCATCAGCGTGCTTTTGCCTGCACCGTTGAAGCCCATAATAGCTGTAATCTGCCCCTGGTAAAGCGTAAACTGCAGCTTCTTCAGCGTTGGCTCCTTGCTGCCGGGATAGGTGTAATACAAGTCGCGCGCTTCGAGAAGAGGCTGCTGCTGCCCTGCAGGCTGTGCCTGCGCAGCAGCAGCGGCAGGCTCGCATTCACTATGCAGCATCTGCACAATTCTGCCCTCGTCCGTCGTCAGCTCCGACAGCTGCAGGGCGCGGCACAGCTTCACCGTCTGCGGCTCACGCAAGCCTAAATCCGTGCGCCCTGTCATCGCCTGCCAGGCATCTTTAACAAGACCGTCATAAACAATACGTCCGTCCTGCATTACAGCCAGACGCGAAAAATATTTGCAAAGCTCGTTTACACGATGCTCAATCATCAAAATAGCAATGCCTGCCTCGCGGTTGAGGCGCACCAAAAGCTGCATAAAGCTCTGCACGCCCTGCGGATTCATCTGGCTGACAGGCTCGTCTAAAATCAAAAGTCCCGGCCTGGTAACAAGAATTGAAGCCAACGCCAAGCGCTGCCTCTGACCGCCGCTCAGCTTGTGGATACTGTAATCCTCAAAGCCGCCCAAGCCTACCAGCTGCAAAGTTTCGCTCACCTTGCGTGCGATAACCTCAGGCTCCTCGCCCTGATTTTCCAATGCAAAGCCCACTTCATCCGCCACCGTCATCGCAAATAGCTGGTCATCAGGCGACTGGTACACAGTGCCTACCAGCTGGCCTGTTTTTTCCGGCGGCCATTTGCTGATATCCTCACCCTGCAGATAAATTGCTCCCTGCAGCTCGCCGCGCTCCTCGCTGCCCAACAGGCCGCTAATTGCTTTAATCAGCGTCGACTTGCCGCAGCCGCTGCGTCCTGCCAAAAGCAGCATTTCCCCGTCCGCCAGCGTCAAATTGATATTCTTTAAGGTAAACTGCTTCCTTGAGGGATAGCGATAATATAAATTGTCTATTTTCAGCATCTCTATTCCCCCATAACCTGCTGCAGCTTGCTGCCGGTCTTAGCACCCAGCCACGCACCGATGCTGCTGTATAAAAGACCGTTGACCAGCATATACAGCGCCAGATACCAGTCTGCATAATACAAACGGTAGAAGAACATCATCTGCTCCATGTTGACGAAGGTTACAAGCGCATCACCCACGCCCATCAGCAGGCAGATGAACAGCATATATCCCTTGCTAAGCTCCTGCCTGCGGTAGAAGCCGGAAAGATACAGCAGCGTTTCCAAAATCGCTACGTTTACACACATGCTCAAAAGTCCAAGTGGCGTAAAATGTCCGAACATCAGACCGGCAAGCATATATTTTACAAAATACATCAGCGTCAGTACGCCCGGCGCGCGGAAGAGCACGAGCAGCGCCACTACCAGCAAATACAGCAGCATGCCGCTCAAAATACCCGTCACCAAGCCGGAGAAAGGTCCTAAGAATACATGCAGCAAATCACCGATAAGCGTTGTCGGCAACGTGATACCGCCAAAGGCCAGCGCCGCAAAGAGTGCCACAGTAATAGCACCACGCGCACCGATGCGGTAAATGCAGCCTTTCAGCTTGTAGCTAAAGGCCAGCACAGCCAGCAGGCAGATGAAGGAAAAGCCTACTGCCAGCAACCCCAGATTATGCTTTTTGGCAATTGTCAGCGGCACCTCCTGCACCTTTTCCTGCCCGTTGCCACTTACAGTCACACGCAGGCTGTAGTCTCCCTCCAACACTGTAAAATAATCTACGTATAACGGAATGATAAAAGCCTGAGTTTTCTTGCCGTCCAGCGAAATCAGCGCCGTAGTTTCATTGACGCTGCCGGTTTCACCGGCCCAGCCATGCTCGGAATCCTCATTGTTTTTACCGGCTGTACACAATCCCGGCATAACCTTGCCTGTTTTTTTATCAATCAGCTCCGCCTTAAATTTCAGCAGACGCACATCGCGCTGCGGATTGCGCATATCCAGCACCAGAAAAGTCGCAGGATGGTTAAACACTGCCGACCAGTTCGTCGCACCGTCGCCCGTCATGCGGTTGCGGAAGCCTTCGAGCGTAGTATCGCGGATAAAAACCACGCCTTCTGCCGCGCGGTCATCCTTATTACCCAAATTATCTACCGGCAAAGTAACACTCTGGATATACCAGTTAAACTTGCTGCGATCCAGCTTCTTCCCCTGCGTCGGTTCCGCAGCTACCGCTGCTGCCGCCGCCGGCTCATAGCTGAAGCTCAGCTCCTTGCGCTCGTGCCAGCCTTCACCGCTGACCTCAACCGTCAGCTGTCTGGTGCCACGTGCTAAATCTGCCTGCGGCTGAATATACAGCAGATCAAAGCTCTGTCCGAAATCTGCCGGCAGCACCCAATCTGCCTCCGCCGTCTGGCGGCCGCCAGCGCTTCCCAAACGCCATTTGCCATTGGCAAGTGCCTTAAAGCCTTCCGGTAAAATGACACGCAAATGCGCCGGCTGCTCATGCGGTACATCAAAGCCGGTAATATTGATAAATAAAGGCATTGTGCTGCCGCCGTGTACTACATGTGCGGCACTCTTATCCAGATTGTAGGGATACACTGCCTCCAGCTTCACACCCGCAAAGGCCTGCTGTGCGAGGCACAGCAGCGCCAGCAGAATATATAAGATTCTCATACTTCACCTATTCGCAGCAAATCTTTTTCAGTAACGCTGCATCCTTTTCTTTACTTGCCTCATCTACACGCGTTGTAATCTCCAGATTATTATTCAGCGGATTGCGGCTTACGGCAATATCAGCCGCATATGCTCTGCTGAGCAAAGCTTCCGTAAATACGCGCTCCGGAGTATCATCCGCCAGCAGCTTGCCCTCGCCTAAAAGCAGGATACGGCTGCAGTATTTGGCTGCCAGATTCAGCTCATGTACGACCATCAGCACCGTCTTGCCCATCAGCGCCAGCTCACGCGCAAAACGGAAAATCTCCTCCTGATAAACCATATCAAGACCGGTAGTAGGCTCGTCAAGGAACAGCACAGGAGTCTGCTGCGCCAAAACCTTTGCCAACAGGATACGCTGCTTCTGACCGCCAGAAACCTCTGTTACCGGCTTATCCGCCAGCTCCCGCGTACCGGTATATTCCATACAGTCCAGCGCCAGACGCTTATCATCCTCGCTTTCGCGCTCCCACCATTTCAGGTAAGGATAACGGCCCGCCATAACAATATCCTGTCCTGTATAACCAAAGCCAACCTCTACCTGCTGCTGCAGATAGGCTACCTCACGCGCCAAATCTCTGTCGGTATATTCCTCCATCGGCTTATCGAAAAACAAAACCTCACCGCTCTGCTTCGGCAGCATACCGCGGATTGTTTTCAAGAGAGTACTCTTGCCGGCACCATTACAGCCGATAATACCAACAAGCTCACCCTTGCCGATAGTAAAGCTGGCGTCGCTGATAACGCAGCGGCTGCCATAGCCTATAGATAAATGATTAACACTCAATACTGCTTCTGACATACATACACCTCATGCTCATACTTCATCATAAAATTCAAATAAATTTAGGTATACTATACTTTACTCAATCTTATATATTATACCACATAGAGGCATCCGCTACAATAAATTGCAGACCGCACTCTGTATAATCAAGAATCCTTTCTCAGATAAAATTCAAAACAAAAAGCATGAACCACGGCAATAGTTCATGCTTAAATAATCCTTAGCGAAAATCAACCTTCAGATGCTGTCTTTCCGGCATCCGCTGATATTTATATTTAGGATAGCCAACCATCAGTGTGCCTACAATTTTGTGCTTCGGCGGCACCGCAATCAAATTCAGCAGCGGCTGATAGCCTGCAATACCGCAGGATTGGATAAAGCCGGCAATCGTTGTACCTAGGCCAATGGTTGGGGCAAACAGCTCTGCGTAGGCCCAGCTCTGCTCTGCATTGCTCACACCGGTAATATTCAGACGGCGTGCCAGCGCAAAAATCAGGCAAGGCGCATTACGGGCGATAATATCCTGTCCACGCTCGCGATAAGCACGCAACACCACCTGAAAATAACGTTTGTTTTCAGTGCCTGCCGCAACCTCGTCCTCCATCCAGTTGGCAACAGCATCGGCAATTGCACGGATTTGCTCCTTATCGCGGATAACGATATAGTACATACCCTGTGAATTGCCGGCAGTCGGCGCATAGCGTGCCACGTCCAGCATGCGGGTAATTTCCTCATCCGTCGGTGCCTGCGGCTTAAAGTTGCGCACACTGCGACGCATACGCAAAAATTCATAAGCCACCTCAGGTGTCGGCAGTGGCATCGTCACCGGACGCTGCTCCGCAAGCGGCGTATATTTATTATCCAAGGCTCCTACGGGACAGATAGCAACGCACTGGCCGCAGCTCATGCAACCACGGTCAAAATTGCACTCCGGTCCGTTTTCACCCATAGAAAGAATGCAGGAAGGACAGCATTCTACGCAAATGCCGCAACGCAGGCATTTATCCTGATTAACTGTTAACAAGTCCATAACGTCACCTCACAGTGCATTATCGGTATAGTGAATGTATTCCAGTCCACTAAAATCTGCCTTATAATGACCGTTGCGCATAGGCGTACCCATAAGCTTTTTGTCATCTGGCAGACCATCTACATTTACCAGACCGATAGAAGCGGTAGCACAAAGAGCACCAAGCTGTGTTGCTACACGCATAGCATAAGCCTTATCTGCTTCACCGACAACGCCCTTATGCGGGTACATTGATGTCGCTGCGACGATAACCGTCAGGATTTTGCCGCTCAGGGCAAAAATATGCGGTACAGTATTCATATCAGTCTGCATATAATCAATTTTAAAATTATGTCCTTCCAGCCAGGGAACGAGAGCCTGCAAGCCAAGCTCGTGAATTTCCTGCTCTGTTAAAAGCTGCTGCTCCAAAATTCTCTTCTCCTGTAAAAAATTAGTGTGCTCAACCCTTCTCACAAGCAGAGATTGTTAAGAAGATACTGGATGCAAGGAAGGGCGACGACGTCGTATACCATTATACTCCTAAAAGTTCTGTCGACGCAGAAGCGTCTTACACTGCTTCCTTTAGAGAGCGCCAAGAAGATGCAAGATACGAGGAAGGGCGACGACGGCGTATTCCCTTATACTCCTAGGAGCCCTGACGACGCAGATGGCGTCTTATGGGCGCTCTCCAGTATTTTATTCCTCGCCGAGAACCAACACTTCCGGCTCCAAATGAACACCATGCGCCGCAAACACCTTATCCTGCACATCGCAGATAAGCTGCAGCACATCTGCCGCCGTAGCGCCACCGATGTTCACCACAAAGCCTGCATGCTTTTCAGAAACCTGCGCACCGCCGACAGTATAGCCTTTAAGACCTGTCTGGTCGATAAGCGTACCGGCAAAATATCCGGGAGGACGCTTGAACATACTGCCTGCACTTGGCAGCTCCAACGGCTGCTTAGTGATACGGCGGTTACTGAAATCTGCCATTTTATCGGCAATAGCCTGCTTATCACCTGCAGTCAGGCGCACAGTTACCGCAGTAACAATTTTACCGCTGCCCTGCAGCGCTGTATGGCGATAACCGAAATCAAGAGCTGCAGCCGGCAGCTCGCTGATTGTGCCATCAAGCTCCATCACACGCACACCGGTAACAACCTTAGCCATTTCACCGTCATAGGCACCGGCATTCATATAAACAGCACCACCGATGCTGCCGGGAATGCCCACAGCAAACTCCATGCCACTCAGGCCCAGCTCTGCAGCCTTGCGGGAAGCAGCAGCCAAAGAAACACCACTGCCAAAGGTCAACGTGCAATCGTCAACAACAACATCATTCAGCATATTGCCGAGCTTGATAACTAGGCCACGGATGCCCTTATCGCGCACCAGCAGATTAGAACCGTTACCAATCAACGTAACCGGCACTTTCGCCTCACTGGCACGCTGCAGCAGCTGCTGCAGCTCCTGCTCGCTCTGCGGCATAGCCATCAGATCTGCAGGACCGCCGATACGGAAGGATGTATGCTTCGCCATCGGCTCCTCTGCCAGCAAAGGCTTGGCAGTACAGCCTGCGAAAATCTCCTGCAACGTCATTATTTCTCTCCCATTGCCTCTTTGACAACGTCCTGAATAGTATTAGTAACGTCCATCAGCATCATCTGGAAACGAATCAGAGCGTTCAAATATTGAACTGCATCTGCATTCAAATTCAAAATACCCTGCAGCTTCTGCATTTTGTCAACAGAAGCCTGGTCGGGAGTTTTGCCCTGATGCTTAGCAAACTCTACTTCCTGAGCAACCATAAGATACTCGTTAACCATTTTTTTAGCATCCGGATCCTTCTCCAGAACAACAGCTGCTTCCTTCAGTTTTTTGTACTCATGGCTTTCGCGCATAGCCTTAGCCAATTCGTTTGCGTTATCATATACGTTCATAATTAAACACCTCACTAATAATATACTTTTACACTAACGTAAGAAACAAACATAGAAAAATACTACACATCAACGCAGGGAAATTATACAACCACTACAGCACACTAACGCAAGCAAGTGATATATCGTGCAGCGAATATAAATTTTAGCAAATGAGTGTCTGGAAGCACAGAAATGCCGCAACTGTTTGAGCGCTACACTTAACTTATACAGAAGAATCTGTTAGCTTAGCGCGAGTTTTGCGGTATTTCGTCTTGCTTCCACACGAAATTTGCGTCCGTCAACTCGCTTCCGCAAACCTCTCAGGAAAACTTATCTCATCAAGCGATTGACGGAAAATTTCTCTGAGCGGAACGGTATATCGCTTGCGACGCTATTACTCATTCACTCACATACCTACATTCAAATGGGCGAACTTAGAGCAGTCGCCATACTCAAAATGCCACCACTCCATCTCAATCCCCTTGAATCCCTGCAGCTCCATCTCCTCGCGCAGCAGGCTGCGCAGATAGCGCTCGCGTGACGTACCGCCGACATAGCTGGCGTACTGACGCAGCGACGGCTCATCAAAGCCGCAGCCCATATCCAGCTCCTCACCGCTCTCCAGACTGTACAGGCCCACATCCACAGCATTACCTGTGTTATGCGTGCTGCCCTTAGTTTCCGGGTCCTCCAGCATATCCTTCTTATCGTCAGGCAAAGCCAGATTAGCCAGCTTGCTCACCGACCAGGGGCGGTAGGCATCCCACAGCACCAGGCCGTAGCCGTAAGGTGCCAGACGCTGCTGCACCTTGCCTAAGGCAGCTGCAGCCTCTTTAGAAACAAAGAGCTTGGGCGTAGTATAAAGCGGCGCACCGAAAAGATTATCACTGCCTGCGTAGACAGAATTAACCTTCACACCGGCAACAGTTGCAGCGTCCACCAGCTGTGCCTGCTCACCTGCTGCCAAAGCAGCAGGAACGGTTGCTTTAGCAGCCTCCGCACGCAGCTTGGCCCAATCCTCGGCACTGCGCTCCTCCAGACGGAAGGGCTTCGCCCTCTCGCCGGTAGTCGTACCTAAGAAGTACCGGCTGTAAGTGTTACCGCCGACGCGGCAGGAAATACCGTAGCCGTCAGGATCACGCTCAAAACGTACACCGGCTTCGGTATTGCTCAGCGGCCCAGATTCCTGCAAAGTGTAGGAATCAAAATGCACCTTGCTGAGCGGATAAAGATTGGCCGCCGCAAAGGACTTATCCTCCAATGCAGTGCGGTACAACAGCTCCAGACGGCCGTTATTCTCACGGATAAGAATATTTTCGCCGTTACCATAGTAAAAGCCAAGAATATACTTGATATCCTTCGGCGCATCCTTGGGCACGGCAGCCAGAGCAAGCTCCGCTCCCGTTTGGACATAGAAAAGCAGACCGGCCGCCAGGCCGGCCAGCAAATTTCGGTAATTCACTATTGAATCAGCTCCTTGCGTACATCAGCTAAAGCATTAAGCCTGCTGCGTACTCTCGCAACATCTGCCAAATCGATTTCGCAGGAAACCACTTCCTCCTGCATACCTGCTTCGGCAAGAATCTTGCCGCTGGGCGCAACAACCATCGAATGACCGTAAAACGGTGCACCCTTAAAGCTGCCCGCACAATTTACCGCTACCACAAAGGTGTGGTTTTCAGCAGCACGTGCCTGCGCCAGCAAGCGCCAGATATCTCCCCGCGCCTCTGGCCACTCAGCCGGGCAGAAAATGAGCTGTGCTCCCTGCAGGGCCAGATGACGGAAAAGCTCGGGGAAACGCAAATCATAACAGATAGTCGAGCCGCAGCACAGACCATCTAATGTAAAGGCTTGAAAATTATTGCCGGGAGCAAAGAAATCCTCTTCATGGAAAAGGCCGAAAAGATGCACCTTATCATAAAGATTAACGATTTCACCGTTTTTATTGATAGCCGCAGAGGTATTGTAAATCTTGCCATCGGCATGACGCATAGGTACAGAACCAGCAAGAATAGCGCACTGCTCATTGCGTGCAATCTCGGCAAGCTGCGCCAGTACAGGCGAAGCCGGCGTTTCGGCCTCCTGCTCCAGGTGTCCCAGGCTGTAGCCTGTTGTCCACACCTCGGGCAGCACCAGCAAATCATGCTTTTTGGCAGCCTCCGCTGCCAGCTGCAGACCATGGGCTACATTAGCCGCCTTATTCTTTTCCAGAACTTCCAGCTGCAGCAAAGCTATTTTCATAATACGCGCTCCTTAGGCATCATATTATTGCTATGCAGGCGACCAAGGAAAAATTTCTCCAGCTTGCGGGTGCAGCGGGTAATGAAATGCTCCTTACCGCCTAATGACTCAACAAAAACTACAGGATGACCAGCAACCTTTGCGCCTAAAACGTCAGTCAACAGCTGATCGCCGACAAAAAGAATTTTACCGCCGCCCATAGCTTTAGTAATCTGCTTATAAGCCATCGGCAAAGGCTTAGCGGCACGCATAATGGTGCCAAGACCGGTCTGACGGGTGATACCTTTAATGCGGTCACCGCCGTTATTAGAAATCAATGCAACATTGATACCCATTTGATGCAGCTGACGAATCCAGGTCATAGCACGAGGGCCTACCAGGTTCTTGTCGCGCGGCAGCAGGGTATTGTCAATATCAACAACAATTTTGGTGTAGCCATTGCGCTTCAGCCATTTTGCGGAAATGTCAAATAAACTTTTTACTCTGTAATCGGGGCAAACATACTTTAAAATCATACTACCTTATCCTTTGGAAATTTTATTTCAAATGTGGTACCAGAACCACATTTGCTGATTACCTCGGCACTGGCGCCGTGGACACGAATAATTTCTTTGGCAATAGCAAGCCCCAGACCGGTTCCCGGAACACTGCGGCAATGCGATTTTTCAACCTTGTAAAAACGCTCCCAGATAAAGGGAATATCCTCTTCGGGAATACCCTTGCCCTGGTCAGAAACCGTTACAAGCACGCTGCCATCATCGAGCTTATTCGCACCTACTGATACAGTACCATTTTCCGGCGAATATTTCAAGGCATTATCGCACAAAATCATAATTAACTGTACCATTTGGTCTCCATCGCCCAAAATTTTGATATTATCGTCGGCATGAACATTAATAGTAACATTATTCTTCACGCAGCGCACCGATAATTTTTCGGCGACATTACGGATGATACCGGCCAGCGGCAGCTCATCCATGTTGCTTACAGTCAGCGGGTCGCTGGACTCCAGTCTGCTGATATCCAACAGCTCGCGTACCATACGCTCCAGACGGACTGTTTCTTCATTTATCAGGCCACGGTAACGCTGAATCAGATCAGTATCCGTTACCATACCGTCACAGATTGCCTCATTGTAGCCACGGATAATCGTAATCGGCGTGCGCAGCTCATGCGATACATTGGCCACAAAATCGCGGCGTATTTTTTCCGTCCGCTCCATCTTAGCAATGTAATCACCCAAATCCTTGCCTAAAGAATTGAGTGCATTTCCCAACTCGGCAATTTCATCATCGCCATGCACCTGCAGCCTGTGGGAATAATCTCCCGCCGCCATCGCCTGCGCATTGTCCTTCATATCCAGCACCGGCCGGATAATCATACCTGACAGACGTTTGACTAAGAACAGACTGAAAATAATGGCAATGATACCTACAATCATAATATAAATATAAACATTTCGCAAGAATTTTTCGAAACCGCTCAAGGGTTCTATCAGCAAAATAGCGCCTGTGTGTCCTTTACCGAAGGTATAAGGAACGCCGACCAGGATCACCTGCTCCTTGTAATACGGATGATAAATCTGCGATTTGAAGGACTTCCCGGCATAAACATCATTCAGTATCACTTTAATGCGATACGATAAATTACTGCTCTTCATATCCTGATCCAGTTTTCTGACGCTTTCCTGCAATACCTGTTGCGAAGGAGCACCATACTTAAGGAAATCCTTCATTGAAGCATTTTCTCCGGTCTCTTGTACATTTTCGTAATTAGAGGCCGCCAAAAGCTCGTAATTATCATCAAACAGCCAGATGCGTGCGCCAACCAGCTTATCTACAGCTAAAATATAACGATAAAGCATATCCCTGTCCTGCAAGCGGATGAAGGCTTCAACAGTTTCCCCCATCTCATTTCCCTTTTCGGCCAGCTCCTGCTCCTTAATCTGGAAAAAGTAGTCAGCAATCAGGTAGGATATGCCTGCTGTAATCCCCACAACGACGATAATTATGATAGTCATAAAACTATACATCAGGCGTGTGCTTAGGGATTTTTTCATAGGTTATTCGTCCTTTAGCTCGAATTTATAGCCTACACCCCAGATAGTTGTAATATCCCATTTGGAATCAGGCGGAATGTTCAATTTCTGTCTGATGCGTTTGATGTGCGTATCAACAGTACGGGTATCACCGTAATAGGAGTAACCCCAAATTGTTTCCAACAGCTGGTTGCGGCTGAAAGCCTTGCCCGGATTCGATGCCAGGCACCACAGCAGCTCCATTTCCTTAGTCGTAAAGGTCATTTTGTTGCCGAATGCGGTTACCTGATACTGATCCATATCAATAATCAGACCGGGATAGGTGATGCGCGAAACCTCACCCTTCTTCTCCTGCGTGCCTGCACGGCGCAGCACAGCCTTCACGCGGGCTACTACCTCACGCGAATTGAACGGCTTGGTGATATAGTCATCAGCGCCGATTTCCAGGCCGGCAATACGGTCATCATCATCATCCTTTGCCGTAACCATGATAATTGGCAGGTCCGACATCTTGCGTACCTGCTTGCAAACCTCAATACCGTCGAGAACTGGCATCATAATATCCAGCAGCAGAATATCCGGTTTTTCGGACTGCACCTTCAAAATTGCGGCAGCACCGTCTTCGGCTTCAATAACCTCAAAGCCTTCCTTCTCAAAATATATGCGCAAGATTTCGCGAATCTGCGCTTCATCATCAGCAATTAATATTTTCTGTTTTGCCATAATCATCACTCCTGCCTTTAAGCTGACTCGTACCGTTTATTTATCAGAGCAAACGGCAGAGTCCTACAAGATGTTACTATAATTATAGCACAAATACTTGCTTTCTTAGTATGCTTTCACAAAAGATTTACATATATATACTGCTTTTATCATAAACGTAAACGCGAATGCATTATTTGTCACAGAAAATGCTTATAATTTTTGTTTTAAGACAGATATTAAAGCGGCTTAAAGGCTGCCAGCATTTTTTTGCGCTCACGCCACTCTGGCAGATAGCGTTCGACAATCGCATGGAAGCGCGGTGAATGATTGGCCTCGTGCAAATGCGCCAGTTCGTGCACAACAATATATTCCAGACACTCCTGCGGCCAGCAGGCCAGCAGCGTATTCAGATTGATGCCGCCTGTGCGCACGTTGCAGGAGCCCCAGCGCGTTTTCATGCGATGCACCTTAAGCCCTGTATGACGCACGCCCATTTTCTTTTCCCATGCCTGCAGCAGCTGCTCTCCTCTGCCAGCTAACTCCTGCTTATAGAAGAATTCTACAAAGGCGCATTTAGCTTCATTATTCAGCTCACTGCGGTAATAAAAGTTAACAGCATCAGCCTGCACCTCATAGGTACCATGCTTTTTGCTGCTAAGCAAAAAGTGCGCCGGCAAACGCCTGCCCCACAGCCACACATGCTGCCCGTCAAAGGGAAGCTCGCCCATGCTGTACTTCGGCTCCTGCTTTTGCTGCGACTGTGCCTGCAGTACCTGCTGCAGCTTTTGGCGCAGCCATTGTTCCCTGCTCTCTAAGAATCGCTGCACCTCGCTTACGCTCATTCCTATGGGAGCAGTAAGAAAGATGTCGCCAGTTTCTTTTATGCGCAGCGTAATATTTTTGACCAGTTTAAACCGAAGCTTTATCTTCAGACCGTGCAGGCTCAGTACTATCTCGCGGATTATTCTGCTGTTCACAGCTTGTCTACCAGAATATTGCGTCCCAGCATACGGTTGAATTCCCAAGCACTTTTACCGTCATGCACGTCAAACTGGTTCATTACGGCGTTGATTTCGTCAGCGTAATGCACAACAAAGGCCTCACGTGTAGAGCAGGCTACCGGAGAACCCTTTTCGTTATCGCCGTGGTGCGACAGCAGAATATGCTGCAGCTGCTCTAAACGAGAGGACGGCAAACGCAACTTGGCCGCTGCCTCCTGCACCATCATGCAGCTCATGGTAATGTGTCCGAGCAAACGTCCTTCACTGGTATAAGGGAAGCCGATTTCCGCAGAAATTTCGCGGATTTTGCCGATGTCGTGCAGCAGAGCACCGGCAATAACAAGATCCTTATCCACGCCTTCAATCTGCTCGGCCAAGGCCACTGCCAGACCGGTAACATCCACAGAATGCTGCAGCAGACCGCCAAGATATGCATGATGCATGCGCATACCGGCAGGATTAGTCACAAAGCGCTCATAGGTATTGCCGCTGAAAATAGTTTCCAGCAGCATACGCAGTCCCGGAGTGCGTACTGCCTTGATATAATTGGCCAGCTTGGTTTTATAAGCCTCTACATCAAAATCACCATGCGGCAGCAGATTGCTGATATCATCCTGCGGCAGCAGATTTTCCAAACGCTGGATTACAACCTGCAGCGTCATATCATTATTGAATTTGTTGATGTCGACGTTACCGCCCATCATAAAGGCAGTAGGGCCCTCCAGCTCGCGCAGCTTGTCTACAAGCATTGCATCAAAGCAGATAAAGGCAATGCGTCCGCTGTTATCCTCCAGCATACCGCGGGCAAAAACACCGCCGTTAGAGGAATTGCCTACCTTCTGTACCCTTACCAAAACTGCCTGGCACACCTTGATGCCGGCTTTAAAATCTTTAATCATTCTTCTATCACCTGTTTTCTATATATGCTTCAGCAGCAGTGTTTCGCGTGCTACCTGAATTGCCACATCCCAATGCTTTTCCGTAAAGCGCAACGATAATCTGTCGGCCAGGTCATCGAGCACCGGCAGCTCTGTCGGCTGATGGCCTGCATCAATAATGTTCAGACCGCTGAAAACAGCCTGCTGTGCCTCATGGTACTTCACATCTCCTGTTACCAGCGTATCGGCGCCCTGCGCCAAGGCCAGCCCGATTAAATCGGCACCGGCACCGCCACAGACGGCAACACGCTTAACCTTGCGTCCTGCATCGCCTACGGTAAGATAATCAGCCTGCAAAGCCTTTTTGACGAAGACTGCAAAATCATGCAGCTTGCTCGGCTGCGCCAGCTCACCTATGCGTCCGAGTCCGCTGACAGTATCCAGCATATCCGCATCCTGCAGGCGCAGTCTTTTGGCAAGCACGCTGTTCACACCATTCGCCACGCAGTCCAGATTTGTGTGTGCGCTGTAAACAGCAACGCCGTTTTCTGCCAGCTGCAGCAAAAGCTCCTGCTGCCAATCGGCATCAGTCACATTGCCCAGCTTATGAAAAATTGCCGGATGATGCGTAATCAGCATATCAGCCTTTTTCGCTAAGGCCTGCGTCACAGTTTCCTGTGTCATATCCAACGCCAAAAGCAGCCTGCGTACAGGCTTATTGCGCCTGCCAAGCATCAGACCTACGTTGTCCCAGGACTCTGCCAGCTCCGGCGGTGCCATTTCGTCCAGCAGGTTGATGATATTATTTACTGTCACTACGCTTGCCATTTTGCAGCACCTCCAGTTCTGCCTTCAACGCTTCGATTTCCTTATACTTTTCGCTTGCGCGTGCGCGCTCGCTGCGTCCCATATTCTCCAACAGCTGTCGGCAGGTAGCAAGCTGGCGTTCCAGCTGTTTACCCAGCAGCGGATGCTTCTGTGCGAGCAGCAGCGGGCCTACAACGCACTCTGCCGCACTGTAACCAGGCGCTAAGCCACGCTTAGCGGCGATAATCTCATAAAAATGCGGAGCATCATCCACCAGCTCTTCGGCAGCCAGCTGCCAGCCGTGACTGCACAGCCACGCACGCAGGGATGCGGCACCGGCCATAGGCTGCAGCACCAAAAGCTCTGCGCTCTGCGCTATTTCCATATCATCCTCCAAAATGCTGATAATGGTAGAAGCACCCATGCCGGCAATAGCAATACAATCTGCTTCGCCGGGGCTTAATACCTTCAGGCCGCTGCCCTGACGCACCTCTACATGCTCGTGCTGCCCAAACTGCGCTACTGTAGTACGCGCCGCCTGGCAGGGTCCCGCAGCAATATCGCCGGCAATCGCCCGCGCAATTCTTTGCTTTTCCAACAGCCACACGGGTAAATAAGCATGGTCTGTACCGATGTCTGCCAGCACGCAGCCCTGCGGCACTAGGTTGGCAATAGTTTCTAATCGTCTATCAATATGCATTGCGTCCCTCCTGAATTTGCTCTAAAATCTTAGTTTCTGAATCGTGACAGCCACAGCCTGTAATATTTTCCGAAGCTGTCCGGAACGTAAATACTCTAACACTTTATTATAACACAAATCAACGAATATAGAAAACAAGTCTGCAAAGTGATGCCTGCTGCCAATGCTATGACAACTGCTGAAACAAAGCAAAAACCCCCGCATTGCTGCGGAGGCCGTGATTGGCATGCAAAGCTCAGTTTTTCAGTTTGTTTTTTACCACAAACATTACCCATTGGGCGATATTTGTGGAATGGTCGGCAATGCGCTCCACATATTTGGCAATCATCAGATAGTCAACATATTGGGGTACGTATTGCGGCTTTTGCTGCATTACAGTGGTCAGATGCTGACGCATTTCGGCAAAGTAATTGTCTACCTCATCATCGGTAGCAATAACCTTGTTAGCCAGCTCCAGATCATTTTCGCTGATGGCGCTGATGCTGTCGTACACCATCTGGCGCATAACCTGCAGCATAGCCATAAAATTATCCGGCAGCGGCACAGGCTCCTTTTCAATCAGCTTTAAGGTATATTGGCTGATATCACTGCAATGGTCGGCAATGCGCTCCATATCGCCCACCAGCTTCAGGCAGCTGGCAATCTCACGCCAGTCAGTTGCTACCGGAGTCTGTGTCAGCACTAGCTCCAGGCATTGCTTTTCTATATTGACCTCACTGTTGTCAAAATTATCATCGTCGCTGATAATCTGCTGCGCCAAGGCTGCATCCTTCTGCTCCAGGTTGGCGATAACCTTGTCCAAAGTATCCTCCAGATTTACGCCCATCACGCGCACACTGTTGAGCAGCTGCTTCAGTTCCTCGTTGAATTTGTTACGTGTCATTGTATTGTTCCTTTCTCAACAAATTTAAATTCAAAGTAAGCAGCGATACATGAGAGGCTCCCCTTGGGGGGAGCTGGCGCCCACAGGGCGACTGAGAGGGGACTGCACTTATTAGCATTTCGACAGTATACCTTACTTTATCCCCTAGGAGAGCCTTTCCGTATCGCATTTACACGCCTCTCCTTACATCAACCGAATCTGCCGGTAATATACTCTTCTGTCTTAGGATTAGACGGATTAGCAAACAGCTGCTTCGTTTCGTTGAACTCAATCAGCTCGCCCAAAAGGAAGAAGGCAGTTTTATCGGAAATACGCGCAGCCTGCTGCATATTATGCGTAACAATAACGATGGTGTAATCCTTCTTCAGCTCCAACGCCAAATCCTCAATCTTCATCGTAGAAATCGGGTCCAGCGCACTGGTAGGCTCGTCCATGAGGATAACCTCCGGCTGCACAGCCAGGGTACGTGCAATGCATAGGCGCTGCTGCTGGCCACCGCTCAGGCCCAGCGCACTCTTATTCAGTCTGTCCTTCAGCTCGTCCCAGATGGCAGCCTGACGCAGACTGCGCTCTACAATCTCGTCCAGCTCGCTCTTTTTCGTCACGCCATGGATACGCGGACCGTAAGCAACGTTGTCATAAATGCTTTTCGGGAAGGGATTAGGCTGTTGGAAGACCATACCAACGCGGTGACGCAGGCTGATGGGGTCAATCTCCGCAAAAATATCCTTGCCATCCAGTGCAATGCTGCCTTCAATGCGCACGCCCTCTTCCATGTCGTTCATTCTGTTCAGTGTCTTTAAAAAGGTGGATTTACCGCAGCCGGAAGGGCCGATAAGTGCGGTAATTTCCTTTTCCTTAATATCAAGATTTATTTTTTTCAACGCCTGGAATTTGCCGTAATACAAATCCAGATCCTGCACTAAAAATTTAGTTGCAGCGTTATCATTTGTCATTTTCTGCTACCTCCGGTTTTTGTGTCTAAATAAGTGCTCAGGTAACGTGCGCCCAGACTAAAGGACAGCACCAGCAGCATTAAGATTGCTGAAGAAAGGTTAGCCATCTGCGCCGCATTGGCTGCCAAAGCCTCGGTACGCGATGCCCAGATATGCAGCGCCAGCGTCTCGCCGGGACGGAAGGGGTTCAGCGGGCAGGTCGGCGACAGCAGGTTCCAGCTGTTCCAGTTGATATCGGTGCTCATGCCTGCGGTATACAAGAGAGCTGCCGCTTCACCGAAGCCACGGCCTGCAGCCAGGATAACGCCGGTCATAATACGCGGCAGGCACGCCGGCAGCAGCACCTTGTAAATTGTCTGCAACAGAGTTGCGCCCATGGCCAGGCTGCCGCGCTTATATCCCTGCGGCAGCGATTTGAAGGCATCCTCCGTTACCGTCATAATCAGCGGAATGCTGAGGATAGAAACTGCCAGCGCACCGCTGAAAAGGTTCCACTGTGAGCCGGTCATTACGATAAATACCAGGTAACCGAACAGACCGACAACAATGGACGGCAGTGAGGACATCGTTTCGATACACATGCGCAGGAACTTGGTGAACGTGCCCTGCTTAGCATATTCCGCCATGTAGATGCCGGCAGCGACTCCCAGAGGTACGCTCACCAGCAGCGATAGGAAAACCAGATAAATAGTGTTGAAGAACAAATTACCGATGCCGCTGCCCTCAAAGGAAATCAAGCTCCAGCTGAAATCCTTGAAGCCGTTGATGATAACATACAGGGCAAAGGCCACGAGCAGCAGGATAAAGAAGCCTGCTACGCAATAAAACACAGCTGTCATCAGCTTATCAACAAACTTTGCACGCGTTATACTGTCGTTCATGCCTGCTTCCCTCCTTTAGCAGTTAAAAAGTGGATGGCAAAGATGCAGGCCAGGGAGATGATAAACAGCAGCAGCGCCATCGTCCACAAAGCAATGTTGTATTCACTGCCCTCCATTGCACCGCCCATATCCGCCGCAATCGCCGCCGTCAGATTGTTGGTCGGAGCAAGCAGCGAACTCGGAAAGGCACGCATCTTGCCGATAACCATCGCTACAGCCAGCGCTTCGCCGAAGGCACGCGCCAAGCCTAGGATAACAGCCGTCATCAGACCGGTAACTGCCGCAGGCACTACCACCTTAGCAATAGTCTGCCAACGGGTTGCGCCAAGACCATAGGAAGCAGCGCGGTAGCTTTTGGGGATGCTGCGCAATGCATCTGCCGCCAGACTGGTAATGGTCGGAAAAATCATGACCGCCAGCACAATACCTGCAGCCAATACGGAAAAGCCGAAGCGCAGGTTAAAAATGTTTTTAATCAGCGGTACCAAAATTGTCAGGCCGATCCAGCCGTAAACTACGGAAGGAATGCCGACAAAAATTTCCACAGCCGGTTGGACAAAGCGCTTGCCCAGCTCCGGCGAAATCTCCGTCATAAAAATTGCGGTTGCCAGGCTGAACGGTGTAGCAATCGCCAGCGCCAATGCGCAGGTAATAACAGAACCGAAGATGAATATAGCTGCACCAACCTTGCCGCCGCCCTCAGCGCTGTCACTCGGCGCCCAATCTGCCGAAAAAAGAAACTCGCTGATGCTGTGATTATATGTAGTGAATGTGCCTAAGCCCTTGTAGCACAGGAAAGCGCCGATAGACAGCGTCAGAACAATGAGCACCAGGCCGCAGCCGGTAATAATGTAGCGCCACAACGCATCCTGCCTATAAGCATTTGTTGTAACCTGTTGCATAAACTATTCTCCTCTGATGTAACTCGTGAATATATTTGTCTTTTCAAAGCTAAAGGCTATGCAGAGGCTCGCAGCTGATAACTTACCAGCTCCTGCCCGGCACAGCCTTGATGTTTATTCTAAAGGGGATGAGAAGACCGGTAAGACGCATCTCTCGGCGTATGCTGTCTTCCTATTTCTCGTTTAGATGGAAGCGTAATAATTGTTTTGGGATTGACGCTAATGCGCCTTATCCGAAGTCCAGCTTAACGTTTAATCTGCATCTTAGCAGTAACACCATAACCCTGTTTTTCAATTTCCTTGCCATAATCAGCAGAGAGGATGAAGTCCAGGAATGCTTTTACAGCGCCAGTAGCTTCGCCTTTAGTATACATATGCTCATAACCCCATACAGGATATTTGCCGTTGTAAGTATTGTCCAGAGTAGGCTCTACGCCGTCGATGGCAACTGTTGCAACGTCCTTGTTATTTACGAGATAGGACAGAGCAACATAACCGATAGCGCCTTTGTTATCCTTTACGCTTTGCAGCAGAGTGCCGGAGTCATCAGTTTCCAGAGATTTGTTGGTTGCTTCCTTAGCACCGCCCAGAGCGAACTCCTGGAAAAGAGCGCGGGTACCGCTGGTAGCAGGACGGGTAATCAGAACGATAGGTTCATCCGGGCCGCCAACCTGTTTCCAGTTAGTTACCTTAGCAGTGAAGATGTCGGTCAGCTGAGCCTTGGTCAGGCTTTTTACTTTAGCTGCCAGGTCTTTGTTGATAACCGGAGCCATTGTAACTACGCAAACCTTGTGGTCTACAAGTCCTTTGGCAACTTCGGGTTTCAGCTTGCTTTCTGCCGGTACGTCAGAGTTACCGATGTTAACGCTGCCGTCTGCAACCTGCTTAAGACCGGTGCCGCTGCCGCCGCCATTAAGGGTGATGGAAACATCCGGGTTCAGAGCTTTAAATTTGCTTGCTGCATCCTTTGCCAGCGGCAGAAGTGCGGAAGAACCGCTGCCGGTTACACTGCCGGTAACCTTGCTGCCTGCTTTGTTATCAGCAGCCTTGTTATCACTGCCGCAGCCCAAAGCACCGAGTGCTACCATAGCTGCCAGACCTAAACATGCGACTTTTTTCAATTTCATAATATATTTCCTCCTTCAACCATCGTGAAAAAATTTATTTTCGATAAGTTCTGCGCCTTATCAGTAGTGTTCGTGGTTTATGATGCTAGTATAATATATCATTGTTAAGGAAGTATTATACTGATGTTAAGAGCATGTTAAATAGCAAAAAATGCGCAAAAAAAGCACCTGCCTATCATTTTGCTGATAAACAGGTGCCTGTACTTACTGTATTTTTGTTTTTGCGGTAATACCCTTTTAGCTTACGCAGACAGCTTGGAAGCCAATTCGCGTACTTCTGCTTCTGTAAGCTTAGAGTGACGGACGGTGAACTCGATACTCATACCGTCAGCCAGTAAGCCTTGGGCAAGCTCTATTCTGTTTGCCTGCTCTTTTTCTTCAGCTTTTTTCGCTGCTTCTTTCACTGCTTCTTTCGCTAATGCTTCGGCCTTTCTTGCAGCATATTCTTCAATTACATCAGTCATTTTTTCTTCGCCCTCCTTGCTGTATTTCAAAAACTCCATGCGCTCGGCAAACTCATGATAATGCAGATTCTTTGGCTCTGTACAATATAAATCCTGCATCAGTTTACCAAGCGCTGTATTATCTCGACGCTGGCTGTTGACATAGATAATGTGCGAACCATCTTCAAAGCATTTCGCATTTTCATCGATTCTGCGCCTGATATTATACAGTGGCAAATTATCGTGCAAGACATCGTTTTCTGTGATAAAAATTACGTAGGTATCCGGCAGTTCTTCGTAAAGCTTACCAGGCTGCAGGAAGTGTGTATCAAGGATACTGCTGTAAAATCTGGCGCGTCTTGCAGGTGCGCCTTCATCGCTTCTCTGCACCTCTACGTTAAAATAACGTCCTTTGCTATCCTGCGCTAAAATATCCAATTGAGAAGAATGTCCGTAGATATTTTGGATAAAGCTCTGTATCCTGACATTTCTCACCTTAATTTTATCATCTCCCAGGATAACGCGCAAGAAAACCTGCGCTGCTTTTTTGTTGTCATCTAGCATAAAATTCATAAACCTGTTGTTCATCATGCAAAGGCTGCCTATGACCTGCTTGATTTCGCTGTTTTGACCTACTTCGGTTGTTTGCATTACTTTAGCTCCCTTCTTAACAAAAAACGCCCTATGTACTACTCAATAATACATAAGGCGTTCTCAATGACGCTGCGACGACCGTACTCCAGGCAGGCGTGCAAAAATCTTACGAATATATATTATCTGATTTTTCAGATTTTGTCAAGAGGAAAGAAGTTATAAGTTTTTCCCTTAAAAATAGGGTAATTTTAAGGGAAAGCTTTGGGATGTAAGGGAAAAGCACCTGCCTATCATTTTGCTGATAAACAGGTGCTTTGAAATTTAGGTTAGATTAGCTTACTTGCCCTCTTTCTTGCTCCCTATTCAGTCGCAAGCGAGGATAGCGTGACCAACGAGTTTTTTATTCGCGAAGTGTGTAAAAAATCGGGTGTCTCATTTATCCTCTTTCTTGCTCCCTATTCGGTCGCAAGCGAGGACAGCGCGACCAACGAGTTTTTTATTCGCGAAGCTCATAAAAACTCGGGTCTTACTTGTCCTCTTCGAAGATAATTCGACATTCAGTTTCTCGCGGCGCTACGCTTGCGACAAACTGTGTCTCATTTACCAGTTCTGCCACGTTTGGTGAACGGTACGCCTTTAGCGCACAGCGGGCAGGTTGCCGGATCAAAGGTTTCTACGTTCAGGTGCAGCAGAGCCTCGGTGCGAACGCCGAAGTCTACCTTGCCGCCGCTGCGGTCAACCAGCAGGCCAACGCCTACGAGCTCGCCGCCATGCTCTTTAACTACTTCCATAACCTCTTTAACACTGCCGCCGGTGGTTACGATATCTTCAACAACCAGTACGCGGGTGCCTGCCGGAATTTGGAAGCCACGACGCAGAGTCATTTTGCCGTTTTCACGCTCGGTGAAGATAGCACGAGTGCCAAGAGCCTTGCCAACCTCGTGAGCCAGCAGGATACCGCCGGTCATCGGGCCAACTACCAGTTCAACATTGTCGTTTTCATAACGACGTGCGATTTCCTGGCACAGACGCTCGGTATATTTAGGATGCTGCAGTACGTTGAATTTTTCAACATACATAGGGCTGTGCAGACCGCTGGTCAGCAAAAAGTGACCATGGAGAACTGCTTCGGTTTCCTCGAGCATTTTCATAACATCTTTTTCTTCTAAAACTGCCATTTGCTTACACTCCTTTAATCTCTTCTACAATTGCCAATGCTGCTGCTTGTCTTGCTTCAGCCTTAGTAATAGGTCTGCCTACTACGATGTGACTGCTGCCATTTTGCAGAGCGCCTGCCGGTGTTGCTACGCGCTTCTGGTCATCCAGAGAGCTGCCCGCAGGACGTACGCCCGGGGTAACAATCAGGAACTCGGGGCCGCAAGCCTCACGGATAGCCGCAGCTTCCTTAGGAGAAGCAACAACGCCGTCCATGCCTGCTTCCTTCGCCAGCTTAGCCAGGCTGATAACTTGCTCGGCAATGGTGTTTTTATAATTCAAATCAGCAAACTGTTCATCATCCATGCTGGTAAGAATGGTTACAGCAATCAGCTTCGGTGCCGGACGACCAGCTGCCTCAGCAGCCTCATGCACAGCCTTAACAGCTTCTGCCATCATCTTTTTGCCACCGACAGCATGAACGTTCATCATATCTGCACCCAAATCGCTGAGTACGGTAAGTGCATGAGCAACAGTGTTAGGAATATCCTGCAGCTTGAGGTCCAGGAAAACATGCTTGCCCTGTTCCTTTAAGAAGCGGATGATTTCGCTGCCTACTGCATAATAAAGCTCCATGCCAACCTTGTAGTAGCTTACTGCGTCACCCAATTCGACAACGCAAGCCTTAGCCTGCTCCAAGGTAGGAAAGTCGAGTGCGACTATTAATCTATCATCATGTTGCATGAGAAAATCTCCCTATCAAATATATTTTTCAGGACGCCGGAAAATAACGTTATAAATCGTCGTTATTCAGCTTCGTTAAACAACGGCATGCTTGCCTTGCCATTCGGTAATGCCAAACCGACAATTTCAGAAATATTCTGCGCGTTGTGTCTGTCCAGATATGCCAGCATACCATGAGCAATGGTTTCAGCGATATCAGGCTGTACAAAGTTTGCGGTGCCAACTGCTACCGCACTTGCGCCTGCCAGCATGAACTCAATTGCATCCTCGGCACACATGATGCCGCCCATGCCAATGATAGGGATATGCACAGCCTGCGCCACCTGGTAAACCAGGCGCACTGCTACCGGACGTACAGCAGGACCGCTGAGGCCGCCGGTTACGTTGCCGAGTACAGGACGCTGACGCTCAATATCAATCTTAGTACCGAGCAGCGTGTTAATCATGGAAATTGCATCCGCACCTGCTGCTTCTACAGCCTTGGCCATTACCACGATATCCGTTACATTAGGAGAAAGCTTGGCGATAACCATTTTGCCGGTGTTGGCCTTAACCGCACGTACAACTTCAGCAGCTGCTTCCGGCACAGTGCCGAAAACAATGCCGCCCTCTTTGACGTTCGGACAGGAGATGTTGATTTCTACTGCATCAACACCGTCTACATCCAGCTTTTTGGCAACAGCGCCGTATTCCTCGGGGGTATGGCCGTAGATGTTGACAATCACAGGTACGTTATATTTTTTCAGCTCAGGCAGAGTGTGCTCCAAGAAGTACTCGCTGCCAGGGTTTTCCAGACCGATGCAGTTCAGCATACCGGACGGGGTTTCTACCGCACGCTGGCCCTTATTGCCTGCTGCAGGCTCTAAAGAGGTACCCTTTACGGTAACAGCGCCAACCTTTTCCAGGTCGAGAAAATCGGTAAATTCCAGGCCAAAGCCAAAGGTGCCGGAGCCGGTAGTAACAGGAGTAGCCATCTTCACACCGGCAATATCAACTGCCAGACGGCCATCATACAATGCTTTTACCATTCTCCTACCTCCTCTGCCCAGAATACCGGGCCGTCCTTGCAGACCTTGATGCGCTTGCCGATGCCTTCGCAGGCACAGGACAGGCACGCACCCAGACCGCAGGCCATGTATTTTTCCAGAGATACCTGACATTTTACACCGGCCTCTAAGCAGGCATTGGCAACTGCGCGCATCATCGGTACAGGACCACAAACGTATACGCAGTCATAGCCGCCCTCTTTCAACAGCTGCGGCAGCAGGGCCATTACAGTACCCTTAATGCCAACACTGCCGTCATCGGTGGTCAGGTAAATATTTTTGCTGAGGCTTTCATAAAGCTTGGTCCAGAACAATTCCTCGGCACTGCGGCCGCCCATCAGGATATCGGTATTGCCCTCACCAAAGCCCTCTGCCAAAAACAGCAGCGGAGCCAGGCCCAGACCGCCGCCAACCAGCAGCGGTTTCTTGGCGCTCATATCAAAGCCGTGTCCCAGCGGACCGACGATGCTCAGCTCGTCGCCGCTGCAAACGTCAGCCAGAATATGAGTGGCTTCACCAATGATACGGTAGATCATGGTGATGGTTCCCTCAGCCTTGTTAACTCCTGCTACGCCGAAGGGACGGCGCAGCAGCGGAGCAGTATTCTTGCACACCTTCACGTTGACGAACTGTCCGGGGACAGCCTCGGCAGCGATTTCCGGTGCATAAACATTTATTAATTTTGTCGTACTATTTAAAACTCGTTGACCAATTACCTTGGCACTCGCAATAGTTTTAGACATAATCAATCCTCCCAGGTCAGGTCCTGCAGAGCGGTAACGCGTACAACGCTACGACGACGCATTGCGCTCATAACGTTCAGCAGCTCGCGTGCAGTATCCATAGAGGTCAAGCAGGCAATTGCATGCTCTACGGTAGAACGGCGGATTTTAAAGCCGTCACGTTCAGCGTCACGACCGTGGTTGGTGGTGTTGATAACCATACCGATGCGGCCGCTCTTGATATCATCAATCAGGTTCGGATGACCTTCGCTTACTTTGGTAGCAACCTCAACAGTTACACCGTACTTCTGCAGATATTCCGCAGTCCCGTCGGTTGCGATAACAGTGTAGCCCAGCTCTTCAAAGCCGCGGGCAATAGCAACTGCCTCAGGCTTATCCATATCAGCAACGGTAATCAGGATTGCACCCTCATGCGGTACATTGATACCGGAAGCGATGCAGGCCTTATACAGCGCACGGCTGTACTGGTAGTCGCAGGCCATAACCTCACCGGTGGATTTCATTTCAGGTCCAAGGGTGATATCTACGTTGCTCATCTTATTGAAGCTGAATACAGGAGCTTTAACAGCATAGTAGTCCGGGAAGAAGCGCAGACCAGCCTGCAGGCCCTGCTCTTTGAGGCTCATGCCCATTGCGCATCTGGTAGCAACGTCTACCATGGAAATGCCGGTAATCTTGCTCAGGAACGGTACGGTTCTGGAGGAACGCGGGTTAACCTCGATTACATATACATGCTCGTCACGAACGATGTACTGAATGTTGATCATGCCCTTAACTTCCAGGCCCAGAGCCATTTTATTGGTGTATTCGATAATGGTGCGGATAACACTCTCGCTCAGGCTGCGCGGCGGATATACGGCGATGGAGTCACCGCTGTGTACACCTGCACGTTCAACGTGTTCCATGATGCCGGGGATTAATACTTCCTTGCCGTCGCAGATAGCGTCAACCTCTACCTCAGTGCCCTGCAGGTAATGGTCAACCAGTACCGGATGCTCGTGAGAAGCCTTAACAGCATATGTCATGTAGTTGCGCAGCTCGTCATCGTTATAAACGATTTCCATAGCACGGCCGCCCAGTACGTAGGAAGGACGAACCATGGTCGGGTAGCCAACATTGTGAGCAGCAACCAGCGCACCCTCGGTATCGAATACGGTGTGGCCTTGCGGACGCGGGATATTGCAGCTTGTCAGCAGCTCATCGAAACGTTCACGGTCCTCAGCGCGGTCGATGCTGTCAACAGAGGAGCCCAGAATCTTCACGCCTGCGCGGGAGAGCGGACCTGCCAGGTTGATAGCGGTCTGACCACCGAATTGAACGATAACACCTTCCGGTTTTTCTTTGTCGATAACGTTGAGAACATCCTCAACAGTCAGCGGCTCAAAGTACAGTTTATCGGAAATATCGAAGTCAGTGGAAACGGTTTCCGGGTTGTTGTTGATGATAATGGTTTCATAGCCCATTTCCTTCAACGCCCATACGCAGTGTACGGAGCAGTAGTCGAATTCTACGCCCTGACCGATACGGATAGGACCGGAGCCGAGTACAACTACTCTCTTTCTGTCGCTTACTTCAACCTCATCCTCGGTTTCGTAGCAAGAATAGTAGTACGGGGTTGCAGCTTCAAATTCCGCAGCGCAGGTATCAACCATTTTATAGGTCGGCAGAATGCCGTTAGCCTTACGCATATCGCGGATTTCAAACTCAGTCTTGCCTACGCGTTTACCGATAACAGCATCGGCAAAGCCCATTCTCTTAGCCTTACGCAGCAGGCTCGGAGTCAGCTCGTGAGTTTCCAGAGCTTTTTCCATTTTAATAATGTTTTGGATTTTGGAAAGGAACCACAGATCAATCTTGGTGATATCGTGAATCTCTTCCAGAGTAATACCGCGGCGGATAGCCTCAGCAACAACGAAGCAGCGCTCGTCATCAATGCGTTTGATGCGGTCATGAATTTCTTCATCGCTCAAAGCCTTCAGCTCAGGCATTTCCAGATGATTGAGGCCGATTTCCAGGCAGCGAACTGCTTTCAGCATAGAAGCTTCAAAACTGCGCTCAATTGCCATAACCTCACCGGTAGCCTTCATCTGAGTGCCCAGGGTGCGGTCAGCGGTTACGAATTTATCGAACGGCCAACGCGGGAATTTCAGTACGATATAGTCAATGGTAGGCTCGAAGCAAGCCTTAGTCTTTTTGGTAACAGCGTTTTCGATTTCGTCCAGGTTGTAGCCTACAGCAATTTTGCTGGTAACCTTAGCAATCGGATAACCGGTAGCTTTGGAAGCCAGTGCGGAAGAACGGCTTACACGCGGGTTAACTTCGATTACATAGTAGTTTTCGGAGTACGGGTCGAGAGCCAGCTGTACGTTACAGCCGCCAACTACGCCCAGCTCACGCACGATATCGATAGAAGCCTGACGCAGCAGCTGTACTTCTTTATCGCTCAGAGTCTGTGCCGGAGCCACAACGATGGAGTCACCGGTGTGTACGCCAACAGGATCCAGGTTTTCCATAGAGCAGACAGTGATGCAGTTATCAGCAGCGTCGCGGATTACTTCGTATTCGATTTCCTTCCAGCCGGCGATGCTGCGTTCAATCAGGCATTGACCGATAGGGCTGTAGCCCAGGCCCTTTTGCACGATGTCAATCAGCTCTTCCTCGTTTTCAGCAATGCCGCCGCCGGTACCGCCGAGGGTATACGCAGGACGGACAATCAGCGGATAGCCGATTTCCTTGCCGAAGTCGCAAGCAGCTTCAATGGTTTCTACGATAGTGCTTTCAGGAATCGGCTGATGGATTTTCTCCATAGTTTCCTTGAACATTTCGCGGTCTTCACCACGTTTGATAGCGCTGATCTGAGTGCCCAGCAGACGAACGTTGTATTTGCTCAGAATGCCTTGCTCTTCCAGTTTCATAGCCATGTTCAGGCCAACCTGACCGCCAAGTGTTGCCAACAGGGAATCAGGATGCTCACGTTTGATAATTTTTTCAATGAATTCAACGCTGATAGGTTCAACATATACACGGTCAGCCACATGCACATCAGTCATAATGGTTGCAGGGTTACTGTTAATCAGTACAACCTCCAGGCCTTCCTCCTTCAGAGCACGGCAAGCCTGGGTGCCTGCATAGTCAAACTCTGCTGCCTGACCGATAATAATAGGGCCGGAGCCGATAACGAGAACCTTTTTAACATCTTTAAGTTTCGGCATAATTAACGACCCTCCATCATATCAACAAAATGTTTAAACAAATAATCATGATCACCAGGGCCGGGGCAGGCTTCCGGATGATATTGAACGGTGAATGTAGGATGCTTGGTGTATTCCAGGCCTTCGATAGTACCGTCGTTCATGGAAATGTGACTGATGTTGATGCCCTTGCCTTCCAGAGATTTTTCATCTACAGCATAGCCGTGATTTTGTGCGCTGATGTAGATGCGGCCGGTTGCCAGGTATTTTACCGGTTGGTTGATACCGCGATGGCCGAATTTCATTTTATAGGTATCAGCGCCATTAGCCAAAGCCATGAGCTGATGACCGAGGCAAATACCGAAAATCGGTTTCTTGCCGATTAATTTCTTAATGTTTTCAATAACCTCGGGCAAATCCTTCGGGTCGCCAGGGCCGTTGGACAGGAAGATACCGTCCGGATCGCATGCCAGTACCTCTTCTGCGGTAGCGGAAGCAGGAAATACTGTCAGGCGGCAGCCAAAAGCTTCAATAGATTTCAGGATATTGCGTTTAATACCGAAGTCCATAACAGCTACATGCAGCTTGCCCTCGCCCATGGTGTAAACCTCGGGAGTGGTAACCTCCTCAACCTGGTTGTGTACTGCCGGTAAAGCCAGCAGCTTCTGTACTTCCTCTTCAGGCATTTCTGCCGGAACGATTACGCCCTGCAGTACGCCGTGATTACGGATTTTACGGGTGATAGCACGTGTATCGACACCTGCTAAGGTCGGAATATCCTGTTCAATCAGGAAGTCCTCCAGGCTCTGCTCATTGCGCCAGTTGCTGGGGCAATCGCACAGCTCGCCGATAACGAAGCCCTGGAAGAAGCATTTCTTGCCTTGGTTAAACAGCGGGTTGCAGCCATAGTTGCCTACCAGCGGATAGGTCATTACTACAATCTGCCCGCAGAAGGACGGGTCGGTCAAGGTCTCCTGGTAACCGCTCATGCCGGTGGTGAATACAACCTCACCTACAGCATTGCGTTTGCCGCCATACAGAGTGCCTTCAAAAACGCTGCCGTCTTTTAAAACTAATTTTCCTTTTCTCACTTTTTCGTGCATACTACACCATCCCTCATTACAAAATTACCGTGCAGCATAGTGGCAACAGCCTTACCGGTGCAAGCCTTGCCTTCGTACGGGGTGAATTTGCCGCGGGTATAGAATTTGGAGCTGTCAACAGTCCATTTTTTATTCAGGTCCATAATAGTGATATCAGCAACGCTGCCCTCTTTCAGAGTACCGCCGGCAAGCTTGAACAGCTTAGCAGGCTCGCAGCTCATTTTGCTGATAATAGTATTCAAATCAAATACATGGGTGTGATATAAGTCAGTCAGCATTACTGCCAGAGAGGTTTCCAGACCGCAGAAGCCGTTCGGAGCATAGCGGAATTCAACATCCTTTTCTTCCGGAGCATGCGGGGAGTGGTCGGTAACGATTGCGTCAACAGTGCCGTCCAGAACAGCCTCACGCATAGCCTGTACATGGTCTGCACTGCGCAGCGGCGGGTTAACGCGGGTTGCGGAATTGTAATCTGCGCAAGCCTCATCAGTCAGAGTCAGATGATGTACGGTTACTTCGCTGGTAACATTTACGCCGCGTTTTTTAGCCTGGCGGATGATGTCGATAGCACCCTTGGAGGCAACGTGGCAGATATGTACATGTGCGCCGGTGTATTCAGCGATGATGCAGTCACGTGCAACAGCGATATCCTCACTGATTGCCGGTACGCCCGGTACGCCGATACGTGCGGAAACAGCGCCTTCATGCATGTAGCCTTCGGAATCCAGCTCAGGATCAATCGCATGACACAGCAAAGGCTTGTCGAAAGCAGTTACATATTTGGCAGCCAGCACCATCAGACGGGAGCTCTTTACATAGTGGCCGTCATCAGAGAAGCCCATAGCGCCTTTTTCTGCCATGTCGCCCATCTCTGCCAGCTCTTCGCCCTTTTCGCCCTTGCTGATTGCGCCGATAACTTCAACGTTAGCGTAGCTTTCCTCGCGAGCGCGTTCTTTAATACCGCTTACTACGATGGAGGTATCAATAACAGGCTTGGTATTCGGCATGCAGGCAACAGTGGTTACACCGCCGGCAGCAGCAGCCTTAGTACCGCTGATAATATCTTCCTTAGCTTCCAAGCCGGGCTCACGCATATGAGTGTGTACGTCAATCAGACCAGGAGTTACTACGAGGCCGGTTGCATCAAAAACCTCGTCAGCTGCTTCGGCAATATCCTTGCCCAAAGCTTTAATTTTGCCATCCTCAACGAGGATATCCATTACAGCATCTAATTTTTGGCTAGGGTCTACTACCCTGCCGTTTTTAATCAATGTTTTCAATGTGTTTACCTCCTGTCAAAGTCAAGAATAAGAGTGCCATACGTACAGCTACGCCGTTTTGTACCTCAGTACGGATTGCGGCGTTATCGCAGTAACCAACCTCCCAGGAGATTTCCAGACCACGGTTCATCGGGCCGGGATGCAGCACGGTTACGTCAGGCTTAGCCAGCTTCAGGCGGTTTTCGTTAATACCGAAGATACGTGCATATTCACGCGGAGACGGGAACAGGCCCTTTTGCTGACGTTCCAGCTGAATACGCAGGATATCGATTACGTCAGCGCCTTCGATTGCTTCTTCAACGCGTTTGTGTACGGTAACGCCCAGAGAAGCGATGTCGTGCGGCAGCAGAGTCATAGGACCTGCAACGTGTACCTCAGCGCCCATTTTGGTCCAGGCAGCAATATTGGTGCGGGCAACACGGCTGTAGAGAATATCGCCGATAATTGCCATTTTCAAGCCCTTCAGGTTTTTGCCCTGCTCACGGATAGTAAACATATCCAGAAAGCCTTGAGAAGGATGTGCGTGTGCGCCATCGCCGGCGTTGATGATTACAGGGTCTGCAACCTTAGCAGCATATGCTGCAGCGCCTTCAATGGGGTGACGCATAACAATCGCATCACAAGCCATGGATTGTACAGTCAGGATGGTGTCGCGCAGGCATTCACCTTTGACAACACTGGAAGAGGATGTAGTGATGTTTACTACATCGGCACCCAGATATTTGCCTGCCAGCTCGAAGGATGTACGGGTACGTGTACTGGGCTCATAGAACAGATTGATGATAGATTTACCGCGCAGTGAGGGCACCTTTTTGATATCCCTCTTCATAATCTTCTTCATTTCCTCAGCTGTTTTCAAAACCAGCTCGATTTCCTCAACGCTGAGGCTTTCCAGATCCAGTATATCTCTGCCACCCAGAGATACATTTGATTTAGCCATTAGCTTTACCTCCTGTTTTTTATAATAAAATTGCATAATAAAAGGCCTTCTCATCCCATGATGGTGCAAAAAGGCCTTAGGTTTCATAATAACTTATACCTTGCAGTCTCACAGGACCAATTTAAAGGTGCAAATTGATTGTATATATTTTACACCTTAATGAAGAATACGTCAAATATTTCGAGGTAAAATCTTGGCAGGATTTTTTTACTTATAGTATAATAAAGAAGAGTGAACGTACCCCGCCTATAGAGGTGGAAGCTTCCTGCTTCAGCGAGAACAGCACCACTAACTCCGAAGAGTTATGGCGACTTACACTCTCTCCACAGGCTTAGATTCCCGTGCGACCCACGGTATTTTATGAGTTATGCTAGGCAGATATTCGCCTAGCTTCTTCTCTAATATTTATTGCAGCGTTCTTGTCACGGTTATGATGACTGCCACACTTGGGACAATCCCATTCTCGCACAGATAAGTCTTTGGTGTTACTGTTCTGGTAGCCACAGACATGGCATAGCTGACTGCTTGGATACCATTTGTCTATCTTGATAAGTTGCTTACCCTGCCATGCAAGTTTATATTCCAGCATACTTGTGAACATGCTCCAGCCATTGTCGGATATGGATTTACCAAAGCTGAACTTGCCACCCTTCTTTCGCTTCGCCATGGCCTTTACGCTAATGTCCTCTATGCCAATCACATCATAGCGGTCTGCAAGATAACGAGCTTTCTTATGCAGGAAGTCACGGCGTTGATTAGCAATTTTCTCATGGAGTACAGCCACTCGCAGTCTTTGTTTATCCCTGTTACGGCTCCCTTTTTGTCTCTTGGAGAGTTTCCTTTGTGCCTTGACCAATCTATTTTCGGCTTCCCGTAAGAAATTTGGATAATCGGCATTGTCCTCATCGGAAGCAACATACAGCCCGTGCATAGCAAAATCCAATCCAAGAAAATTCTTCGGTATGATGGGAAGTATTTGGTTTTCATACTCCACCAAAATGCTGATATAGTATTTTCCTGACGGAGTTTTGCTTATGGTTACAGTCTTTATGGTGCTATTCTCCATCAATAGACGATGCAGACACAGCTTTACCCAGCCTATTTTAGGCAGCTTGACTTTGTTTCCCTCGATTCTTACAGAGCCATGTTGGTTGTTCGTAGAATATGAAGCATGACCTGTTTTCTTCGACTTGAAGCTTGGCTTGCCAAAATGCTTCCTATTGCTCCAAAAGTTGTTATACGCCTTGTTCAGGTTTATTTGGGCATTAGCGAGAGCAAGGCTGTCAACCTCTTTCAGCCAAGGAAATTCTTTCTTGTACTGTGCAGGTGTATTGTTCAGCCTCTCGCCTGTTTCCTTATAGTAATCAAGACGATCTCCAAGCATCTTGTTATAGATGAATCTGGCACAGCCGAAAGTCTTGGCAAACATAATCTTCTGTTCAATTGTTGGGTAGAGCCTGTATCGGTATGCCTTATTCACTATAATCACCTGCCTTGATTTTCTATGTATTTACGAATTGTCTCAATAGGAGCACCGCCTGTCGTCAGCAAGCAATAGCTTCTTGACCAAAACATTTCTTTCCACAATTTACGCCTAACTTCTGGAAAATCTTTTTTGATTAGCCTAGAACTGGCACTTTTGTAAGCGTTGATGAATTTCGACATCTCTGTATTAGGATGGGCACGAAACATGATATGTACATGGTCTTGATCATGGTTCCATTCTTCCAATGTGACGTTATATGAAGAGCCTATGCGAACAAATATGTCTTTTGCATATTGGCTCATCTGGTCGGAAAACACCTTACGACGGTACTTTACTACCAGAACAAGATGGTAACACAGCAAGAACACTGAATGGTTATTATTGTCTAATTTCATAGTATAATCAGCCATTTCACTTCTATGACTGATTATATCATAAAGCTATCTACAGAGCAATTGTCTGGCTCAATTACTTACGTAAATTCGCCAGACCCACCTTCATCCCCCACCTTAGAGGTGGAGGACTTCTGGCGGATTAGGTTAAAAATTAGCGAGGTACTTATGCGAAACACCATTATAGATAATCTGCGTGGCATCTGCATGCTTGGCGTCATCGGTATTCATATCGGCAGCCTGGCACTTGCCCCTAACAACTTTACTCTTTACTTATTACTGGAGATTTTAAGCCGTTACAGTGTCCCCTCCTTTTTCTTTATCTCCGGCTACGGCCTGGCCTGTACGGATAAAGGCCTTTTAAGCGGCAGCCAGCTGAACTATATCGACTTTATGAAGAAGCGTCTGCGGGGAGCAGGCCTGCCCTATCTCAGCTGGTCGCTTTTTTACATGCTCTACTTCTGGCTAATTCTGCCACCGGGCTTCGTCAGCTGGAATCCGCTGCATGTGGCCTATGTTTTATTCTTCGGCCTGGGCTGCTACCATTTGTATTTTATGGTCATCCTGCTGTGGTTTTATGCAAGCTATCCGCTCTGGCGCCGGCTTCTGCGTATAATTATACATCAAAACATACCGTTTATGCTAGTGCTTTTATTCATTTTCCAGCTTACATTTAACTGGTGGACAACGCATCCGGGCTTGAACACAGCGGGTTGGAGCGTCTTGGCTAAAAATTTCTTTGATTATCGCCTCAACTATCTTCCCTTGCATTATTTGCTTATTTTTATAAGCGGCGGCCTGGCAGCCTGCTATTGGGAAAAATTCATCGTCCTTCTGCGCAGATACAGCGCCATGGTATGCATAATTTTTGCTGCAAGCGTGGCCTGGGACGTGCAAAGCTGTTACGAAGCAGTTACGGTCAAAGGCTACACGCTGATTGATCTGGCCAACACCTATCACCAGCTCAGCCCGCAGGGACTCTGCTACACCGTCGGCTCGCTGCTCTTCTTCTGCCTGGTACTGGATTGGCTGGAGCGCAAGGCGCAGGCAAAAGCACATACAGAGGCTCCCAATGCACTGCAATCTATCCCTCAAGCAGCATCGTATACAGAGGCTCCCAATGCACTGCAATCTATCCCTCAAGCAGCATCACATACAGAGGCTCCCCTTGGGGGGAGCTGTCACCGCAAGGTGACTGAGAGGGGTTCCCTCGCCAACCTCCTCTATAAAGCCATCAGCATTCTTTCCGCCTACTCCATGCTCATCTACTTTGTGCATCCGTTGCTCTTGGACTGGCTCAGCAGCGCCTATAACCATTTCGGCATTATCATGACCGTTAAAAAGGTAGCCCTTTCCTACGTGCTGCTGGTGCTCGGCTCGCTGGTTCTCAGCATCCTGCTGACGAAAGCATTTGCAAAATGCAGTACCTTAAAGCTGCTGTTCACAGGCAAACGCTGAATTTAATACAAAGCAGTAAAGATCCACCCGCCTAGCGGGTGGCTTTTATTTTTCGGGCATAGCCCTATCTTCAGCAGCCACACATAAATGTGTCTTTTATTGGCCTGCCAGC
>ENA-ORSO01000144-ORSO01000144.1-human-gut-metagenome-genome-assembly--contig:-NODE-144-length-65486-cov-126.502086_pt1 | contig 65486 bp, 58 predicted proteins | sample MGYA00241902_ERZ509168 | MGnify/ENA primary metagenome ERZ509168 (study PRJEB26280, sample SAMEA2338806) | human gut metagenome | biome: human gut; feature: human-associated habitat; material: faeces... | reverse complement strand
CTCTTTAGCCATTTTACTTTTAGATAAAATATTAAAAATGTTTTGTATTTAATTCGTTTTTTATCGAATGACTTTTGCAAGCCAACCGATGCGTTTTATAGTCTTTGTTGTATTTACCTTAGTACAGGAATCCCAATAACCACAGTGGAATCTTATTGTCCTTACCAACTTCCGTATTATAGCGGGCATAGATGGTGTCTGGATTAAATCTCACTTTGTTGGTGGCATGAGCATCACAGATACGGAACTTGGTCGTTCCATCTACCATATAGAAATGGTCTTTTCCGCCTTGGTGTACTTTGTGATCTTTCCACAAGGAATTGACGAAGAATGTCTCCATGATTTCCTGCTCGTCTATTTGCAGCGGGAAGATGGCATACATCAGGTTGGTATTGTGAAGCATGACCTTGGATGGTTTCTTTGGGAAGAATTGACCATCAGGATAAATCATGTTGATGAGTCTTGCATCTGCCAGATACTTGATATAGTTCATCACCGTAGCTCGACTTGTCTCAATGCTTTCTGCCAGTTGACTGACGTTTGGAGCTTTTGCACCTTCTACTGCCAGTTGATAGAACAATCTTTTGATTTTGTTTAGATATTTAAGTTCTATTTGTTTGATGAGCAATATGTCAACCTCCGTCATCATATTCATAGTCTTGAGCAAGTTCTCCGTGAAGTTGCGTTGCTCCAAGAAGAATGGATAGAATCCATGATGCAAGTAGTCCTTGAAATACTTCATCGGACTAACTTTCGGTAAGATTTGTTTTACTAAGTGCTCGTGATTACGTAATATTTCATCAAGAGAAAATGCAGGAAAGTTATTGCCCGTCTGCAGATTGAGAAACTCTCTGAATGAGAAACCTCTGAGATTGTAGCTTTTAACAATTCCGTTGAGCTCGGGATTCTCCTCCTTGAGTCGCATCACGCTTGAACCGGTAAATATGATTCTCAGCTCTGGATACAAGTCGTAGCATTTTCTCAACTCCTCGCTCCAGTTGGGCTGTTTAAATACCTGGTCAATAAGTAATGTTCTTCCACCTTGGCGAACAAAGTCTCCAGCAAAATCAGCTATACCTCTTCCCTGGAAATAGAAGTTGTTCATATTCACAAAGAGACACTTGCGGTCAGTCGCTCCAAAATGTTCTTTTGCATATTGAAGGAGAAATGTTGTCTTACCAACGCCTCTTGTGCCCTTGATACCTATCATGCGGTCATTCCAGTCAATCTCGTCCATGAGAGATCGACGTACTGGCGCATTGATATGCTCTACCAGGTATGTATGTGTTCTGAAGAATGCTTCTTCCATGCGATTCTATTTGTTCGTTTTGTTTTATGATGCAAAGGTAATCAATATTTTCTAATTTGCAAACTCAAGATAGCAAAAACTAACTTTTTTTTCATTATTTAGCACTATTCTAAGTTAAAAACCCATTTTTGGGGCTTTTTTTTCTCAATTTAGAGTGCTTTTTATTATCTTTGCAGTATGAAACTACATATATTTAATCCAGAACATGATTTGGCGCTTGCTGTCAATCAACCGAATTATACGGCTCCTCATGCTGGGAGACAACTTCGTAATGATTTAGCTTTCATTCCTGCTCTTTGGGCGGATGAAGGAGATTTCGTCATGGTGGATTCCATTGATGATGCTTATGATAAGGTAAGGCATCTCGGCTATATATATAATAAGGTGGAATTTATCACGCCAAGACAGTTGGAAGGTGTCTTCAGGGATACGATGGAGATAGATAGTATTCATCCTTGGGGATGGGATAAGGCTATCGTTTCTCAACTGAGACATTTGGGGTGCCCGGATATCATGTTGCCTACTTCTGAAAATCTGGATAAAATCAGATGCGTAAGTAGTAGAGAATGGGCTGCTCGTCATCTCCAGGATCATGTGGATTTTGTTGCTGATGTGACTAAGCTGAAAGATGTGGTTTCAAGAAAAGGACAAGCAATTATTAAATCTCCTTGGAGTTCCAGTGGACGTGGTCTCAGATATGTGAACAGTTCTTTCTCTGGTGTAGCACAAAATTCCGGTATTACCAGACTCGACAATCTGGATGATATGGAGAAATGGGCTGCTAACGTGATTCGCCATCAAGGGGGTGTTACTGTGGAGCCTTATTATAATAAGGTGAAAGATTTTGGTATGGAATTTGAAATGGTTGATGGCGTGGTGAAATACTGTGGATTATCTCTGTTTCAGACCATCAAGGGGGCTTATGCGGGTAATATCCTTGCTTCAGAAGAAGAGAAAGAGGAAATTCTTGCTTCTTATGTTTCTCTTGATCAATTGGCGCAAATACGTCAGCATATCATTGAGACCCTCCAACCGGTTCTGAAATCTATCTATAGCGGACCTTTTGGTGTGGATATGATGATTTATGCGGATGATGAACGAAGATTGCAGATTAATCCTTGTGTGGAATTGAATCTTCGTCGTACGATGGGACATGTTGCTTTGTCATTAGGAGTATCCGAAAAAACGGCAGGACATATTATGCAGGTTGCTTTTGATGGTAACAGACATCGCTTGCGGGTTTTGCCTGGATTGCCTTCTGAATCTGCTCCTTATCATTAAAAGTACTATTATTTATATACAAACAACTTAAAACATGAAAACAAAATTAATCTATTTGCTGTTAGCTTCAGCTTTGGTAGGTGGTAGTTCGACTGTTTTTGCTCAAAAGGCTCAATCGACTTCCCCTTATGTTTCTCAGGTCTGGAATCCAGACTTAGGTAATGGCATGTATAAAAATCCTGTCATCAATGCGGATTATTCTGATCCGGATGTGGTTTGCGTTGGTGATGATTATTATATGACTGCCAGCAGTTTCAACTGTATCCCAGGCTTACCAATCTTGCATAGTAAAGACTTGGTGAATTGGGAAATCATCGGTCATGCTGTTACGAAACTTCAACCAGAGAGTGAGTTTGATCAGCCTTCTCATGGCAACGGTGTATGGGCTCCATGTATCAGTTATCATAAAGGTGAGTTCTATATTTATTGGGGTGATCCTGACTATGGCGTGTTTATGGTCAAGACGAAGGATCCTGCCGGAAAATGGGACAATCCTGTATGCGTGATTCCTGGTAAGGGAATGATTGATACGTCTCCTCTTTGGGATGAAGATGGAAGAGTTTATCTCGTTAATGGTTGGGCTAATTCACGCAATCGTTTTGCCTCTGTTATTACTGTTAGAGAATTGAATGCTGATGGTACCAAGGCTATCAGTGATCCTGTCATCGTTTTTGATGGAAATGGAACGGAGAATCGTACTTGCGAGGGACCTAAATTCTATAAGAGAAACGGCTGGTATTGGGTTATGTTCCCTGCTGGTGGCGTTCCTACAGGTTTTCAGGTGGCTATGCGCTCAAAATCACCTTTCGGTCCTTATGAATCTAAGAAGGTTCTGGCACAGGGAAAGAGTCAGATTAACGGCCCTCATCAGGGTGGATGGGTTCATACCAAATATGGAGAGGATTGGTTTATTCATTTCCAGGATAAGGAAGCTTATGGACGTGTCGTCCATCTCCAACCTGTTACCTGGAAGGATAATTGGCCTGTGATGGGCAAGGTTCCGGCAAAAGGTTATTGTGGTGAACCGTATGAGACTTATAAGATGCCTAAAGCAAGTACTCATGTGAATGTGAATCCTGTTGAGAGTGATGAGTTTAATACTCCAAAACTTGGTTTGCAATGGCAGTGGCACGCTAATTACCAACAGCAGTTTGGTATGCCTACTTCCTGGGGTGTGTATCGTATTTATACCCATAAGAGTGATGAAACCATTTGGCATACTCCCAACCTCTTGCTCCAAAAAACTCCTGCTGATAATTTTACCGCCACTGCTAAATTGCAATTGACAGCTAAAGACCAGAATCAGCTGGGTGGTATCATCATGATGGGATTGGACTATTCTGCTTTGGTTGTGAAAAGAGTAGGGGATGAATTCCAGTTGCAGCAGATTACCTGTCATAAGGCTGACAAGAAGGGAACTGAAGATGTGAAGGTGCTTGCCACTTTTGCGCCGACTTCCGCTGATAAAATTGATTATCAGCCAGCCTTGCATCATTCTTCTTATCTCCGAATGGTTGTTAAGCAGGGAAAGGTTAATTTCTACTTTAGCAAAGACGGAAAGTCCTTTAAGAAGGTAGGTGACGAATTTACAATGCGTGAAGGTAAATGGATTGGAGCTAAAGTCGGAATGGTTGCTCAAGAACCGGCTGGTAAGACCAATCGTGGTTGGATTGATGTAGATTGGTTTAGAATTACCAAATAATCTACTTATAACTGCTGAGCATTTTGAAATCTATATAAGAATATAGAATCTTTAGAAAAAGATAAAGGATGAGTGACTTCTCAGTTACTCATCCTTTTGTTTGATTTCGCTAAATCAATTTTAGTTCTTATAAGTATGTACTTATTTAATTTATAAAAAATTTATTTACTTTTTTACTAACCCCTGATTATACTTCTTTGAGTAGGTCATCGAGGAAGGTATCTAAGTCATGATCTAAATCTTCCATCAGATCACCACCCACAATAATCGTATCATCATCAGCCAGATAGAGTTCTCCAAGATGCTCTTTGTCATCATCTTCGAGGACAAAACTGTATGGCTTGAGAATTCCCAAGTTGTCAACGATAGCTGTGTTCTTTCTCAAGATGTTTCTCAAACACTTGGCAACTTCCTCATAGAAATTTTCGTCTTTGTTGTCTATCCATTGTTCAACAACGCAGCGAGTAATCTCCTGTTCGTCGTCATTGAATGCCAACAATTCTCCACTATCCTGAGAACATCTTACATGAATATCTGTAAGAACAGAAGTTTCATTGAGTTCTTGAGGTGGAAACTTTTGAGCTATCTTCTTGATGAATCGCTCAACTTGCTGAAGTGTTTGTTCTGTTAATTCCATGTCGTTTCTGTTAGCGTTATTGCCTGGCATGATATTGATGTTTGTACTTTTATGTACTTATAAAAAGAGAGGGGTCGCTCGATGATGTGATGAAACTCTGAACTTTCACAAGTTTGAGAGCTCTCCGTCTTTGTAATCCACTGGCTTTACAGCTTAGTCGCAAATGCGATTTATATGGCCCGCCATCAACAAGAGAAGTCTTCTCGGTTTCACGATTTAATATGAAGAGTAACCCGATCGAACCGATACGACCCCAAATATTTTTATTCATTTGTCATGTCTTACATTTGCAAAGGTAATGCTTTCTTATGAAATAACCAAATATTTTCTCATTTTTTTATTTGCATTCTTCAATTTCTTTCCAGATGCTTTCAAATGTTCTTCTTAATTCTTCTTTGTTTTCTATAATACCCCTCAGTTCCTTTAATGCTTTTTCATTGGGTGAGTTGGGTATCCAGAGTTTGATATACCCATTGTTGGAGTATTTTTCTTCCATGTGCTGAGAGAATCTGAGCCATTGTTCTTCTTTATCTTTCTCTGCGTAATTTTCCCTTCCATATTGAATAGCTCGCAGGAAAATTTCATGAGCTTCGATATCTCTGTCTGCCTCTGCTACGATTTTCCCATAAATACTTCGGGGTTGTCTGCTGGAAGATGCTCGATGATCTTCTACAGCTTCTTTCATGATTTTGATTTGCTCTGGCTTGAACCAACGCTTCAATCTTTGATCACTCTGGAGTATCTTACCACTTGTGATATGGTGTATGGCTCTTGGCCCTTCCATTCCTAAATCATGATATGCTGCTATCACATATACCATGTTTATGTCTGCACCTGTCACTTCTGCCAACTTGATGGAGTTTTTGATCACTCTATTCACGTGGCGTAAGCCATGACTCGTTCCGAATGCATTGTAACGTGGAAGAATCTGTAGCTCGATGAATTCCATTATTTCAAGATTTACCTGTTGTTTCATAAGCTTTGTTATATAAATATTACAGAAAGTATGGCTGCAACTGATAGAATGCCAAAAACTAAAATGTTACGGGCTGTCAAGCCGAGTACCTGATTTAATTTTGCTCCCTTGTTGATTCTTTTCATCTCTTGATAGGATTGCCGGTGTAATATGATATATATAAGGTATATAGCATACGTCGGAATGAACTTGTCGATTTGGTATAAATCGAAGAATACGAGGATGATCATGATACCTGCAGCGATGTATCCTATTGATTCGTATAGCCTTCTTGTCTTGCTTTCTCCCAAACGTACTGCAAGGGTTATCTTGCCGTTGCTCCTGTCATTGTCAATATCTCTGTAATTGTTGACTATCAATAGTGCGTCTATTGCTAAGCCGCAGGCTATGGATGATGCGATCACTTCACCTGTTGGAATTTGTTGGTGGAGAGGCATGCAGACGTAGTACGTACAGCATACAGGAATGATACCGAAAAACAGAAGTACTAAAATGTCACCCAATCCGTGGTAGCTGAATAATGTGGTATAGAGAAAGCAAAATACGACACATGCTATTCCCACCATCACCATTTCCAGTCCTCCGTATAATATAAGCGGTATTCCTGTCATACATCCCAAAAGGGTTGTAATGAGGATTCCCCACACCATAGCGTCGGATGTTATCCATCCTTCCGAACATGCTCTTTTAGGACCTAATCTCGTCTCGTCATCATTACCTTTTTTAAAATCAAAATAGTCGTTGACAAGGTTTGAATCAATCTGCATGATCCATGCAAATAGCAAACATAAGATTGCAGGAATCCAATTGAATTGTTCGCTTGTATTTCGCCACGCGAATGCAGTTCCTATCATGACAGGAACTGCAGCCGCTGAAAGCGTCTTGGGGCGTGTTGCTAAAAGCCACGCTTTTACAGAATTCGTTTTTACCATTTTATTAGTTAAAGAAATTCCAACTTACTCCAAATCTGAATACCCTTCCATTGATAGGGTAGTGAGGTGTCAAGAAATAATTTCTGTCTCCCTGTCCGGCGTTGATGTGACTCATCATGACAAAGAAACGGGTATGCTTGATGAATGCATTGGCATAGACATTGACTATCGGATAATTGCCTACCTTTACGTTCTTGTCACCATTTCCCTGGACAACATATTGTCCCATATATGGAGAATAGTCGGGTGCTGTGTAGCTCGTGAAATATCGGGCATCTGCACCTAAGTCTATATGCAAAACTTTTGCGATAGAGAATTTGATATATAAATTGGTGTAGATATCCAAGTCTGGTACCGGTACAACTTCTTCCTTGCTTGAATGCTGGTATGTGACTACGTTTTCCCAATTCAGTATGCCCAACTTAAAGTCCTGTTTTAATTGTGCAGTAAGTAAGTTGATAGGACTTGAACTCTGCATAGGCGTTACTGTAACGCCAGTTCTCAACCCTTTATCGGTAATGGTATAACTCTGACTCAAATAAGTATAATTCTTGATTTCGTCAACGGCAACGCGTAACGAAGTGCGAGTCTTGTTGAATCTTAATGTTCCCATGATGCGGGTATGAATGATCTTGTCGAGATCGTTTTCCCACCAGAGGTGTCGAGAATGATACTTTCTATAGTAAAAAGATGGATTCTCGCGATGGAAGAAAGCATCTCCAATAATCGAAAGTGTATCTCCAAGGAAAGGGATATTTACATCCAGATTTCCATCTACTGCCAAAGTACCCGCATCTTCGCCTGCGATTCCTATTTCCGCAATGGCATTGTAATGTATCAGTTTTCCTTGTTTTTTACTGAGTTGACCACCAACACTGAAGGTGTGCTCGTTATATTTCTCTATACCGCCATCCATTGTAGGCAAGTCGAAGTGGCGCATGTCGTAACTTGCAAAAGCTTTGATACCTGCTTTGGCCCATTTGCTGAAGCCCTCTAAAGTAGCTAATGCAAAGGTATTCTTCATTTCCCAATGGCGGGTCTTGTCGTATATAGAGTCTCCTGTCAACTTACCCACGTTGTAGTATTCGTTTAAGTAAAAGTTCGCAGGGGTCTGATAAGCAGTGTATATACGCTTGTAATTGTCAAACTTGAGCGTATGGATAAAACTTGTGACTGGTACGTACTCAGTTTTATAGAACAATGAGTCTTCCTTGGCCTTCTTTTGGATGGCCAATAAGCTATCAGCTGCAGCTTTACCGTTGACTGCTATTCTGGTTGTATCTGTTTTCAAAGTGCCAGCATTAGCTTCCAGTGCAGGTTCGTTGCCTGCAATTTTAGCACCTTCTGGTCTTCCGGAATATTTGGTTTGTTGTGCTTTATCAAATTCCTTTTCGTCAAATTTCTTTCCGGCTTCTTTCGCCTTTTTTCTTGCCTCTTCTTTTGCGTCGCTTTCTGCATTATCTTTTGCAGATTCCATAGCGAATTTTTTAGCCTTGATTTCCTCTTCTGTCATTTTTACTTTGCGTTTGAAACCTAAGCTATAGCGATGAGATAAGAAGATATGCTGATTATCGTTTCTGTTCCAGTTCTTTTCTAAAACCGTTGGAATTTCGTTTTCAGAAAATGTTTCTTCGAAAATTTCCGGGTGCTTGATATAGGCATCGTCTGTAATACCTCCATTCTCTGTCACCTTCTGGTGGAGAGTACTGAGAAGCAAATGTGCCTGATATTGGTCACCAATATAGGAAGCCCACATGGTATATTTGAAGTGACTGGTACTTTGTGCGTTATAGTAACCACGTCCGTATTTGTAGTCGAATTTGAATCCTGCTCCCAATCGCTTATTGGCATTGATTGCAAAGATGGCATGGAAATCGTCCTCACCATTGGTGCGATCACCACATGAGTTGAGTGTGATGTTGGTGATTGGTGAGTATGTGTTGGTGAAATGAAAATCGCTGACAGGCGTATTGAAATATGAATAAGGTTCTGTGAAGAGGAATTGTCCCTGAGTGTTTCTGCGATCAATGAAAATACGTCCTATTCTCGGAGAACCCATGTTTCCTAAGGTGTTGTATTCTCCGCGAAGTCCTTCTGTGAAAGTTGTATTCATGTACATATGCTGAAGTGTATCTACTACAGCATCTTGCTGGTCGCCGAATCTTTCATCTACCGTCCAAACTTTAATTCCTTTTGGAATTTCCTGGTTGGAACCGAGTGAATCTGTACTTATTCTTCTTTCGGAAGCTGGGCGGAAATCTCCATCTTCATTGATTGAGTTAAAATCAGTTTGTGCTGCAACTGAGGTAGTTGCAGCACAAAATATCATTGTAGTGAATATTTTATTCATTATGTAGGTATTCATTTACTACTTTCTTATTCCTAATATATGGTTTTCTCCTGATCCTTGAACAGACAAAACCTAATATCATTTCTTAAAACCTTATGTTATTTCTTAAATAGTCTGAGACAGACTTCAATAATTTTAAGAACAACTCCTACAATCAGTACAATGGTACTTGCAGTTTGATATTCTGTTTGAGTCCAAAGAATGAGTCCGATGACAGCCAAAAGCATGAATGCAATGTTGAGCTTGTTTCGAACTTTCAGCATCTTATCTCTTCCATCATAGTCTATGAGGCGTCGCTGACGATGTTGAGGTCTGACGGCATAAGATGTCTTTGTTTCGTTATTCTCGTTGGATTCAGTATTTACTGTATCCTGTATCTTGTTATCTTCTTGCATTTTGAAAGAATTGTTTTAAACAACTTGAAAGTTAATTTTTAACTAATGCTTTTATGTCGCTGAAAATCTGATCCTTACGGTCAATAGTTCCCTTGCGGAATTTGCCAAAGATGCGTGCTAAGCCATTCTTTTTCTTATTGAGTGCATAACGATCAGAAATTACATTTTCTGCTGGCTCCTTAAAACCAGTAGAGCGTCCTTCTTCATAATTATAGATGATTTTAGACAATCTAACGGTCAAAGAGTTATCTGCAATTTGTGCAACCAACTGATATCTGAATTCAGTTCGGTCGAGGGAAAGGAATGACTGACTGAAAACAAGCCATTCATCCATGGTATTTGCTATGATGTTCTCTTTTGGATTGACAAGTGCAACTCTGCTTGCTATATTATTCTTGTCTTGTGTCAAATTGCTGAAGTAATTGTACACAAGATCATAAATCTGTTTTGCAGATTTCCCGTTAGCATCTGTTTGCATGGTAAATTCGATTTTGCCATTTTCATCAGTTAGTATTGCACCCTCCAAATACTTTGGGTCGTCTTTCAGTGTAACACCATTTTTAGTAACCGTTTTCTTGGCAACTTCGGTGCGCTTTTCTACTTTAGGGACAATCCAACCTTGTTTTGTTTCTGTAGGTGTGGTGTTGCTTTCGGCATTCTTTTGCTGATTTTTGACTACAATAGTTTTTCCATTAATTGTAGTAGATGCTGGCTCATTTGCTATGGATGGTTCCAGTTCTTTATCTGTACCTTTCGCTTTTTCTGCGGCAGCCTTTGCTTCTTCTACAGCTTTCTTGGCTTCTTCCAATTGCTTTTGAGCTTGTTCCAACTTTTGTTCTGGTGTCAAAACAGTCTGTGCTGACATCATCAAAGGGAGAAACATGAATATGGTGAGAAATACTTTCTTCATGATTATTTTGCTTTTAGAATCTTTTTCCGCTCAGTAAATGGCGAAAACAGAATGGTTATAAATGATATGTGCGGAAGATGAGGGATTCAAACCCCCGATACCCCGTAAGGGGTATACCGGATTTCGAGTCCAGCGCATTCGGTCACTCTGCCAATCTTCCATTTTCTGGTAATTTAGCATGATATATATTCATTCTTACCTTTAAACATTGCAAAGATAGTGTTTTTTGATGTTATAGCAAAATTTATGACGTATTTTTTAACAATATTAACCTCAGTTTCTTTGTTGTTCATTCAATGGACAAGTTCAATTGGTGTTTTGGATCATATTATAAAAGATGAAGGGGTGGTGTTTTTCGGAGATACTGTTGCTATTTGACTTGTTTACTGATGCGAACAGACTTGTTTCCTGGAGCTAACTGACTTGTTTTCTGATGCTAACTGACTTGTTTTCTGGTGCTAAGTGACTTGTTTTCTGGTGCTAAATGACTTGTTTCCTGGAGCTAAGTGACTTGTTTCCTGATGCTAAGTGACTTGTTTTCTGGTGCTATTTGACTTATTTATTGTTGCTGTTTCCCTTTATTTCTTGAACTTGTAATCTATGATTCTGATCTGTAAACATAAAAATCCCCTCCTGGAAAGCATTTGATTGTCTTTCCGGGAGGGGAATTATTATATTCGGTAGAATAAATCTATTATTTGATCATATCAACGCTGCGCTTCAAGAATGCTTCGAGATCTGCGCCCTTTAGCATACCGTTTTGCAGCAAAGCAAGGTCAATCAGTTGGTGAACGATATTGTTGTCCTTGGCGTAATTGCCTATGATTTCATCGCGCTTACCTTTTTCATCGCTGATAGTCTTTTCGGTTTGATGAACATCGTCCTTTTCCTGCTGGGTAATCTCCTCTGGTTTCTTCTTGGTCTGTTCCTGATGAAGAACTGCCAATCGAGCCTCCTGACCCTTGATCTCTGCCAAAATAGGCTTGAGTGCTTCTGCAGTATTGCTTTCTGAATCAGCCAAAACATTCTTTATCAGAGTATGGTCTGAGTTCAAGATGATGGTGTAGCTGTCAGGCATCTGACCATAGAAGTTCATACCTTGCTGGAACTGACTCATAGTCTTCATTCTTCGCATCCACTCGTTTTGTGTGATGACTACCGGTTTGCTGTTCTCACCCAAAGCTTGCACTTCAACGGTGAATTCCGTTTTTTCTATCTTAGGAAGTTGTGAACGGAATACTTGTGTCAGATTGTCGGTCTGCTCATGATTGATGTCTGTCTTTTTGGCATCTTCTTTCACGATAAGGCGCTCAATTGTATCAGAATCAACGCGAACAAAACGAGATTTCTCAAACTTTTGTTCAAGCATGTTCACCATTGGAGTATCCAGCTGACCATTCATCAAGAGCACAGAATATCCCTTGTCCTTTGCAGCCTCGATATATGAGTACTGCTCCTCTTTGTTGTTGGCATAGAGATAAATCAGGTTGCCTTCCTTGTCAGTCTGATTGTCCTTGATAACGGTCTTATATTCGTCAAATGTAAAGTACTTGCCATCTACGTCCTTAAACAAGGCGAAGTCTTTAGCTCTATCATAGAAATCTTCCTTAGACAACATACCGTAGTTGATGAATATCTTGAGGTCATCCCATTTCTCTTCGTATTCCTTGCGGTTTTCCTTGAATATAGAATTCAGACGATCTGCTACTTTCTTTGTGATATAGGTAGAAATCTTCTTGACGTTGCTGTCGCTCTGTAAGTAACTGCGGCTTACGTTCAATGGAATGTCTGGAGAATCGATGACACCATGAAGCAAGGTAAGGAACTCCGGTACGATACCCTCGACTTGGTCTGTCACAAATACCTGGTTGCAATACAACTGTATCTTATTGCGTTGCATGTCGATACTGTTCTTGATACGTGGGAAGTAGAGAATACCAGTCAGGTTGAATGGGAAATCTACATTCAGGTGAATCCAGAACAGAGGCTCGTCAGACATAGGGTAGAGGGTACGATAGAAATTCTTGTAGTCCTCGTCTTTCAATGTACTTGGAGTCTTAGTCCATAAAGGTTCTACATTATTAATAATGTTATCTTCCTCTGTTTCGACATTTTTTCCATCCTTCCATTCTGTTTTCTTTCCGAATGCCACAGGTACGGCCATGAACTTGCAGTACTTGTTCAGCAATTCCTGAATCTTGTTTTTCTGCAGGAATTCCTTGCAGTCATCTGCTATGTGGAGGATAATATCCGTACCTCTCTCGCTCTTTTCTGCATCTTCAATTTCGAATGCTGGAGAACCATCGCAGCTCCATTTTACAGCTTTAGAGCCTTCTTTGTAGCTCTTGGTAATGATTTCCACCTTGTTGGAAACCATGAAAGAAGAATAGAAACCGAGTCCGAAGTGACCAATGATAGCATTGGCATTCTCCTTATATTTATCAAGGAAATCAGTAACACCTGAAAAAGCTATTTGATTGATGTATTTATCTATTTCCTCTTCAGTCATTCCGATACCATGATCGCTGAAGGTCAATGTACCAGCATTCTCGTCAAGAGAAACTCTTACTGTAGTGTCTCCAACTTCTCCCTTGAAATCACCTTGAGCAGCAAGTGTTTTCAACTTTTGTGTGGCATCTACTGCATTTGACACCATCTCACGGAGAAAGATGTCATGGTCTGAATAAAGAAACTTCTTGATGACAGGAAAAATATTTTCTGTCGTTACTCCAATATTACCTTTTTGTGCCATAATTATATGTTTTAATTTTAAATTTACTATTCTTATGTTTTTGTGTTTGCCACTTACAAAAGGCGTGCCAAAGAGTGATAAAATGTTTCTTATTGTATCTGAAATGTTTCATTTATGACTTTTTGGCTCAAATTATTTCTTATAAAATTTGGTTGCTTTGTTTTTTTTATTACCTTTGCAAGAAATTTAATGATAAACTTTTGAAACAACACAATCATGATGCAACAATTACAATCTAAATCCGATTTGATCGCTGACTATTATTCTCAGCACTACGAAGAAGTGAAAGCTTTCGTTTCTTCCCGATTACAATATGCAGATGATTCTGAAGATGTCGTTCAGAATATCTTTCTGCGCCTCTTACAAATGGACAAAATGATATCTTCTGTCACTTTGCCTTGTTTGGTATATACAGTTGCTAAGAATTTGATTTGTGATTATTGGCGTCATCGTCAATGTGTGTATGATTATGAGCATTTTTTCGTGAACTCTCATGCTTCTCAAATTTGCACTAATATGGGTGAATCTATCTATTCGGTCCAGCAAATTAACGAATTGCTTGAACGTGGAATTGCTCGCTTAAGTGAAAATCAACGTAAGATTTATCGAATGAACGTATGCGATGGAATGCAGATTAGTGAGATAGCAATCAAGTTGGATGTTAAATATAAGAATGTAGAAAATCGTCTTTGTGCTGCTCGTAAAGAGGTTAGGAAATATATGAAGTGTATGTTGGCTTAATTGGTGATTTAAATGAAAGATGTTGTATTCATATAAAAAATAGGAGAAATTATCATCTTATAAGTGATAACTTCTCCTATCTTTTTGTAGCTGTTGCCACAAAAGTATTGAGACAACGTAAATTTCTTTGTTTAGCTAATCTTAAGTTAGTTATACCAAATTTCTCCGCCCATTACGTTTTGGGTCATTAACACAGTTTCTTGAACAGGTGATGCGATTTCTACGTACTCACCATAGTTCTCAGCATTTTCTGTTTTCATTTTCTTTAGGTTTTGTGATTTAATAAATGTTTATCTTTGTACTTGTACTTTGTCTTAAGAAAACAAGCATGTTATCTTTAAGACATTGCAAAGTTAATCATTATTTTTCAGATTATCAAGTATTTACCGCATTTTTTTTGCGTTTTTAACAGTATTATTTTTCTTTTGGAATATTTATGCGTCTTTTTTCTATTTTTGCCGAATTTAGTATATTTTATGATTCTGGATAAAAGAAAAGTAGGTGCGTCATAAGCCGCATCATGTAAACTAAAAAAGTCCCACAGACTTTAAATATTTACATAGATTTTTATGGCGGAAAGACCAAATCTGTGTATATCTGTGAATCTGTGGGACTATGTGCTATTAGGCTATCAGCCCGTGCTAATCTTGCCTGTTACTTAACTTTTATCCTTTGTGTGGTGCATTGCGGAGTATGTCCAGAAGATGATCCCATACCATCTGCACAGTTGGGATATAGAGTGCTTCCTGTGGAGTATGTACTTCTCGGAGAGTAGGACCAAAGCTAACCATGTCCAAATCAGGATATTTTTCTGAGAAGAGGCCGCATTCCAGACCTGCATGAATACCCTTGACTAATGGTTTCTTTCCGAAAAGTTTTTCGTAACTCTTGACGGTGATTTCCGTGAGTTTGCTATCTGTACGCATTTTCCATGCTGGATATTTGTCGCCTACAGTAATTTTAGCTCCAGCCAACTGGAAGGCAGCTTTCACAGTATTGGTCATGTTTTCCAGATTGCTCATCACATTACTGCGTTGTGAAGCTACGATGTCAATAGAGTTGTCTGTAGTTATCACACTGGCTACATTGCTGGAAGTTTCTACCATCCATGCAATAGCTTCATCCTGGCAGGTTGTCAACGGACCGTTATCTACTGCTTGTAAAGCCATGATGAACTTTTCTGCTATTGTTTTTTCGATGACAGGAGATGATTCTGCAGATTCCATATTGAAGACCATTTCTTTTTCTGTAACATGGAATTCTTCTTCAACTTCTGAGGCAAAGATGTTCCAGTCTATACGAACCTGTTCTTTTACCTCATTCTTGATAGCTAATACTACCTGACCATCACGAGGGATGGCATTGTGCATCTTACCACTATTGAAGTTGACTAATCTGATGTCGCCGTTAAACTTTTCCATCTCCAAATACAGGAAGCGGGCGAGAAGTTTGATGGCATTGGCGCGCTTCTTGTTGATGTCATCACCAGAGTGACCGCCATTTAAACCTTTCAGATTCAATTTGATGAAGAAGTAACCAGCAGGAGCTTGTTCGCGTTCAAATTCAAACGTAGCGTGAATGGTTTGTCCACCAGCGCAGGAAACGAAAATCTGTCCTTCATCCTCAGAATCCAGGTTGATGAGCATTTTGCCAGTCATAAAACCAGCCTCCATGCCATGAGCACCTGTTAAGCCAGTTTCTTCATCGCGTGTAAACACACATTCAATAGGACCGTGTTCGATTTCATTACTGTCGAGGATAGCCTGTTCAATAGCGCATCCAATTCCGTCGTCAGCCCCAAGAGTAGTACCCTTAGCTTTTAACCATTCGCCATCTATATAGGTCTGGATAGCATCCTTGGTAAAGTCGATATCAACATCTACCAACTTGTCGCAAACCATATCCATGTGACTCTGAAGAATGATGGTTTCTCTGTCTTCGTATCCAGGTGTAGCAGGTTTTCTGATGATCACATTGCCCGTTTTGTCAACGTTGGTTTCAAGATTTCTGCTTTCGCCAAAATCTTTGAGGAACTCAATCATCTTTTCCTCGTGCTTAGAAGGACGAGGTATTTGATTGATTTTTGCGAATTGCTCGAAAACGCATGATGGTTTTAACTCATTTTTTTCCATATCAATATGTTTTTATATTATTGTTGTACTATTAATAACTTACTTTTTTTAGAAAAGAATGTTATTTTATTTATAATTACTTACTATTTCTGGCTTTTTATTTGGGATATTCCCCAAAAAATATTACCTTTGCATCCAAATGTGCTAATTAAAGCACTGCAAAATTAATAAAAATGGTAAAGATATTCCTATTTAGTGTGTTAATAATTGCTATTTGTATAGCATTGTTATCAGTTAAGTTGATTTTTAGGAAGAACGGAAAGTTCTCTTCCCAGCATGTGCATGATAATCCAGGCTTGCGCAAGCAGGGCATTCATTGTGTCATTGATCAGGACAGAGAGTCTCGTCAGGCAGGAAAAGCATATTAAGTAATAATAAAATTATAGAAGAAATGAAAAAGAACATTTTGGGGTCAGTGGCATTTGCTGCTATGGTCGCTTTGTCACTAACATCTTGCAACAAGTCACAGCCACAGGTTGAAGCTAAATCTGAAAGTAAGGCTCCGGCTGAGTTAAAGATTGCTTATGTTGAGGTGGATTCTATCATGACTCAATATAAATTCGCAAAGGAGTATGCTGCAATTCTTGAAAAGAAGGGTCAGAACATTCAGGCTACTCTTGCACAGAAGCAGCAGAACTTGCAGGCTGCAGCTGCTAATTTCCAGCAGCAGATTCAGCAGAATGCTTTAACTCGTGAGGCTGCTGAGCAAAGACAGGCTGCTATACAGAAGCAGAATAATGATTTGCAGGGATTACAGCAGCGTTTGAGCAACGAGTTTGCTTCAGAACAGGAGAAGTACAATAAGGCTCTTCATGATAGCATCGCTAATTATCTGGCAAGATATAATAAGGATAAGAAATATAGCATTATCTTCTCTAAGAGTGGTGACAACTTGCTGTACGCAGACAAGGCTTATGATATTACCAATGAAGTAATCTCTGGTCTTAACAAGGCTTACAAGAGCACACTCCCTGCTGCAAAGAAGTAATATTATTATGTTAAGAAACGAGCGGTATCAATTTGTGTTGGATTACTTTCGGCAATCCATGCCACATGTAACCACGGAGTTGCAGTTTGGTAGTGCATTTCAGCTTTTGGTGGCAACCTTGCTTTCGGCTCAATGTACAGACAAGCGTATCAATATGGTTACACCTGCTCTTTTTGCCCATTATCCTGATGCAAACAGAATGGCTCAGGCTGAGGAGGATGATATCTACGATCTGATTAAATCAGTCAGTTATCCTAATGCCAAGGCTAAGCATTTGGTGGAAATGTCACGTAAACTGGTATGTGATTTTAATGGAGAGGTTCCTTCCGAAATGGCTCAGTTGGTTACTCTTCCTGGAGTAGGGCGAAAGACTGCCAATGTGATACGGGCAGTTTGGTTTGGTAAGGCTACGATGGCTGTTGATACACACGTTTATCGCGTAAGTCACCGTTTGGGCTTAGTTCCTAAAACCGCCGATACTCCTCGTAAAGTAGAAGATTACCTGATGAAGCATATTCCAAAGGAAGATATTCCTAATGCTCATCACTGGTTACTCCTGCATGGTAGGTATGTTTGTAAAAGTGCTAATCCAGATTGTGGTAAGTGTCAGTTTACAGATATCTGTCCTAAATTGCTGAAAAACAGTAAATTATAAATATGGATACAAAAAATCCCAAACAGTTGGTTGATATTCAATCGCTGTTTGGGATTTTTTGATGTTTTATCTTTTTATATTAATTCCAGAATCTTATCGATAATCTTATCTATTGTAGTAGAATCAGTAGCTTGATCTATTTTCTGATTTATCTTTTCCTCGATTTTCTTGCTCACCTTGTCTGCAGCCTTATCCATAGCTTGATTGGCTCTGTCTTCCAACTTCTTCTGGATATTTCCGCTCAAATCTCTTTCATCAGTTGTGCTTTCGCCCAAATCTTTTTCATCAGTAGTGTTTTCACTTGAATCGTACTCGTCAGAACTGGTATTTTCTGGGTTGTTTCCTTCCAATGCTTTTACCATGTCGTCAGAATTCATAGTAATGACTTTTCCGAAAATTCCATAACTTACTGTATGTTCTTTGTCTTGAATAGTCACAGTCCCTTTCGAGAAAATCAGATAGTTATGATATTCGAAGAGATTGTCAAGTGCCGAGTCAATAAAATTACCTGCAAGCATTCTCGCCATCATTCCAAAACCTTGTGCGAAGATATCATTGCCATTAGATGTTGTTGCTTTTTCTACGGCTTTACTTACTTCTGTGCGAATGGCATTTTCATGTGATTCTCTATTCGGATTTGTCAGAGCCATGATAATGAGGAGAAGCAAGACAAGTCCACCGAAAATTTTGAGCAAATAATGATTTTGCGGCTTCTTTTCCTCTTTATAGGGAGCCGAAGGGGGTGTTGGCGGAATTGCAGTTTCTTGTTGCATGCCTGTGGAAGAATCATTCCTATATTCATTTGTCTTTTCATTCAAAATGTAACGGAGTTCAGAAATAGTCCAGGCTGGTTGCCAGTCTTTCATACCTTCTTTCCATACTAAGGTTTCTGATGAAATACCCATTTCTGCAAGTTGGGCTATCGTATATGGTCCTTCTTGCTGATTATTTAATATAACAAAGAATTTCATTTGCTTATGTATTATATATAATGTATGGTCTTCTTTTATTCATGTGTAGCTTTCCACCAGCCAGTTTTCTCTTTACCTCTGATGGCAACAGGATGCTGGCTTGGGTCAGAAATTGAAAGACCGCAATAATTCTTGATTTTAATAGTTACTTCTGGATACAGTCGTAAAGCTGTATATGCGCAATCAGTATGTGCTGCAGCTTTGACCGTTTTCTTCAGTTGGTTGCTGAATTGTTCTTTCAGATAACCATTTGGTTTCAAACTGTCAACATATACTGCCATGTCGTAGGACAGATGTGGTAAGAAACCATCGAGTGGCTGAATGGAGTCGAGAGGAATCGTGGTGTCAAATGTATATTTTTGATTGATTTCTTTCATTACATTTGCCAGCGCATCTAATTGCCTGCAATCGATGGCAGCCATATTGCAATATGGAGAATTGCTATTCTTGTAGAAGTTTACGATGCCATTTACAAGACTGCTATAGTTTGGGGTTGTTCCATTAAGATAGCTCCACATTGAGCGGTAAGGAATTCCTTTAGCTATGATTTCACTACTGGAAGCGATGAGATAGTTGGTGACATCCTTTAGTTCATACGCAGTTTCTACATTTCCCATATAGCATACGTCAAAAAGTATATACTGCATTTTGATGCCGCTTTGCTTGATACCTTCCACCAATGTGCTTAGATCTATTGAATTTTCCTTGCGATCTACGCTACCGAAAAAGCGGGTTGTTGGATTATCTGGGTCTGTACCAAACTGAATGCCGCTAAATGGAGTGTCATAAGATAACGTCTGCTGAGTATTGAATGGTTTTGCCTGGTTTGGATAATTTATCCAATCGTCAGCGCAAGACCAACCGCAACCATGACCACCAATAATCAGGGCATAGTTAAGTGCTTCTGCATTTTGTCTTACCTCATTGAGAATATCTGCGAATCCGTTTGCAGAATTGTAGGCTGAACCTTCGTAAGTTTTAATAGGAGTCCTGCTTACCTCTTTAGTAACATCATTATATGTCAGATCAAAGAGTGTACTATTGTAGGCATTATTGCTGAAGAAAACCAATACACGCGTATTGTTGAGTCCCTTCTTGTCTTTAATACCTGCACAGATGCTGTCAATATTATTAGATAAAGCTTCTGTCAAACCGATACTTGAGTTTCCGCCAGTCCAAGGTAGGAATACGAGTATTGTCTGCTTGTTAACTTTGTCGATATCAAAAGCTTCTTCTGTACAACTTCCTAATCCGATGATGGATACAATTGCAAAGATAAATCCGTAAACAAACTGTTTCATTTAGGTAAGGGTTTAAATGAAAAGTTTAGTGTTTAGAGATATGATGTCGCTGCATAAAAGCGATAATCCGACAGGATATTCTAAACACTAAACATGATTATTGATTATTACTTCTTCTTGAGTTCCTCGATGGTAGCCTTCAGGGCAGCAATCTTTTCTACAGAGTCGCTTTCCTTCTTACGTTCGAGGGCTACAACTTTCTCTGGAGCGTGAGCCACGAAGTTCTCATTGCTGAGTTTCTTGCGTACACCCATCAGGAAGCCTTCTAAGTGCTTGAGCTGAGCCTCTGCCTTCTCAATCTCGGCAGCTACGTCGATAAGGTCGCCCAAAGGAACGGCAAACTCGTCAGTACCTACCATGAAGCTGGATGCATCAGCGCTCTTTTCTGCAATGACCTCAATCTTGTCGAGGTTTGCCATCTTGAGAGTTACATCATTGAATGCTTCGAAATCGTTCTTGCCAACTACCTGGAGAGATAACTGCTCCTTCTGTGCAATGTTCTTCTGGTTGCGGACAGTACGAACGCCTGCGATGATCTGCTTCACTGCCTCGATGTCTGCTGCTAACTTCCGCTCCTCGGCTGTAGGTGCTGGCAACTCCAGCTTCTCGCGCATAATGCTCTCGCCATCCTTGCGGTCGTAGATGTGCTGCCACAACTCCTCGGTGATGAATGGCATAAATGGATGCAACATCTTCAGGAGGGCATCGAAGAAACGGAGGGTAGCGTCGTAGCTCTTCTGGTCGATTGGCTGACCATAAGCAGGCTTTACCATCTCCAGGTACCAAGATGAGAACTCATCCCAGAATAACTTATATACAGTCATCAGAGCCTCAGAGATACGATATTCCTTAAACTGCTTTTGCATCTCTTCGTTTACCTCCTTGAGTTTAGCGTCAAACCACTTCACTGCGATTTCTGCGCTCTTAGGCTGCTCGATGTCGGCTGTTTCCCAGCCCTTAACAAGACGGAAAGCATTCCAAATCTTATTGTTGAAGTTACGTCCCTGCTCGCAGAGGCTCTCGTCGAAGAGGATGTCGTTGCCAGCTGGAGCGCTGAGCATCATGCCCATACGAACGCCGTCGGCACCAAACTTGTCAATCAGATCGAGTGGGTCAGGTGAGTTACCGAGACTCTTACTCATCTTACGGCCGAGCTTATCGCGAACGATACCTGTGAAATATACGTGCTTGAATGGCATCTTGCCACGATACTCGTAGCCTGCCATAATCATACGTGCTACCCAGAAGAAAATGATATCCGGACCTGTTACAAGGTCGGAAGTAGGGTAGTAGTAGTTGATCTCCTCGTTGTCAGGATTTTCAATACCATCGAACAATGAGATAGGCCACAACCATGAAGAGAACCAAGTATCGAGGCAGTCGCTTTCCTGCTCAAGATCCTCAGCCTTGATGTTGGCGTTCTTTTCCTGAGCGAGCTTCAAAGCTTCCTCTGCAGTTTCTGCTACTACGAAATCCTTCTTGCCAGCGTTGTCGAAGTAGTAAGCTGGGATGCGGTGACCCCACCAGAGTTGGCGGCTAATACACCAGTCCTTGATGTTCTCCAACCAGTGGCGATAGGTGTTCTTATATTTCTTAGGATAGAACTCAATATCATCGTCCATTACTGGAGGGAGGGCGATGTCTGCAAAGTGCTGCATCTTGAGGAACCATTGTGTAGAGAGCTTTGGCTCAATAGGCACATTGGTACGCTCAGAGAAGCCCACCTTATTATTATAGTCCTCAATCTTCTCCATCAAACCAGCATTCTGAAGATCGATAGAAATCTGCTTGCGCACGTCCATACGGTCCATGCCTACATAGAGACCTGCTGCCTCGCTGATGGTACCGTTGTCGTTGAAGATGTCGATGGTTTCCAAACCATGCTTCAAACCGAGAGCGTGGTCGTTGATATCGTGAGCTGGAGTTACCTTCAAGCAACCTGTACCGAACTCGATATCTACGTATGTATCTTCGATGACTGGAATCTCACGGTTGACGAGAGGTACGATGACGTGCTTACCCTTCAACCATGTATTCTTCTTGTCCTCTGGGTTGATACACATGGCAGAGTCGCCCATGATAGTCTCAGGACGTGTAGTAGCTACTACTGCATAGTAACCCTTCTCATCCTTGTGAATGACGTTCTCTTCATCTACCTGCTGGCAGTCTTTCTCTACTACGTAATACTTCAAGTGATAGAGCTTAGAGTGCTCGTCCTTATAGATTACCTCCTCGTCAGAGAGTGCAGTCTGAGCCTTAGGATCCCAGTTGACCATGCGCACACCACGATAGATGAGACCTTTCTTGTAAAGATCGCAGAATACGTGGATGACGGCGCGAGAACGGGTCTCGTCCATAGTGAATGCTGTGCGATCCCAATCGCAGCTGGCACCGAGCTTGCGGAGCTGTTTCAGGATAATGCCACCATGCTCGTGAGTCCAGTCCCAAGCGTGCTTGAGGAACTCCTCGCGAGTAAGGTCAGTCTTCTTGATGCCCTGCTGAGCGAGGCGGTTGACTACCTTAGCCTCGGTAGCGATACTGGCATGGTCTGTACCTGGTACCCAACAAGCGTTCTTACCTTCCATGCGTGCACGGCGAACGAGAATATCCTGGATCGTATTGTTGAGCATGTGTCCCATGTGAAGCACACCTGTAACGTTTGGTGGAGGGATAACCACTGTATAAGGTTCACGACCATCTGGCTTAGAGCTGAAAAGCTTGTTGTCGAGCCAGTACTGATACCATTTACTTTCCACTGCTTGTGGATCGTATTTACTTGCTAATTCCATTGCTTATATCTAATTTTTATTCTTTTTCTTTCTTTTTCCTTAAAAAACAGTGCAAAGATACTACTTTTTGGGCGAAAAACACTATCTTTGCATCAAATTTATTAATTTTTGCACATTTTCTTAACGTAACAGTTGGAGATGCGCAAGGAGAACCTTTAAAGTTGAATATGAATAAAATGCATACGAAAGAAGAAAAAATGGCAGCGTTCAGTCGCTTGTTGGATGTACAGGACCGTTTGCGCCTGCAGTGTCCATGGGATAAGAAACAGACATTCGAGAGTCTTCGCCCGAATACAATCGAGGAGACTTTCGAACTCTGTGATGCACTGATGAAACGTGATTATAAAGATATCAAGAAAGAGTTGGGTGATGTTTTGGAGCATGTGATGTTCTACAGTATCATCGGACGAGAAGATGGTGAGTTTGATATCTGCGATGTTTGCAATCAGGAAGCAGATAAACTGATGTTCCGTCATCCATTTATCAATTGGAACGAGGAAGGAGAATGGAGCGTATCCAATCCTGATATGTATATCAACGAAAATGGACAGGTGGTTTATAAAGAAGAAAAATGTGAGTCTGAGGATTCTGCTTCTGATGATGACCAGAACTCTTTGGTAAAGGCGGGTTCTGTCAAACCTAAAACATCAACTGCTGTTGAGAAAACCTGGGAACAGATTAAGCAGCAGGAGAAGGATGGAAATGAAAGAGTGCTTAGCGGTGTTCCTAATGCCTTGCCTTCTCTTATTAAAGCTTATCGCATACAGGACAAGGCAAGAAATGTAGGTTTTGATTGGAAAAACAAAGAGGATGTTTGGGATAAGGTTCAGGAGGAACTTGATGAATTGAAAATAGAATTGGCAAAGGAAGATAAGGAAAATTCTACAAAGGAATTAGGTGATTTCCTTTTTTCTGTGATCAATGCAGCCCGTCTCTATAAACTGAATCCTGATAATGCACTTGAACATACCAATCAGAAATTCATTCGTCGTTTTAATTATGTGGAAGACCATACCATAAAGCAGGGAAAAAATCTGAAGGATATTTCATTGGAAGAAATGGATCAACTTTGGAATGAAGCTAAATCTTTAGAGAAAAATGAAGGCCAATCTAAAGAGGAGAATAAAGACTGATCTTTTCTATTAAGATAAGAGTGATATAAATAAGAATAATGGTAAATCTATAGAAAAGAATGCTTTTGATTTTTGATAACATTCGGAATATAGATAATCCTGCGATTATTGGTTATCCTGCGAATTATAGACAATATCTCGAATATTGATAAAAATAAATAATAAGGAGATTTAAATATGAAGAAATTATTTTTTATAACAATAGCTGTGGTAAGCCTGTTTATTGTTAACAGTTGTAAGGAACGTAAAACGTCCAATGTCATTTCTGTTGTTGATTCAGCAGATGTTGATGTTCCAGATTCGACAATATATGGTATTTGCGGTGACGGCACCACAATGCATAATCTTCAATTGATAACAGATGCTGGAGATACCATGAATGTTTTTATTGATGATGAAGAACCTAACATCGTGAAAGGTGGTTTGTTGGCAGGTGACAGAATCGCTTTGATATTGAATGGTCAAAAAAATGAAGAACTGGGCGATGTGGCTGCTCAGCAGGTGATTAATCTGACTTCACTTCTCGGAAAGTGGACGAGTCTGGATAAGAATTTTGAGATTATTGAAGGTGGTGAGGTCAAGAATCATGTAAAGGCAGAACAGAATCCTTGGACATCCTGGAAGATTCTCAATGGTAAGTTGTTGCTCAACAAGGATACTTTCATGATTGATGAATTAGGCCCTGACAGTATGTATTTGGAAAATAATGCTGGAATCTTTACTTTCAAGCGTCAAGTATAATATATTTCCAACTGTTGGGTATAAGTTTCTTGTAAGAGGAAAATAATTAACGTTATTGATAAGTTTTAATGGAACCTTTTAGAATTCATATATTAGGGTGTGGCAGTGCATTGCCCACCCTTAAACATTATCCTACTTCGCAAATTATTGAATTGCGAGGAAAGGCTTTTATGATAGATTGTGGTGAGGGCGCACAGATACAATTCAGGCGCTCCCGCATTCATTTTGGGAAGATTAATGCCATCTTCATTTCTCATCTCCATGGTGACCATTGCTTTGGCTTGCTCGGATTACTTTCTACCTTTGGAATGTTAGGTCGAACCTCTTCTTTAAAAGTCTATGCACCAAAAGAATATGAGAGTTTGTTTAAACAACAGTTAGATTTCTTTATGACGGGTATGGAATATAAAATCGAGTTTGTTCCCGTTGATACAAAGGTGTCTGAAATTATCTATGAAGACAAGTCTCTTACGGTAGAAACAATTCCACTTCAGCATCGCGTTCCTTGCTGTGGATTTCTGTTCCGCGAGAAGGCTACATTGCCCCATATCCGACGTGACATGATTGACTATTATGAGATACCGGTAAGTCAGATTAATAATATCAAGTTAGGAAAAGATTGGATTACATCGGATGGAAAGGTTATTGACAATAGCCAATTGGTTACTCCAGCAGAAACGCCAAGAAGTTATGCCTATTGTAGTGATACAAAGTATATGCCTGAGCTTTATAAAAAAATACAGGATGTAACGGTACTTTATCATGAGAGTACTTATGCTTCGGAGAATGAGGATAGAGCCAAACTTTATTATCATTCCACAGCGAAGCAGGCTGCTCTTGTAGCTAAAGCAGCCAATGTTGGTAAACTTCTTTTAGGCCATTATAGTGCAAGATATAATTGTGAAGCCGTTTTGCTCAATGAGGCAAAAGCCGTTTTCTCTCATAGTTTTTTAACTCAGGAAGGGGATGTTGTAGAGATTTAAATGGCCTACAAAAAAGAAATTTGCAAAAAAAATATAAATCTGATGCAAGATTTTCATATTTTTCAGTTTTTAGATAAAAGGCTATGAGTTTAAGACCACCCGGTTGTGGTAACTTGTTGTTAAAGAATGAAATCAGAAAAGGAATTATTGGATGACATCAAAAAGGGCGACAGGAGTGCGTTGCATCAACTGTATAGCCGATATGTGGGATATGCCATGGCTGTAGGGCTGAGGTATGTCCCTGATCGTGATAATCTCAATGATGTCATTCAGGATAGTTTCGTGAAGATTCTTTCTTCTGTCAACAGGTTTGAATACAGGGGTGAGGGATCGTTGAAGGGATGGATTCTTAGGATTGTTTCTAACGAGGCAATCAATTTCATCAAACAGAAAACAAAATTTTCTTTTGTTGATGAGTTCCCAGATGAGATAGAAGAACAAGAACCAGACGTCGATAAAGTGCCACCGCAAGTTCTGAATCAGATGATCAGTGAGTTGCCTGATGGTTATAGAATGGTTTTGAATCTCTATGTCTTTGAACAAAAGAGTCACAAGGAGATTGCAGATATGCTTGATATCAAGGAATCTACTTCTGCTTCTCAGTATTTGAGAGCCAAGAAACTTTTAGCGAGCAAAATTAATAATTATCTAAAGAATAAGGAATATGAATAACGATTGGACAGACAGACTACGCGACCGGATGGCAGACTATGAAATGCCTGTCGGAGATGAGTTGTGGGCTAACATAGAACAATCGTTAGCTCAAGATGAGGTATTTGCGAATAAAAACGTCCATAGCAATCATGGTGTCGCTCGCTCTATTGTGATGCGTCGTTTCTCTATAGCCGCATCAATAGCTGCCCTTCTTGCTGGTAGTGCCTATGTGTATTTCCATCCGTGGAATGAAGTTGCAGAAAATGAAGTTGCTGCTATATTTGACAAAGGTCCCAAAACTTTCATTGATAAAAGCCAGACAGCAGTCCCTAAAGATAGTCAGGCAGCAATCTCTGCTAATGGTCAAAATGCAATTTATGATGATGGTCAGACTGCTGTATCTGCTAATGGTCAAAATGCGATGTCTAAAGATGGACTGCAAACTTTGTCTGGAGGCGGACAGACAAGGAACAATATTCTTGCTCAATCTAATTCTGTAGAAATAGTAAGTTCTGAATCTGCTTTGTCTTTAGATTTAGATACTCAGAGTTCTGCCCGTTCTGTAAATGAGAAATCAGAAACGGTTCCTTCATCCCGTTCTTCTCGGAAAGTAAACTCTCTAATAACTTCAGAAGGTGATGTGATGTCTTCTGCTCAGAACGGAAGAAGGACTGTTTTGGCACAAAGCAGTATGGATGAAGAACTGGGACGTAAAGACAAACGTCATCGTGGTGGCTTGAAACTCCAGTTGTACGGCGAGAATGGATTTATAGGAAAGACATCGGGAGGCAATAGTCCTGTATTGATGAGCTCTATGCCTTCTTCTGATCCTGTTTATTATGATAAAAATATCAAGATTGCCAATTTCTTTGATGAAAGATATATGGCTATGATTCCAACTTCGGATCTCTACGAAGAGACCAAGCATCATCAACCGATATCTGTAGGTATGCAGGTGGGCTTTCATCTTCTTCCTAAGTTGAAGCTCTCTACGGGTCTGGTTTATACCAAAGTCAGTTCGGATTTCATCAGTGGAGTTTCTGATACCCGTACAGTATCTACCCAAGATCTCCATTATATTGGAATACCGCTCAATTTGAGTTATTCTGTATGGGAATATAAAGGCTTGCATACTTACGTGACAGCAGGTGGCGAAGGATCTGTAAATATTAAGAATCATACCGAAACGGATGGAGAAGTAAAAGAAAGCAAACGTGATAAGATGCAATGGTCAACAAACGCATCTGTTGGTATCCAGTATGATTTTATTCCTCAATTGGGAGTTTATGTGGAGCCTGGAATGAAATATTACTTTGATAATGGAAGCCAGATTGAAAATATCTTCAAAGATAAAAAGTTGAATTTCAATATCCAGTTCGGTCTCCGATTCAATATTGGGAAATAATAAAGTTAATTATAAAAAAGAGAGGGTGTGTCATAAGCTATGACACACCCTTTTTCTATCTGTATTTTCCTACCATAAATGTTAAAACATGCCCTTTTCGATGACACTCTCATTTTCTACAAATACTCTTATAATTTCCCTTCTTTGCCTGGGTATATTTTTCTCCCTGCCCACGCAAGAATTTTTCCGTGGGCAGGGAAAAATAAAAGTGGGTACAGGGACGGAAAAAATGAAACCTGAATCCACGAAAATTACAGACGGATGAAGAAGCACTTTTTAAGTCACTTAACGATACGCTTTATTAACACCTAACGATGCGCATCATTAACACCTAACGATGCGTATCATTGACACCTAACGATGCGCATCATTAGACCTTAATAAAGCGCATCATTAGACCTCTATAAAACTTAGACCTCAATAAAGCGCTTCGTTAGAGCTTATAAATGTGCTCCCTTTGAGGAAATGCTTTATAATAAGAGGGTGCGCCATGGACTTATGACACACCCTCTCTTTTTATATGATTTTTCTGATTTAGTTCTTGAAACTGTGGATAGGAGCAGGGATGCGTCCTACACGGTTGACAAATGCTTCACAACTGAAAGAGTTGACAGGCATGATTGGTGCATGACCCAGCAAACCGCCAAAGTCAACATTGTCGCCAACCTTCATTCCTACAACAGGAATAACGCGGACTGCAGTTGTCTTCTGATTGATCATACCGATAGCTGCCTCGTCAGCAATCACACCAGAAATGGTTGTTGCAGGAGTATCGCCAGGAATTGCAATCATATCAAGACCTACAGAGCAAACACAGGTCATAGCTTCCAATTTCTCGATAGTCAGAGCACCTGCCTCTACAGCATCAATCATACCCTGGTCTTCACTTACAGGAATGAAAGCACCACTCAGACCACCTACGTATGATGAAGCCATGATGCCACCCTTCTTTACCTGGTCATTCAACAAAGCCAAAGCAGCAGTTGTACCAGGAGCTCCTGGATGTTCCAAACCAATTTCCTTGAGAATATCAGCCACACTGTCGCCGATAGCAGGAGTAGGAGCCAGAGATAAGTCGATGATGCCGAATGGGATATTCAGACGAGCAGAAGCCTCTTTAGCCACCAACTGACCTACACGTGTAATCTTGAAAGCTGTACGTTTGATGGTCTCGCACAAAACCTCGAAACTCTCACCTCGAACACTTTCCAGTGCATATTTTACAACACCAGGACCGCTGACACCAACGCTGATGACAGCATCAGCTTCGCTGACACCATGGAAAGCACCAGCCATAAACGGATTATCGTCAGGTGCATTGCATAAAACAACCAACTTAGCACAACCTAATGAACCCTGGTCCTTGGTTGCTTCAGCAGTATCCTTGATGATTTGTCCCATCAGGCGGACTGCATCCATGTTGATACCCGTCTTTGTAGAACCTACATTGATAGAACTGCAGATAAAATCAGTCTGCGCCAGAGCCTGTGGAATAGAACGAATCAGAAGTTCATCGCTCTTGCTCATACCCTTGCTTACGATGGCAGAGTAACCACCCAGGAAGTTTACACCGAGTTCCTTGGCACATTTGTCAAGTGTCTTGGCTATCTTCACATAGTCGTCTGTAGTCTTGCATGCAGAACCGCCTACGAGTGAAATAGGAGTAATGGAGATTCTCTTGTTGACGATAGGAATACCAAATTCCTTAGAGATGTCTTCGCCGGTTTTTACCAGATTTTTGGCCAGGCGAGTTATTTTATTGTATATGTTCTGACAGAGCACGTCTACATCTGTTGCAGCACAATCCAACAGGTTGATACCCATTGTGATAGTACGAACGTCGAGATTTTCCTGCTCAATCATCTTGTTGGTTTCGATAACCTCAGATATGTTGATCATAATTGTATTTTTATCTATATATATAATAATGTGTCAAACTGATACTCTGAATGAATATCAGGATTGATTAGATACGGTGCATCATATCAAAAATTTCCTCACGCTGGGTTTTGATCTGTACACCCATGCCTTTACCAATCTCAGCAAGTTCATCAGCCACATTCTCAAAAGACTTCTTCATCTTACCCATGTCAACAATCATCATCATGTTGAAATACTCCTGAACGATGGTCTGTGAGATATCAAGAATGTTTATGTCATTCTCTGCCAAATAGGTACAAACCTTTGCAATGATACCCACAGTATCTTTGCCCACTACTGTAATAATTGTTCTGTTCATGATCAAATCTATTTGTTTTTGGTAATTATTATGTCTGCAAAATTAACACTTTATTATCGAACTGCCAAATAAATATTCAAAAAGTTATTGTTTTAAATGAAAAGAATATTCTTTTTGCAGTAATTTCCCTATTTCTTATTTAGTTCCGAAATACAGGAAGAGCATACCTAAGAGCACCAAAAGCAGGTCGACAAACTTTGCTTTGAGGTTCTTTTCGTGGAAAATGGCGGCTCCAAAGAGGAAGCTGACGATGACACTTCCGCGTCTCACCATACTCACGATACTGATCATGGCTCCTGGCAAACTCAATGCATAGAAATAGACGAAGTCTGCTGCGCTCAAGAAGATACTGATGAATACGATAGACCAGTGCCAGTGGAATGGGGTGGTACTGTTTTTCTTAGGCCACCAGATCATGAGCATCATCGCTCCCATGAGGAAGAACTGATAGATATTGTACCAGCTCTGTACAATCATTCTGTCCAGTCCTACGCCACCATTCTCTGGAGGAGCCATGAGATATTTGTCGTACAGACCGCTGATTGCTCCTAATATGGCAGCCAAGACGATGAAGTAGATCCACTTGTCATGCTTGAAGTCGATTCCTTCTTTCTTTCCGCTTTTGCTGAGCATGGCGAAAGAGACGATGGCTAAAATCACACCGATCCACTGATATAGGTTCAATACCTCCCCATATACAATCAGTGCACCTACAAGTGTCATCACCGGTCTTGTGGCGTTGATAGGTCCTACAATGGTAAGAGGCAGGTGCTTCATACCGAAATAGCCGAATGTCCAACTGCTCAGTACAATCATACTCTTCAGTACGATATATTTATGAACTTCCCATCCGCCTTCAGCTACATGAAAAATCGTTCCGTCCAGCTGAGTTCCTGTATAGCTCATTATGATGAACGGAATGAAAATGAGCGACGAAAATAGGGTGTTCAGAAAGAGCACCGGAATCACCGCGTTACCAGAAAGAGCCTTTTTCTTGAAGGCGTCATAGAATCCCAGCAGTGTGGCTGAGAGAAATGCTAATACTAACCACATAAATTTTAATCTTATTGCCTTTTATTTACCTATTGTTTTTTCTAATTATTTCTCCTCCAGTTCCTTCTGAAGTCTCAGTATCTCATCTCTGTATTGCGCAGCTTGCAAGAAGTCGAGTTCCTTGGAAGCCTGTTTCATCAGGGCAGTTGTGTTTTCTATACTCTTGACGAGTTCCTCCTTGCTCATACTGCGTACGATAGGATCGGCAGCAAAAGCGCCTCCTTCCGGTTCGACATATACCCGTTTGTTTTCCTTTTTGCCGTCACCGATGCGATAGTTAGCTTCCTTGTCGGCAGATGTTGGGAGTGCAGAGGTAATTGCCTTCTCTATCTGTTTAGGTGTGATACCATGATCGGCATTGTACTTTAACTGGATACTTCTTCTGCGGGCAGTTTCATCGATGGTACGCTGCATGCTCTCTGTGATGTTGTCTGCATACATGATTACCTTTCCATTGACGTTTCTTGCCGCTCTACCGGCAGTCTGTGTGAGTGAGCGGTGACTTCTCAGGAAACCTTCCTTGTCGGCATCGAGAATAGCTACCAATGAAACCTCTGGCAGGTCAAGTCCCTCACGTAAGAGATTGACGCCCACCAGTACGTCGTAAATACCAGCTCGCAGGTCGTTCATGATTTTCACACGGTCAAGCGTAGCCACATCACTGTGGATATAGGCAGCTTTCACATTATGATTCAGCAAGAACTCAGTCAATTCCTCAGCCATTCTCTTGGTCAGGGTCGTAATCAGTACTCGCTCGTTTCTTTGTGTCCTGGTCAATATCTCATCCAGTAGGTCGTCTATCTGATTTTCACTTGGTCTTACTTCTATTTCTGGATCCAACAGTCCCGTCGGTCTAATCAACTGTTCTACCACAATACCCTCAGCCTCCCTGAGTTCATAGTCGGCAGGTGTGGCACTTACGTAGATCGCCTGATGGATCATACTGTGGAATTCTTCAAAGGTCAGCGGTCTGTTGTCAAAAGCAGCAGGAAGTCTAAAACCGTATTCCACGAGATTCTTCTTTCTGGCTCTATCACCTCCGTACATCGCACCTATCTGTGGAATGCTGACATGACTCTCATCCACCACAAGCAGGAAATCTTTCGGAAAGAAGTCCAGCAGACAGTATGGTCGTTCTCCAGCTTGTCGTCCGTCGAAATATCTGGAGTAGTTTTCGATACCCGAACAGTGACCTAATTCCTTGATCATTTCCATATCGTATTCCACTCTTTCCTTGATTCGCTGTGCCTTGATTCCATCGCCGATACTCTTGAAGAACTCTTCCTGCTTCACCAGGTCGTCCTGTATCATGCGGATAGCCTGTTCTGTCTGTTCTTTGGTTGTCACAAACAGATTGGCAGGATAAATCTCATATCGGTCGAATGATTCTATGCGATGATAGGTGAGAGAATCGACTTCCTCGATACTGTCGATTTCGTCATCCCACCAGGTAACTCTCAGCACATGGTCACTGTATGCCATGAAGATATCAACCGTTTCGCCTTTCACCCTGAAGTTGCCTCGCTGCAGTTCAATGTCGTTTCTTACATACAGCGCATCAACCAGTTGGCGCAGGAATACATTGCGGTCCAGTATCTGTCCTTTCTTTATCTTGATGATATTTTCCTGCATGGCAGTAGGTCCCCCCATACCATAGATACAGGAAACAGAGGAAACCACGATGACATCCTTTCTACCTGATAATAGAGCAGAAACGGCTCCGAGTCGCAACTTGTCTATTTCTTCGTTGATGGCAAGGTCCTTCTCTATGTAGGTGTCCGTAGTAGGAAGATAAGCTTCCGGCTGATAATAGTCGTAGTAGGAGACATAGTATTCCACTGCGTTTTCAGGGAAGAAGCCCTTCATTTCCTGATACAACTGTGCAGCCAGAGTCTTGTTGTGACTCAAGATGAGGGTCGGCTTTCCCACGTTGGCAATGACATTGGCTACGGTGAAGGTCTTTCCCGAACCGGTGACGCCTAAGAGAACCTGTGCAGGATCTCCTTGCTCCACCCCCTCGGTGAGTTGCCTGATTGCCTGTGGCTGATCGCCGGTAGGCTGGTATTTGGAAGTTATCTTGAATTCCATATCTGTTGATTTCAAAAATCAGTTTGTTGACAAGTATTGAGACGCGAAGTCTTAATAAAATTAAATTATCGGTTGCAAAATTACAAAAAAAATCGCATAATTAGTTATAAAGAATGATAAAATGCGAAAAAGTGTATTTTTTTCTTTGTAGATAGCTATTTTATAGTTAACTTTGCATCACAAAACGTGATTATAATGAAAAAAACAATTCTTATATCAGCTTGTTTTGCGCTTCTGATGTCAAGTTGTGCAAATCAGTTTAACCAGGTTTATAAGTCTCAGGATTATAACTTGAAATATGAGTATGCCAAGCAGTATTTTGCTTCTGGCAAGTATTCTCGTGCAGCTACTCTTTTGAATGACTTGATTACTATCAAGAAGGGATCAACTGAGGCAGAGGAGAGTCTGTATATGCTCGCCATGTGTGAGTTTGAGATGAAAGACTATGAGACAGCAGCAGAGTATTTCCGCAAATATGTTTCCAGTTATCCTAAGGGTATCTATGCAGAGCAAGCTAAGTTCTTTGTAGGCGAAAGTCTGTATATGAATGCTCCAGAACCACGTCTCGACCAGAGTACTACGATTACAGCAATCAGTGCATTTCAGGAGTATCTTGACGTATATCCTGATGCCCGTCTGAAGAATTTGGCTACCAGTCGTCTTTTCGCTTTGCAGGATCTTCTGGTGGAGAAGGAATATAAGAATGCGAAGCTTTATTATGATTTGGGCAGTTATTTCGGCAACTGTCTGGGCGAGGGTAACAACTATCAGGCATGTATCGTAACAGCTCAGAATGCGTTGAAGGATTATCCTTATAGCAATAAGCGTGAAGCATTTGCCACACTGATTATGAAAGGCAAGTATGAACTGGCCAAGATGAGTGTGGAGGAGAAGCAGCTGGAGCGTTATCAGGATGCTGAGGATGAGTGCTACGGCTTCATCAATGAGTATCCAGATTCAAAAGAACGTGCCAATGCTGAAAAGATGATTGCGAAATGCAAGGAATTCGAAAAAGAACATCCAGAGGATGCATTGGAAAAATTGAGTTCCGGCAATTCCAATCAGTAAAGTTTCCTTTGGGGAGTTAGCTGTTGCAAGAATCTTTCTGAAGAGAATTGAATAATCTTTCTGAAGGGATTTAGAGAACATTATAAAAATAGTTTGAAGAATCTGCAGATTTATAGAATCTTCCAGAATAAATATATTTTATAGAATTTCTCAAAAATAAGAATAATAAGAATCAATCAAAATAGATATTAAATAAAGGTATTATTATGGATTACAAAAAAACAAAAGCTCCAACAAACACCGTGACTCGTAATATCATGGATCTCTGTGATGACACAAACAATATCTACGAGAGTGTAGCAATCATCGCTAAGCGTGCGAATCAGATTTCTCTTGATATTAAGCAGGAATTGAACAAGAAGCTCCAGGAGTTTGCTTCTTATAACGACTCTTTGGAAGAGGTATTCGAGAACCGTGAGCAGATTGAAATCTCTCGCTATTATGAGAAACTCCCTAAGCCATCTCTCTTGGCTACTCAGGAGTTTGTAGATAAGAATATCTACTGGCGTGACCCAACAAGAGAGCACGCTCCTGTTGACAGATATTAATCTGATTACTGACTCTATATCATATATAATGCAGATTCTGCAAATATATAATTCAATGTTATATAGTAAGGTATTCTGCTTCTTTAAGTGGTGTTTCTCCTTTTAATGAGGTGCTTCCCTTTTTAATGAGGAGTTTTGCCTTTTAATGTGGAGTTCCGTCTCTATTATGTAATTTTAGGAATATAATTTTTATTTAGGAATCTCAATTATATAGAAATGTAGGGTAGTGATTATATAATCATGTAGGAATATAACAAGATTATGATACAGCGTAAACAAACATTGTTTCTTCTGGTCGCAGTCATTGCCTGTGTGATCTGCCTGTTTGTACCTGTGGCTTCAGTGATGCCACAAGGTATGGGCAATCCGATGTCAGTACACTGCCTGGGCATTAGCGGCGACGAGGGAATCCGTTTTGATGCAAGCTGTTTGCCACTGTTTCTTCTTTGCTCCGTTTCAGCATTGATGTCTCTGGCAACAGTATTCCTGTTCAAGAACCGTAAGTTGCAGATGAATCTCTGTTCTATCAACTTGCTTTTCAATGTACTCTGGTACGTAGATTATGCAGTGATCTTCTTCGGACTTGTAGGATTAGAAAAAATATCCGGCAATTTGACATTCCATTGGGGTGCAGTAATGCCTCTTATATCACTTGTCTTTGTGCTTTTAGCACGCAAGGGAGTCAGTGATGATGAGAAATTGGTACGTGCAGCCGATAGAATTCGTTAATGGAACCCGTAGAATACGTTAAAAATAATTATAAAATCAACTTGAAATTTGTGGGAATCAAATAAAAGTTGTAATTTTGCACCCGCTGTCACGAGATGGCAGCATAAAATTCAAACCTCAAATTAAAAAATTAGATTAAAAAATGGCAACAAAAATCAGATTGCAGCGCGGCGGTCGTAAGAGCTATGCTTTCTACAGCATCGTAATCGCTGACGTTAGAGCACCACGTGATGGTAAATTTACTGAGAAGATTGGTACTTACAACCCTAACACCAATCCTGCTACTGTAGATTTGAATTTCGATCGTGCCCTCTACTGGGTAGAGACAGGTGCACAGCCAACAGACACAGTACGTAACATCCTCAAGGGCGAGGGCGTTTACTTGATGAAGCACCTCCGTGGTGGCGTTAAGAAGGGCGCATTCGACGAGGCTGAGGCTCAGAAGCGTTTCGACGCTTGGAAGAACGGCGCAGACCAGAAGGTTTCTGCAGTTCGTGACGCTGAGGCAAAGGCTAAGAAGGAAGCTGCTGCTAAGGAGCTCGAGGCTGAGAAGAAGATGAATGAAGCAATCGCAAAGAAGGTAGCTGACAAGAAGGCTGCTCAGGCTGCTGCTCAGGCAGAGGCTGAGGCTGCTGCAACTGCTGAGGAAACTCCAGCAGAGGACGCTCCTGCAGAGGCTTAATCTTCTTGAAGATTTAAAGTATAAAGGTCGGTTTCTCTTTTTGAGGTCCGACCTTTTTTATTAAACTTACCCCATTGGGGATTTTTTGGAAATAATAGATTCTGGATGATAGATTCTCAAAAAGAAGAATGAATTCTTTAAAAGTAGATTCTGTAATCAAGATTCTGTAATATATAGATTCTGTAATGATATCGGTTGAAAATCTTAAAGTTGAATTTGGCGTAAAACCTCTTTTTCATGATGTCAGTTTTGTCATCAATGATAGAGATCGCATAGCGCTCGTCGGCAAAAACGGTGCTGGAAAATCTACCATGCTCAAAATCCTGTGTGGTTTGCAGAAACCTACTGACGGTGTTGTGGCGATTCCAAACGATACCACTATCGGATATCTGCCTCAGGTCATGAAACTTCAGGACGATACGACGGTCAAGGAAGAAACCCGCAAGGCCTTTGCTCATAATACGGAGATGAAGGCACGTCTTGATAAGATGCAGCAGGAGATGGCTGACCGTACCGACTACGAGAGTGATGAATATGCGCAACTCGTGGAGAAGTTCTCTCAGGAGCATGAACGCTACATGATGATGGGAGGTGAAAACTATGAGGCTGAAATCGAACGTACCCTGACTGGTCTCGGATTTGTGCGAGAGGATTTTGAACGTCCTACCAGAGAGTTTTCCGGTGGATGGCGTATGCGAATTGAATTGGCGAAAATCCTGTTGCAGAAACCTGATGTCCTCTTGCTTGATGAGCCTACCAACCATCTTGATATCGAAAGTATCCAGTGGTTGGAACAGTTTCTTGCCCAAAGCGCCAAGGCGGTAGTACTCGTGAGCCACGACCGTGCGTTTATCAATAATGTTACCAATCGTACGTTGGAGATTACCTGCGGAAGGGTAGAGGACTACAAAGTGAAATACGATGAGTATATCGTACTTCGCCAGGAACGTCGTGAACAGCAGTTGAGGGCTTACGAGAACCAACAGAAGGAAATCGCTGATATGAAGGACTTTATAGAGCGGTTCCGATATAAACCTACCAAGGCAGTACAGGTGCAGAGTCGCATCAAGCAGTTGGAGAAAATCGTACCGATCGAGGTGGATGAGGTGGATAACAAACAGATGCATCTCAAGTTCCCTCCTTGTCTGCGAAGCGGTGATTATCCGGTTATTTGCGATGAGGTACGCAAGGATTATGGAGAGCATACGGTTTTTGATCACGTCACCCTTACTATTAAAAGAGGTGAGAAGGTTGCGTTCGTTGGAAAGAACGGTGAAGGTAAATCAACGCTTGTCAAATGTATCATGGGCGAGATTCCTTTTACGGGCAACCTCAAGATAGGACACAATGTACAGATAGGATATTTCGCACAGAACCAGGCGCAACTCCTTGATGAGAACCTCACGATATTTGATACCATCGATCGTGTAGCCACTGGTGAGATGCGATTGAAAATCAACGATCTCCTTGGTTCATTCATGTTCGGTGGTGAGACTTCAGAAAAGTATGTGAAGGTACTCAGTGGAGGTGAAAGAAGTAGATTGGCCATGATCAAATTGCTGCTCGAACCAGTGAACCTGCTGATACTCGATGAGCCTACCAACCATCTTGATATGCAGTCAAAGGATGTGCTCAAGGAAGCTATCAAGGCTTTTGATGGTACAGCTATCATCGTGAGCCACGACCGTGAATTCCTTGATGGACTGGTAGATAAAGTCTATGAGTTCGGTGGCGGTAAGGTACGTGAGCATTTAGGTGGTATCTATGACTATCTTCGTGCGCACAATGCAGATTCCATCAATGCCGCATTGACAAGTGCTCAGTCTGCTCCTGTAGCAGCAACTGTAGAGTCAACTCCTTCTGCCGGTAAACAGAATTATGCGGAGCATAAGGAACAGCAGAAGAAAATCCGCAATGCGGAGAAGGCTGTCAAGGAGTGTGAAGATCGCATTGCCAAACTGGAAAAGCGCAAGAAGGAAATCGATGACCTCCTGATGAAGCCGGAGAATGCGACCAACATGGAATTTGTCACAGAATATACTTCGCTGATGCAGAAACTTGATGAAGAAAATGACAACTGGCTGCTTCTTTCTGAAAAGCTCGAAGAAGTCAGCAATTCATAATCATTCTGCATGAGATCTCTTTCAGCCGATGCTTATCTTTCTGAGATTTAATAATAAAAAATATAACTAACATGAACATTAAAATGATTCTTCCGATGATGATGCTGGCAGCTATGCCTCTCGGCGCAGATGCACAGAACAAGTCGGGTCTTGTCATGGAAAACCTTGATAAGACAGTCAGTCCTGCTAATGATTTCTACAAGTTTGCTACAGGTGGATGGCAGAAGAACCACCCACTCCCAGCAGCTTACAGCTGCTACGGCAGCTTCAATCTGTTGGCAGATGACAACAACAAGCGTATCAATACCATTCTTTCTGAACTTCAGAAGAAGACTTATAAGAAGGGTACTATCGAGCAGAAATTGTCTGACTTCTATAAGTTAGCTCTTAATGTAGATGCTCGCAACAAGGCTGGTATCTCACCAGTTAAGCCACTTCTCGATGAGATGGAAGCAGCCAAGACAAAGGCTGACTTGCAGAAGATCCAGTTGAAGTATGCAGCACAAGGTTATGGTGTAAGCTTCGGTGGTGGCTTCGGTGCTGACGAGAAGAATGTCAAGATGAATATCTTCAATCTCGGTCAGGGCGGTCTCACCCTCGGTCAGAAAGACTATTATGTCAACAATGATGCAGCTACAGTAGCTATCCGTGAGGCATTCAAGAAGTATGTTCAGAAGATGTTCCAGCTCTACGGTTTCTCAGCAGAGGAAGCAGCTCAGAAGGAGCAGGCTATCTTCCAGCACGAAACCATGTTGGCGCTCATCTCAAAGAGCATGACAGAACTTCGCGATCCTCAGGCTAACTATAATAAGATGACTCTCAAGGAGTTCCAGGAGAAATATCCTAACCTCAACTTCGAGGCTATGTGTAATGCAGAGGGTATCAAGAGCGAGTACATCCAGGAGATGATCGTAGGTCAGCCTGACTTCCTCGCTGGTCTCGACAAGATTACTGCAGCCGAGAATGACAATACGCTCAGAGCCTTGATGGAGTGGGATGTCATCCAGAGTTCATCTTCTTATCTTACAGATGAGATCCGTGAGGCTAACTTTGATTTCTTTGGTAAGACAATGAGTGGCCGTAAGGAGGATTATCCTCTCTGGAAACGTGCTACCAATCAGGTAGAAGCTCAGTTGGGCGAACCTCTCGGTCGTATGTACTGCAAGCGCTACTTCCCAGAGTCTTCCAAGAAGATCATGTTGGAATTGGTAAAAAATCTTCAGGTAAGTCTCGGTCAGCGTATCGATGCACAGACCTGGATGAGCGATACTACCAAGGCAGCAGCTCACGACAAGCTCAACAAGTTCTATGTGAAGATCGGTTACCCTAACAAGTGGACAGACTATAGCAGTCTTCAAATCGATCCATCTAAGAGTTTCTATGAGAACGTGATGGCATGCCGCAAGTTTGCTCACGACAAGCATATCAATGACAAGGCAGGAAAGCCAGTGGATCGTGACGAGTGGTACATGACTCCACAGACAGTCAATGCTTATTATAACCCAACAACCAATGAGATTACCTTCCCAGCAGGTATCCTCCAGTATCCATTCTTCGATCCGAAGGCTGATGCAGCATTCAACTATGGTGCTATCGGTGTGGTGATCGGACATGAGATGACTCACGGATTTGACGACCAGGGAAGACAGTATGATTCAGATGGTAATATGCATGACTGGTGGACAGCCAAAGATGCAGAGGGCTTCAACAAGCGTGCTGATCAGTATGCTGCATTCTTCAGCAATATCAAGGTATTGCCTGATTTGAATGCCAATGGTCGATTCACTTTGGGTGAGAACTTGGCAGACCACGGAGGTCTGATGGTTTCTTTCAATGCATTTAAGAATGCAACTGCAAAGAAAAAGCTCAAGGTGAAGGATGGTTTCACACCAGAACAGCGTTTCTTCCTTGCTTATGCTGGCGTATGGGGTCAGAACATCACAGAGCAGGAAATCCGCAACCGCGTAAAGAGCGACCCACATTCATTGGGTGAATGGCGAGTAAATGGCGCTCTTCCTCACATCAATGCCTGGTATGAGGCATTTGGTGTCATGGAGGGAGAAAAAATGTATATCCCAGAGTCTGAGAGATTGGATCTTTGGTAAAAGAAATGATGATGTTATAGCATCTACTTCTGGATCAAGTCTTTTTAAGGGTCTTGGCCTAGTCTTATTTAGATACTGTTCCAGGGGGGAAGGTGTTGAACTTCGGTTCAACACCTTTTTTGCGTTTTATATAAAAAAATCCTCTTTTTTTTCGCCAAGTCAGATTTTTACAGTAACTTTGCAGAAAAATACAAAGAAAGGATAAAAAATGCCATTAAGATTACCAGATAAATTGCCAGCCATCGAGTTGCTGAAGCATGAGAATATCTTTGTGATGGACGAGAGCCGGGCTCACAGCCAGGAAATCCGTCCACTTAAAATCGTGGTTCTCAACCTGATGCCGCTGAAGATAACTACAGAGACCGACCTCGTGCGACTGTTGTCCAATACGCCTTTGCAGCTTGAGGTCTATTTCATGAAACTCAAGAGTCATACCCCTAAGAATACTCCTATCGAGCACATGATGATGTTCTATAAGGATTTTTCCGAACTCTCCAAGCAGAAGTTTGATGGTATGATTGTTACGGGTGCTCCGATCGAGACGATGGCATACGAGGATGTAGAGTATTGGCCGGAAATCAAGCAGATTTTCGATTGGGCACGTACTCATGTCACTTCTACGCTCTATATCTGCTGGGGCGCACAGGCAGGACTTTATCATTTCTATGGCGTGCCGAAATATCCGTTGGAGAAGAAGATGTTCGGTATCTTCCAGCAGAAACCGCTGGATATGTCACAGCCTATCTTCAGAGGCTTTGATGATGTCTTTGCCATGCCTCACAGCCGTCATACAGAAGTGAGACGAGAGGATATTGAGAAAGTACCAGGACTTGACATTATTGCAGAATCTCCTGAAAGCGGTGTGAGTATCGTGATGGCAAGAGGGGGCCGTGAGTTCTTTGTAACCGGTCATCTTGAATATGCGCCAAATACGCTCGATAAAGAGTATAAGCGCGATATGGGCAAGCGCGATGATGTGGAATTGCCAAAGAATTATTATTATCACGACGATCCTAACGAGGCTCCATTGGTTACATGGCGTGCACATGCCAATCTCTTCTATAGCAACTGGATCAACTATTATGTTTACCAGGAGACTCCTTATAATATTGACGATATTCAGTAAGATATGAGAACATTGGAATTATTGGCTCCTGCCAAAAATTTAGAATGCGGTATAGCTGCCATCGATCATGGAGCAGACGCCGTCTATATCGGTGCTCCACGCTTCGGTGCACGAGCTGCTGCCGGCAACTCTATCGAAGATATCAAGCAACTCTGTGATTATGCCCATCAGTTTGGTGCCAAGGTTCACGTTACCGTCAATACCATCATCTATGATTCAGAATTGGAAGATACGCTTAAGATGATTTCCCAGTTGGATGAGATTGGTGTTGATGCACTCTTGCTGCAGGATATGGGACTCCTCTGGGAGGTAAGAGCTAAAGGTTTGTGGAAGAGGGAGTTACATAGCAGTACCCAATGCGATACTCGAACTCCTGAGAAAGCTTTGTGGTTGACTCAGATCGGTTTCAAGCGAGTGGTTCTTGCACGTGAACTGTCACTGGATGAAATCAAAGCCATCCACAATGCTATTCCAGACAGAGAGATTGAAGTCTTCGTGCATGGTGCTCTCTGCGTCAGTTATTCCGGAGTCTGCTATGCATCCGAAAAATGCTTCTCCCGTTCTGCCAACCGTGGTGAATGTGCCCAGTTCTGCCGTATGAAGTTTGACCTGGTTGATGCCGACAACCAGATGATAGAGCACCAGCGCTATCTCCTGTCGCTCAAGGATCTCTGTCAGTTAGATTATCTGAAGGACCTGGCTGATGCCGGAGCTTCTTCTTTCAAGATAGAGGGCAGACTCAAGGATATCACTTATGTGAAAAACGTGGTGGCTGCCTATAACAAGAAATTGGATGAAATCGTAGCCAAATATCCACGCGAATACCGACGTGCTTCGCGAGGACATGTGGAATATAATTTTGTTCCGAATCTGAAGAAAACCTTCAACCGCGGTTTTACCAACTATTTCCTGCATGGCAGACAGCCCGATATTTCCTCCTTCGACACACCGAAGGCTATCGGTGAATATGTAGGTAAGGTGAAGGAAATACGTGGAAATGTATCATTCAATGTGGCTACAGTAGCCAGTTTTGCCAATGGCGACGGACTCTGTTTCATCAATGATGAGCGAGAGTTGGAGGGTTTCCGTGTCAACAAGGTAGAGGGCAACCGCCTTTTCCCTTTCCGCATGCCGGAAAATCTCAGACCGGGTATGGCTTTGTACCGTAACAACGACCAGGCTTTCGAACAGATTCTGGCTCGCAAGACAGCAGAACGCCGTATTCCGCTCTTTATCGAACTCCAGCCTGTGTTGGAAAAGGACGAGGATAATGATGAAGTAGTAGATGGATTCCTTGCAACTGCCAATATCTTCAAGAGTGTAGAACAGGGCTTGTACTACAAGGCTGCAGAGGTCTTCACACCTATGCAACTGCAGTGCGCCAAACGCTCTCAGCATGATAATATGATAGCGCAGATGAGCAAGTTCGGTGAATCTAAATATGAATGTAAGCATGTGGTACTCAAGAATGATATTGATACTGCGTTCATCCCTAATAGTGTGCTTTCAAATGTCCGTAGGGAATTGATTCAAAAACTTGATCAGAGAATAACAGATGAACTCAATCGTTCGCTGATTTCTGGTATGGACAGAAATTTCTTTGCCAGTCCTTACAGATTGGATCAGCCGGGAGAACGTGAAGCTAAGAGTCAGGAGGAATTAACCTGGCAACCGGAATATGGAAAATGGCGATATACTTATAATATTGCCAATGATGCTGCGGTTGATTTCTACAAGATGCATGGACTCGAGAATATCCAACCAGCATTCGAACTGGGTGCTAACAAACGCAAGGATGAATCGCTCATCATGCAGTGCCGCCATTGCATCCGCTATTCCTTAGGATATTGCGTGAAGCGTGGGGGAAAGAAACCTACATGGAAAGAACCGCTTTCGCTGGTATTAGGCGATGGCAGAAGATTCCGTTTGGAGTTTGTCTGCAAGGAATGTCAGATGAATGTCTATGCTGAGTCAAACTGATCATCGTGAGCAGGTTCTATTCAGAAGAATCATATAATAAAATACAGATGAAGTTAAAGTTATCCGATATGAGAAAAGGCTGTCAGTATGTCCTTACGGGCATGCTGATGGTCTTTGTGCTTTTCTTTGTAACCAGTTGTTATCACCGTCATATTGCAAAGGGACAGCATGCAGCACTGGTGGAATACAGTGATCGCCAGCGCGATTCGATTTCTTTTTCTTCTACGCATCATTATACCTATCGCTACAATTTCGAGGTGGCAGCAGATTCTCTGATGCTTATCAAGCAGCAGCCGGAGGAATTCGTCAACCATCTTCCCATCGATTCTTTCGCAGTCATGAAGCACTGTCTTCTGGTTGTTTCTGATATCAGGATAATTCCGCAGGATCGTGTGGATTCAGTTTGGATCCAGTTGGCAACAGAGGATAATGTATTCGGTTGGATACATGAGTCTAATATGCTTTCTAAGGTAGTGCCTGATGATCCCATTTCCCAGTTTATCATGGTGTTCAGCAATACCCACCTGCTCATCTTCCTGATAGTCTTTGTGCTGATAGGAGTGAGTTATCTGGTGAAGAAGATCTTTACGCGAAATGCGCCTATCGTGCATTTCAATGATATCGACTCACCTTATCCAACAGCCCTTGTGCTGATGGTATCGCTGTCTGCTGCATTCTATGCCACGATTCAGACCTACATGCCTGAGGTATGGCGTCATTTCTATTTCCATCCTACGCTCAATCCTTTTGCAGTGCCTAAGGTGTTGGGCTTCTTCTTAGCATCCGTATGGGCGATACTCATACTTGCCATTGCCTGTGTGGATGAAGTAAAAAACCGTCTTACTTTGGGTGAAGGAATACTTTATTTGGGAGGTCTGATGGGTATGTGCGCCTTAGATTATATCATATTCAGTATCAGTACGTTATATACTGTCGGCTACATTATTTTAGTAGCATATTTCTGGTATGCTATCCGGACTTATCTCAAGCGAAATTCCTGATATGTTCTCGTTTCCTGATTTCCAGATTTCTATCAGATTTTTTGATTTTTCATTGATTTCCTAATTTATTAGGATAATCCTTTCGGGATAATCTTTGTACCTTTGCAGCCGAAAAAAATCAGTTGAATTATGTATTTTAAAATTTTGGTAGCCGCATCTTTAGCTGCAAATTTTCTGCCAGTAAATGCAGAAAATGAATATCTGGCTAAAGTGGAAAGTATGCATCCAGCCAGTGCCGTTAATGGTAATTCGGTCAGTAGAGAGAGCGTTTTTGCTGATAGCAGCAAGGTATTTGATATTGATGAGATTGTAGTTGTTTCCCAACCCAAGGAAACCCGTCGCCTCCGTCAGCAGGCATTGAGCAGCAGTTCTCTCAGCAGTTTTCAGATTCATAAACTCGGTGTTCATGATTTGCGTGAACTCTCTCAGTATATCCCTAATTTTGTGATGCCTAATTACGGCAGCCGCTTGTCGTCTTCCGTCTATGTACGTGGCATCGGCAGTCGTGTCAACAGTCCTTCTGTGGGCATCTATATGGATGATATCCCGGTGATGAGCAAGTCTGCCTTCAATCTCCACAATTACCAACTGAGTCGTGTGGATGTGCTCCGTGGACCGCAGGGCACTCTTTATGGACAGAATACAGAGGGCGGACTCGTCAGAATGTATTCCCGCAATCCTTTTAACTATCAGGGTACGGATGTGAAATTGGGTTATGGCAGTCGCAGCTATCGCAATTTTGAGGTAGCGCATTATAATAAGGTGAATGAGAAGACAGCCTTCTCTTTGGCTGGTTTTTATGATGGACAGAACGGTTTCTTCCGCAATTCCTTTACTGGGGAAAGGGCTGACAAGATGAATGAGGCGGGCGGAAAACTGCTTGTGAAAACCCGTCTGAATGCCGGTTGGGATGTTGATGTTCTCGCCAATTATCAGTATGTAGATCAGAATGGATTTCCTTATGGTCGTCTGGATCTTGCAACAGGCAATACCGACCGTCCAGCCTCCACCTTTGCAGGCATCTATCGCCGCAACAATCTGATTTCCGGTTTGCGACTCACCCGTCAGGGAAAACTTTTCGATTTCACTTCCGTTTCGAGTTATCAGTATGTGAAAGACCATATGCTGATGGATCAGGATTATCTTCCGGCTGACTATATGCGCATCCTTCAGCAGCAGTTGCAGAATTCCTTTACCCAGGAGTTTACCTTCAAGGGCAAGCAGGCTGTGGGCGGATTCTGGCATTGGACATTAGGTGCTTTCTTCTCCCAACAGTGGTTGAAGACCAACGGACCGGTGTTCTTTGATGAAGCGATGACGACGCGTATCGGCAATGCCATCCAGAGCCAGATGTATAATGCGATGGTGCAGGCGATGGCAGCCAGGATGATAGCCCAGGGAATGCCTGCAGCTGCAGCCCAGGATGCAGCTAAGCGAGTTATAGAACAAGCTGGTGGAGTAGGCATGGAGGTTTCCATGGGTGCGCCAGGATTGTATCGTACGCCTCAGTCCAATCTCGGTTTCTATCACGAGAGCCTTTTCGATTTATCTTCTTCGCTTTCCCTTACCTTGGGTTTGCGATATGATTATATGCTTACCTCCGTTCATTACGAAAGTTCTGCCTATATGAGTATGAAGGCGAACGTGATGGGCAGGGAGGCAACTTATACTTTGCGCAGTATGCTCGATGGTCGCACGCACGATCATTTCGAAGAGCTGTTGCCTAAGTTGGGACTCACTTGGCGATTGGATTCCCATGGTAGTAATGTGTATGCTGTAGTCAGCAAGGGTTATCGTGCCGGTGGTTATAACATCCAGATGTTCAGCGATATTCTTCAGACAGAATTGAATGCCAACCGTCAGAATGCGATGCGTGGTGATTATGATGTTCCTCATTCTTCCGAGGATTATGAGAAGGTGAATAAGACGATCTCTTATGAACCGGAAGTGAGCTGGAACTACGAGTTGGGTACCCATCTCAATCTCTTTGAGAATGCGCTTCATCTGGATCTCAGTGCTTTCTATATGCAGGTAAAGAACCAACAGTTGTCTGTGATGGCAGGTAATTACGGTTTTGGCAGAATGATGGTCAATGCAGGCAAGAGTCACAGTTGCGGTATTGAGGCTGCGCTCAGAGGTCAGCTCTTCAATGGTCATTTCGACTGGATGGTGAACTATGGTTATACCCGTGCCGTATTTGATGAGTACCGGAGTGGGGAAGGAGCCGAGGCTGAGGATTTCAAGGACAAGTTTGTACCTTATGTTCCGCAGCATACACTTTCTGCTACAGCAGATTATCGCATTGATACAGATTGCCGTTTGCTCCGTTCGCTCACTATAGGAGCCAATGTCAATGCACAGGGCAAGACCTATTGGGATCAGGCCAACAGTTACAGTCAGAATTTGTATGCAGTCTTAGGCGCTCATCTAGATGCCGATTTAGGCAAGGTCCTCATCAGTTTCTGGGCTCGTAATCTGACGAATACCCATTACAATACCTTCGCTGTAGATAATGCCGCCACAGGCAGCAAGGAATACTTCGCCCAGCGTGGCAATCCTTTCCAGTGTGGCGTTGATCTCCGCTTCCACTTCTAATATTCCGTAAAAGGCGGGATTAAATAAAAACCACCACATGCCAATAAATAAGCATGTGGTGGTTTTTATTTTGTTTATGTATGATTTAAAAAATACTTACTCCTTTGCGATTTTCCAGTCGAGCAAGCCCTTTCCTTCATCGTCCAGTTCTATTCCCAAACCAATCACCTCTCGTGAATCAGCCTTGAAAGGCTCCAAGTATTGATGGTCGATGATCTGTCGGACTGCAGCTTCCTTTCCGCCATTGTTTCTTAATTTCAATTCTATCACATAGATGTATTGTGAGGTAGAGGTAATGAGGTCAATCCTGCCCGTAGAAAGCATGTGCTCTATCTCTACCTTCATGCCTATGGCGTTGAGAATAGTGCTGATAATCAGGCGATAACGTTCTTCCATATCCATAGAAGCCATTTTCTTGTTACTATAAGGAACATCAGCAATCAGCGCCTTCAGCGATTTCATGGCTTCGGATACCTGCCCTGTACCTAATTGCATATAGAGGTTTGCTTGCATTGACTGGATTTCACTCTCTTCTCTCATGGTCAGAGAAGGTAGTACTGTCTCATATAGTGCCTGTCTTACTTCCTTGTTAGGGAAGCCCAAAACATATCCGAATTCGTCGCTGTCCTTGATTGTGAGATACCCCGACTGATAGAGGAATAAGGAAACTCCACCCCCTGTAACATCAGATGTCTCCAAAACATTGCGGAGAATGCGGCAATTCTCAAAATCACCCAAGTGTAATTCTGCATTGGTTATAAACTTTGGCAATCTGGAAGTGGCACCTGAAGCAGCCCAGAAATTTGCAAGTTTGGATTGTGACAAGGCATTGACAAGACTGAAAGGATTATAGATGTCAACCATATTGTCTTCGCTGAAGTGATAACCATCATAATATTCCTTCAGTTTGTCGTGAGTTTGCTGCAAAGTCCAATTGTTCATTTCTGCCATTTTCTCCAACTCTGGCTGGAAATTCTCGCTGATTTCTTCTTCTGTAATACCGCAGAGTGGTGCATATTGTGGAAGGAAACTGATATTGGTCAGATTGTTGAGCGCAGAGAAGAGTGAAATCTGCGTAAACTTGGTGATTCCTGTAATGAATACGAATCGTTCGAACTCATCATCAGCTTTCAGTATGGCAAACACATTGCGATATATATCTGTGCATGCTTCGTGCTCAGGAGTTTTCCAGGAGTGCTGGAGTGGGGAGTCATACTCATCTATGAGGACTACCACCTTCATGCCTGTCTGCTGATAGGCAGTGGTGATAATGGCATTAAAACGGTCTGCAAGTTGGGCTGTAGGATCCGGAGTGATATTGTATTTCTGCTCATACGATTTAAAGCAGATATTGAGATACGACTGGATTCCTTGGGCACTGGCACCGCCACGGCTCATGTCAAGTCTGATAACAGGATACTGATTCCATTCCTCTTCCATCTCCATGATTTTGAGACCTTCGAAGAGATCCTTTCGGCCTAAGAAATAGGATTCAAGGGTATCAACGAGCACAGACTTGCCGAATCGACGAGGACGACTGAGATAATTATACTGATCGCCGTTGTTCGCCAATTCCCAAACAATATCCGTCTTGTCAACATAGAGGTATCCTTCTTCTCTGATTTTTCTGAAAGACTGAACGCCTACCGGCAGTTTCCTACGTTTGATTTTTGCCATATTCTTATCCTCCAACTTATTTTACTGCAAATATACGAAAAGTTTCACTTATACGTGATATAACCAGCCTTTTTTTTGATTTTTATAACTTATAAATGAAAAAATCAGTGCTACTACTAAGAGTAACACTGATTTTCTATTTTGTTTATTGAACGGCAACTTTCTTGATGCTGCCATCGCTATATACCACGATATTCACATCGCTGCGATTTGTCACCTTGTCAATACCTGTCGCATCATGCTCAATGATGTTTCCAAAGTCTTTCCAGACGTCAGCATTTATCAAATATTTTTAAAGAGGGAGAAATTGATGAAATAGTGGTTGTTCGGAAATTCCGACAAACCACTCAGCATGGTGCTATGGCAGGAAAAAACCAAAGCAAAGAAGTGAAGTTCTATAACCTTGATATTATCATATCTGTGGGATATCGATGACTCCTTGTGTTGCTCGGGTACGGGTGCGATGTTGATTGAACATTGTACACTACCTAATTTATTGTGTAATAATTAGTTAAGTGCTGCTTAGTGAGGTGTGCGGTAAAATCCAAACTTTGTTTCTACAACCTTGTAGTCGGAGAATCTTAATCCCGATTATTGTTTACTGGAAGCTGCTTTCCATTCATCATAGATATGGCTAAAGATAGCTACGCCATCATTCAGTTGCTTCCTAGCTAAAGACTTGTCTTTGTTCCACCATTCAAGAATGTAATTCTTCAGTCCCTCATATTCCTTTTGATCCTTGAATTGTCGATCCAGGCTTCCCATTTTGCCAAGAGTTGCATTGTAAAGAATAAATGCCCTTTTCTGTCCATTAGGCTTCAGTGCATACCAAGTAGCCCAAGAGTTTCCTGTGTTTATGCCATTGCCAGGCAGAAATACGTGAACTTGGTAGACAGATGCATTCTTGCCGCGGTAAAGGAGTTCCATAAGGCGATCCTCTTTTACAGCCCTAATCGAATTACGTGCTATTGTTTGGCAATGTTCCCACACTTCGCCTTCAGGGTGTTCCTCTGTGAGTGCAAGCCATTCCATCTTGGTTACTTTCTCAGCATCGTACTTCTTGGCTTTTTTGCCATCTGGATTCTCGGCAAGTCTTACTTGATATTCTAACGCCCACCCCATGTACTTCTTAGGAATGTAGCCCTCTATCTGTTTGCCATCCATCATAGTGAGGCGAACATGACGCATTTCTGGGTCGTCATTCTTGCGAGCGTGTGCAGCTATCGCTACCACCATTACTGCCATGAGCAGCCAAAACTTCATTGCTTTCATAATGATTCCTTTTAGTTGTTATTTATTGTTTGCCATCTAATACTTCTATCACTCGTTGTATCATAGAACTTCGGTTGTGTTCACCTAGTCCAATGAGTTTCTTTTCCCATTCCTGCGAAAGTCCTACACAGTGGCAAAGTTCTCGGATAAAGGGTTTGTCGCATTTCTTATAGGTATCTCCCAGACATATAAGCTTGCCATCAGTCTGTCTGACATAGAAGTCGCAAGCCGTCTTGCTTGGGATGAAAAACATTGCTGCTGCTGTGTTACATTGCCTAGCTTTCATTCCTCCCATGTCCGTCACGGAATAACCTTGGGAGGCATAAATATAGACTTGCAATCGTGGGTGGTTGATATATAGCCAGCTCCATCCCACATTTTCCAAAGGAACAAGTGTGCGTACGTTTTGCTTGGAGGTGGCATTCCACACCACTACAGAATCAATGTTGGCGAAAGGTATCACATCGCTAGTGCATTGGCGAGAAAAGAAGTTTCTATAAACTTGAACATCCTTTTTCTTGCGTGGCAAGTCTATTCGGTCATTACTTTCATAGAGTTGCTGGATACCATTCTTTAGGTACACTCGACCCTCGCATGATTGAGCTTGCATGCTAATAGTTCCCATATAAGCAAGCAAAATGCTAATGATGAGATATATTCGCCCCAAATTTACCTCCTCATGCACGGCATTTTTGATCTTTCGGATGGTCTTGCCATTGGAAAGACGCCAACCTTCTATTTCTTCAAATTTACACATAAGCGATTTCTCTTGATAATTTTATCAAATATACGAGGAAACTTTCTGATTACCAAATGAATTAACCATTTTTAATAAAAAAGAACGCCTAAAAGGCAAAAAATAGCAAAATAGAGCATTTGTTTTGAGTTTCAAGTGGTTGTGGCAGTCGTTGGCTTTAGTTGGCAGTGACAAGGAAATGAGAAAAAAAGCAGATTAGAGAAGTAGAAACGCTTTCAAATCATTACCTATCAGAAACGCCCTAATAAGCATTTTTAACGGTGGCGGTTCATATTGTAACTACTCATGCCCTGGGGGCTGAGTAGTTACAATAAAGACCTTTAACGTTAAAATAATGCAAGAAGTTTGGCGGTGTGAGGGGAAAAATGTATTTTTGTAACATAATTCTGTTAAACGTTTAAAAGAGAAGATTATGAAAGCAAGAACGATAGGATTAAAAGAACCACAGTTAGTGGTTTCAATATCTGATCCATCTTTGGTCAATAAACTTAAAAGTGCCATTCAAATGCTCAATGGAGTAAGTTCTATTTCGGTTTTAAAACCTAAGAAAACAGAATTGGAACTTGCTGAAGAGGATGTTGCTAAAGGTAGAGTTACACAATGGAACTCTGTTGATGAAATGTTTGACACTATTCTTGGTAAGTGATGTATAAATTAGGAACAACTAAAAGATTCGACAAAGCGTTGAAACTTTGTAGGAAGCGTGGCTATCCAATAGGGAAATTACAGAAAGCGATTTCCCTATTGGTAGAAAATGGTATGTTACCTTCAGAATACAAACCACATATACTTCATGGTAATCATGAAGGTGAGTGGGAAGCTCATATTGAATCAGATTGGCTTTTGATATGGGAACAGAATGATACAGAATTGACACTGTTGATGTTAACTACTGGTACTCATTCTGATTTGTTTGGCAAAACGAAAAGATAAAATCCCCATCCGTAAGCTGATGGACTTACGGATGGGGTGCTGAGTAGTTACTACAAAATGTCAAAGAACGAATGTATGTTAAACTTTTAAACGAAACCACTTTTTAAAGTGGACTCTACATTGGAAAAAATAAAAGAGGAAGAAGCGTAGATATGATGAATGACAAAAAGCAATTGATGTATGGATAAAGATACAGTAGATTTCGCAACGTATTGTATTGGTAACTTGTCTCGTCGATTAGGACTGAATGCTAGGGATGTATACGAAAGATTGAAGACATCTGGTATACTGAATGGGTATATTGTATCAAGTTATGATGTGCTCCATACTTTTGGTAAGGAATATTTGATGGAAGACCTCACTGATTATATGAGGGAGAAAGGAGTGTTGAATTAATATGAGAGTTTATCATTCTTCATCTGTTAGAGTGGAGCATCCATTTTATATTCCAAATCTCGAAGTATCCACTTCTTCATGCAGTTTAGCCTTGTATCCTCCGAAACGATAAGTGAGGGATAGCTACGCCATCATTCAGTTGCTTCCTTGCTAAAGACTTGTCTTTGTTCCACCATTCAAGAATGTAATGAGCAAAAAAAATCAGTGCTACTACTAAGAGTAACACTGATTTTCTATTTTGTTTATTGAACGGCAACTTTCTTGATGCTGCCATCGCTATATACCACGATATTCACATCGCTGCGATTTGTCACCTTGTCAATACCTGTCGCATCATACTCAATGATGTTTCCAAAGTCTTTCCAGACGTCAGATTCACCTGTCCCAACTCAGTTCACGCCAGCTTTTAACCAACGTCTATTTGATGTAAAAGGTAAAACCATAGGTATTGCCGTCCACGGAAACGTCAACAACCACACTCCCTTTCTTCAGCGTTGCCCACTTGCCATCGACCTCCGCGGTTTTGAAATGGAACTTGTTCCTTAGTTCCGATTTTAGGTAGTTATAGGCACGTTTGTTGTAGACACGAATCGAGACGAAAGGTCCGAAGCCAACGCTTCCTGCTATCAGCACAGAAGAATTACCCTTACTATATTTAATCGGACTGCCGTCTGCCGCCACCATACAATTCTTATAGTAGACATCCTCATAATAGAAGTCGTTCAACTCAGGGTCGTGATAGCGACCTCGAAACGCATAGCCGCTCTTTTCCGCTATTTTCTTAATACCAACGTTACCCTCTTTCACACTCTTTATCAGCTCACCAATGCTAATGATATCATTGAAAGACGCACGCGGCGCAGCAAACTGTCGCGGCGCACCCGTCATAGAGGTCTGGCTATAGCAGCAAAGTGTGCTAATTATGAATATCAGAAAAAATATTAATGTTTTCATATATAAAATTACCTTCTTCTGTTTCTATTTCTGCTTCAATACAAAAAGTATTTTCACCTCTACGGATAATCCAATCTTCACCTCCTCTAACAGCCTGAATGGCATCAAGAAGGCTTTTGCCATCACCCACGGCACGGAGAAAGGCGAACGCATCTAATACATTCGACTTGCCACTTGCATTGGTTCCAATAAGGATGCCTAAAGATTCAATATCTATTGTAGATTCCTTAAAACTCTTCCAGTTTTGTAACCTAATCTTTGTAATCATGGCTGTGTATATTTTATCCACCAGTATATTTTTTGCAAAGCTAATCATTTTTTTCGAAATGAGCAAAAAATGAGCAAAAAAAAATCAGTGCTACAACTAAGAGTAACACTGATTTTCTATTTTGTTTATTGAACGGCAACTTTCTTGATGCTGCCATCGCTATATACCACAATATTCACGCCCTTGGTAGGAGAGGTTACTCGCTGTCCGTTGAGAGAATAGCGGGAGATTTCCTTCAAATCGCTGCGGTTTGTCACCTTGTCAATACCTGTCGCGTCATACTCAATGATGTTTCCAAAGTCTTTCCAGACGTCAGCATTTATCAAATATTTTTAAAGAGGGAGAACTTGATGAAAAGTGGTTGTTCGGAAATTCCGACAGACCACTCTGCATGGTGCTATGGTTGGAAAAACCAAAGCAAAGAAGTGAAGTTCTATAACCTTGATGTTATCATATCTGTGGGCTATCGTGTAAAATCTATTCAAGGCACTCGTTTCCGTCAATGGGCTACAGAGCGACTGAATGAGTCCATCGTAAAAGGGTTTACGATGGACGATGAACGACTCAAGAATCTTGGTGGTGGCAACTATTGGAAAGAGTTGCTCGACCGTATGTCAGCCAAAGACATTTTCTGCTTTACACGGATGTATTTTAAGGATAAAACTAAATCTGTGTAAATCTGTGTAAATCTGTGGGACATTTATGGGTGTACAGGATATGACTTCCGATACACCCACTTCTTTATGATTTCCTTCTAAATGTGGAAATTGATTTCCTTGAGCCAGGCACGGGTGTCGAAGCAGGGACATTCCTTGTGGACGCCAGGCAAGTCGCGATGACCTAAAATCTCGGCATCAGGATAGTCAACGCAAAGGCTCTGGAGCAATTCCTCCATCGTAACCTTCTGGGCTAAGGTGCGGGTGTCCTTGCAGCGACCGTGCTCGTCCAGACCGCCCTCATAGCAGATGCCGATGCTGTGGGCATTGAAACCCTTGGCGTGGGCTCCCATCTGACTCTCCGGACGACCCGGATAGAGCGTGCCATCCTTCGTGATGTAGTAATGATAACCTACAGTCTGAAAACCTCTTGCCTTATGACACGCTTCCAACTGCTCTATCGTGAAGTTCTGATTCACTCGCGTTGCACTGCAATGAAGTACAATCAGCGAAATATTTCTCTTGTTTTTACTCATAATTTTACCGTTTTCTGTTTTAAATGTTAATACTCTTAAATTTTATAGGTAGAGAAAGAAAAAGGAGATAACTCCTCAATTCCCTCCTTCTGAAAAAATAGTGGTTAATCCAGATTCAGTAAGTAGCAGAATAGGACCGCTATCCTCTGCAACTGGAAACGCAGAAAGCGCTGGCAATTGCTGTCAATACTGTGATGATGAAATTGATCACGTTCTTCAATGTTACATTCTTCATTCTGTTCAAATTTTAAGTGGTTAATAATTTTGTGAATTCATTCTCAAGACTCAGTGAGGACGGTTAGAGTTCGTTGTCCTCACCGCCGTCTGAACCGCCAGTTTGTGAGCTGTCAGTGTTTCCGCCGCCAGACTGGGTGTTATCCTTGTTTTCACCAGACTGGGAGTTGTCTTTGTTCTGATCGTTGTTACCCGAACCGCCTCCGTTGCTATCAGGACCAGATGGGGTAGTGGTCTTGCCAGAATCCTCGGCGAGGAGGTTGGAAGCGTTCTTCAGGGAAGCCTGGATGTCGAGCTTGTTGCTGGTCAGATTACCGGTAGCACGGGCACGGAGTCTTACCCCTTCGATGTTCTTCGTCACAGAGAAATCTTCCTCACTATCAGCACCCTTCTTGGTCTTCAGACCGATAGAGAAGATGGCCAGGTCGTCGATTTTCACAGCAAAACCCTGAAGCACCAACTCCTTGATGCACTTCACCATGTCGGTGAGCAAACCCTTGGTGGCACCGGGCGAAAAACCCGTATTGTGTTCGGTCATGTGCTCAGCCAGTGCGTTGAGATCGATGGTTTGAGTTACTACTGGGCGGGCATAGTACTTGCCATACGCCTTTTGAATTTTCGGGTTCTTGTTTTTAGATAATTTAAATAAAATCATAATTACTGTTTATTGAAAGTGGTTAATAACTGTTAGCCTCCAATAAGGGCTGCGCGCTCGCCTTCGTTTTCAGCTAAGTCACTCTCTCTGAATGACAATGCAAAGATACAACATTCTGCTGACTCACTTATCCCTTTCTATCCCTTTTGATGCTTTTCTATCCCTTTCTATCCTTTTCTATCCCTTTCTATCCCTTTCCGGAAGCCCTTTTTCTTCCTTCTGAGAGTTCATGTTCAGAGAATCTCCCACATGATCTTATGGTTCGTCCAGATAATCCACTATTAGCTCCACCTGATGGCGACTGTAATACTTGGCAAATTTGCCCACCTTGCAGTCGTCGAGGGCCTCAGAGAGTTCAGGATTGTTTTTGATCCAGCGCTTCAGACGGTTGAGCGCCACTTTGGCTTCCGATCGTGGAAAGTAGAGTAAAGCCAATTCTGTCTTTTCATAAATACGTATTTCCATATCCGATTGATTTTTAGTATGATATAAGTCGTTTACTATCCCTAAACAAGTCATTTAGCCCCTGTAAACAAGTCATTTAGGAGAGGCAAACAAGTCATTCAGCACCCGTAAACAAGTCATTTACGATAGCCAAACAAGTCGTTTGCAAGTCCTAAATGAGTCATTCCCTCATCGTATCTGAGTCATTCTGGCTCTCTGCTATCGTCAGTTTCGCCTCCTGATTGATATCATAGCCTTCCTTCTCGATTACGATCCAACCTCTGCCTTGTTTTCTGCGTAATCTCCGGAATCCCATTTTTTCCATGACGTTCTGAATGTCTCCACTGGTCACGTTGTTTCGAATGGCAGGGTTGAATCCTATCTTTTCCATGATGTCGGCAGAGGTGGCAAATTTCATATTCGGATTCATCAGGTCGGCTTCTGTTGGTACCCTGAAATACTTGGCTATGAGCTCCTCCAGGAAGCTGTTGGCAAGGAACATCTTGTTGTGCAGTCTTTGCTTCTCCATGTCCTCGTAGGTGAGCCAAGGCACCCAGTCACCTTGCTTCAGTTTGCCCTCCTTGCGCTTTCTGATGAGTTCTTTCACGATATATATAGCCTGGGCATAGATATGATCGTGATCGATGGGATATTCGAAGGGGCTCTGGATTTTCTCCACCTCCCATACCAGGCAGCGGCGGTCTTCCTCTTCGCATATCACGTGGCGATTGTTGCTCGTGCCGCAGAGGGAGGCATGGCGCAGCAGCTGACTGGGATATTTGTCGTAGGGCACACGGATGGTTACGCTGCGCTTCGTCACACAACTCTTGAAGGAATTGAGATTCTTGCCATGTGGGGCATCAAACTCGTCGAGACAGATGAGCGCCTTGCTGGTTGTTATCTGCAGGAAATCCTTGTTCTTGTAGTCGGCTGAAGAATCGTTGGCATAGTAGCTTCTGAGGCAATTGGGCAGGAGATTTTCCAGAAATTTGGTCTTGAAGATACCGCCACGACCCACGAGCACCAGCACCAGCTCGTTCACCATCTCCTTGCTGCCCCAGCCATATACCATGCTCACAAACCATTTGCGGAAGGCATACTTGAAGTACTTCTTGGTGTGATAGTATTCGGGCGCCTCCTTCACCGTGATACGTTCGCAGAGCTGGTCGATGTAGTCGGGATCGCCTTCCTTCCATTCTGGCAATCCCATGAGATAATCCTCGATGGGGTTGAACTTTTTCGTGAAATCCGACTTGATGGCGCTTTCCAATCTCTTCTGGTTGGTGCGCAGTCCGTCCATATCCATCAGCGTATAGATGGTATTCTCCACGGTCTCGGTCACCTCCGTCCATTTGTAGTAGAATTCGCTCTGGGTATCGTAGGCCCTGATTTCTACCATGCCGGTCACGGTGTTCAGATGCATCTCATATCGGGTGTTAAGCCACTGCATCAGCACCTTCATGCTCGGGTTGGATCCGTATTTCTCGCCCTTCGTATAGAGATGCCAGCAGCCCCAACCTTCCGTATGATTGAACACCCAGTCCACGATGCTTTTCACACCGTCATACTGGCTTCCATATTCCGCCGTCATCCAGTTGAGCAGTTCTTCCTTCTTAGCACCGTAGTTGAAGCAGAAAGTGGCAAATCGCATGCAGAACTCGTGATGGCTGCCAGGTTCAAATCGGCAGAACCAGCCCTCAGAGAGCTTTTTCACTTGCTCTATCACGTCCTCCGTACTCGCTTCCGTCTGCTTCTTGCCGTTTGCATTCCCTGAGGATGCGCTGCCCTGACTCTTCTTGGCGCTTCTACTGCCTTTCGATGAAGTACCGTTGGCTCTATCCGTCTCCAACTTTTTCTCCCTTTCCATCTCCGGTTTCAGCACGGTCTGGTAGAATTTCGTCACCTCCTCAGGTGAAAGGGGTAGGGGTTCCGCATCCCAGTTGAAGTAGGCCTTCTCATCGTGCGCCAGACCGCAGAGACGGGTCATGTCGAGGCACTGTCTATCGGCGTTGAGATTCAGCAGCTCATCATAGATTTTGATGGCCTTTGTGATGGCGAGGCGGTGCAGTTCAGTCTCAGTGAGCGTGCAGCCGGGGGGACGCGCATATTTCAGGAGGATTCTGAATCCCCTGCCGCTGATCGTGCGGTAACAAACCATGGTAGTAGGCTTTTTGATAGCCTTTTCCACGGCGTCTTCCAGGATGATGCTTGGCGTATGATCATAGTCGAGCATGGCCCAGTAGGTAGGTTTGCCGAAGTATTCGAGCGTTCTACCATCGGGTTTGAACTGGATAGATGGACAGATGGCAGCAGAGTTTCGCTTTTTGTTATCAGCAGCTTTTCTGTCGATATTTACCATTTGTCGGTAGTCATCCGTATGAATCTGGATGAATCTGTCTTGCATGATGAGCCATTCCAGTTCCTTCTTGCTTGACAGAGGTTTGTGGCTACTACTTCTGAGCGAAGTAAATAGCGAGGGCATGGTTTCTTCCATTAGCTTCCAAGTTAAATTGTTATTTTGGAAATGAGTTGAGGTCTGAAGATTGTTACTGTTTCAGATGAATGTCTCCATTTTGAATCAGGATGTTGGTATTTTCGACGAAGTGTGTACTTTGAATGAACTTATCGGTCATTTTGAAAGCATTTATTTTTTCTTCACGTTCTTCTATCGTTTGATTGTGTTCCAGGGCCATGTAGGCTGCATAAAAATCCCTCTCTCTATGTCCTTTTTCATGCATGTTTACTTGCTCTTGAATGTCCTTTTCATGGAGGATAGCGATAATCGTTTCTTTCATTTCTATCAGCTTGATCACAGAGATAACTCCTGTTTCAAATCTCTCAATTAACTTTTTGTCGAAATGACCAATTTCCTGCAGTTTTTTATCACTGATATCATTTTTCTGTATTTGCCGGATCAAGAATACTTGTCTGTTTCTTATCCAGTTAACAGCGGTCTCCAAAGCCTTCAGTTTTTCTTCAGAATAAACTGGGGGCACTTTTTTTGTTTCTCCCTTTTGTTTGCTTGATTTCTCCATTTTCTTGCAATTATTAATATCATGCTGCAAAGTTCATCAAAAAATGCCAGATAGGGTGGGGGGTTATATAGAACCCCAAAAGTGCGAAAAAAATAACCTAATATTTTGAATCTTTAACAGTTGGGGCTTTCCTGTGTATTTAAAATCTCCAGCCAAACCATCCTTTCGATAAAAGGAGAATAAAACTTTACAAAGGAGAGCCAAAGGTGTCGGTGACACTTACTTTTCATCTTTTTTTTATGCATTGGAGCCACTACCCTCCAATTTGGAGGTCTCCCTCTGATTATCAATCTTTTATCTATTTTCGCGCGGTAAGTCATAAAAAAAAGAGTATATAAAAGTGTCACCTGTCACCGTTTTCTGCTGCGCCCTTTATTGGAGCCAGTTTGTTGGGTGACGCTGGTGACACGAGTTTTCAGTTTTTTGTGGAGGGGTCTGTCACCCCTGTCACCCATCGGTATTGCGAAAAAAATGGAAAAATGGGACAATTTTATTGAGGTTAGAACTAAAAACTGTTGAAATGTTTGGCGTATTCAAATTAAATTCGTATTTTTGCAATGGTATAAAATATAGGTTGTATGGTACATGTCAATGAAAACATATGCATACGTTTGCTGTCAAAAAAACTCTTCTCTGCTGCAAAGGCACAATAACTACACGAAATAACAATCGCTATATTGGAATATTTTAATAAAATAGCTTAATTTATAATGATTATCGCAAAATTTAATGTATATTTGCAGCAAAATTCGGTGAATTTATCAAACTAAACAAGATAAAAGATGTCTTAGATAGCAAGGGAATTTCAGCAAGTATGTTGTAGAACTTCTGATAATAAAATATTATTTGAATATGGGCATAAGCAAAGATTTAACAGAAGAGGACATCAAGTTCCGCTATATCAACGAAGCCATCACAAGCAAGGGATGGTCAAAGGATAGTATATTCATGGAACAGAAGGTTAAATTTACTGACGGTAAAATTAGCCTTCACGGTAATCTTGTGCATAGAGAGAAACCGAAGTTTGCCGACTATGTACTTTATGCAAATAAGGCAACACCCATTGCTATTGTAGAAGCAAAGGATGCCAATCATTCTGTTTCTCATGGATTGCAACAAGCCATGACCTATGCCCAAATGCTTGATGTAAAGTTTGCATACAGTTCAAATGGTGAAGGTTTTGCCGAACATGACTTCTTGACAGGCAAGGAACGCACTTTTGCCATGGACGAATTTCCAACAAAAGAAGAACTTGTCGAAAGATATAAAAATGGGGCTAACGATGGAAACGGACTTAACGAACAAGAGTTATCTGTCATTGAGCAGCCTTTCTGCACAGGTCAGAACATTTTTCCGCCACGATATTATCAGCGCAATGCTGTAAACCGCACAGTTGGTGCCATTGCCAAAGGACAAAACCGTGTGCTCCTTGTCATGGCAACTGGCACAGGTAAGACATATACTGCATTCCAGATTGTATGGCGTTTACTTAAAAGTGGTTTAAAGAAGAAAGTGTTGTATCTTGCAGACCGAAACATATTGGTTGACCAATCCATACAGCAGGACTTCAAACCATTAGATAAAGTAACGCATAAGATAGACTACTCAAAAGACAAGAACCACTTGGAAGAATTGAGTTCTTATCAAGTGTTCTTTGCACTCTATCAACAGTTGATTGGACAGAATGATGCCAAAAACTATAAGGAGTTGTTTCCTAATCCAGACTATTTTGACCTTGTTATCGTTGATGAGTGTCATAGAGGTAGCGCAAAGGATGATAGCAATTGGCGAAACATCTTGGAATACTTTTCTTCGGCTACTCATATAGGTATGACTGCAACACCAAAAGAAACAAAGTACCAGTCAAGTATCAGTTATTTTGGAGAGCCTGTCTATACTTATAGCCTCAAAAATGGCATAGAAGACGGTTTCCTTGCTCCTTTCAAGGTAATCAACATCACTACGAACATCGGTGATGAATGGAGACCGACAAAGGGACAAAAGGACATCAACGGCAACGAGATAGAAGACCGTATCTATAACAACAGCGACTATGATTATAACATTGTTATAGAAGACCGCATAAGGGAAGTTGCGCAAGAGATAACCAACTATCTGAAAAGTACAGATCGCATGGCTAAGACCATAGTATTCTGTGCCAATGAAGATCACGCTGAATGCATGCGTGTGGCATTGACCAATGCCAATTCCGATATGTGCAAGAAACATCCCGACTATGTGGTTCGCATAACAGGTAGCGATGAGTATGGAAAAGGCAAACTGGATTATTTTATTTCAGTATCTTCAGAATATCCTGTGATTGCAACAACCAGCAAACTGCTCTCTACCGGTGTGGATTGCAAGATGGTAAAGCTGATAGTACTTGACCAGCAGATTGGCTCCATGACAGAGTTTAAGCAGATTATCGGTCGTGGTACTCGTCTTCGTGAGAAAGAAGGAAAGACATACTTCACAGTGATGGATTTCCGCAACGTGACACGCTTGTTTGCAGACCCAGATTGGGACGGACCGATTGAAATAGACCCGAACTATCCTGCAAAACCAAACGAAACGGATCCACGCACATTTCCAGATGATACTGACACTCCTCCGTCCACGGCAAATGCACCAGTTACACACTCAAAACCGGTTGTTGATAAGGATGGATGCCAAGTGATGGTTGTCAATAAGGTAGTGTCCGTTTACGATGCCGATGGCAAGTTGCTTCGCACGGAGAGCATTACCGACTATACGAAGAAGAATATCCTTGATTCGTTTGCTACCATTGATACTTTTACCTCCAAATGGAATGAATTAAAGAAGAAATCTGACATTGCGGATATGCTGAAAGAAAGAGGTATTGATCTTGCGGATTTAAAGACTTCACAGGAAATGAGCAATGTGGATGATTTTGATTTCATCTGTCATATCGCATACGGCAAGAAGACCCTGACGAGGCGGGAACGTGCTGAGCAAGTGAAAAAGCGTGATATATTCACCAAGTATGGTGAGCAGGCACGACTGGTACTTGAGGCTTTGTTGGAGAAGTACATGGAAGAAGGCATCTCAGAACTTGAAAGTCTTACTGTGCTTGAAAACGATCCTTTCCGCCGATTTGGCTCAAAGGCAAATATAGTAAAGTTCTTCGGTGGGAAGAGAGATTATCTGAAGGCGGTAAAGGAGTTGGAGCAGACAATATATAATATAGCATAAAAATAGAATCTTTTCGAAAAGCCAAATGAACAGAGCCAAGCTTGCTTGGACTATGTCGTGGCGAGAAAAGATGCACAAAGTGAAACAAAATATGAGTTTATCAAATTTCGTAAAACGAGTACGCAATATCATGCGCAATGATGCCGGTATCAACGGTGATGCGCAACGCATAGAACAAATGGCGTGGATGCTGTTCTTGAAAGTCTATGACGAGAAAGAGAATGATTGGGAGTTGGACGATGATGATTACAAGTCTATTATTCCAGAAGAATGCCGTTGGCGTAACTGGGCGCATGACGATGGAAGCGGTAATGCCTTGACAGGTGATGAGCTGCTTTCGTTTGTCAACAACACATTGTTTGTGGAACTCAAAAACATAGAGGTAACACCAACAACTCCTATCCGTCAGGCGATTGTAAAGACCACATTTGAGGATGCCAACCAATATATGAAAGATGGAGTTCAACTTCGTCAAGTACTGAATGTGATTGACGGTTTGAACCTTGGCGACTATGAAGAGAGTCATGCTTTTGGAGAGATATACGAGACTATCCTCAAAGAAATGCAGTCGGCAGGTTCCTCTGGTGAGTTCTACACCCCAAGAGCTTTGACCGAATTTATGGCAGAGATAGTCAATCCGCAGATAGGTGAGAAAATGGCAGACTTCGCCTGTGGTACGGGCGGCTTTATCACCAGCTGGTTGGGCGAATTGGATAAGAAGGTCAAGACTGCTGAAGACCGCAAAGAGTACAATCACTCTGTATTTGGCATAGAAAAGAAACAATTCCCGTATATGCTATGTGTGACAAACCTGTTGCTACATGGTATTGACACACCATTGGTATATCACGACAACTCGCTTACAAAAGATGTACTCAACTATACAGACGAGGATAAGTTCGATGTTGTGTTGATGAACCCACCATACGGTGGAAACGAGAAGTCGGATGTCAAGTCACATTTCCCTTCTGATATGCGCAGTAGCGAGACTGCCGACCTCTTCATGGTGCTTATCATGTACCGACTGAAGAAGAATGGTCGTGCAGCGGTCATTGTTCCAGACGGTTTCCTGTTTGGAGCGGACAACACAAAGATAGCCATCAAGACCAAGCTGCTCAGAGATTTCAACTTGCATACCATTATCCGTTTGCCAGGCAGTATCTTTGCACCTTACACTTCGATTGCCACGAACATTTTGTTCTTCGACAACACCTGTGCGGAAGGTGCTCCAGAGGGCTATTCTACAAAGGAAACGTGGTTCTATCGTTTGGATATGCCAGAGGGGTACAAGCATTTCTCCAAGACAAAGTCCATGAAGTCGGAGCATTGCGACCCAATCCGTGAGTGGTGGAACGACCGTAAGGAGATTATTATTGCTGATGGTGACGAGAAATCTCGTTGCTATTCGGTTGAAGACCTTATCGCCACCGATTGCAACTTCGACTTGTGCAAGTTCCCGAAAGAGGATGAAGAAATCTTGCCTCCTGCCGAACTGCTTGCCGACTATTTCAAGAAGCGCAAGGCTCTGGATCATGAGATAGACAAGACATTGGCAGACATACAGCGTATCTTGGGGATTAAAATAAACATTGAAGAATAATACAATGAATGATTTAACCGTATCAAAGATTGAAAGGCTAAACGTATTGAACAACCGTTTTGCAATAGAAAAAATACAAAAGACATTGGACATTACTGGTATGATGTTTGATGGAGAATACCGTTTTACGAAAAAAATGGTGGCCGATTTCTATGAAGTTGAAGAAAGAACAATTGAAAGATATCTTGAGAATTTCGGTTCTGAATTATCTGGCAATGGATATGTTTTATGTAAAGGTAAACGCCTGAAAGACTTAAAGTTACAATTTGCTCCCGTCATCAATGTCGGGAGCAAAACTACACAACTCGGTTTGTTCAACTTCCGTTCGTTCCTAAATATTGGTATGTTGCTTACGGAGAGTGAAAAAGCGAAGGCTTTGCGTAGTGCCATTTTGGATCTTGTGATAGCTACGATAAATGAGAAAACAGGTGGCGGAACAAAATATATCAATCGCCGTGATGTGAACTATATTCCAGCAGCTATCACTGAAGAGAACTATCGTAAGAACTTAACCTCCGCAATGAGCCAATGCGTGGGTGGACACAAAACCTACAAGTATGCACAAATAACAGATTGGATATACGAAGCAGTGTTCAAGGAAAATGCCAAAGAATACAGAAGGGTTCTTTCTCTTGACTCCAAGGATAATGTGCGCCATACCCTCTATGCCGAAGTTTTGCTTGTCATATCTTCATTTGAGAATGGTATTGGTGCTGTTATACAGCAGCAATACAAGGAAAATGGAGGTAGATTGTTATCAATGGACGAGGTAAAACAAATTGTTGACGACTTGGCAGAACATCCGATGCAAAAGCCTTATCTTAATGATGCTCGTACCAAGATGGCTTCACGTGATTATAGCTTTCGTGATGCCTATCATGGCAATATAGCCGAATACCTCAGAGCGGTAACACCAGAAGAATTTGAACGTTTTATTGGAAACCAGTCAATAGATTTTGACAGAATTCTTGAAGATAACAAGGATGTCTTGAAAAGATTAAAGCAGGCAGATGATGAATGAGGAAGTAAAATACATCAGTTACGAAGAGGCCCTAAGCGTTTATGCTAAGATGATAGATGCAAGCGATGGTGGCTTCGATGGGGTCAGAGATGAAGGGGGAATACGAGCTGCTCTTGAGTTTGTACAGAACGATATGTATTATCCGAATTTCTCCGATAAACTTTGCTCTCTTGTATACAAGTTCTGCTCTGGTCATTATTTCAATGACGGCAATAAACGTATAGCCTTGACGCTCGGAGCATACTTCCTTTACCAAAATTCATACTTCTGGCAAGCTACAATATTCATGCGACAAATGGAGTCTATCGTCTATCATGTGGCTGCATCCAACATTGACCAAGATTTACTTCATCGTATTATGACTTGCTTTATGAATGGTGAGGATTACGATGAGGAATTGAAGATTGACATTGCCAATGCGATGAGCAAAGGGGAGTTAGGTGTCAGAGGTGAGGACTATGAATAATTTATTTATTAGCTAACCAGTGGTTAGCCAATTCGCAAAGTAAAGAACAATGAACGGAAAACAATTAAAGAACAGCATATTACAATGGGCGATACAGGGAAAACTTGTACCGCAAGACCCTCATGACGAACCTGCAAGCGTTTTACTTGATAAGATTCGTCAAGAGAAAGAACGCTTGATCAAGGAGAAGAAAATCAAGCGTGACAAGAACGCATCTATTATCTACCGTGGTGAGGACAATTCCTATTATGAGAAGATACTTGCTACGGGAGAGGTGAAATGCATTGATGAGGAG
>ENA-ORSO01000136-ORSO01000136.1-human-gut-metagenome-genome-assembly--contig:-NODE-136-length-66769-cov-5.721618_pt1 | contig 66769 bp, 61 predicted proteins | sample MGYA00241902_ERZ509168 | MGnify/ENA primary metagenome ERZ509168 (study PRJEB26280, sample SAMEA2338806) | human gut metagenome | biome: human gut; feature: human-associated habitat; material: faeces... | reverse complement strand
AACAGCGCCAAAACGAAGATCAGAGAACTCTTGGTGAGTTATTCTTCTTTCTCATGGGAAGACCTTTTTGATTTAGTTTGATGGCGGTGGATTTGGCCTGTTCTTCACGTCCCTCTGCATAACTCTCATTTCTTAAATCTTCCATAACTTTACACATTTCGCTCACTCCCTTCGGATTTTCTTTTAAATAACGAGTTTTCTCTGCCAATAGATCAAAATACATATCAGATGCATTGGTACAATTAAAATCATGCATCAGCCTGCCAATATCCGAATTATCACGATATTCTATATCCAGCATACTGGAATGATACCTGGCACGATGTGGATCAGCACCATTGTCTGATCTTTGAACCTCAATATCATATTTTTGCCTGTGCTGTCAGTTGCATAAGCATCCAGACAAACAGATCTGGCACCGGTTACACGTTTCATATCCGCCTGTGTTTCACATTTAAGCAAAACTAAATCCGGCTTACCTGTAATAATACGAAGAACCAATTCTGCAAGAGGTATATTCTCTTTAAAAAGCCCTCGCATAAACGTATCATCAATCGGCCGAAAACCTCTTAACCGCTCCAGATTCTCCTGATGCCTTCGTTCCCTTTTCTTATTTTCATCTTCACCCATTTTATCATCCCCCTTTTACCTTTGTAAATAATGGTTTTCTCATACTAGCATATGCGCATTTCCATAACAAGTGGTTTTACCTAAACGGCCGTTTTTACTTCGTAAAAGGACAATAAATGGGTTTCGTCATGTATGTATTGATTTTACTCTCTAATTGGCAAAATAGCAAGTTGACAAACTCAGACACTGTATGCCGTCTTCTCTACTGATAAATCCCAACCTGTATTCTCACCCGCTTCTTCATTATTACTTTCACACAGACTCCAATGATTTTATACATTTTCTTATCATTTTCTTCCTATTTAATGTACACACCATTAAATGTCTACTCAACAAAAAAAACATACCTTTAGGGAGAGTGAGGTCCTAAAGGACCGAAGGAGTAAATATTATGAAAAACTACAAGATTGCTGTCGCAGGAACCGGTTATGTTGGTCTGTCAATTGCCACACTTCTTTCCCAGCATCATAAAGTCACTGCTGTGGACATCGTTCCAGAAAAAGTAGAGATGATCAATAATCGTAAGTCTCCGATCCAGGATGATTATATCGAAAAGTATTTAGCAGAAAAAGACTTGAATTTAACTGCAACTCTAGACGCAAAAGCTGCATATAGCGATGCGGACTTTGTTGTAATCGCTGCACCTACGAATTATGATTCCCAAACCCAGCATTTTGATACCTCTGCAGTTGAGGCTGTGATCAAGCTAGTTATGGAGTCCAATCCTAATGCCATTATGGTCATTAAATCTACGATTCCTGTAGGCTACACCGCAAGTGCAAGAGAAAAATTCAACAGCAAGAATATCATCTTCAGTCCAGAATTTCTGCGCGAATCCAAAGCTCTGTATGACAACCTGTATCCAAGCCGTATTATCGTGGGTACTGACTTAAATGATGAGAGTTTAGTTGAGGCTGCTCACGAGTTTGCTGGTCTGCTACAGGAAGGCGCTATCAAGGAGAACATCGACACCCTGTTCATGGGCTTTACCGAGGCAGAGGCTGTTAAGTTGTTCACCAATACATATCTAGCTCTGCGCGTTGCCTACTTCAATGAGCTGGACACCTATGCAGAGAGCAAGGGTCTGAACACTCAGCAGATCATCGATGGTGTCTGCCTTGATCCTCGCATCGGCAGCCACTACAACAATCCGTCCTTCGGTTACGGCGGCTACTGTCTGCCCAAGGATACCAAGCAGCTGCTGGCTAACTATGCAGATGTGCCGGAGAATCTGATCGAAGCTATTGTCGAGAGCAACAGAACTCGTAAGGACTTCATCGCGGACCGCGTTTTGAAGCTGGCTGGTTACTACGGCTATGATGCTGAAAACGAGTTTGATGAAGACAAGGAAAAGGCAGTCACCATCGGTGTGTACCGTCTGACCATGAAGAGCAACAGCGATAACTTTCGTCAGAGCTCCATTCAGGGCGTTATGAAGCGTATTAAGGCCAAGGGAGCAACGGTAATCATTTACGAGCCGACCCTGAAAGACGGTGAGACTTTCTTTGGATCAGTAGTGGTTAATGATCTGGCTAAGTTCAAGGAAATGAGCCATGCCATCATCGCAAATCGCTATGACAAGTGTCTGGATGATGTGAAAGAAAAAGTTTATACGAGAGATATTTTCCAGCGTGATTAAGAACATAAGTGGAAGATGAGGAGATTATTGTGGATATTAAAAAGGAATACGAGTGTTGGTTGGAAAACGCAACCACAGATGCAGATGTTGTCGCCGAACTGAAAACGCTGGATGATACAAAAATTGAAGATGCATTTTACCGTGACCTTGCGTTTGGTACGGGTGGTCTGCGTGGTGTAATTGGTGCAGGTACTAACCGCATGAACATCTATACCGTGGCAAAGGCTTCTCAGGGTCTGGCTGATTATCTGAAAAAGAACTTCACAGAGCCGTCTGTGGCAATCGGTTATGACAGCCGTATCAAGAGTGATGTGTTTGCAAAAGTCGCCGCAGGCGTGTTTGCAGCGAATGGTGTCCAGGTAAATATCTGGCCCGTCCTGATGCCGGTTCCGACCGTGTCTTTTGCGACCCGTTATCTGCACACCTCGGCCGGTGTCATGGTGACCGCATCTCACAATCCCAGCAAGTACAATGGTTATAAGGTCTACGGTGCTGACGGCTGCCAGATCACTACCGAAGCTGCAACGGAGATCCTTGCCGAGATTGAGAAGCTAGACATTTTTGCAGACATCAAGACCAGCGACTTTGAAACAGGTGTGGCAAACAGCAGCATCCAGTACATTCCGGACGAGGTCTACACCGCATTCGTGGAGCAGGTCAAGAGCCAGTCTGTTCTCTTTGGCGAAGAAGTTAATAAAAATGTAGCCATCGTGTATAGCCCGCTGAATGGTACCGGCTTGAAGCCTGTGACCCGCACTTTGAAAGAAATGGGCTACACCAACATCACGGTGGTCAAAGAGCAGGAGCAGCCGGACGGCAACTTCCCGACCTGCCCGTATCCCAACCCGGAGATCAAAGAGGCAATGGCACTGGGCATGGAGTATGCCAAGAAGTGCAATGCCGACCTGCTGCTGGCGACTGACCCCGACTGCGACCGTGTGGGTATCGCTGTCAAGAACAAGGCAGGGGAGTATGAGCTGCTGACCGGCAACCAGACCGGTATGTTGCTACTGGATTATATTTGCAGCCAGCGCGTCAAGCACGGCAAGATGCCCGCCGAGCCGGTCATGGTCAAGACGATCGTTACCATGGATATGGGCGAGCAGATCGCTACCCATTACGGACTGCGTACCATCAATGTGCTGACCGGCTTCAAGTTCATCGGTGAGCAGATCGGCAAGCTGGAAAAGCAGGGCAAGGCAGACTGCTATGTGTTTGGCTTTGAGGAGAGCTATGGTTATCTGACTGGCTCCTACGTCCGCGACAAGGACGGTGTAGACGGTGCCTACATGATCTGCGAGATGTTCAGCTATTATGCCACTCAGGGCATCAGCCTTCTGGACAAGTTGGATGAGCTGTACAAGACATGGACAACCTGCTTTTCAGATGTCCACACGGCATATTTTAACCCCATCATACAGTTCCCAACAAAAATATCCTTAAAGGAGCCCCTAAAAATGACCCTATCCAAAATCCACCACATTGCCATCATCGTTTCCAACTACGAAACTGCCAAAGATTTCTATGTAAACAAACTAAATTTTCCAATTATCCGTGAAAACTACCGTCCGGAACGCAACGACTGGAAACTGGATTTGCGAGTGAATGAGTATACAGAATTGGAAATCTTCGCAGAACCGGATCCGCCAAAGCGTGTGAATCGTCCGGAGGCATGTGGCCTTCGCCATCTGGCTTTTTGCGTGGAGAGTGTTGAACAGACGGTAACGGAGCCAGTAATGGCATTTCTTCCCCAAGAAATAAACTGAGTCTGCTACATTCCTTTTTCTGGAATTTACGAGCATTGTAGGCATCCAGTTTTTCACGGATTGAGGCATTCAATTCTGCAAGAGAGAAAAACTGCTCATTGCGAAGGGCTGCTGTTATCCATGTGGATATCTTTCCTACTGCTCCCTCTACATTCGGTTTATCCTTGGGTTTCCGGACTCTGGCTGGAAGGATGGCAAGATTGTAATGTTCTGCCATCTCATGATAAGTTGTGTTTAAGGCAGTGTTGTACCAGTCACTCTTTTTATGATTCACTGCGGTTGTACAGTTATCAGAAACGAGCATAGGTGTGACACCGCCAAAGAAATCAAACATCTGGACATGAGCTTTGATCCAGTTGTCAGTTTTCTCATTCATATATGCTTTTACAAAAGCATACTGACTGTAAGTTAATACACCTACAAATATCCATGCATCTGTGATTTCTCCAGTGTCCGGATCAATGATGTGGGCAGGATCACCGGCCCAGTCAACTTCAATCTGTTCACCTGGTTTTCTGGGGATATGCATGGTAGCCCTGCGTTTTTCTTCATCCTTCTGGATGTAGTAGCAGAACTGAGAATACATTAGAGGCTCTTCGCTGCTCATGCGGCACTCCTCGCAGTATTCTACCCAGAGAAGCTTTTTGTTTACACCGTTCCGCAGAAGTTCTTTGCGGATGTAGTCAAAGTTTGGCATGCGTTTATTCGTTGCCGACTTATCCTTAGGAAACATCAGCTCCTCTAGTGCGCTGTCGGTCATGTCGAAATCCAGCGGCCATGAAAGATTGATTTCCGCTGCCTTTTTCAAAACCTTGGCGACTGTGTTTCTGGATACACCGCAACTCTGTGCGATGTTCCTCTCACTGAATCCTAAGCTTTTCAAGCGTAGGATTTCACGATACTTGGTCATAACTTACGACCTCCTTTATCTGTATTCACACCAAAGGTGTGTATTTACAGTATAAAGGAAATATATGTAATAGAGCCCAATACTGTGGCTCTGAATTACCGGAATATATGGCTCTCATTCTCCGGAATGGTGGCTCTCAAAGTCCGGACAGGTGGCTCAGAGAGCCCCGGAATAATCACATCGCCTGTCCGGTGCATGGAAATCACTATTCCGTTTTATTGGAAATCGCGATTCTGCTAAGCAGGAAATCATTTTATTTCTAATTCCTTATAATGAAGATATTCGTAGGTGTAATGACTTACAGCCAGTATGCGTATGTAGAAGCCTTTCTGGATATGAAGCAGAAATCATGGATCACTGCTCATGTCCATATGTACGAGTTTTTTGGCGGTGTTGCTAGAATTCTCGTACCGGATAACTGCAAGACAGCAGTTGTTCACAATGGCGGATGGAAAGATCAGCAGATTAATGAAACCTATCAGGAAATGGCTGAACACTATGGTACAGCCATCATCCCTGCTCGTGTCAGGACACCAAAGGATAAGCCGAATGCTGAAGGAACAGTAGGAAATATTTCCACCTGGATAACAGCGCACTCCGCAATGAACAGTTCTTTTCTCTTGCCGAATTAAATCGTGCAATCAGAGAAAAACTGGAACAATTCAATCAGAGACTCTTTCAAAAGAAAGAGGGCAGCCGGTTGGACTTATTCCTTGAAGATGAAAAGCCGTTACTTTCGCCATTACCTGCTACCCACTTTGAACTGAGTGACTGGAAGACAGCCACCGTCCAGTTCAATTATCACATATCTGTGGATGGAATGCTATACTCAGTTCCATATGAATACATCAAAAAGAAAGTTTATGTAAAGGTAACAGATACCACCATTGAAATTTTTTATAACCATAACCGCATTGCTTCCCACCGTCGTCTGAAAGGACGCCCTGGGCAGTACAGCACCATTACAGAGCATATGCCGGAAGACCACCAGAAGTATCTGGAGTGGAATGGCGACCGTTTCCTCAAATGGGCTGAGCGGATTGGCATAAATACGTACACTGTGGTCAATGCAATACTGACCTCCAAGCGTGTGGAACAACAGACTTATAGGAGCTGTATGGGACTTCTGAAGCTTACTGATAAATACTCAGAAGCTTTGCTTGAAGCCGCCTGTAAAAAGGCATTATCTTATACAGCTTCGCCCAGTTACAAGAGTATCAAAAACATCCTTGTAACAGGTTCTGTAAAAACGGAACCAGAATCATCTGGATCCAAGACCACACATAAAGCACACGGCATCACAAGAGGTGCCGACTACTATCGGAGGTAATCACATATGACAAATCAGAGTACAATAGATAAACTTATTGAAATGCGTCTTACCACAATGGCAGATGCATTCCGTAACCAGCTTGACGATCCGAAATTTAAGGAAGTTCCTTTTGAAGACCGTTTTGGAATGCTGGTAGATATCGAATACAGCAACCGCAAGAATAACCGCCAAAAGCGTCTTATCCGCAACGCTGGATTCGACCAGCCGGAAGCAAATATCATGGATATCAACTATACTTCCGGACGCAGGCTGAACAAGGAGCTGATAAACAGACTTGCCACTTGCGAATATATATCTGAACACCGGAATCTTTTTATTACCGGTGCAACAGGCTGTGGTAAAACATACATGGCATGTGCATTTGGCATCTGACTTTGTTGAATCCAAAAAAGGTTCCTTATAACCATTGAATAGCTTATAGTAATTCTCTGCTTCAATAATCCTCTGCGTGGCAGCATTGTTCACGATTTGTAATCCACGCCCTTGCTGTATTATAATCTGGTCTTGTGTTTCCTTAAACACTCTTGGCACATTCGGCATAGTATTTTCTCCTATAAAAAAAACCCCGGGCCCGTAGGACACCGGAGTAAGATCAGCAATATTATATGCAAGCTCACCATTTGCTATACTTAATGTAGCCTATTTAATGCTAAAAGTCAATAGGTCGTTCTGACATAAAAGTCAATAGGTCGTTCTGATAATTTTCCGAAAATAGCGTGTTTTATGCTGACCATCAGCCTCGATGCTCTGCCGAGCATCACAAAGTGTCGGTAATTAACCTCCCCAGCCGGAGTACAGCTTTAACGTGTCGCAACACGGAACTTATCCATTTATATTATACTCAACTCAGGCCAAAATATCAACTTGAATTCCGTCTTTTCTCCCCAAAATGTACAACCTCACTGCGTGTAGTTCAAACTCCGATACGCAGCACGTAACGATGGAACTTACAAAAAGATCCAGAGCAAATATGCCAATCCGATTCTGCTGATCATCGATGAATGGTTGCTGTTGAAGCCAACCGCATCAGAACAGCACGATATACTGGAACTCCTACATAGGAGACGCAAGAAGTCGTCAACCATCTTTTGTTCTCAGTATGATAGCAATGACTGGTTCGATCAACTGGGAGGCGATGACAGTCCGCTCGCGGAAGCGATCCTGGATCACATCAAGCATGATGCGTACAAGATTAATATCATCCCAACGGACCCGACGAATTACAGATCCATGCGTGAAGTATACGGCCTGGCCCCGGCATTAAGCGAGTAAACTCGCATGTAGCAAAATGTGGTATCCCTGTTCCGGACTCACGGTATCATAGTGCCGGACTGCCGGTATCCGTTCCTTCGGAACAGGGGTACATTTGAAACGTAATATTCATTTTGTCCAGTGGAGTACCCCACTTATAATTCTTTAATTTTTTTAGCAGGAACTCCGCCGTAAAGACAATCACTTTCGCAATCCTTTGTCACAACAGAACCTGCTGCAATAACAACGCCATTACCAATAGTAACCCCTGGCATAATCAATGAATTTGCGCCAATCCAACAACCATCGCCAACAATTATAGGCTTTGGATGATACATACCTGCCCTGCGCTCAGAATCGGTCACATCATGATCACTATTCATAAATGTTACTTTCATTGCGATGTTGCATTTATTTCCAATAACAATATCAGCACCTAAATCAAACCAACATTCATAATTAGCAAACACACCCCCCCCCATTTTCAAATGACCTTTTCCCAGTCCAAAATAACATCTTGGCTTTATTTCGCAATCTGCTGGAATCTCCGCACCATATAAACGATAAATTTTCATTCTTAACCGTCTATGGCATAATACTCCGGCCGCAATTGAATTCAAAATAAAATCCTTAATTATTTCCTTCATCCTCATATGATCCTTATCTATTTTCTTGAAAAACTTTTTTTAGGTAGTTCATAATAGTATTACGCTTAACAACAGTCATTACTATAGCAATGCCGTACATCCACAACACTGCTTCTTATCATCTATCTGAATCATCTAATCACCTAACATCACCGAAAGCCGTATTAATATATTTGTCTGTATCACGCTTCAACTTCAGCAACTTTTCCCCCACTAAATTCCAATCAATCTCGGATGTTAATTGTTTATCCAGAGTAACTTTTGAATTGTACCTTCTCTCCTGCAGACCAAGATTCCCGCAAAGTGTATCAATTCTTCCATTAATTTGTGATCCTACATCGCACCGTCCCGTTTGAATACAACCAGTACGGTTTTGAAAAGGATCTTTATATCCAGAGCAAAGTTCCACTCTGCAATGTACTGCCTGTCGAGTTTTACTACATCCTCGAAGTCAGTGATGTTGCTTCGTCCGCTGACCTGCCACATTCCTGTAATGCCAGGTTTGGTGGCAAGGCGGGCACGGTGGTGAAGATCATATTTGTCCCATTCATCTACCGTCGGCGGTCTTGTGCCTACAAGGCTCATGTCACCTCCTTATGTCAACTCAGGAACAACTTTTTTTCAAAAATATCTCATAAAGCACAGTATTATCAACTTACCCTCAAAATAAGCACAAAAAAAAGAACCCCTGATTTCTCAGAAGTCCCAAACTCTTCGATTCTATCTCTACTCTATTTCTCCAAATTGCACTATCCTAGCCTGATTCAAATTAAATTCCACCAGATTATATTCTGGATAATGCGTTCCTGCTATTCGATACGTGTCATTTTCATTCCACTCACAAACTCTCCAGATTATCCTCAGCATTTGAATACTGCAAATTTTAAAATCCCAGTCTTTAGGATTATATTTAGGCACACGAAAACACTCCGCTTCTTTTCGGCTAACAGACTGAACTGCTAAAGTTCTTTTCTCCGGGTTAAATAAGAAGCGAATATACCTCGGATCACCCAATTCTTTTATCGTTGATCGAAATATTCGTATTATTCCTTTTTTTTGGCACAGAGATACCCCTGTGATATTTACTGTGGTTTTCGGCATCTGCACTCCTCCCTTCCAAATGAGTGCACTTTCTCCTATCACCTTGTTGCTGAAAATTCTATATAGCCGTCTGTTAAATTAGTTTCCAGTGCCTTTTTATGTTCCTCTACTGATAAGCCAAAAGAATCCTTCCAATCTTTAGGATAAAATGGTATTCTATTCAACTTTCTCGCTACTTTTGCTGCTATCTCTTCCTGATTCTGCTCCGGTGTCTGATCTGTTTCTGCAGTAACTAATTCTTCCTTTTTCTCCAATGAATCTGGATTCGCTTTTTTCTTTCTTTTTGTATCCATGAATATCTCTGTTTCCAGCAGATCAAAAATATACATAGTTTCATTTTCATGTGTTATTTTATGCCCCAAAATCTTATATCGGCAGTCTGTATTCCATCCCATCATGTCATACATCATTGCTGAAAATAATTTATTTGACATTTTTCTACTTTTTCTTTTATCTGGTTTTTCAATACACCATCTCAAAGCATCTTTGTCGTTTTCTTCACATTTCCGCACTACCATTCGCTTATTATCCTGGTTAACAAGAATCTGTATGTAAACTGCATCCTCTAAACCGGCAATGCAGGCAGTATTAAATGTCACACTATCTCTTCGGATTACAACGGCTGGCTCCCGTAAATGTGCAAAAAGTTCCCTTCTTACAACCTGGTAACCATCATAACTAAAATCTTGTGCCAGTTCCAGTGCTTTCTGATCTGCGTTTTCTGTATTCTCAATAGTCTGATTTATCACCATTTCACTCATACTGCACACCTCATCTTTTCTATCATGTTCTGTGCTTCTTCATTCAGCTTATCCAACAAATTTTCTGATATAGGTTCCAAACCTTCTACTATTTTAGCTGGACGTAGCACATCCCAATTTCCATAATACTTAACTCTATGTAAAAGAACAACATCTTCTGAACTATCGCCAAAATGATTCTGCCACTGCTTCGGGAAAAGTGTTCTGACAATCTTCTTTGTTTTATTTTCAGATGTTTCTACGGTATTCTTTTCCGCTTCAGTCGTATCTGTATCAGGTAAATCCTCTTGAATTATCTCATGTTTAATCACTTCTGGTTCTTCCAAGTCAAACAATAATATCTGTTCGTTATCTTCCTTTGAATATTGACCCCTAAAACGATATTTACACTCATTATTCCAGTCCATTAATTCAAATAGTGGCTCTGAGAATCCCCGGCAGCTTTTAGGCAGGACTGCCCATTTACCATTTCGTATCGTTCCCCATTTTACGGCATTGATGTTATCCCTATCGCATGGTCTTACAGCGATACATCTTTCTATTGAATTAAAAAGAATTTCTACATATTCCACATCTTCAAATTTCTTCAAACAGGCAGTATTAAAGGTAATACGTCCTTCTGAAATTGTCATGGCTGGATTCAACCTTGTAGAAAAGAACTGTGCCCGAACAATCTCGTATCCAGATAAATCAAATCCTCCGTCTCTCTTTTCTTCTTTTGATTCTTCAATATCTTGTATACTATTCTGATCAGAATACACGCTCTGACTTGCTTTTTTATAATCTTCTACTGTAAATCCTGTCCAAGACCGATTAACCGACACAAAACCTTTTAACGCTCCACCATCTACTACCTTGAGATTAGGAAATGGAAAGCCTTTTTTCGCATACTTTGTTACTGTCAGCATCTTCTGTGCTGCATTATAAATGTCCCTGTCAACAATAGCCTCATGGTGATTTGTTTGTCGGTACTGGTTCCGATCATGACGATTCTTTTTTGATTTATGATCAAGATAATTAGGCGTAAATGTCTTTCTGGAAAGTACATCGCCACAATATCTCTCATTTTTCAATAAACTTCCCACAGTACCACTTGACCATTTGGTATTTCCAAGTTTCGTTTTCCGTTTTAATTGCATTAATATTTCTGCAATTTCCGCAGTTGGGAAACCGTTAAGAAACAAATAATAGCATAAACGCACTGTTTCTGCTTCTTCTTTATTAATTGCCAGATTACCATCTTCGTCTACATCATATCCCAATAATTTTGGTGTAAGAAATATTCCTCTTGAAAAACGCTGCTCTATGGAAATATTCATAATCTCACTTTTCGTATGAGACTCTTCCTGTGCAGCTGCGGATAATACTGCCAGCATCATTTCACTGGTATTATCCAAAGTGTAGATATGCTCCGTTTCAAAAAATACACCTACTTGCGGTATCATATTTGCAAGTTCACGAACTTTCGCAATGCAGTCCACTATATTTCTGGCAAATCTGGAAACACTTTTAGTTACAATCAGATCTATTTTTCCTGCTTTACAGTCTTCTATCATCCGATTGAACTCATCTCTATGCTTTAAGGACGTACCAGATATTCCCTCATCCGCATAAATTCCTACCAGCTCCCATCCCTGATGTTCTTTAATCATATCTTCATAATGATTCTTCTGTAGCTCATAAGAAGAAGTCTGATTAACATCATCAGTAGAAACACGGCAATAGGCACAAACTCTCTTTGTTCCCGTATCTTCAAACAACTTTTCTTTCTGCTTTGCCGGAATAAACTCCAATTCGTTTCGATCTACTCCCCTATATCTCGCCCGAATCTTCTCCTTCCGTTCTTCCTGGCTTACAGCATGTCTTTCCTGTTCCGTCATCTGCTGCACTCCTCTCCATGTGCCAATACCATGCATTTCCCTTTTTATATGCCTGGATACCCGCTTCTTTCTTTGCTTCCTGCACTGTTCTTTTGGAAAAACCATATCTGTCCATCTCTTCAAAGATTTTCACACTTGCCATATCGCTTTCCGCCAGCATAGTATGCAAATAGTTAATCGCTATATCTTTTTTAGCAGAAACCCTCTGCCCTACTGCCAATTCATTTATATTTATTTCACATTTACCAATCCAAGAAAAACCATTATCCCGATCCAATGCAAAAGCTATCGGTTCACCCTCTGGAGCAAGACTTGACTTAATTGGAAGCATATATCTTTTGTATGGTTCATCCTTATCTCTGGCAACCAACAGTACGCTTCTCGCTGCTGCCGCTATATCAATACTTCCAAGCCCTCTATATATGCTCTTCCCACTATTGCTCTTAGTCATATGTCCAACTAAAACAATCGCACATGCATATTCCTCTGCAATACTCGCTAACTTTGTCATAGTTTCTCTCATCCTAACAGCACTTTGCATATTTCCATTCTTACCTATAAAAGCCTGTATAGGATCTAAAACCAGCAATTTTGCTCCAGTGGTTTTTACAGCAAGTTCTATACGTTCATCATCCAGTGTCAAATCTCCATTATCATCCTTGATAAATGCTACCCTCCGGCAATCTGCACCAGCGTTTTCTAACCTTGGTTTTATCGTGTCTGCCTTACTATCCTCAGAACACTGATAAATTACCGTCATTGGTTTTTTTATTTTATTTCCATCTGGCAAATTAGCACCTTTCGTTAATATTGCTGCTATGTGAAGAATCAAAGTTGACTTTCCCTCACCCGGATCTCCCTGCAGCACCGTGATTTTCCCACATGGAATATACGGATACCATATCCATTCAACACTCGAAGATTTCACATTGGAATAATATTCAATTCCATTGAATGAATTATCCCATTTCAAATTTATCTAACCGCCTATTCTTCTAGTATAAATATACTTTTAAGTTAAACTTCTAGTTATACTTAATTATAATATAACTTATTTGGGAATACAATAAGAAATATCAATTATCAGTTAAAGTTTCCGCAAAATATCAACATTCAGTTAAAGTTTGGGAGGTGACAATTTGGAAGTAGATATTGATTACATTGCAATCGGAAAACGAATCCGTTCTGCTCGACTCGCAAAAAAGATGACCCAGGAAACCCTTTCAAATATGATTGACGTTACACCGACCTATATCAGTACCATAGAAAACGGACATACCAAGCTCAGCCTTTCTACCTTACTCAGCATAGCACAGATTCTTGATACCACGGTAGATCAGCTGCTCTATGACAACACACCGGTACTCATTTCACAATTTGATGCTGATATAAAAGAACTGACAAGTGACTGTTCCAAGCAGGAAAAGGAATTTCTGCTTGAAATAATAAAATCAACCAAGGCAGCACTGCGTAATTATAAGCCTGGGAAATAGCAAGAACGCAGAGATTTTCATGTCTCTGCGTTCTTGTTATACTATATTGCGTTCTTGCTTCCTTGCGTTCTTATATAAGATATGGAGGTTATAATGAAAAAAAATGCTATACTTTTTTCAGCAGGCAACTATATAAATTCACCAATTCTTTCAGTACCTAGTCTATCTGGTGTAAAATATGATATTCAAGCTATAAATAAACGTCTTACCCAGATAGGATTTGATGTCAATCAAATAGAAGATGTTTCAAAAGCACAGTTTATACCCGCCTTAGAAAATAATGCTTCCAATTCTCCTTCTGATGCAATTCACATTGTTTATTTTTCAGGTCATGGTGGTCATACTAATGGAAATAATTATATTTATCCTATTGATTTTTCACCTTTACTGAATAATAGCCGAAATTTAGAAGCCTCCGCTGTAGATATCAGTGATATTATTTCTATATATGAGGGAAAAGGACGACTTATTCTTATTCTTGATGCCTGTCGTTCTGATTTCGGGTTATCTAAAGGTTATTTCTCAGAAATAACAGCATCAGAGGATGTATATATTGCATATGGTACTCAATTTCAATGCCAATCTATCGGTATTAACAACCAAATGAGTCCTTTTACAAAAGCGATTTGCGATGAAATACTCGCACCTAATATTGATGTCGATGAACTGTTTACACGAGTACGCCGAAATATATGTTCAAAATATCAAACACAAATTCCTGCTAGTGTTAATTCTCTTCTTACTAGAGTTATTTTACATAAAGAACTCAGTTATACTGATTCTGATGAAGAAGTTCATAGATTTATAAAAAAATACGGTGATGATTATGATAACAAATATGGATATCTTCATGGCGATGACTTAATTTTTATAGATGCAGCTCAATATTTCAACATCGGTCTCTTAGATGCCATGTGGAAATTTCGCAAAGTAGAAAACAAAATTGGTACAGATAGTGGACTAAATCTGCCTCTTCTTTCTGAAAATGTTTATAAGTTTGTCGCATTTGACGGATTAACTAAAGGAGAAAATTATTTTACATGCGATGAATATTATACTTGGCATTATAACGGACGACAAATTCGCATGGGAGAAATTCCTCCTTTACCAGAAAGTATGCAACCAGACGTTCCAGAATTCGGAAAAGAATTATGCGTCACTTTTGACGTAACAAAATGCGATAATCACATAACAATAAATACAAATTTACCAGATAATTATATTCTTCTTGTAAAGAGCAATCTCTCAAAATTTTCAGAGCAAATGTCTGTAAAAAATGGTTCTGTAATAATAAATGACGCTAATAATATTTCAAAAATCACTCTTGGCTCTGCTTTTATTACCGATCCAACAGTTTCCAAACAATTAGGTGGAGAAAAAGCCAAAAATCTTATCGGAAAATTTGTGAAGTATAATCCTATTACTGGAAGAAAACAAATAGATGCTGTTTTCTCTTTTTAAAATGACGGGAGAGTAATGATATATTATCAACACTCTCCCTATTATATATCTCATATTTTAAATATCTGACTCAAACATCGACAACCCTGCCATCAGCATCCCTTCATCCATATCCAGTTCATCGCTCTGTTCTTCTTCTATCACTTTCCCGGCATCTTCTTCAACAACTACACTCTTTTTTATCTGCTGTATAAAATCCGTATCCTGCAACAACTGCTGCTTTAATTCCTCTACACTGACATTTGCATTATTATAGGAAGAAACAGGTGTATTTTCTTTATGCAGCCACGCATAAACCAGTTCTGTAATCAGTGCTGTTTTGCACCTTTTCTGTGATTTCAGATACCTTCCGATTTCTCTCTGCCGTTCATTATCTTCATTAAATATCAGTACAACCCGTATCTCTCCCACACATTACACCCCCTGTCTTTTCTGGATGTGTAATGCTGTCATTTTCTCATATCCTACCGCATTTGCCCGGATGTCCTCGATAAACTCTATATATTTAAAATCAGAAGATTTTTCAATCTGCTGTTTCAGAAGCAAGCTGCCTCCACCAAGAAATACTGCCGGATTAGTTCGGAAATCTGGTACATACGCATGGAGTTTATTGATAATCCTTTGCATCCAGTCTCCTGCCATTTTCTGAATCTCTCTTACCACCTCTTCATCCAGAATTGTTGCTTCCTGCATTAATACCTGCTCTACATCTGAGGATTCCAGATGAATACCGTAATTCTGCTGAATGGAATTAGAAATTTCTGAACGGAGAATCGCCATTCCAGATCTGTCACTGACACGAACTGACAAATCCGGCTGTCCTTTTCTGATTACCAGTAAATCTACAGTTCCGTCTCCAATATCAATGCAGTTGACCGTCCGGTACTGACGTAACAGGCTTGCTTTATAGCACATGACTGCCGCAAAATTCTGCGGACTTACCAAAACATCTTTCAGGTAACAATTTACCGGCTTTCCATTGAATCGAAAAGAAATCCCATGTTTTGAATGTTCCGTAAAATATTTTTTGAATCCCGGAGCCTGCTGTCCAAAGTCTGCAGGCGGCAATCCAACTCCCAGTACAATATCTTTGCCGGATAAAGTGATTCCTCTTTCCTTTGCTTCCAAAGCCAGTGAAAATAAGGTCAATATAAAGTAATCTTCATCCACTGTCTTATCTGCTTTGAATGGCATCCTTGTTTCTGATAACGTATAATACACACCGTTGTATTCCAGAATATCCTCATTCATAAATCGTCCTGGTTCAGAAGTATATCTTACCAGACCACATGGAAAGTTTACATGTACCCCTTTCATATTTCCATTTCCATGATCGATTCCCATAATAATTTCTGCCATATCCTATTTCATCCTTTCCTGATCATCTTATACTTAACTGTTACTTAACTTCAAACCGTTTTACTTTTTTCATATTTCTTATGACAGTTATGTATAAGTTTACTTGTACTTTTGTGTCTATTATGTAAGTTATATGTTACTTTTGTATCTGTTATCATTATATATGTCACATTTGTATCTGTCAATATATTTTTCAAAACTTTTGTGGCACTTTCATTTAAAAATGTGATATACTTTTGCTATTGGAGGACTTTGCCTATGAATACAGGAGAAATAATCAAGTATTTTCGTCTGGCTCGTAACATGACACAGGAACAACTTGCACAGGACGCTGAGATCAGTTTCAGTACACTCCGCAAGTACGAAGCCAATGAACGTAATCCGAAATATGAACAGCTTTCAAAAATTGCTGATGCGTTAGGTATCAGTGTGAATCTCTTTATGGATTTTGACATTCAGTCTGTATCCGATCTGTTTTCTATTCTGTTTAAAATGGAGGGACAGGCAGATTTAGAAATTGCAACCTCAAAGGATTTAGCGGATCTATCTGAAGATGCTCTTTTTCTTCATTTTAAAAATGGATACATCAATCACATATTAGGCAATTACCATGCTTCTGTTGAAAGTATCCAGGACATGGATGCTCAATATCGTGAAAAAGCTCTATCAGAAATCCAGAACAGATTATTAGATGACAATAGCAGTATCCATACTGACAGTCCTGCTTTATCTGCAGATTCCGGTAAACCTGCACTTTCTCTTTCTTCTGCTGATCAGACCTGGTTTGAATTATCCTCTGACTGCTCTGATGAAGAAAAAGAACAAATGATAAAAGCTGCTGCCTTTATAAAAAGCTGTCTGCGACATTCCGATAAATAAATCTTTGCACAAAAAAGACAGATGTGGAAATATTTATTTACCTGCATCTGTCTCTTTCTATCCTATGCTATTTTCTACTCATGAATTTCCAATGGAAGTCCATCTGGATCATGGAAAAATGTCATTTTCTTTCCGGTATAATCATCTAGGCGTACCGGCTCTGTTTCAATTCCTTTTCCATTCAATTCTTTTACTGTATCATCTACACTCTCAACTTTAAATGCCAGATGGCGTAATCCCAATGCTTCTGGATAATTTACACGAGCTGGAGCATTTTTTATGATAAAAAGTTCTATTTCCTGCGACCCACACGCCAGATCAATCTTGTAATCATCACGTTCTTTTCGATAATTTTCTCTGATCACCTTAAATCCAAGCAGATTCACATAAAAATGTTTTGATTTTTCATAATCACTTCCAATGATTGCAATATGATGAATGGTATCGAACATAACTCTCTCCTCCGTTTTTCATATGTTGATATATATTTTTCTCACATTTTATCACAGTAACGATATATGTGGAATAGTCATTTCATATCCATTTACTTTTTTAACTTTTCTGCCAGTTCAAACCAAAACTCCAATTCAACAACATCTTTTTCTCCATGTTTTCTGCTGCCAATACCCACCCAGTCCGCTTCATTTAACAAATTCTTCATTGTTTCCTTATCTTCCAGTGCTGATTCACCATCACTCAGCAACCAGATATATCCCGTCTGCATTTTAATAAGTGCAGACATGTCTGGAAATGTCTGAATCTTAATATTACATCCTGAGATTTTTGAAAACTGTATTGCCCGTTCTGACAGATATATAAACCTCTGATATTTTACAGGATTGATAATCTGATATTCTTCTTTCTTTTTACGCTCTGCTTTTTCCATAATTGTTCTTGCTTCCTGGAATAATTTTTGATGTTCTTTTTCCCTTTCCTCTACCGAAAGTGACTGTTCATGCTCATCCTGTTCCTTCTTCATCTGCTCATACATTTCTGTCTGTTCATCATAGTAAAACTTTTCAATATTCACTTATATAACTCTCCTCCCACATACACCCATCAATCAATTCTTACATTATCCGACTTTATTTTCCTTTATTTTACATATCCCTCGATCAAATTATATCTCTTATGGTGAAGATGTCCACCATATTTTTTATTTTATTCGACAATTATAATTGAAATTAATGGTATTTTATGCCAAAAAGCAAAGAAAGGCGGGGATACCTTGATTGACTATAGTCCATTATGGGAAACCATGAAACAACGCCACATTTCCCAATATGCCCTGATTAACAAAGGAATTGACAAACACACCCTCGATCAGCTTCGGAAAAATCAGAACATTACAATCCTTACCGTTGAAAAACTGTGCAATATTCTTAACTGTACACCCAATGATGTGTTCGCTTTCAAAGATGAAAAAGATTTGTAATACCGTCATAGTATAGCAATATTTCTATGGCGGTATTTCTGTATATAGCAGGGCAGAGAAAAACCGCAGGTGAAAATTCCTGCGGTTTCTATTTTCTAAACTGTATCGGTATTAAACTGCCTTACAATTATGCACTTTTCTTCTCTGAAGCTATCTTTTCGACTTCCTCTATGGTTAGCTCTGTGTATGCTGCAATATCTTCATAACTGAGTTTGCCACCATCCAGCATTAAACGGGCTATATGGACTGCTTTCATTTTTGCCGCTTCATTTCTCATATCTTCCATCGCTTTACACATTACCGCCACCCTTTTCTCATCTTCTTTAAAATAATGCACACGGTCAGCCAGAACTTCATAATACATATCTTTCGTATTTGTACAGGCAAAATCATGCATAAGTTTTCCCAGTGCTGTTTCATCCTTTATCTGTGAATTCACATATATGATATATAATATATAATATTACGCATGATTTCTGCAATATTTCCACTGCATATATTCATCTTCGGAAATCATTCCCTGCTTTTTCTTTCCTCTAATAGTTCCCCACTGATAAAGGAATTCATTGATTTTCTTATTCTGCAGATTGATCACGACCTCGCCTGTCCTTCCGTTCCTCTCCAGTTTCATTTCTGGAAAGTAATCTTCCAGCACAAGAAGCCTATATATCATATCTTCTTCCCTATAACCTGTCGGAATGGAAATGTTTCTCGGATCTACATCAAGGACTACTGCCATTTTATGCAGCATTTCCTTTCTCGGTGTTCTATTGTCAGTTTCATATTGTGCCATTCTTGGACTTGCACTTTCTTCTCCGATTCCAATTGCAATTCCAAGTTCTTTCTGTGTCATTCCTCTAAATTTCCGTATTCTTTTAATATTTTCACCTGTACTCATATCCTGCTTTTCTCCTTTCGCAGCAAACAGCTTATTGGAAATGCGATTACATACCATACTGCCCTGATTGCAATTCCAATCGCAATAATAAAACCAAATACAGCTCCGATTATCGCACACAAAGCTACCATTCCTATCGTTCCAGATAAATCCCACCTTGCAGGAATGATGAAAAACATATATGGAATTCCTACTGGAACACCATATACCAGCATCAGCCGGAAGCAGTCAATTTCTCCATCTACCAGATACAGATACTTTCCAAGCCATCCGATCAATGCCAGCACAGCTATCATCAATACCCCTTTATACATAAAATTTTTAAATGTCATGCACCCTTCGCCCCTTCCATATATTCTGAGATCACCTTTTGTAAAACATCATCAAATCTTAAAATTACTTCAATCCGTTTTTTATCATACACATACACGGTATCAATCATTGTATCTATAATCTCTTTCGTCAGCTTTCCTCTTTCTATCTGTACCTCCAACTGTTGGACTACTGTTCTTATCCGGCTTCTGTATCGTTCTTCTTCAATGATTACACTGGCAAGTGCTTTTTGTTCAGATTGTATTTTTTCGATTTTTTCTGTCAGTTGTTTCTTCACTGTTATATATTTTTCTCTGCTAAGTACACCTTCTGCATAAGCTTCATACTGATGGATACGTTCATTTTTTAATTTTTCCAGTTCCGATTCTAACATCCTTTGTTGTCTTTTCCCTGTAAAACTATTGTCCGTATATTTTTCTTCGGATTCTCTTTGCACTGAATCCAATATCCTTAGTATCCTTTTTAAGGAATACCAGATATGCCCCTCTATCACAGATACCGGATATGCATCTTCAGGACAATGAGAATATCTTCCTGCCTGAACTTTATGGGGACAATATATTTTGGGATGAATACCGCCATCTGTATAAGCTAATGACCTGTGGCAGTTTCCACACCGCACTTTTCCTTTCAGAAGGAAGTCTTTCGCACCACGATATTCTGGCTTTGTCATAAACATAATAGATGCACTTGCCACTTCATACTCTTCTTCCGTAATGATTGCCGGATTGATATTCTTCCGGATAACGACATCTCGTTCTGCTGTCTTTCTTGTTACTTTACTTCCAACCGCTACGGTATGCCGCCTTCCCATAACTAAAGCACCTGTGTACTCAAATCTTCCAAGAATTGTACGGATCATTCCGGTATCCCAAACAACTTCCTTATCTGGCATTTTATAATTCCCCTGCCGAAGCAATCCGTTCATTTGATTATATTTTCCAGGTGTCGGCACCTTCTGCTCGTTCATGTAATAGCAGATCTGAGAAGTATTGCAGCCTTCCATCGCTTTATCAAATATCATACGGACATATTTACCTGCTACTGGATCTATTTTCCAGCATCCATGCTCTTCATCTTTTAAATAACCAAATGGAGGTTTCGAGCCTGTCCATTTTCCATTCTTCCATTTCACTTTCAAGGCACTCTTTAATTTTTTGGATATATCCTTGCTGTAAAGATTGTTGACAAGATTATTGATTGCCATATCTAATCCCATCGTTTTTCCTATGTACTCTTTACTGTCATAATTATTGTTTAATGAAATAAAGCGGATTCCCAGGAGTGGAAACACTTGCTCCAGATAATCTCCAACTCCAATATAATCTCTACCAAATCGTGAAAAGTCTTTTACAATGACGGTATCTATTTTTCCTGACTTCGCATCTTCTATCATTTTCTTAAATGCCGGACGGTCAAAATTCGTTCCAGAATATCCATCATCCACATATTCTATGTATTCATCACTCATGTCCTCTCTGTCAGTGATAAAATTGACAAGAAGCGATCTCTGGTTATCAATGCTGTTGCTTTCATCTTTATTTTCTTTCCCCAAATCTCCATCTGCTATAGAGAGTCTTAAATACAATCCATTAGCCAATCTGAACACCTTCCATTTCTTCTGCTATCTGCTGGAATTCATCCTTACATTTGAAGCACACATGGATACTCCCATTTGCATATACTTCTATATATTCCACCAGTTCCTGTACAAGTGCCTCATTATATTCTCTTTTATCCAGATATTTTTCCATATGATTTACCATATCCATATATCGGTTTGCTTTCTTTTCCAGTATCCTTTGATTCTGTTCTTGTCCCTGAATCTCTTCCCGGAGATTTTGGAGTTCCCCTATATAGCGTTCCTTCATCATATCAAAATCATCTTTATCCACGATACCTGCTACATAATCTTCATATAATCTTGTATTGCGTTCTTCCGTCTGTGCGATCTTACGCTCCAATGTCCTTACCTTTGCCGCTGCTTTATAAAAAATATTCTTTTCTTTTGTTGCACTTTTCATTTTCTGCAAAAGCAATTTTCTGTCACACATACTCTTGATCAAAATCTGGATCTGATCCATCACAAGGATCTTGAGTAAGTTTCCTTCTATCAAATTTCTGGAACACTGTTCATTCCCACAATAGTAATCGCTTCCCATTTTTTCATTGGTTGTATAATTATGGGTATATCGTCTGAAATACATAACATTTCCACACTCACCACATCGGACCATTCCCGGAAAACTATCCTGATATTTTTTTCTGTCCTTCATACATCTGGACTGGCGTTTCTTCGTTATCTTATGAGTCTCTTCTCTGCTTTCCTGCAATTCCTCATAATCATCCCTCGCAACCAGCGGAGTATGCATATCTTTCTGTACATCCCACTCTTCTGGTTCGGTATGGTACTGTTTCACTCCTTTGTACAAAGACTGTTTCAGTTTTCCTGTGACAATATCTCCTGTATAAGTTGGATTTTCTAATATTTTTCTGACAGTTCCTCCATTCCACTTTGTCTCCTCAAGTGGAACTCTTGCTATCTTTCTTTTTTCTTTTTGTCCGGGTGTCGCAACTCCCAACAAGTTCAGCCTGTCAGCGATTTCTCTTTTACTGACTCCCAGCAATGTCCATTGGAATATCATACGCACAATAGGGGCAACCGTCGCATCTACGACCTGTCTTGTTTTATCCTCAGAACGGACATAGCCAAATGCAACCTTAGATAACGTGATATTTCCGTTCCGCTTTTGTGCTTCCTTTGCCGCCAGGATTTTTTTAGACATATCCTTTGCATACATGGCATTTACCATGTTTTTGATGGGAACACTTATATTTTCCCTGTCCTCTTTTCTGGAGCTATCATAATCATCCGTAATCGCAATAAAACGTACATTTAACTTTGGCAATATAGTCTCCAGGTAATATCCTGTTTCCAGATAGTCTCTGCCGAATCTGGATAAATCTTTTACAACGATACATTGCACCTTTCCAGAACGAACATCTTCCATTAATTTCATAAATCCGGGACGTTCAAAATTGGTGCCTGTAAATCCATTATCAATATATACCTCTTCCAGTCTCAGATCCGGATGCTCTTCTATAAATCTTTCTACAAGCATCTGCTGCACAACTAATGTTTCATCCGTTTCATTTCCTCCGTTTTCAACAGACAGACGAATATACGCAGCCGTATCCAGTAAGTTTTCTTTTTTGACAACCGTTTGTATATTAGATTCTACGTTTCTGTTTTTTCTGCTCTTTCTCGCCATACCTATTCCTCCATCCATTCTGCAGGAAAGTATTTTTTCCATTCCTGCTTGGATAAACATACCTGCACTTCTTTAAAATCTCTTATCAATACTTTCTCAATCCATTTATTGATATGCTCTGGCTGTAGTTCTTTCGGAAGATTCTCTTTCTTAAAAGTCTCTAACCATTCATTTTTATTGCTATATGACTTTTCTATAACGGATACCTCTTCCATAAGTTCACTGAAATCTCCATCATACATACGAAGCTGATCCCGTATTTCTTCTTTTCTCTCCAGATATTCTTCTTCATTGATTTTTCCTGTCTGGTAGTTCTGATATAATGGAATACGCTCTTTTTCCACTTGCTCCATCTCTTCAAAGATTGTCCACGCTCTTTGTGAATACTGCTTCAACCATTTATATTTTTCTGATTCTGCTTCTCTGGCTGACAGTTTCTTTTTTATCTGTTCCGCCAGTTCCATTTCTCTTTGTATGGCTTTTCTTACTTCAGCAATCACGGTTTCAAAAGAAATGTAGGTACTTTTATCTCTTGGAAGCTGATTCGTTCCACTTGCGAAAAGAAAAACCGTTTCCCCCGTTTTAAAATTTCTCTGTGATATTTTTCTTCCTGTCTCGGCATCAAAGATCTTTTTTACAAATAAGCCATTTTTACCTGGTCTTGTTTTTCTTGGCTTTTTTCTCTTATCAAGAATCTCCTGCACTTTTTCAAACATGCCTTCTTCCAAAATTGGAGCGATAGGAAGTGTACAGATTTTTTTGTTGATCGTCTTTTGCCAGTAACCAGCATACGCTGTGCATCTAAGGATTCTCTTTACAGAGCAGAATAACCATTTATTCTCATATGCCGGCCATACCTTATGACCGACCCGTGCATTATGCACCATCGGAGATTCTATTCCACTGTCATTTAAAATTTTCACGATATTTGCAATCAGCATACCATCCGATACCATCTGAAAGATCTCCCGCACAACAACTGCCGCTTCTTCATCAATAAGCAATTCCCTGCGGTCATCAGAAAGAATGTATCCATACTTTTCATCATGCACGGTATAAAGTCCCTCCAGCTGTTCTCTGACTGCATACTCTCTCATGCCTTTTAACTGAACTGCTTCATACCTTGCTTTCTTTATATATTCATATAATTCCTCTTTCGTTTTTCCAATGCTGATAAATTCATCCTGTACAACTGCAAAATGTATTCCTGCCGGGACAAATGTTTTTACTAAGACATCATCTGCACAGGATATTGTCCTGCCGCATCTGTCAATGCTGTCTACAACTACCATATCAAATTTGCGGTCAATCCCATCTTTTGTCAGTTCTTCAAAAGCTGTGTTCCCTTTTGTATCTTTTTTTCTGTCACAATACTTTGCAGATAATGTCCATCCCTGTTTTTTCAGGTATTCCTGTATATGCTGGTCCTGTTGTTTTATAATATCTGCCGGAATTTTTCCGTCCTCTTTACAGGAAGTCGTTCTGGTATAACTTACGCACCGCATACAAATTCTCCTTTCCGTTCCTTCCGCTCACGTATGATCTGCACTGCTTCTATCATTTCCTGCATCTCGTCACTATACTTGAACTGAATCTCAATCTGTTCCTTGCTGTATACAATAATCTGCTCTATCAATGTAACAACTGCTTTCCGGTCAAGGCTTTGGATATTTTTATATTTTTTGAAATCCTCTATCCATGGGTGCATCCGTTTTTCTTCCGCAGATAACTTTTCTTTCTTCTCTTCCGTTTCCTGTTTCGCCTTTTCTGCTTTCTGCATCTTCTCTGTGAATCTCTGATTATATTCATGGTACTCTTCTCTGCTGACAATACCGTCTACCATATCCTGATACAATCTCGCCTTTAAGTCTTTATATCTTTCCACTTCCTCATAAAGTGCCATTAACTGCTGTTCTAAAGACCGGCTCTCCACTTTCTTGTAAGTATCCATTCCATTTTTCTTGATAATCTCTTCTGCTTCGGTCAATAATGCAATCTGCTTTTTTACAGAATCCAGGACAACTTCATAAATCATTTTTTCACTGATCAGATGGGAACTGCATCCTTCTTTGTTCTTATAAGTGGAGCAATGATAATAACAGTATTTTTTCCCTTTCTTCGTTGTGCTTCGCTTGACCATGTTCTCACCACAGTCCCCACAACGTACAAATCCAGAAAACAAATAGACGGATTTTCTTTTCGGAGCGATCCGGGTATCTATTTCCAACAGACTTTGTACATATTGAAAACTCTCTTCTGGAATGATTGCTTCATGTGTATTTTCTACACGAATCCAGTTTTCTCTTGCGATAGGAGAACTTTTCTTCACCTTATAATTGATCTTTCGGTTTTTGCCCTGAACCATTGTGCCTATGTAAAGTTCATTCTGCAAAATACGGTTGATGGAAGTGACTGCCCATTTAGGATCAGAACCGGAACGGAATCCGCTGTTATAATTCATCCCCCGGCTTCTCTTATATTCCAATGGCGGCAAAACTCCCATTTCATTTAACCGGGCTGCTATTCTTTGTGAACTGTACCCATCTATTTTCAGATTAAAAATAAGCCGTACAATATCTGCCGCATATTCATCAACAATAAGATGGTTCTTATCTTCTGGATCTTTTAAGTATCCATAAGCTGCAAAGTTACCAATAAACTGCCCGTTTTTCCTTTTTACATCTAACTGACTTCGGATTTTAATTGAGATGTCCCTGCAATAAGCATCATTGATAAGATTCTTAAACGGGACAATGATCTGATCTGCATCATCCGATCCTGTAGCACTGTCATAATGGTCTGTGATTGCGATGAACCGTACACCCATAAATGGAAAGATTTTTTCCAGATACCTTCCTGTTTCAATGTAGTTTCTTCCCAATCTGGATAAATCTTTTACGATGATACAGTTGATCTTCTTCCTTTTCACATCCTCAAGCATCCTTTGAAATGCCGGACGGTCAAAGTTCGTTCCACTGTATCCATCGTCGATATATTCCTCGACCAGCTGAATCTCTTTGTGCTGTTTTACAAAATCGTTAATGAGACTTCTTTGATTGCGGATGCTGTCACTCTCCAGTTTGTCTCCATCCTCTCTGGATAACCGGAGATAATCCGCTGCTAAAATAGACTTTTGATTGAAATACATAAAGCCATCAACCTCCTACTTTACTCGCTCTGTGGCGGTGTAAACCAAGAAATTCACGGCTCCTTGAATGCTTTTAAATTTTGACCCACATCCATATTAACATAACTTCTGGATTACTACCATACCTTTTTCTTTCTTTTTTCGATTATTTTTTCTGGACGATTTTTCTTTTACATGGAGATACATCTGCTCAGGCTTTCTTCCAGAGAGCATTTTCCTGCAAAGCTGATCTTCACAACTATCCCATGTGATTTATAGCAATACGGATTTTTAATCTGCTTGATATAATCTGCAATCCTTTCTGCCTGCGGTAATTCTTCATGAATCTCCACATCATCCAGCTCTGCTAACGTACTTTTATCTACGGTACGGATGTCCACTGCTGCCATTTCCTGCAATTCTTCCAGTGTAGGCATTTCTATATTTTTCATCTGACTACCTCCTGTGATCTCTCTTTTTCTACTAATCACAGCTGGCAGAGGGCAAAATGTCAGATGAATTTTCACTTTTTTTATTTTTTTACATTTTTACCTGTCTTTTTGATGTTTCCCACGCATGATTATGGGAAGGGATTCTCTCTTAGAGCAAGTTTCGCAATGTAGCACAATAACCCCTTCCGGGGTTACTGGCCACTTGCAACTTGATGGGGATTTCGTTTCCCCATACCCTCGACCGCAATCAAAGATATGCGTATTGGTTCCCATTGCCATGGTCACAGCGTGATGATTCTTCATCACTTGTTTTCACAGCAAGCTGTAAAATTTTCTCTTTCCCGTGCGGAGCCTTTATGCAGAAAGGAGCATTTAATGACAAGACCAAAAAAAGATGAATCACTTACCAAGACCAAAGACGTTCACCTGCGTATGAGCGAAACAGAATATGAGATTCTTTTTGAAAGAGCCACTGCATCCAACATGACTGTTTCTGATTTTATACGCAATGCTTTGGATAAGCAGAATGTTATTATCAAATATGAAATTACTGCAGATGTCAAAGAAATAAAAAAGCTGATTGGTGAATTTGGAAAAATAGGAGGCAACCTCAATCAGATTGCCCGATATTTTAATCAAGGTGGAATTATCTCCTCAGAAATGAGAACAGAAATAAAAAAATCTCTCCGGGATATTTATGAAATGAAATATGAAGTGATGAGAATGGCAGGTGATTTCCGTGGCAGTGATTAAACATATCGCAAGCAAAAATGCTGACTATGGAGAATCCGAACGGTATCTCATCTTTCAGCATAATGAATACACCCAAAAGCCAATCCTCGATGATGAGGGGCATATGATATTACGAGATGAATATTACCTGGATGGTCTGAACTGTGATCCGTTTACTTTTGCATCTGAATGTCAGGAACTAAACAGCTACTACCATAAAAATAAAAATTTCAATGAGATCAAGTCTCATCATTACATTATCAGCTTTGACCCAAAAGACAGAGATGAATGTGGACTGACTGGTGAACGGGCACAACAGCTTGGACTGACTTTTGCAAAGAAGAACTTTCCCGGTCATCAGGCTTTAGTTTGTACTCATACAGACGGTCATAATGAAAGCGGCAATATCCATGTGCATATTGTGATCAACAGCCTTCGGAAATATGACGTACCCCAAGAACCCTATATGGAATTTGACTGTGAATCAAAAGCCGGATATAAACACCACCTAAGCACAGCCTACCTTGCTCACTTAAAACAAGATGTTATGGACATGTGTCAGAAAGAGGGCCTGCATCAAGTTGACTTGCTCTCTCCTGCTGAAAGAAAAATCACGGAAAAAGAATACTGGGCACAGCGTCGTGGACAGGAAAAACTTGATAAGCTCAACCAAAAAATGCTTGAAGATGGTATCACACCAAAAGAGACTCGCTATCAGACAGAGAAACAGTTTCTCCGGGATGCTATTGATGATGCTACAAGCACCGCCAAGTCACCAGAAGAGTTTGCACAAATCCTCGATAAAAAATATCATATCATCTTCAAGATCAGCAGAAACCGGTACAGTTATCTTCATCCAGGCAGAAAAAAATATATCACTGGACGAAATCTCGGAACACGATATGAAGAGGATTTTCTATTACAGACATTTAAGGAAAATGAAAAATCACTCTCTGATAGGAAAATGAAAATTGAAGAACCACAAGTTCCAAACACTGCGAAAGATTTGCAGACAGCACTTTCTCCTGATGCTTCCGATATTCCTGTACCGTTCATTTTCATAAAATCAGATCTCCGACTTGTGATAGATTTACAGACCTGTATCAAAGCACAGCAGAGTGAAGCCTATGCTCAAAAAGTCAAACTCTCCAATCTGAAACAGATGGCTCAGACTGTTGCCTATATACAAGAACATGGATATAACTCTCTTGAAGATTTCCATACGGCACTTGACCAGGCATCCGATCAGACCAGTGCCGCCAGAAAATCTTTAAAGGATACAGAACAACAGCTTAAAGATGTGAATGAGCAAATACATTTTACCGGACAGTACCTTGCATACAAAAACGTATATTCTGACTACCGTAAGAGCCACAATAAGGATAAATTCTACGAAGAACACCGGGCAGAGCTTTCCCTTTATGATACAGCTCTCCGAACACTGAAAGAAAAATCTGGTGGAAATAAGCTGCCTTCCATGAAAGCCCTATATGCTGAAAAAGACCGGCTTATTGAATTGCAAGATTTACAACGGGAAGATTTTTCTAACCGCCGGGATTATGAACGGGAACTTCGTACCGTTTCCGCTAATATTGATATGATCCTTGGGAAGAATCACGAGCAGGAACAGCAGCTTGAGAAAGAGCAGAATTTATAATTGCTTCCAAAAAAATAGCACAAAATCTTTTTTGAGATAATGTGCTATTTTTTCAATACTTTTTTACTATAATAAATCTTTTTCTTTAATCATTTTCTCATATTCATCAATCGCCTGCGTCAAATTACTACAAGAGCGTTCAATCTCAGTTGCTAAATTAGAATATGCACCAACAGAAGAGACATGTGAATACAACTCATTAACAATTTCTCTCAAATCTTTAATGTTCTTTTCATATAAATTCATAGAATGCTTCCTCCTTTTTACAACTTTGGTTTTTATCATAACATTTTCCCCAATATCATTCAACATTACGAACCGATTTTTTTATTTTTCTAACACTGGCATAACTATCATCTGCCAGCCCCAATGACTCCATTTTCTGCACAATTTCTCTTTGTGACTGTTTTCCTATATTTGAAAAACTCTGAATCCAGTTAGGCAATCTCAATGCATCCAGCAAATCACCTACAGTATCCACATCGTGTCTCTTTAGTGCATTATATATTCGTGTATTAAATTTCAGAAATGAGATTGGCTCTTCTAAAATGTTCTCTGGCAAATCTGGATGTAATCTTTTAGCATTTTCTATACTTCGTTCTCTTTGCACAACTAAATTTCTATTGTAATTCTCAAGCCCTTCCACAACATATATTACATACTGCGGTTTTGCCAAGTATTTTACTCCCATCAAAATCATTCTATGAACTCTATCCGCTTCCAAATCCATTCTTTCAGCAATTTTCTTTTCTGAAAGTCTTTCTTTGTATCTAAGTCGAATCACAGTTTCATATTCCTCTGGAAAACATGACAGAGCAAACTCTAATCCTGCTTCCTGATCTGGTAACAATTTCAGAATCCTGTTATCCTTTAATTCCTTACTCCTCTGCACAACTGCATCCCACAGATTTTCTGGATACTCATATTTTTTCTTACTCATATATGTTACCTCCAAAATCATTTTCTACTAATCATGCATGGCAACATATAAAAGGTCATAAAATTTATAAAAAATTATTTTCTTCTTTGCATTTCCATACTTGAAGTAGAGCGTTTTTTCTTATTCACTTGCGTTGAACTATTTTTTCTATCAATAAAAGCATCTGCAATTTCAATAAGTACAAGTACCATCACTGAAGTTCTCCCTCCAAAGGCTAAATCTCCTATAAGAATAAACTCTTTCCTGGTGAACGCCAATATAAGTGATAACACCAAAAAAGTTATTTTCATAAAGAAAGCCATGTTCTGTGCATCTTTACTCTTTGATATTGAAAATTTATAGTAAACAAGACCCATAAACATAGCCGTCAATAATATGAATAGATTTCGTAGCATAATATATTTTCTCCTCCGTAAAATTAAACTAATTGCCGCCTCTATCATATATTATAAGCACTGATTTCTTTTTTTCAACAAAAATGGCCCTGCCACATAAGTAGCAAGACCACTTCCATTGAAAATTACTTCTTCTTCCTTTCCATCTCTTCTTCCACTGCTCTTTGTTGCTGTGGTTGTCCTTTGCCCTGACTGGCTATCTTTTGCTGATGCTTACGAAGCCGTTTCAACACAGATCTCCGGGGAGCATTTTTATCTTTTTTCTTTGGAGTATTGTTCATCAGTCCGTCGATCATGTTGTAGTTGGCTTCTTCTGCCATCTCCGCACTGCGAAGATATTCTCCGTTGTCCATGACCTTCTGCCAGTTTGCCAGCTCTGGTTTCTTTTTCTGCTGTTCTGGTGACTGCTGTATCTGATTAGACTGCATTTGCGATTGCACATGCTGTTGTCTTTGCTGTTCCTGTGCTTTTGCTGCCTGTTGCTGCATAAAGTTCTGAATGTTCCGTCTTGCTTCTTCATCAAAACCATTATAACAGTCATTCATAACTACAGCACCATCTTCACTGAGAATCACATAGGCGGCTCTTGTCCCATACTCTTCATGTTCCATCAGGAACCATTTCTTCTCATTCATCAAAATATAATCCTGGGCAAGCCATGTCCCTTTCTTTCCTTCGATTTCATATCCTGTTGTATCAATAGAAAGTCTGGTATCAGAGGAACTTTTGATTGTGAGAAATTCTGGAACGATGATGAATCCGTCTTTATTAATATAGTAAGCTGTGGTTTTTCCCTCGTCCGTGATTACCAGAACATCGCTGCATCCGATGGAATGACCTTTGAAATTCTTCGGTCGTTGTTTCTGCAGGCGTATTTTTATATCCGCCGGAGTTTCCCCCGGCTGGATTCTTCCAATGTACACCTGCTGATAGTTCTCAATGCTGACGCTCTTTCCTTCGCTTCTCAGCTTTTCATAAGAACGGAAACGAACATCCCGGTACTCTGGTGTTTCTTTTACCTGATATACTGCACACTGACTTGTACTCATTCCTCGTCCTCCTCTTCCAGTTCCGCTTTATAATCTTCCAGATCCATAAGAAAAATCTCATAGCCTTCATCGCTCATGCAGAACAGCTTTCTTATGGTATTGCAGACAAGCCCGATCATATCCGCATCCCCTTTCAGAAATGGAATAATATTGTCGATGGCTTCCATCGTATCATTTCGGTTGCCTTTATCAAACATTGCGGTCACTAAACATTCGTCTGTATCAAAGTTCATTACCAGATCCATCATAATTCTACATCCCCCTTCTTATGTGCTTTGGATTTTTCTGCTTCTTTATTTTTTTGTTCCTGTGCTTTTGCCCTTGCCTGAAACTCTTTCAACGACTGCAGCACAGATTTTTTCAGTTCTCCTTTTTCGCCCTTTACAGGCTCTTTCTTTTGCGTCTGGTTCGGTTCTACTGATACGGATTCTTTCTTGACTGGTGCTTCTGGAACTTCCTGTTTCACTTTCACAGTCTGTTCCGCTTCCTGCACTTTTCCATGTTTCTCATTCAGATACTTTTCCATATCATTGATTGCTTTCTGTACCAATGGACTTTCCTTATAATGAGGAATCATATCTATCAGTTCCCTGTCTACTCTGTCCCAACACATCAGTTCGTACTCTCCAGAATAATCTTTATCCCCGTCCTGCAGGTCAAAACCAATCCCTTTGCCTCCATGTAGTCGATCTGCCGGAATACTTTCATAAATCTTAATCGCTTCTTCCAGAGTAAGATTATTATGGTATTCTCCCATGACCGGAAACTCCATACACTCTGCTACATAAAAAGTAATCGTAGCTTCTGGTTGCTCCTGTTCTGGTTGTCTGGTAAAGATAGAAAGGGTTTCTGCATTTTCCAGGCGGGAAAGTAATGACCGGGCAGTTAGCACATCACTGTCTATATCAGATTCTTCCGATACTTCAACCAGCCAGTCCTTTAAACACCCTGTTTTCTGATTCAAAATGTCCTCTGTGATTTTCTCTACCTGTTCTTCCCTGTTCTCAACGGTATCTTTATATTCGTAAGGATCATATTCATAGCTGAAATTATCTAAATCCACTGCCAGCTTTTTGATCTCCTGCTGATCAAGATAGGCTTCGGACTCCCTCATATACTCTGCCAGAGTAATTCTTTCTTCTGCGATAGGATTGATGTCCACCTTAATACCTGCCATTGCTATACCATGAGCATTTAATTCATTAAAGAAACTATCCTCCCGGATATTGCCACGATAAGAAAGCACTACATCAAGGTCAGAATCATTTCTGTAAAGTTCCTCTCTGCTTCTGGAACCATGCACCCTTGCAGCAAGCAGCTCTACTTCATTTTCCAGTCCCATTTCTTCCAGAATCCCCTGTGCATGATACAAGACACCCCGTTCCACTTCTGCCCTGCTAAGACCATTTAATGCAACCTCATCTCTTCCAATCTCAGAAGTCGCACGAAGCTCACCTGCCTGTAGTAAATCCTTTGAATGTTGGATGGTCATTGCCTCAAATTCTTTATAGTCTACTTTGACGCACTCCATATCATCCATTCTTTCACTTTTCAGGATTTCATAAGTAGCTTTCTGAACAGATACTTTGGAATCGTCATAATCATTGGAATGGATTTCATGCAGGTCAGAATCATAAAAAATATAAAAATAACCTTCTTCTGTAGCCTGTACAGTCAGATACCCTTTGCTCTTAGTAAACTGCATTGCAATTCCCTCACAGGTATCCACTGCTCTTTCCCGGTCATAGTCCTCGAAAATACTTGGTGGACAATTCTTTAATAACTGTGCCAGCTGCATCTGTCGTTCGCCTGCTTCTTCCACTTCTGCCATCAAATCCTCATAATCAACGAGAACTGCATTTTCCAGGGACATATCTTCATCTTCCAGAATATCTTCCATTGCCTGCCGCATAGAAATATCAGGATTGTCATAAGCACCACCGTCGATCTCATCGTAATCCAAAGCATAAAAGGTATAATCATAGCCTTCCTCTGTTCTCTGGATTGCAAAATACCTATCGTCAATCTTATATGCCAGTTCATCCGGTTCCAGTTCCGGCATAAGTTCTTCCACAGAAATTCCTTTCTCCTGCAGATACTCTGAAATGGCTTCCAATGCTCCGGCATCATACCCATTCCAGAGATCTTCGGCTACAAGCTGACCATGTTCCGATACGATAATCCCTGCCACATCTGAGCCATACTCATCATGTTCCATGAAGAAAAACTTCTCCTCTGCATACTCTCTTTCATCTACCGTATGCCAGGTTCCTGCATGTCCATCTGCTTCAAATCCTCTGGTATCTTCTGTAATGGTGACTTCCGCTTCATCCAATGCCTGTTCAATCTTCTGCATACGGATCTCTGCCCTTGCCATATCAATAAATCCATCTAACACCGCCGGGTGGCTTTCTATCACATAATCCTGATTCAGATTCTTTCCCTGATTGATATTTTCCGGGATTTCGATATGTTCTGCCCAGTCTTTGTTCTGTCTGGAAAATCTGCCATCATAAGAAAATTCCCGGAGCGTATTTGCCATAACAAACGTCATACGTTCTTCTCCAAACTGTTCCAGCACCTGTGTTGCGGCATCTTCCTTTAAATGCAGTCCATCAAAATTTAATGCGATTGCTTCCTCGATTGCTTTCTTACAATCAATATTTAACTTTCTGGAATCCAGATAGGCATCTACATCCCGTTCTTCCATTGCCTGAGCAAGTGTTCCTTTATAGACTGGGGGATAGGCTCTGGTATGATTATTTTCCAGTATCTCCATTCTCTGCTGTACAAAGTCCGGAAGTTCCTCAAAGCCGAAAGAATCCACATAATAAGCCTTTGTTTCCGCCGTCCGGTTTATAACTATGACATCGCTTACCGATAAGGAATGTCCATGAAAATCGTTTGGGCGGTTGATATTAAATCTCTCAAAAATATCATCTAATGTGACCGTTGGTGTCCATGGAGCCGCATACACCATCCTGTAGTCTTTTCCATCAATGCTATAGCCTAATTTTTGAGCCGATTCAACCCCCATAAACTGATAAGTATGCTCTCCACCCGTATCCATCTGATAGATTGCAAAACGACCGCTTTCTCCATGAAGAAGTAAGGTTTCATCAATCTTTTCTGCACTATCCTGTTCCAGTTTTTCCTGTCTGGCTATCGCTGCTTCTCTTTCTTTATGTACTTCCCATTCCGTTTCCGTAATACCAAAGATACCGTCATGCCCCAGGATCGCATTTTCTGTTTCTGCAAGAATCTGTCCTGCCTGCTCTGGATTGTCTGGATTTCCATGTAATATAAAAACTTCTGCACCTTCACGATACAATTCTACTGCCCTGTTTTTTTCAAGAGGATACATGTGTTCCAGTCGGATTCCTGCTTCGTGCATTTCTGTAAAACCGATCCTTCCATCTGGAAAGTTATCCATCTGTGCCTCTGTCTCATGCACAAGACTTCTCATAACTTCACTTCGGTCACCCCGATTCGCTGTCAGCATACGGTTTACCAGTCCCAAAACTTCGTCCCGGTCATCCATCTTATAAGCAAAATTTACGATAAGATTTCTTTGTGATTCCGTAAAATTCTCATGGCTGGCGGTTTCTGCAGCTTCAATCAGTCTATGGGCATACTGCATGGTACTTTCCCTTTCTTCTGAAAGTTCTTTGGTTGGAAAGTTTGCCCTCGCAGCCTGGATCACTTCATGTACTAATTTTGTACCGGCTTCCTCATAAGATTCCCGCATATCCCAGACAAGATCATTCAGTCTTTCTACCTGTCCAGGAAAGGTTTCTGCATATTCCGTTACAAATGCTTTCTCTTCTTCTGTAAAAATCGTTCTCGGAAATTCTGCTTTTTCCACTAGCATTTCTGCCTGTTCTTTCGGTGTCAGCTCTGAAAAATAAGCACTGCCTGTATCTGCATCATACGCTGCATCAAAAAAGTGAATCGGATAATTTTCTCCCACTCCATCACTTGCATACAATACTGTGATTGCTGCATCTCTGTCCTCCAAAAATTCTTCCAGTGGTTTCTCATCCTCTGAAAGTTCTTTCTGTTCCAGTAAAGTAACATATTCCCTTACATTCTCCTGCACCTGTTCTGCTGTCATATTTTCAACCAGATTATAACTATATTCCGAACCCATACTGCCTGAAAGATACAAGATGACATCCTCTCTATGAAATGTTTCTCTGATCGGTCTTTCCATCTCAATTTCATGCATCTGCTCCTCAATGTTCCCAATGATCTCTGCCGATGTTTTTCGGATGGTATCCATAGACGCTTTCAGTGCCTTCATATCCCTGCTCTCGCACCAGCTGGCGATATAGGTAAACGAATATTCTGAAGTATCCAGACCAAAATGGTTGCAGACAATATAAGCGATACTTTCTGCTTCCACTTCCTTTGTTGTCTGGTCTTTTAAGACGCCTTCCGCATCCATTACTTCCCGGTCATGCAGCAATGCGTGGCTCACTTCATGGACTCCGGTTTTCATCGTCTGAACATTACTCATATCTTCCTTTATCGCAATATATTTTTCTGTCTGGTGATAGTAACCTTTCGCTTCCCCTTCCACATTCATCATACGGATTGGCACTGGTGAAATATTCTGTAATGCTTGCATAAACGTGTCATAAAACTGTACACTTCCAGTAAGTTCCGGTACATCCAGGTCAGCAATCGGTTCTCCCTCTGTCTGACTGACATCAAATACCGTAGTTACCCGGAACCTTGGAATGACCATTTCCACAATCTCTGTTTCCGGTTGTCCGTCCTCCCCAATCACCGGTTCTTTTGTTACTGGGTCAATCTTTTCAATCTCCTGTTTTTCCCGGATTGGTGCAGGTGCGATGATCTGGATTCCCTTTTCCCCACGCTTTACATGGCGGTTAAATTTCTTCTGCCATGCCTGATACCCTGCCACCAGTGTTGCCTCCGGTTTCTGCATGGTGATCAGCAGCGTATTATTAAAGCTGTAATTATGGAACTTTGACATGGTATTCAGATATTCTGTATATCTCTCCGATGTAAAGATTTCTTTTACTCCCTGCTCCAGTCGTTCCGATATTTCTTTTAACTGTTTCTCTATATTATTGTTCGCCATAAACAAATCCTCCATTTTAGGATTCCCGCCAGAGGAAACTCTGACGGGAACTCTTTTATAACTCCTGTTCGTGCTTTTTCTTTGCACTTTTCTGTGTAACGGTCTGTTCCGCTGTATTCTGCTGTGCCTTCTCCTGCTTTAACAGTTCCAGAATGGACGGCTTATGGATTTTGTCCGCTGTTTCCGGAAGTTCTTTTTCTTCCACGTTTTCCCTGCTGTCTACGGAACTTTCTTCTCTGCCAATATCCTCATCTGCCAGAATAGTCTCATTACCCTTTTCATCCATGTTCAGCAACGCATTTAATTCTGATAATCGTTCCATCTTTTCATTCAGTTCCGCTTCTTTCGGGAATGGCTTCTTCACCTCTTCCTGTGCGGTAGCAAGCTGTTGTTGTACAGTTTCCAGTTTCTGCTCACTTTCCGTCAGCTTCCTGTCGATAGAAGAAAGGGTGTTATGGATACGCTGCATATTTCCTACCGGGTCTTTTCCGATTTCCAGCTTATAAGAACATTTTCCTTTGATTGTCAATTCAAAAGCATTGGAGAACATATTATAGGAAGCGGATAATGTAAACCCATGATACTCTCCGACCTTTCCACCTGTGCTGACCGCTTTTAATCCTGCACAGGCAGCGATCAATGCTTCTCCTGCTTCTTTCTTATCTTCATAAAGGACATTCCCTACCGTCATGACAAACTTGTCATTATCCTGTAAATCCACACTTTTTACTACCTGCGAATCCACCTGCATTCCGGCAATCCGTTCTTTCAATGCACTGATCTGTACTGGGAAATTCTTTGCAATATCTGATTCCAGACGGTAAATCTGACTGGTATGGTTTGCCTTTAGAAGTTTCAGCTTACTCACCTGTACATCCAGATCCATTTTTTCCTTAATGTAGGGATTTCCTGTGGCAAGTGCCTTGATCTCGGCATAAGACAATGCCGTATCATCCACATCTTCACAAGCCCTGACTGGCGATTTACTGGTCATGATCTGACTGATGAACTTCTGCTTGTTTTCCAAAATCTGCCACATGTACGCATCAAAGGTATTTTCTGTCACATACCGGAATATCTTTACCTTCTCATTCTGGTTTCCCTGCCTTAAAATACGCCCTTCCTGCTGTTCCAGATCGGATGGTTTCCATGGACAGTCAAGATGATGGAGAGCGATTAGTCTGTCCTGCACGTTCGTACCTGCACCAAGTTTCGGAGTGGAACCCATAAGGATTCTCACCTGCCCGGCCCGTACCTTTGCAAACAGATCTGCTTTCTTTGCCTCCGTGTTGTATTCATGGATAAAAGCAATCTCTTCTTTTGGAATTCCTCTGGCAACCAGTTTGTTCCGGACATCATCATATACGTTGAAAGTCCCATCCCCTTTTGGAGTAGACAGGTCACAGAAGATCAGCTGTGTTGTCCTGTCTGCTTTTCCCTCATCCCATACCTGAAAAGCATTTTCCACGCAGGTATTGACCTTGCTTTTTTCTGCATCCGGTAAAAGTTCATTTAACAACCTCTGATCCAATGCACATTTTCTTCCGTCATTGGTAATCTTAAGCATGTTATCTACCGTTGGATTCACAAGGCCGGCTCTTACATCTTCCGCACGTTCAGAAAAGGCACTGACCATTTCCTGCTGTTCTTCACTTGGTTTTAAGACTTCATTGATAAATTCTGCTTCCGGTACGGGAAGATTCAGCATATCTGATGTCTGAATATCCGCAGCTTCTTTAAAAATAGAGATCAGCTCCGGAAGATTAAAAAAACGGGCAAACCGTGTTTTTGCACGATAGCCCGTTCCTTCCGGTGATAATTCGATTGCGGTTACTGTCTCCCCGAACGTTGCCGCCCAGGAATCAAAGTGTCCCATACCCATACGCATAAGTGTGTCATACTGAAGATAACGCATGATGGTGTAAAGTTCCGTCATACTATTCGATACGGGAGTACCCGTTGCAAAAGTAATTCCTCTGCCGCCTGTCAGTTCATCCATGTACCGGCATTTCATAAACATATCGGAACTTTTCTGTGCATCCGTCTGTGAAATACCTGCCACATTTCGCATTTTTGTGTATAAAAAGAGGTTCTTAAAGCCATGGCTTTCATCCACAAACAGCCTGTCTACACCTAACTGCTCGAAAGTTACTACATCATCTTTTCTGGTCTGGTCATTGAGTTTTTTCATTCTTGCCTGCAGACTCTTCTTTGTTTTTTCCAACTGCTTGATGGTATAATTCTGCCCTGCCTGATGTGCTGCTTCTTCAATAGAAAATGTAATGTCTGCAATCTGCTGTTCCAACATGGCAATCTGACGTTCCTTTGAAAGAGGGATTTTCTCAAACTGCGTATGTCCGATAATCACCGCATCATAATCCCCTGTCGCAATGCGGGAACAGAACCGTTTTCGGTTTGCCGGTTCAAAATCTTTCTTCGTTGCCACCAAGATATTTGCCCCCGGATAAAGACGTAAAAAGTCACTGCCCCATTGCTCTGTCAAATGATTTGGTACGACATAGAGATTCTTCTGTGATAGTCCCAACCGTTTTGATTCCATACCAGCAGCGATCATCTGAAAAGTTTTTCCTGCTCCTACGCAGTGTGCCAGTAACGTATTGTTTCCATATAATACATGAGCCACCGCATTTTTCTGGTGCGGCATCAGGGTAATCTCTGGATTCATACCGACAAACTGAATATGACTTCCATCATATTCTCGTGGGCGGATACTGTTAAATCGTTCATTGTAAATCTTACATAAATCTTCCCGTCGGTGCAGGTCTTTAAATATCCATTCCTTAAATTCCTCTTTGATCAGCTCCTGCTTCTGCTGTGCCAGCATTGTTTCTTTTCGGTTCAGTTCCCGGTGTTCCCCATCGGCATCCTGTATCGTGTCATAAATCTTGGTATCTCTAAGGTTTAAGGCATCTTCCAAAAGGCGGTATGCATTGGCTCTCTGTGTTCCATAAGTGGAAGTGACAAGAGCATTTCCATAGCTGTCCACGCTTTTTCCCATGACATTCCACTGTCCGGTCACTTCTGCATACTGGACTTTGATTTTGTCCCCTACATAATATCTTGGAGTATGGAATGTCTCTGCCATGAACTGTGTGATATAATCCTCTGAAATCCAGGTTGCTCCAAGTCTTGCCTCAATCTCTGATGCATCCAGATCTTTCGGTTGTACCTGCTCCAAATACTGTACATTCACCTGATATTCCGGGCGGTGTTCTACAAACTGTTTGGCAATCTGCAACTTCTCCCTTACATTTCCCGAAAGGTATTCATCCGACGGCTCCCACTTTTCACTGATTGGATTCTTAAAGATCACTCCTGCCAGTTCTTCGGTAAGCTCCTCTTCTGTTTTCCCGGAAAGCTGTGCCATATAGGAAAGGTCAACGCCTGCCCTCTCACCAATGGAAACCGCAAGTGCTTCACTGGCAGTATCCACGGAAGTTACTGTTTCTGCCCGACGGATTGTACGCTTGGTAAAAATATCTGCTTTTCGTTTCAGATTTCCCTTGTCATCCAGAAATTCCAGAGAAGTCAAAAGACAATAGCTGCTGTCCTGACTAAATGCCCTCTTATTGGCATTGCTGCTGAGTAAACCATACTTTGCAGTAAACGTATCATATTCTTCATTCAGTTTCCCCTGCAGCTTTGTAATCTGTTCATCGCTTCCTTCTTCCATCTGACACCGGATCAGTTCATTTGTTGCATCACGAATCTTTACCATGCCTTTGACACGCTCCGTTGTCATAGCCGGAAGTTCCATCCGGTTCATCACAGAATTTTCCCGGTAATAAACTTCATCATCTACCACAGTAAAACTGAAATTCTTTACCTCCGGGTCTGCCGGGATAGAGACAACATCCTCCTCCAGTTCCGTGTCAGAAAGTTCCAATTCGGTAATTGTGCCATGGATATTCTGGACAGCTTCTTTTAACTGTTCTTCTAAGGTAATGCCTTCTTTGGGCTTTACGGTCACTTCCTGCTTTCCATACTGGGTACTTTCTGTGGTAAACTCACCAAGCACCATTTCCGGATGCTCTGCAAAATAAGCATTGACCGAATATCCTCCTGCAGTTTCCTTTAAATTTAACCATTCCGGTTCCTCAATGGATGCCCTGTCTCTTTTCTGGAAAAATAAAATATCCGAAACAACACTGGTATTGGCATTTCTTTGGAACGCATTATTGGGTAATCGGATGGCTCCAAGCAGTTCTGCCCGGTTTGCGATATACTGTCTCACCGCTGGATTCTGTTTATCCATCGTTCCACTGGAAGTTACCACTGCAACCACGCCGCCAGGACGCACCAGATCAAGGGATTTTGCAATAAAATAATCATGAATCATAAAATGATGCCTGTCATATCTGCGGTCACTGACCTGATATGCTCCAAACGGAACATTTCCTACCACACAATCAAAAAAGCTGTCTGGGTAATTGGTTTCCTCAAATCCCTGCACCGCAATCTTATTTTTCTGGTAAAGCTGTTTTGCAATCCTGCCCGAAACCGGGTCGAGTTCCACACCGTACATATTGGCTTTGCTCATACTCTCCGGGATCAGTCCCATAAAGTTCCCGACACCACACGATGGCTCCAGGATATTCCCCTGCTTCAGTCCCATATTTTCCAGTGCTTCATACATGCTTCGGATTACAGTCGGGGACGTATAAAAAGCATTTAAGGTCGATGCCCTTGCTGCACTGTACTCTTCCGGTGATAAGGTATTCTTTAACTCCAGATACTCATTTGCCCAGCTGCTGTTATTTTCTTCAAATGCCTGTGGGATACCACCCCAGCCAACATAACGGGATAAGCTTTCCTGTTCTTCGGGTGTTGCCAGACGTTCTTCTTTCTCCAAAGTCTGTAACAAATGGATAGCTTCCATATTTGCTTTATACTTTGCTTTCGGACCACCTGCTCCAAGGTCATTATCCTGAATCCGAAAGTTGTGCGGTTCTGTTACAATCTTTTCTGCTTCCGGTTTTAAATATGGTTGAAATTCTCCCTCATATCCAAACAGTTCATTTTCTCCGGGAATATAATTGCGTCCGGTTTCCAGACACCGGAACACATCGGCAGTTGGTGCATTGCTGACTGCATAAAAATCATCATAAGAATACTTTGGGAAATCTTCTGTATGATAGGTCGATAAATGCAGTTCTGTATTGGAACGGGTCTGTGCAACCAGATCTTTCCCCTCTATTCCTTCCGGCAATATTCCTACTGCTTCAAAGTGATACCCCTGATACTCAAAAACGCCCTCATCCCAGGACTCTGCCAGTTCTTCTGCTGTTTTAGCTGTTATCTCTTCCTCTGGTTCATTTTGTTCCTGTTCCTCAGAATCTTTCGTTGTTTCCTGTTCCTGACCTTCTGGAACAGCTTCTTCGGCAGTAACCTCTTTCTCTTCTACTTCCTCCACATCTGCCATATCTACTACGGTTGGATCTGTCATTGCCCTGGTATCCAGAAAATCAAACATGGTCATCTGATGTCCGGATGGTTCCGCAAAGGACGGTTCTATTTCCGGTGTAGGGAAAATCGTATAAGTACCCTCTACATACTGATGAAGTTCCGAAAGAAGTTCTGTTTTCTGCTGGTAGTTTGTCCCATATGCTTCAAAATCCAATGGCAGAGCTGCCAATGCCGCATCCATCTTCTGTAACAGTTCCTCTGTCTGCTCTGGATTCTCTAAGACTGCCACCATTTCTTTTCTTGGGTTTTCCCAGAAAAAGTCATCCGTAAATGGTCTGTCCATTTCTTCTGGCAGACGGTCATAAAAACGAAGTACCTTATTCGCCATCTGCTCCCGTTCATACTCCGGCATATGGACATAATCTTCTGCCTGCAGGAACTGGTCGTTCTTTATCAGATAGGCTACTCTGCTTGCAACTTTCTTCCAGGATAATAAAACCGAAGTATGTGGATCACTATAACTGCCTCTGGCAAGAAACAATCCTTTTCCATCATAGTTTGAATGAGAATCATCTGCCCCTGACAGTGCATGACTGCCTCCGCCAATTCCATACTGTTCTTTGATAAAATCAGTTCTGGTTTTTTCATCCTCATGTAACAGATAAAAGGAATAGGTTCTGAGCCTGCTTTCAGAATAAGGGCCTCCCTTTGCGAGAAATGCGTCAATCTCATCCTGGGTAATGAACATCTGATGTTCTTTCCATGCAAACCCGTCTCTTGCCTGATAAGGGATGACCTCCTGTGCAAATTTCTGAAACTGCTTTGAGATATTTATAGGATTATAATGATGGAAACGCATAAAGGAACTGTCCATTTCATAGGCTTCTGCCAGTGCATCCAGTCTTTCATTCAGTTCCGAAAGCCACTGGGGATCTTCTATTTTTTCTTCTAAATAATCCGTGATCTCTGGATAAATACTGCGAAGATGTGGTAAGTCCTCTTCGTCAAAGACAATCTCCGCTACCCCTTCTGCCATATCCCCTTTCATATAAGCAAGAGCCTGGGCGTGTTCTTTTACTGCATTACTTCTTGCCGCATCCAATACAGACTGCGGTGCATATTCTCCCTGATCTAAAAGCTGATGGATACGTCCGCTGACATCTTCCCATGATAAAAATGCCTTATCTAAAATTTGGTCTGTGACCGTATGCCCTACTGCAATCTGCATCCCGGTTTCATCAAACCAGACCGAATATTCATTTCCATCAATCTGAAACCCTTTTCCGCCTTCTCGGTATTCACGTTTCACAAACTCCGTATATTCCTCCGGGGTCTGTTCGCTCATAAAATTGTAGATGATACGAAGCTGACTACCCGCCCGGTTTCCTCCTGTCCGTAAAATCTCATCGACAACGCTCTCTGGTATCGGAATCTCCCCGGCATAAAGGGCAGCTGCCCTTTCCTCTATCTGCCGCCTTTGCTCATTTGCGGTGGGATATTCGGGCAAAGATAAAGCAGAGGCGATTTCTTCCTCTGCTTTACTCAATCCATCTTCTCTTGTATCTTCGACTAACTGTATACCAATTCCGTCAAGATGCTCTCTTCCGCTGTTGCCATCAGTGCGTTCATGTGTGCCGTCCATGCCATCGGATCTGCTTCCTTGTCCGGTGCCGGATTCTTCTCCAGCAATTTCTCCATCTGGCAGTCCATTCTCTCCTGTGCTGCTTTCTCGATCTGCTCCAGATGACGGTTCAGCTTCCCAGTCAGGAACAGGCTCTGATAAAGACTGTTCTTGTGTTCTTTCAGAAATGTCCTCCGCAGCATCCCGTATTTCCCGATCGTCACTTCTTCCTCTTCGACGGTCAGATTCGGAAACATGTAATCCCCCTTGCGATGATATGTCAGTTCCATAATCGGTTCCTCCTTCATTTTCAATATTTTCTGCTTTTTTGTTTTCTACGTCCTGATTTTTAGTTTCACGCATTAACGTGGTAAAGTTATTATAATTCCTTTCATTGGAAATTTCAACCTCTTTTCTCGCTTCTTCCAGAGAAATTTTATGTACGGTTCTTCCAATATCAATCAGAATACTTTCACTGAGCTGGCTTGCCGCATTTCCAAGGAATGTGAGGACGGACAGACGATTATAGTCCGTGATATGCATGAAATCCTCTTCTTCCAGAAGCTCCATCGGGTCAAGCCCGCATCGTCTGGAAAGCATATAGTAAACACTGTCTGTTGCCAGCTGACGGAAATCACTGCGGATCGTCACCTCATCCAAATCTTCCAGATAAGTATCTTCTACCGCATATTCCAATCCGTCCAGGTATTCCTCCAGATTATCACTGACCATTTCCCTTGCGACTGCCATCAATGCATCCTGCAAAGTTGCTGTATCCTTTTCTTCCAGAGCATAGACCTCTGCCAGATGGGTGAGGATCTCTTCTCTCTGGTGTTCCTGCATCTGCCACAGATACGGGCTTCTGCCCCCGGTTACCATGTGGGTATCCGAAATATCAAACACATAACGGAGTCTGGTATGCTGTCCTGTTTCATCAAGCAGGGCGATTCCCCTTGCACCACGGTTCACCCATCGGAACATCTTTTCATTCCATAATTCCAGTGATGCACAGGCCGTTGCTTCCGGATGCTGTGCATGGATCAGAAGCTGGTCTGAAAAAGAATAACGGTATAACCTTGATGCTGTGTCCATATAATCCATCCAGTCTCTGGGGGAACCGCTCACTGATACGGCATGTTCCTGTGCCAGATCCCGGATGTCCTGTAATTTAGACATATCGCTTTACCTCCTTGTCTTATTTCTTTTTCTTCTTTGGGAATTCCAGATGGAATCTCGGCTTGCCATCCTCCAGCGTGAGTAACAGATCTGCATCAAATTTCATATCTTTCTTTTTAGAATACAGACCTTTTACATGGGTACAAGCCTTATCAAGAAGTTCTCTTGCCATCTTTTTATCCAGATTTTTCTCCATGCTTCCCAGGAAACGGTTTTCTTTCCAAAGGGCAAAATCACACTGACGGTTTGAGCAGTAAAAATTCTGTTTCCCCTCGAAAACATCACAGCCACAGACCGGACATTTGCCGATCACTTCCCTCTCCATCTGGAATCTCCTGCGTTCCTCTTCCGGTATCTCCCTGCATACCTCTAAAATCTTACGTACAAGAGAAGTAATCTCTCCCATAAACTGAGTATCTGTAATCTCTCCCTTTTCCATCAGCAACAGCTGGTTCTCCCATTCCGCTGTCATTACTGCTGATTTCAGATACTCTGGCATGACCTTTACTAATTCCTTTCCCTCGGTACTTGGTAATATCTGCTTACCCTTTCTCTGTGCATAACCGGAAGAAACCAATTTTTCAATGATACTTGCCCTTGTTGCCGGAGTCCCCAGCCCTTTCTTTTCTGTTTCAGAATCAAACTCCTTATTACCGGCTGTTTCCATTGCAGCAAGGAGCGTATCTTCATTGAATGGTTTCGGCGGAGAGGTATAATGTGTGGTTTTCTCTGCTTTTACTGGAAAAAGCCTCATTCCTTCTTCATACCCAGCAGGAATCGAAGTCTCTTTTTCCTCCACTGGTTCCGCTTTGACACACAGCTGTTTAAATGCCTTTTCTACTTCCTTAAATCCCATCTGTACTGGAATCTTCCCTCTGGCTTTAAAATCATGTTCCTGGCACTTTACCGTAATATCTGTCTGCTCATACAGATATTCTTCTCCAGTTGCCTGTACCAGCTGCTGACAGATCAGCATCATCAGATTCTTTTTATCTGCCGGTAAATCAGCAATTCCTTTCTCCACGACTTCTTTTGTCGGAAGAATCGCATGGTGATCAGATACCTTTGCATTGTTGATTACCCTTTTTATGCCATGCCCCAACTGTCCATAATCTACAAATGGAAGTAATACTGGCATTTTTCCTACCAGTTCCTCTACCGAATCTTTCATATCCTCCGTTACAAACTGGCTGTCTGTTCTTGGATAAGTAACCAGCTTTTCTTCATATAATTCCTGTAACATATCCAGTGTGCGTTTCGCTGTATATCCAAAGTAACGGTTGGCTTCTCTCTGCAGACTTGTCAGATCATAAAGTCTTGGCGGAAATGATTTCTTACGTTCTTTCTTCATCTGTGTGACCACAGCGGTCGAACCATTACATAACGCTGCAAGCAGATCCGCAGCTTCTTCATTTGCAATGTTCTCGGAAACTACTGTAAGTTTTCCATCTGTCAGTGCTACCTTATAAAATGCTTCTTTTTGAAAATGCTCAATCCTCTCCTGCCGTTCTGCAAGCATGGCAAGGGTTGGGGTCTGTACCCTGCCCACAACCAATCGTTTAAAATATCTCGTGGTGTATGCTCTGGTTCCATTCATTCCGATCAGCCAGTCAGCCTGTGCCCTGCACACCGCAGCCATACAGAGATTCTTATATTCTTCCTCACTTTTCATTGTCTGGAAACCTTTCTGAATGGCGGCATCTTCCATCGAGCTGATCCACAGACGTTTCACTGGTTTCCTGCATCCGGCAAGCACATACACCCTTTGAAAGATCAGTTCTCCTTCTCTTCCTGCATCACAGCCATTTACCAGATATTCCACATCGCTTCGGTTCATCAGACCTTTTAAGACATCAAACTGCTTCTTTTTATCCTTGGAAACTTTCAACTTCCATGCTTCTGGAAGGATTGGCAGATCATCGAACTGCCATTTTTCATATTTCGGGTCATATTCCTCTGGCTGTGCGTATTCTGCCAGATGTCCTAAGCACCAGCTGACAATACAGCTTTCTCCCTCCAGATAACCGTCCTCCCGCTTATAAGCGGACAGATTTTTCGCATAACTTTGTGCTACACTTGGCTTCTCTGCGATCACTAAAAATTTAGACATAATCCTTTCCTTTCTACAAAAAAGGCAGCCAAGATTTCTGGCTGCCCCTGTCCTTATTACTGTTTCCATCTCTTAAAAACGCTTATTCTTCTTTTTCATCGTCCTCTTCATTTACATACGGACCGTCTGAAAATTCAAGCTGTTCACTTACATAATCTTCGTCCTTACTGCGTCCATGTTTCTTATAGACTGCGATTCCTGCAAAGCCTAAGATTGCTGCAACTACGATAGCTGCAAGACCTTTCACATTCATTCCGCTTTTCTCTTCTTTCTTCACTTCGGTTTCCTCCTCTGCTGCTGGTGTAGTCTCCGGTGTGGTTTCCGGGATCACTACGGTTGATTCTTCAGTTTCCTTGTCTTTTTCTGTTTCATCCAGAAATTCTGCCAGATCGTTCTCATCGACCAGAGACATCATATATACGTTCTCTGTATTACTGGAACGGTCAATGACCATGTAAAAAGTATTCCCCTTTTTCGTCTGGATAGTAAGGAACTGTTTTGTATCATCATTTTCCTTATCATCTACAAGCTGGGCATTTCCCGGTGTAGAAAAAGCGGAATTGTTACTCTCTCCACTCACCCTTCCGGTATCCTCTTTCTTCTCCGTATCTTCGGTTGTTTCCGTAGAAGTCTCCTGCACTACTTCTGTCGTTGTCTCTTCTGCCGGTGGATTCGCATTTGCATAGACAGTAGCAATAGATGTCCCGGAAAGCATCGTTACCACCATGGCAAGCATCAGCAGTTTCTTTACCACTTTATTCCTCATCGTCTAAAACCTCTCTTTCTGCCACCTGCCCCACAGGTGGTCTGTTATCGCTTTCTTTTTGGAGTGTCTCCTTGGTATCTTCCACTGTGATACCGCCGTCCTCATTCATCTGAATCGTAATGGTTCCTTTCTGAATCCCGTCAAGCAGTACCAGCAGCTCCCGACTGCCCAGCTTCATAGAACGAAATGATTTGATAATCTCCATATCTTCCATCTGCTGTTTTAAAGTATTCTGCCGTTTCAGATGTTCCTGAAGCTCTGCAATCTTATCCTCTGTTTTCTGAATATCATCCAGAATCTTTTTCAATTTCATGTTCATCTGCCTGTCACCTCCTCTAATGCAGACGACCAAATGCCATAAAATGTTCCTGCCAGTAGGCACTTGCAATACTTGTATATTGCACCGGCTTACCACAATGGATCATCATGTTATTGCCGACATAGATTCCAACATGACTCGCTCCACTTGTGTTATAGGTTCCCTGGAAGAAGATCAAGTCTCCCGGTTTTGCTTCCGATGGAGATACCTGCGAACAGTGAGAACGAAGCCCATCGGCAGTACATCTTCCAATATTCCATCCATTTCCACAATTATTGATAACCCAGCTTACAAATCCGGAACAATCAAATCCACTTGGGGAATAACCACCCCAGACATAAGGAACTCCCAGATATTTCTCTGCTTCCCGGATCATCTTTGCAAACTGTGGATCAGATAAAGCATCTGTCGGTATGGTATAACCAAAGCCTCCACTTCCGGTGGGTATGCTGTTTAAGTCAAACAGGTAATCACGATTTCCATAATATTTGTTATACGCATCGTATCTTTCCTGTTCTTCTTCCGTCATGCGGCTTCTCAATACGGTATCCAGATTGCGGTTGGTCATCGTCACATCCAGACGGTTTACTTCTTTCGTTGTCGTAACCTGCACTTCCTGGCTTCCATTGCTGTCTGCTATGTATGCCTCCCATGTCTGGTGCCCGTGTGCGGAAGCTGCTGCATGGTTATCATAATAAACATCAAACTGAACACCATATCTTGCAAAAGCTCCGGTATCTTCTACTACATATTCCACACCATTCATAATGACATGGGTTCCCATCGGTACAAAAGGATTCGATGCATCTACGGCGATCGTATGATTGGCTGTCGGCATCGCACCACTGGCTGTCGGTCCTCCACTCCACTGCCCACAGCAGATGGAACAGTTACAATACCCACTGGTGACAACCTGTCCCAGTGATTCTCCTACCCGGACTGTCTTTGTTTCGGTAACTGTCTCTCTGGTAGAATCTGTCGTAATACCATACTGCTGACGGAAAATGGACTCTATCTCCTCTGCCACTTCATCATAAGTAAAACCACCGTATTTTACTGTCAGATAAGAGATCAGCTGATATGGATTATGGCCGATCTCATCAATCTGGTACCGGTATTCATCGTAATCCGGATGCGTGGATTCCATCTGATTGATCTGCGTATTTAAAGCTTCTTCTAATGCCCGGTATGCATTTTCAGCGGCATAAATGTCCTCATCTGTACTGGAATAACTGGTGGAAATAATGGCAGACGAAGCTCCCTGCAGGGATGCACTGCAGCTGGTAAAACTTGCTGCAATCAAGACAAAGATCAATCCAAAGATAGCAACTGTAGCAAAAATCCCACGATTTTGTGCCGCAATCATTTTGACTGCATCTTTTGCTTTCTCTGTAAATTTCTGTGCTGAAGTAATCGCCACATCTTTTGCCTTTTTGCTCTGCTTTGCTGCCTGATACTGTTTCTGATAACGTTTCTTCTGGAACAGCTTTTGCAATGCAGATTTTCTTTTCTGCTCCGCTTCCTTCTTCACCATCTTTTTTGCTTCATTTCCATAAACAGATTCAAACATCAGCCTGCTTTTTTCTGCTTCATCAAGAACGCTTTCTTTCAGTCTTTTTGACTGTTCCCTCCTTTGCTTTAAGCGTTCCCTTGTATAAATGGATTTTCTTGCAAGGCTTTCTCCTGCAAGCTCTGCCCGGTGTGCCCCTTCTACCGCAGCATTATCATCTTCTGCCTCATGGGTTTTCCAATGAGCCGCCGTAGCCGCAGCATCTTTCACGGCAGATGCAGAACTTCGGATACCGATACCGGCTCCATGTATCATGCCATCACTTTCATCGCCAAATGATAATCTGGAACTCTTTTTCCGCTGTTCTTTCAGCACACGTTCCCGCTTCGATTTGCCTTTAATCTCCTCCGAAAATCCATCCAGAGACTCTTCTGCCACTTCTGAAGTTTTCCTGTACCGGGCAGCTTCTCTCTTTGCCGTCTTGCTTTCTTCGGAAGCCTCCTTTTCCTTCCGTCTTTCTTTTGACGCATAATCTCTGACCATCTTTTTCTTACGGAGATCCCGGCTGTCTGCAACCGTTTCCAGATAAGCCCGTTCTCCCCTTGGCTGTCCACGGATGCTCTCACTGCGAAATGCGGATTCCGTTGCAGCTGTGCTTTCATCGGCCACTTGTTCCCCATCCAGTTCTCCATCTATATCTTGTTCCGACTCATCATCCAGTACAGATTCTCTACTATATCTGGTTTTTTGGGAACTTTGCTCCGGATGTTCTGTTTCCCTTTTTTTATTGATATGCTCACGCCTTCTCTTACTGAAATCCAGTTCATCCTTTTTTTCACTACGGGAAACCTCTGTATCCATGTCCCGTCCAGTGATCCTTTTTTCTTCTTTATTCCGAAGGTTCTCTTCTCTAAGACCATCACGGCTCATCTTCTGGACGGTTTTATCTCTCGCCTTATACTCATGCTCCTGCAAATCTCACCATCCCCTTTACTGTTTACCTGTTATTCTGCTTTATCCTGATAGCTCTCCCATTTTTCCAGTACCTCATCTGCCAGTCCTGCAATGGAATCTGTCAGCTTATCTGTAAGTCTTTCACTCAATGTTCTTCTTGCAGCCAAGCAGGAAGTAATCCCCATAAAGTCAATCAGTTCTGCTAAATACAGCAGATCATCTAACATCTCGCCAAACACCTCCTCCCCGTTACTGTCCTTTCCTTTTTCTAAAAGTTCTTTATAATTGTCTGCACAGATCCTCTCTGCAAATACACAGCAAGGTTCTCCATTGCATCTCTCAAAATTCGTATAATCTCTCATGTAGTGATCCTCCATTTCATTTTTGGGCAGAAAAAAGGCCGGAAATCCTTTCCCGGCTCATCCCCTGTTTTTGTTCTATTTTGTTTTTTATATTTTTTAATCGTCTCTTTCTCCGATACCAAGTTTTTTACGCTTCTCCACCTCATCCGGCTTAGAAGTCATCAACGCATACAGCATCAGAGAATTATCAAATTTATCCTTAAACGGAATAATGGTACTGCCATAAAAGACCAGTCCCTCGCCTTCTCCACTGTTGGTAACATAAGAGAGCTGGTGTGGTGAAATGTTCAGCTGCTTTGCAAGAATCTGCCTGTCACCGGATGCCTGGTTTAACATCAGGATAAAGTCAGAATTTTCAAAGATATTTTCTATCTCACGGCTGGCAAGCAGGTCTTTTACGTTCTGTGTGATACCCGTCGGAATACCACCCCATTTACGGAATCGCTTCCAGATCTCCACACTGTACGCAGCTGTCTGCTCTTCTTTTAAAAGCAGATGAAACTCATCAATATAGTATCTGGTACTCTTATTCGCTGAACGGTTAATCGTTACTCTGTTCCATACCTGATCCTGTACGATCAGCATACCAAGCTTTTTCAGCTGTTTTCCCAAGTCTTTGATGTCGAAACATACCATGCGGTTATTCAGTTCCACGTTGGTTCTGTGGTTGAATACTCTCAGAGAACCATTGACGTAGATTTCCAGTGCAGTCGCAAGACGCTGTGCCTCCTGTTCCTTCTGCTCACGGAGAAGATTATATAAATCCTCTAAGATCGGCATCTTTTCCGGTACTGGGTCAGAAAGAAAGTCCTGATACACCAGACGTACACAACGGTCAATAACTGTTTTTTCTACCGGCTCCAGTCCATTCTTCCCACCAACTACCAGCTCACAAAGAGACAGGATAAAGTCAGATTTTAAGGAAAGTGGGTCATCATCATCTGCGTAATCCAGATTGATGTCCATCGGATTGATATAATCATGGCTAGTCGGTGAAATGCGGATAACCTGTCCATGAAATGCCCGGAACAACGGATAATACTCCCCTTCCGGATCACACACGATAATGTCATCTTTTGTCACGATAAATGCGTTGGTGATCTCACGCTTTGCCGCAAATGACTTACCGGCACCCGGTGTACCCAAAATCAAACCATTCGGGTTTTTCAGTTTCTTTCTGTCTGCCATGATCAGATTATTGGAAAGGGCATTTAAACCATAGTAAATGGATTCCCCACCCATAAACAATTCCTGTGTGGTAAACGGAACAAAGATTGCCGTAGATGTTGTGGTAAGTGCCCTTTTGATAGGCACAAGATTCATAGCAAGCGGCAGGCAGCTCATAAGCCCCGGCTCCTGCTGATAATCCAGACGTTTCAATGCACAGTTATATTTCTGTGCAATACCGGCAGTCTGGAATACGACATTTTCAAGCTCCTGCTTTGTCCCTGCCGTATTTAAAAACAGTGCCGTTACAAGGAACATCCTCTCATTCCTGGACTGTAAATCTTCCAGAAGTCTCTTTGCTTCCCCGCCATATGTATTTAAGTCTGATGGGATAATGTCCATGTCATATCCGGCACGAACTGCCTTTTTCTGCTCCTCAATCTTCATCCGATTAATATCGGTCACCTTGCTCTTTACCAGCTTGATCGCTTTCATCTGGTCAATGGACTGGATATGGAAATTCACCATAAGGTTACTGTCCATCTCCAAAAACTCTGCCAGCATCTTGTCCGTAAGCTCCGGGGCAAGAATCTGAAGATAAGAAACGGCTCCTATCGTTCCACCCATCTGAAAGTCTTTTCCATTCTTAAATACAAAGCTGGTCGGTGCGATATAATCCTTTGTGTTAAGACCTGTCCGAAGTACCTCATCATAAGAAAAATGGAAAGGGACTTTACTATCCTGATTAAATGTCTCATACATGATCTGCAACCTTTCGGCTCCATTCAACGGATACGCTGTCACACCAAGAATCTTGAAGTTATTCATAATATCCGACTCGATACGTTCCAGTTTCGGTCGTGCTTCCCGGATACTCTCTGCTTCGATACCAAACGTGATATATTTGGTACGCATCAGACCATTATTTCCTTTCGCCAGCTGATTATTAAGCATCTGTGCAAACTCCATACGCAGATCATCAAACTCATCCTCCTGCGGATTGATATGGATAACCTTTTCATACTCCGCCATGTTGCTGTGCTGATTGATAAAGGAAAGCTGAAAATGAATCGTGCTGTCAAAATAATTTAAGAAGTCACACCAGTTTTCAAAGATCGCATTTTTGTCCTCATTCTGAGCTAACTGGTAGTTAATGTCATAAAAACGGATGGTCTTGGAATAAAATTTATCCTGTACCCTGCAGATACCATCTCTCCCCATCTCATGATACGGAATGGACTGCTGTGCTGTAATCCGTTTGTCTTTGGCAGTATTTGCCACTTTCTTTTCTGTGGTACCACCTTTTCCTCCCGAAACCTTCTTCCCTTCTGGCTGCTGTCTCAGTGGTGCTGTAGCTGAACTGCTCTTTTTCTTCTTTGCATTTTTCTTTGCTTCACGCATTTCCTGTTTCTCTGCTTTCGCCGCAAGTTTCGCTTCTTTCTTTGCATTTTTCTTATCGGCTTTTTCATGCTCTTTATGAAGTTTCGCTTCATATTTCTGTGCCCTTTTCAAAGCCTTCTTTTCCCTGCGGGTCAGCTTCCTGTTTGGTCGGCGTACCCCTCTCTGTCTTTCCAATGCTTCATAACCTGTTACCATTGGCTCGCTGTGCAGTCTGCCGCTTACCGGCTTACTGCTGACCGCCAGATCTGGAATATCTTCTCCACCATCCTCTTCATCCAGCCAGTAATCATTTGGATAACATTCTTCTTCTAATCTCTGCGGTGGCTGTCTATCGTTTTTTCTTTTTAACACTCTTTTGTCCTCCCTTCTTTTTTCTGACCATGATAAATTTCTTCTCATACAGATTTTCCATCTGATACTTCCGTACCGGAGGACGGATAAATTTCACAGTGATCATATTTTTCAAAACCTTTTCTAACGGAAGTCCATCCTTTTCATACATGGCAAATAAAAATGCCGGAAGCATCAAAAGGCACATCCCTGTCGCTGCATTACTGGAACCGATGATCCCTCTGGTAAGGAAATAAAATGGTACTCCCACTGCCGCCGCAATCCCAAAACAGATCAGCTGCCGTTTGGTCAGGTTGAAGATGATCTTATTTTTGACCTTGGTTAAGTCTTTAGGTACTGATACAAATGCCATTGCCAATTCCCCCTTTCTTAGTGAGCGTTGAAGATACTACGGGCAAAGTTTCCTGTTTTCATCAAACTGAAACAAAGGATCACCGTGTATGCCATCACGCCGAACAATGCAGAATGTATGTTATCGGACATCTGGATATTCGCTACTAAGACTGAGTAAATTCCTACGCAGACCATCATAAAGAATCCCTGAAATGCCAGTGCAAACAATCCACGAAGATAGTTGTTTCCAATCTGCCCCCATTCCCGGTTAGACATGGTTGCAAATGGAATAGCTCCAACGGACGAATAGAGATAGATTTCAATCATACGCCCATACAAAATCACTGTAATAAAGACTGAGATAACCTTCATACACAGGCTCACAAGCATCGTTTCCAGTGCCAGTATGACAAGTTCACCGATTTCCATAGATTCCATTGCCGTTTCCATCGTGGTAATCATCGTATCTATATTGATCGCTGTATCGGAACTGATGACACCAGCGGCCCGGCTCACTACTGACTGCCCGACATCAAATACCGCCATGGTAATCGTAAATGTATGGCTGACGATCCAGACTGCCACCCACATCTTGAAAAAATATTTAAAGAACATCCATGTATCAATGTCATGCATATTGTTCTTCTCTGTTAACATGGAAATCAGCTCATAACAAAGCACAAAGGTAATAATCATACCGGCAATCGGTACAATGACCGAATCGGAAAGATTTTGTATCATGCTGAAAATGTTCCCATTCCAGCCCTGCGGTGTCTGCCCAACCTGAGCAGCAATCTGACCGGTCTTTTCATTGACATCGGTATACATTGTTGTCAGGTTGGAACTTACCATGCCTGTCAGAAGATTCCTCATCCATTCTTCAATCGCTTCAAATATCCGATCCATGAGTCATCTCCCTCCTAAGTTTCTCAGCTAAACAAACCGGAAAGTAACGGTACAAGCTGGGTGCCGATCAAAACAACACCGCCTCCCGCCATCAGCTGCTTAATCCCCTGGGATTTCGCACCCGGATTATCGTTTCCGTAACCTTCCAGCAGGTTGATAACACCCCATACTGCAAGACCAGCTCCGATTGCTACTACAAGAGTCTGTAAAATATTAATTGCCTGATTAAAAAACGCCATAGTCGTTGTCTCCTTTCAAATCATTGCTTTTTATCAGTTTCTATCTATGTTTTAAGAAGTCTCTTCCGGCTCTGCCCTTATGGGCGGCCTTTCATGATCTCTCAAATCCATCACCTCCCTATAAGGGCAAAGAAAAAGAGCTATGTGTCCAAATCTTTCACATGCCCTGCTTCCTTGTTTTCTTTATTTAATTCTTCTGCCAGACTTTCCTCTGAAAAGGCATACAGGTCAAACTCCTGTGTCCTTGTCAGCTTCACTTCCATCCGATGCCGCATATACGCCTCCACATCAAATTCATTTTTCTTATCATAGTCCGACAATTCCTTGTATCGTTTATGCTTGGTAATATCAAACTTGTCACTGAAAAACGGTCTGACACCTCGAAGCTGCAGGATACATTTACTGCCATCCATGACCGCAAGCTCGTCCCGGCTCATCAATTCCTTTCCTGTTTTCTGATAATTCATCCCATAAGAACGGCTCTGTCCACGGGTATCAGAAGTGTTGTATAAATCAATCGTTTCCTTTCCCAGTGTCTCGGAAATCTCCTTTAATGTAGAACTTTCCTTGCCGCCAAGGAACAACATCGTATCGCAGTTACCTAAAATAGTTTCAGCAGCATCTTTATAGATGGTCTTGAGCTGTGACTGCGACTGGAGGATAATGGATGCTGAAATCTCACGGCTACGAATAGTTGCGATTAGCTTGTCAAATTTCGGGATTTGTCCGATATTTGCAAATTCATCAGCTAATATTCTGACATGATATGGTAATCGTCCATGGTGTACATCGTCTGCCCTGTCACATAACAGGTTAAATAACTGGCTGTACATCATTGCCACAACAAAGTTAAACGTATCATCGGTATCTGAAATAATGATAAACAATGCTGTCCTCTGATCTCCTACCATATCCAGTTCCATTTCATCATAGCTCATGATCTCACGAAGCTCCGCAATATCAAATGGAGCAAGTCTGGCTCCACAGCTAATCAGAATCGACTTCGCTGTTTTGCCGGCGGCTAATTTATATTTCTTATACTGACGTACTGCAAAGTGTTCCGGTTCTTCTTTCTCCAGTTCCTCAAACAGCATATCTACTGCATTTTTAAATGTCTCATCATCTTCCCTTGTTTCCGATGCGTTGATAAATTCAAGCAGCGTTGCAAAGTTCTGTTCCTCCTCCGGTGCTTCATACCAGATATAGCCAATCAATGCACAGTACAGAAGCCTTTCTGCCTTCGTCCAGAAATCCTCACTGGACTTCTCCCCTTCCCCTTTGGTGTTTACCATGATAGTATTCACCAGTTTCAGAATATCTTTTTCTGAATGGATATAGTGGAACGGGTTATAATGCATACTCTTGGAAAAATTGATCGTATTCAATACTTTCACTTTATATCCATGCCGTACCAGCATCTTTCCGCACTCAATGATGATCGTTCCCTTGGGGTCCGTGACCACATAACTGATATATTTTCCCATCTGCATCAGATTTGGTTTTACATAAAACCGGGTCTTTCCGGAACCAGATCCGCCAATTACAATCACGTTCTTGTTTCTTGCAAATTTCGGATTCTTGGGTCTGCCGTTCATAGTCAGCCGTTCGGTCATGGTAAGGAGAATATTGTTCTCAAATATTGGGTCGATAAAGGGTGCAATGTCTTTTGCTGTCCCCCATCTAGCCGAACCATACTCCACTCCCTGCCGAAACTTTTTGGCATTTTTCCCTTTCAGACAAACCATGAACTTCACTCCCACGGCTCCGGTCAACCCAACCAGCAATTCATTTTTATGCATACTTGGAAGAATCCTGCTAAATGCCAGCTGAAAATTCAGGACTAACACTATCAGTCTTTCTATCATGGAATTACCTGCACAGTATTGATACAACCATGCCAGCTTATTCCCCACATAAAAAATCATGATATACGGAAGATTCAGCAGAATGAGCCGAAGCAGCTTATGTACATCCACCGGCGGTAATCTCTCCAGGTATCCTTTTCCTACACCAAGCAACTTCTGTAATCTGCTCATAATAACGGCTCTTTCTCCTTTCCTTTTGTTTTCTCCAATTCTCTGTGCTTTTTAAGCGACTTGGAAATCGCCTGCTGAAGCTTTTTCCTTACAGATGGCTTTTTATCCTTGTTCAGAGATTGTCCTGTATATTCTTTAAAAGCCGCAGTCATTACATCTGCATCTCTGGCTTTAAAGAACACATAATATCTTGGCGGATCAGCGTTCACATCTTTTTTCAGGCTGAAATCAATGCTGTACTTTTTTGCTACACGCTCAAACGATTTGATGTTTCCATCCGTGATCTCAATATTAGAAAGCTGTACATTCTGCTTCATCAGCTTATCCATACTCTGCTTTCCCTTATAGGTTTTATCCTCTTTATCCTGCTTAGGCTGTTTCTGCCCCTTCAGCTTTTGTTTCTCCTGTTCCATTTTAACAAGAGCTTTTTTCATTGCTGCCTTTAACAGATTTGCAGTGACCTTCCCACATCGGATACAAAGCGATACGGTTTTTTCGTTTACTTCATCCTGCACTTATCTCACTCCTCCTTTCTTTATTCTTCACTGTCACCATACATATCGTGCTGCACCAGTGCGGAATAATAATTGCTGATCGTAAGTGGTGCGTTATATAAAACTGTCAGTAAATACTGCCGGATATTGATCACCTTACTGGTATTCTCCTTCAAGCATTTCAGGACAAACCGGATGTGTTCAGAATTCAGTTTCAAAAACTGACTTTTAACCACATCCTTTGGCTTTCTGTCCCCACCTATCCGTATCATTTCCTGTTCGGAACAGACAGTATCCACAATCAGCTCCACAATCTCGTTCAGCATATCCCGGTTATACACATCAACCAGATATTCGTACCCAATGTTGTTCAAGATCATCTGGTGGTATACTTCTCTTTCCATTCGTTTCCTGTGCATTTCTTCACTTTCTTCGGAATAGAAAGAAAGATACTCAGTATCACTCCTATCAGTGTCACTTATTTCAGTCTTATTATCCTCAGTATCATTACCCGGCATTTCTGACATATCTGTACCTGTCATATTGGCATTTCCAGAAATGTCATTTTGACGTGTCTGGATATTCCTTTTATACATATCCTGTTGCGTACATTTGCGTACATAAATCCTATCCGGTCTGCCTAACCCCTGCCGTATCCTCGTAATCAATCCAATTCCTTTCCGGCTATCAAGCTCTGCTAACAGATTCCCTACCTTTTTCAATCCACATCCCATCATGCCGGAGATCTGCTCCTGGGAAAAATAAATATATACCTTTCCCTCTTCATCCAGCCACCGATTCTTTATAGATAGCTGCATACGGTCAAGCAAAAGTCCATAAAGCAATTTCGCTTCACAGGAAAGGCTCTTAAACTGCGTATTGGTAAAAAGGACTTTAGGCACACGGTAAAAAGAATAGGATTCCGCTTCTTCACCGTAATGATACGGAAATTCATATGTATTATCCTGTGTTCCGATGCTCCTTCACTTCTTTCATAGCCTTCACAATGCAGTAACCCAGACAGGGAGTATGTTTTCCATAGGGACAGCCTTCACATGGCTCCCAGTGAGTTACCTTCCTGCGAAGTGGCGGAGAAGAAATACGATAAAAACATTCTTTCCTTTTGCATTTCTTTCTCCTGGCACTAAAGAAGTAACAATACGCACAGTCCGAAGGCTTATCACTTGCATACCCTACTTCTGTCATCTTCCTGCTCCTTTCCTTCTCTCAGCTTGTTATACTGTTCATCGGATTCCTTTCCAACTCTTATGCAGCAGTATAAAACAAACCCATATACCAGGAATACGATAATCCCTGCAACGATTAATACTGTTTTCATCCCGTTTCTTCTCCCTTCACTTTTTTATCAGTATTAGCAAAAAGGGCATCTATGAAACACTTGTCCATAAATGCCCTATTCCTCTTTAAGAAATCTTAGGATCTCTTATTTTTTCTTCTTTTTGCGGAGAATCACAGTACCTCCGACTCCTGCCATTCCAACTCCTGCGAGCAGAATCCAGAAAAGAATCGGTGTGTTATCTCCTGTCTTCGGTGAAGTAGATGTCTTTGTTGTCTCAGTATCTTTTGTTTCCGGTGTTGATGTTGTTTCTGGTGTTTCCGCCGGAGTCTCTGTTGGTGTTTCCGTTGGTTTCACTTCGTCCTTCATCACTACTTTCTGGATCTCTCCTGTATCTTTTACCGTAAACTTCACATCTTCTGCTACCAGGTATCCATCCGGTGCAGTCTCTTCCCGAAGTGTATATTCTCCAATCGGAAGCATTTCAATATAGTGTGGTTTTTCCTCGGATGTCCAGCTCTCCACTGTCTTTCCATCTTTATCAAGGATTGTCAGCTTCGCTCCCGGCAGTTCCTTGCCAGAAATATCGGTCTTGGAAATCTGCACCTTTGTCACATCATCCTTCATTTCTACCTTCTGTACCTCACTGGTATCTTCAACCGTAAAGGTAATGCTCTCTGCTGTAACATAACCATCCGCTGGAAGTGTCTCTGTCATGGTATACTTCTTACCAACTGTCAGTTCTTTAATGATATGTGGCTCTTTTCCGGAAGTCCATTCATCCACGGTATTTCCACTTTCATCGGTCACTTTCAGTTTTGCTCCCTCAATCTCTTTTCCATCCGTCAGAGATGTCTTGGTAAATTCTACGGTTGTTGCCTCATCTTCAAAAGTAAACTCATAGGAAAGAGTCTCTTTTTCAGCTCCACTATACTCAAAAGTAAACTCCTGTACCTGATCTGTAGTCGCAAATCCCGGTGCTGGTGAAGTTTCCTTTACATAGTAGGTATAACCAAGAGGAAGATCCGCAGTAAAGGTCAGTTTTCCATCTTTATCTGTAGCCTGTTCTTCAATCACCGTATCCGCTTTCAGGATCACATCGCCTTTTGCATTGACAATATCATCCTTATTGCACAGAGCAAATACAGCTCCTTCCAGTACACGGTCAGAATCTTTCGCTTTTTTCAGCACTTTCACTTCTGCCTTCTGACGTTTATTCTGCCAGTCTGCTGAGTAAGTAACTTCCGCAGTATTCTGATCACGGTAAGTCAGGTCAACCTCACGGGTTTCCCCATCAAGGACATAACCGTTTGCTGTTTCCTTCTCTTTGACATAATATTTGCCAAGAGGAAGATCGGTCAGTTTTGCCACACCAGTCTCATCCGTTGTAATGGTTGCTACCAGTGCATCCTTTTTGTAATAATCCTCACTCTCACCATCAGCCGCTTTAATATCCTCTAAGGCATAAACTTCAAAAGTAACCTCTTTCAAGGAACCAGAGAAATATTCAAACAGATGCTTGAGCCAGCCACCAACGGAATCCAGTGCAGATACTTTGTCCAGGAACTCACCTTTTTTATTGATGATCAGTGTTCCGGTCGGTACGTCATCTTTCATTTCCACCTTCTGAATTTCTGCAGTATCCTCTACAGTAAATGTGATCTCTTCTGCCATCAGATAACCATAAGGAGCCATTTCTTCACGAAGTGTATAAGTCTCCCCGGCAGTCAGTCGCTCAATCAGATGTTCTTCCCCTTTTACAGATTTCCATGTATCTACCACATTTCCATCTTTATCAAGCACTGTAAGAGTGGCACCAGAAAGCTCTACTCCTGTAGTAATATCTGACTTCTTGAATGTTACTTTTGTTGGCTGGTTCTTAAATACAGATTCCAGTTTTACCAGCCTGCTGCCTTCTGTATGGAAAAATCTGCTGCACAATCACAGTGCTAAGATTCAACCAGCACTATTTACTTCTATTTACTACTGATACGGTATCCGTCTTATTCTCTTTTTCTTTCTGACGGATTTCCTTTAATACATCTGAATAATCACCAAAGGCATCGTAGGGACACCTGCGGCGAAACTCTAATTCTTCCTGAGTCATGAGCTTTCCCTCCTTCATTTGATGTAATAAAATTCTATCAAACATCTGTCCGAAACTCTTCACAGCCCATAATGTAATTTTTTATTATTTCACAATCTACAATGTTGACATAAAAAAAGTGATATAAATAATCTCTATAAAAAAGATTACTTATATCACTATGTATTTGGTAAAAGCCGCTTCATACAGGGCATTACCATATTAAAAATAAGTTCTTGATCTGCCTCACTTAATTGTTTCATCATATGTTCAAATTCAAAAAATTTATTAGATGCTGTCTTTGCCTCACCCGGCAATAATTTGTTTGGTGTAACATCCAGTACTTCGGCTATAAGAAACAGCTTTTCCAATTTCATTTCTGATTGAGCTGTTTCTATTAGGTAAATGGTATTCTGTGTTGCACCTATTGCCTCAGCAAGTTCAAGCTGAGACATCTTTTTCTTTTCTCTGTAATATCTGATCTTCCTTCCGACTTCCTGTAAGTTTTCAGATTTTGAGACTTGTGGCAATACCATTCACCTCCTTTGTAAATAAAAAATAACCCCAAAGCAAATAATTAGATTTAATCTAAAAATGGGCAGACTTCTAGCGTAATATCACACTAATCATCCTTACAATCATATTTTTGGTACAGCACCTAATAAATTGTTGCCATCTTAGTGCAGCGATTTATTAGATGCTGTACCAAATTTCTTAATCCATTTCTTTGACTAAATTTTTCTAATTATTTGCTTTAGGGTTATATCTATTACATATACGGAGTTTGATACCCCTCACAAATCTCAACTGAATAAAATTATTTCCAAAAATCTTAAAATACGTCCATAAAAATTAATCTAATCCTTAATTTCATTGTCGCATTGTTATATCCCTCCTGCTATAAAATTTTGGAATTAATAAGTCATTAACTACCGAAAAAAATAAAGTTATTTGAAGTTATGTGGTAGTTAGAAATAGATTAACATACTTGTTATTTTTTGTCTAGTGTTTAAATGATTTAATCACTACTTAAAAAAAGAAAACCCGACAAAACACTATGCTTACTCGCTATGTTGATAATATATAGGTATACTATCTCCATAAACTTCTTGCATATGTTTTGCCGGGTTCCTGATGTTTCTGTGCCATCTCCAACACGTTCAGCAAACTCTTGAATATCCGTGCTGTATGTGAAGCTTCCTGCTGTCTAATATTACAGATTCACAGATATTCTCATTCCTGCATATTAAATTGTATCACTATACTTTACTCTTCTCATTCTTCCGTATCCCGGAGAACTCCTACCAGATGTGACATATACATCTCTAAGCGATCAACTTCTTCCTTCGACCGCTTCTTATTCATATCAATGCCAACAACTACACCCAAATCTGCAAATGCTGTCAGCTCTCTATGACATCTCTGGCAACGCACCTCTGAATAGGTAAAAAGGCTTTTCTGGTTCACTTTGCCGCATACCGGGCATGTAACAAATAATGGTTCTTTGCTCATCAATAATCCTCCAAGTAATATCTACACAAACTATCACTCAAACGGATAAGGGAAATGAAAACCGTTGATGAGTTAATAGCAGGCGATTCCGTAGCACCGAAGCCATGCCACCTGCTATATGATCTTCCCCTGGGATTGGCTCTGACAATCTCATCGCAACCTACACCTGCTACTGTCCATATCATCTACTCCAATGACTTGATCACATGAACAGCAACACCCTGAACAGTACAATTCTGTGTATAAATATCCGGGTACTTCGGATTCTCCGGATGTAACCGTACACACCTTCTTTCTGTATCAAGGAAAAACCGCTTTAATGTGGATTCATTATCTACAAGTGCTACAACAATGTCTCCATCCGAAGCTGTATTCTGCTTCCGGATCACAATCATATCTCCACTGTTGATACCTGCTCCAATCATAGAATCTCCACTGGCCCGCAAGATAAAGAACTCACCTTCTCCAAATAATGAAACAGGAAGAGAAACATATTCCTCAATATACTCTTCCTCCAGCTGTGGCATACCACAGGATACTGACCCAAGTACTGCCGCTGGCTTCGTAGGTAAAGATATTTTATTCGTTCTCTCAGTAACAATCTCCCCATTGCGGTAGCTTAACATTCCTCTGTCATTCATAGCAACAAGGTACTTGTATACTGTACTCTTGACTATACCGAGCGCATCTGCGATTTCGCTGGTATAAGGTGAACGATGATTCAGCAACTGAAACTGTTCTGCATAATCCATAATCTGCTTCATCAATTCTTCGCTTTTATGCCGCATCTTTTCACCTTACCTTTCTATCGGAAACGTTGCGTTTCTGATAGAAATAATTATACCGAACAAATTTTCGTAAGTCAATATGTTTTTTCAATTTTTCCGAACATATTTTCGTTCATTCATCCTCAAATTCCATTTCGTTCATTTCTGGAAAATCCAGCAACTCAGAAACGGTCATATTAAATCCCATAGCAATCTTACGCAAAGTCTTCAGCTTTGGATTCTTTGTTTCTCCTCTCATCATACTATTAAGCGTTGATTGCGTAATCCCTGACAATGTAGCAAGTTTATTTGTCGTTATCCCTCTCTCAACACACAGATCAGTCAATCTCTTTATTATGGCATCTGAATACGTCATGCAAATTCTCCTTAAATCACAATATATATTCAGTATAAATGATTTCCCCTTCGTTTATTAACGGTGTGCCGTTGACATTTCCGCAAACTGATGATAAATTAACGTTATACCGTTATTTACTTGCACAATTTTAAGGAGGAATTTATCTAATGAGCAAAAAAGAACAGAAACTAAAAAAGAATCTCTATAAAGCACTCACAGAATATTTCATTCATAATCCTAAAAACAGTCTGACATCATCAGAAAGTATTCTGGATCAGCTTGCCTCTTTTCGCATGGAAACAGGATTACCTGCCGCACTCAGACAAGATAAAAAATGTCAAAAAGCTCAGAAAAAATGCAATAAAGCCAATGAAAAAATACGGGATCTTAATCTAACTCCTCAACAATGGGACACTGTTGATGCCGCTATCACTGCTGAAAACATTTCATCTATAGAATATATACGGATTGCCTATAAGCAAGGAATCATTGATGCATTTTCTATTTTACAAGAAACACTTTAATATATCCATGTCAATTTAATCACTTGTAAGCAATGAAGCAGGGATTTATCTCTGCTTTCCCATTTTCTTCTCTATTGCTTCCGGCACTCTGATCAAGCCAAATCGCCATAGTATCGAATAAATATATGAAACTCCTCTAATATCTCCAAGTGCTTTCGGTTTCTTCACTTCTTCTGAAATCCTCTTACTATTTTCAAATGCTAGCACCACACTACTCCAGGCAAGACTCTTACTTTTCTCTCTACGATCTATCAGCAGCTCTCTGTTATACTCTCCGTTTTTACCAACCTTTAATTTATACCGAAATGGTAATCCTGTTGCCGTTTTAAATGGATACTCCTGAAATGCAATAACAGCCTGCCACAGATTTTCCACTGATGGTATTTCCTTTAGAAGCCGAACCTGCTCTTGTCGAATCTTATATGTCCTGCATCGCTCCGCATTTAGACTTATCTCTGCTGCATTATAAATTCCTTTTGTGTAGGGCAAATAGGAATGTACCGATGCTCTGGAAAGACCTGTGTTTTTCATAATCTCCGGAATTTTTTTTCCTGACTGATGCAGATCATTGATTTCTGTACATATATCTGATGTGAATACATCTGCAGTAATAAGTAGCTTACGAAGTTTAAGCAGACTAATATTTAACTCATCTGCCAGTGATCTTAAAGAATCTGCTTCTTCATAGGCATCTCTTAATTCTTGAAGAAAATTGTTAAATTGAAGTTCTGGATTATATTCTGGTTTCTTTTTTGGTCTTCCTGCCATTTTATAGCTCCTATTTCCATGTGAATCCAATCATCTTGCATCTAAAACAGAGGATTTCCTGCTCCAGACCAATGCTCCGATAGCTGTCCTCTGTTTCTTATTTTATTTCTTTCGCTTTCTGGAATATACCAAATAATAAATGACACCACCCAATGCTCCACCAAGTGTATTATAGGTCAGATCCGATATTTGAAATGTTCCAAGATGGAATAATAACTGAGTAAATTCTATCAGAAAAGAAAATACTGCTACAACTTTTGTGGCTTCCCAAACGATTTTTCCAAATCTAATATTCTCAGATTCATCAAGTAATTCTTTTTGAAATGCCCACAATAGTAAAATAGAAAATGGAACAAATAATATGAAATTCTCTATACATTCTGTTGTAAACTGTCCATCTTCATATAGTCCCCATCCTCCAAAAAGCTTATTTAATGGATCAATCCATATTTCTCTATTTAATATCGTTTTTAGCAGTATCATCGCTGTATAAAAGGACAATAAAAATACTCTACGAAATGTTTGCGATTTTTTAAATATTTTCCACCATGTTAGAATAATATTATACACTATATTTTTCTTTTTCCAATTTTTTTCTTTTGCATAAAGAAAAACAAACATAGACAAAAAAGCAATCAATAATGCCGTCCAAAAAGGTTGATACAAAGCAGATAAAACATTATATGCTATTTTATTTAAAATTTCTTTCATTTATCTATCCTTAATTTCTTAATTCGCTGATACAAATAATTTATCCACAAAGGCACAAGAACTCCCACAATGCTATAGACTAACCACCACCCTGAATTAACAATATAACATGGATACGATTTTAAATCGTTGATTTTTCCATATCCAATAATTATTTGAATAAAGATTACGATTTTAAATGCCAAAAAATGCAACATCATAATCGATAATGTGTGTCTTCCAATATATTTTAAAAACTTTTGATCTTCAAATAATAAGAAAAGTTGTGAAATAGTATAGCAAACTACAAAACCACTTATTGAACATATTATAAATATTACAGGATTACAAATTTGATTGGCATTCAAATCAATCTGGACTCCATATTTTCCACAAATAACCAATATTAAAAAGCAAGGAATAAAATATAGCTTTTTTATTTTTATCATATATTTCTTTAATAAATGTCCTATTTGATATAAGCTTAATACAGTTAAACAATTTACATATTTATATCCCGGCATATTATATGGTATTATCCAACTAAAAAATAATAAACTTAAAAAGAATAAACTTTTTATTATTTCTACTTTTCAAAAAATACTCTATAAATATGTATATAATAGATGATATAAACATAGTTCTTAGAAACCACATTGCACCACCTAGTTCTCCTCCTCCAGAAAACAAAATGCATTTTACTAAGCCAATAAATATTGATTTTAAATTATAGATTTTGTCATCCAAAAAATATAACCTAATCAGTAAATTATGTAGAATAAGTAAACTAGTATTAAAAAGTAAACATGGAATATATAACGTTTTTATCTTTTTCTTTATGAATAGCTTTAATCCGCTAAAATTATCTGAATAATTATCACCTATACAATATCCTGAGACAATAAAAAATAATGACATATGAAACAAATAAATCCATTGTGTAATAGGTGCACCAGCATGTCCCATTACCATCAATATTATTCCTAATGCTTTTATAATATCAATAACAGTATTTCTCTGCTCTGCTCTGCTCTGCTCTGCTCTGCTCTGCTCTGCTCTGCTCTGCTCTGCTCTGCTCTGCTCTG